>Ga0137412_10000613_pt1 | contig 25943 bp, 12 predicted proteins | sample CZODoug2_1_16fun_FD_122160 | JGI IMG/M metagenome (GOLD analysis project Ga0137412, IMG submission 122160) | Vadose zone soil fungal communities from Angelo Coast Range Reserve, California, USA - CZODoug2_1_16fungal (Hybrid Assembly) | ecosystem: Environmental > Terrestrial > Soil > Vadose zone... | reverse complement strand
GCGCTTGCGACGGCGTTTTTTACGAGAGGCTTGGGCGCGCCGATGGAGACCAACTGATCCTGAGTCGGTTCGGCGCAGCAGTACCATGGCTCGCTGAGGAACGGGACGCTTACCTGGGACCGCGACGACAGGCTAAGTTGCGGAGCGGGCAATCCGGCCGCAGCGTGAGCGGCCTTCCAGATGCGTTCGAATGTAGCTGACCGCGACTCTTTTTGGCGCTCCGCCTCGGCAGCGATCCTCTGCACGGTCTCGCTGAGAGCGTCCAAGCGCGGGTCGGTGTTCTTCCAAGGGTACGCAAGCGACTGGGGATCGAATGGCTCAATCAGTTGACGCACCTCTTCCAGTTCCAACATTCGCGAGCCTTCCGGGATAAGCAAACGAATACCAAGCTGAATGGGCGCGACGTTTTCGATCACCCCCTGTTCCGCGATCACGCGCAGCAAATCCAGGTAGCCATCCAAGGTTGTCCAAGGCATGAAAGGCACGAAAGTAGGATGGAGCGTCATGCCGAGTTCGCGGAAGATTCTTATGACGCGAAGGAAATCTTCGCGCGTGTGTCCCTTATCCAGAAAACCAAGGACGGCATCATCGACGGACTCGACTGCGCTGATTACAAAGAGACAGCCAGTATCGCGAAGGGTAGGCAGATTCTGCTCATATTTGAGCAAGTGTTCGATCTTGATGGTCACGTCATAGGTTGCGGCGGGAAATTCGCGATGAAATGCTTCCACGAGTTCCATGGCGTGACGAATGCCGTTAAAGAAATCCGGGTCGCCAAAGGTGATGTGTTGTGCTCCGGCGGCCACTTGACGGCGAATGTCTTCGAGCACCACATCCCTGCTGACGATTCGAAACAGTCCCTTGTAAACCGGCACGATCGGGCAGTGACGGCAAAGGTGCTTGCAGCCGCGGCTCGCTTCCGTCGAACCAACGATGCGGTAGCCATCCCCGGGAACGATGAGATGCGCGTACTTTTCCATTGCAGGCATGCTCGAGCGATCCGGCACTTCAAAACGCAATCGGGCCATGGAGATCAGAGAGTCCGATGGCTGCGCGAGTACCTGCGCCCCGTTTGCGGCGAGGTGCTCCGCAAGTTGCACAAGGGCTTCTTCGAATTCGCCTCCGAGAATAGTGGTTACGCCGAGAGCGCTAAGATACTCAACGTTCATGGGGGCGTACAGGCCATAGCAGCAGAGATGCGCGCAGGGATTCTGTTTGCGCAACTGGGGAATGAGCTGTGCGGCCAGCCGGGTGGCTGTATGCATGGGCAAATAGATGGCGATGAGCTCGGCATCGGCGATCGCGATCTCATTCAATGACTGCCGGGCAAGGTCGAGCAAGACGACAGCGTGGCCGCGCTTCCGCAGCCAAGCCGCAGGCGACGCTAGACCGAAGGGCTGCCGCCCCAGCTCATAGGTCGAAATGAGAACGATGTTCACGCTTGTACCAGTATAGCTGCGCGGCGCTCGGATTCAATTTCGGTTATCATAGAGGGCTACGCATCAAGGCGAAAGGACTGTAAGAATGGCCATCAATGCGGGCAATTCTTTCCGCACGCGCGACAAGCTGAACGTCGGCGCTCAGAACTTCGATATTCACCGCCTGGAATTTCTGGAAAAGCAGGGCGTCGCCGACCTGGCAAAGCTTCCTTTTTCCCTGCGCATACTTCTCGAGAATCTGCTGCGCTGCGAGGATGGCCGCTTTGTGCATGCCGACGACATCCGCGCGCTAGCAAGCTGGCGGCCCGGCGCTCCGGAAAAAGAGATTGCCTTCATGCCCGCGCGCGTATTGCTGCAGGACTTCACCGGCGTGCCGGCGATCGTGGACCTGGCCACCATGCGAGAAGCAGTGCAACGCATGGGCGGAAGCCCGAAGCGAATCAATCCGCTGTTCCCTGCCGAGTTGGTCATCGACCATTCCGTGCAAGTCGACAATTTTGGCAGTGTCAATGCTTTCGGATTGAACGCTGAGTTGGAGTTTCAGCGCAACGTCGAGCGCTACGCGTTTCTCCGATGGGGACAGACCGCGTTTCAAAATTTCAAAGTCGTTCCACCAGACACCGGCATCTGCCACCAGGTGAACCTGGAATACCTCGCGCGAGTTGTTTGCGCGATGCCTTACGGCAACCGGTTTGAAGCCTATCCCGATTCGGTGGTGGGCACGGATTCGCATACGACCATGGTCAACGCCCTGGGAGTTTTTGGCTGGGGCGTCGGCGGGATCGAAGCAGAGGCGGCTATGCTCGGCCAGCCGTCTTCTATGCTCATTCCTGAAGTCATTGGTTTTCGCCTGCACGGCCGTTTAAGCGCTGGCGCGACCGCGACTGACCTCGTTTTGACCGTAACGGAAATGTTGCGCAAGAAAGGCGTAGTCGGAAAATTCGTGGAGTTTTACGGTTCGGGGCTGTCCACGCTGAGCGTTCCGGACCGCGCGACGATTGCGAACATGGCCCCCGAGTATGGCGCGACGATGGGCTACTTCCCCGTTGATAAGGAAACACTCGCTTATCTGCAGTTCACGGCGCGTTCGGCGGAGCAGATCGCTCTCGTCGAAGCCTACTGCAAGGAGCAGATGCTCTTCCGTACAGATGAGACGCCCGCTCCAATGTTCAATGACACTCTGGAACTGGATCTGGGGAAGGTCGAGCCCACCGTTGCAGGGCCCAAGCGTCCGCAGGATCGCGTGGCGCTGCGCCAGGCGAAATCTTCCTTCTCAAAAGTTGTGGAAGGAACGACAGCCAAGCAAGTCGCCGTTCGGAGTAACGGCGATTCGTTCGACCTTTCCAGTGGCTCAGTGGTCATCGCCGCCATCACCAGTTGCACGAACACTTCTAACCCCTCGCTGATGCTGGGCGCAGGGCTGCTGGCGAAGAAAGCGGTAGAGCGCGGCTTGCACGTGAAGCCCTGGGTGAAAACCAGCCTCGCTCCTGGTTCGAAAGTGGTGACGGATTACCTGCTGGCCGCAGGATTGACACAATATCTTGAGAAACTGAATTTTCACCTTGTCGGCTACGGATGCACGACCTGCATCGGCAATAGCGGTCCGTTGCCGGAGGCGATCGGAACGGCCATCAAGGACAACAATCTAATCGCCGTCGCCGTACTGAGCGGCAACCGCAACTTTGAGGGCCGCATTCATCCGCTGGTTCGCGCCAATTATCTGGCCTCGCCGCCATTGGTGGTCGCTTACGCTCTTGCGGGGCGAATGGATATGGACCTCACGACCGAAGCACTGGGCAACGATTCGGCGGGCAAGCCGGTCTACCTGAAAGACATCTGGCCGACACCGCAAGAAATCGAAACGACGGTTCGCGCTTCCGTGACTTCAGCGCAATACAGCAAGCAGTACAGCGAAGTGTTCGAGGGCGACGCACACTGGAAGTCCATGCCCATTCCGAAAGGCGATATCTACAAGTGGGACCAGAAATCGACCTACATCAAGCTGCCGCCGTATTTCGACAACATGCCGAAAACGCCTCCGGCGCTGGCGGACATTCACGGCGCAAAGGTATTGGCCATTCTGGGGGACAGCGTCACCACCGATCACATTTCACCGGCGGGCTCGATTCCGATTGACTCCCCGGCGGGGAAATACCTCATCGCCAATGGCGTGAAGCCACATGAATTCAATTCTTACGGAGCGCGGCGCGGCAACCACGAGGTCATGATGCGCGGCACGTTTGCCAATATCCGGCTGCGCAATCAGCTGGCTCCGGGCACCGAAGGCGGCTGGACGCTGTTCCTTCCGGATGGCGAGAAGATGTCGATCTATGATGCCGCCGTGAAATATCGCGAGGCCGGTGTTCCGCTGGTAGTCATCGCGGGAAAAGAATACGGCTCCGGTTCTTCACGCGATTGGGCGGCAAAAGGCACGCGGCTCCTCGGTGTGCGCGTCGTCATCGCCGAAAGCTACGAACGCATTCACCGGAGCAACCTGGTCGGCATGGGCGTGCTGCCGCTGGAATTCAAGGCGGGAGAAAACCGCGAGACGCTGGGCTTGACAGGTCACGAAATCTTTGAAATCGAAGGCGTCGCCGCACTTTCACCCAAAAAGCAGGTCACGGTACGCGCTAAGTCGGCGGACGGGAAGATAAAAACCTATACGGCCATCGCGCGCGCGGATACGCCGGAAGAGGTCTCCTACTACCATCACGGCGGTATTCTGCAATACGTTTTGCGGCAGATGCTCTAACATTTGCAAACAGTCCAGCCCGCGAGCCCCCGGAAGTCTCCGTCCGGGGACTCTTTTTGCGCAAACACATCAGGCTCGTGCAAATTGAAGTAAGCTCTGCGGCAGAGTATGATGCGCTAACTCGATCTGTAATACTGTTCAGAGTTGGTCTGCATCGCACACCTAGAAAGGACTTATGTGCCTAAGCAACCCGCCTGCCTTGTTTTGTTGCTGATCGTTTCTGCAGGAGTTTCCCGCGCCCAACAGACAGTTCCCGCTTCACAAGTTATCGTTATTCGCGCTGGAAAGCTTGTGAACGTGGATGCCGGCCAATTGCAGACGAATCAGATGGTACTGGTGCGCGCTGGCAAGATTGAAGCCGTAGGCGAGAATCTGCGTGTTCCTTCCGGAGCGACGGTGATCGATCTCTCGAAAATGACCGTGCTTCCCGGACTGATTGATTGTCATACGCATCTCGCCGACCCGGGTGACGGCGAGCCTCTCCATGTCCTGCAAAGAACCTCTGCCGAAACCGCTTACGCGGCCATCCCAAACGCTCGCGTGACGCTGCTTGCGGGATTCACCACCGTGCGCGACGTCGGCGTATATCGCGCTTTCAACGACGTCGCTCTGCGCGATGCCATCGCCAACGGGATTGTGATTGGGCCGCGCATGTTCGTTGCAGGTGCGTACATCACGATCAGCGAGGGCGCAGGCGCGATGACTGGTCTCGCGCCGGACATTCAACTGCCTTGGGATTTGCACTACGGCGAAGCGAACAGTCCGTGGGAAGTACGTCAAAAAGTTCGTCTGCTTGCGCATCGTGGCGCCGATCACATCAAGATTCTCTCGACGGGTGCGGTGCTCACCCATGGAAGCAATCCAAAATCGATCGAGTTCACGCCCGAAGAGTTGCAGGCCGCGGTGGACGAGGCGCGCAACTTTGGGTTGCGCGTCGAAGCACACGCACACGCCGCTGAGGGGATCAAGAACGCGATCCGGGTGGGAGTCGCTTCGATAGAGCACGCCACCCTGATTGACGATGAAGGCATCGCTCTTGCCAAGGTACACGGCACTTACCTCGACATGGATATCTACGATGAGGAATGCATTCAAGACGCGGCCAAGGAAAATAAGACGCCCGCGGATTTTCTTGTGCACGACCGGGACCTGGGCGAGATTCAGCGGCGAAATTTCACGAAAGCCGTTCGTGCCGGCGTCAAGATGTCTTTTGGCACGGACGCAGGCGTCTGCCCGCACGGCATCAATGCCCGCCAATTCGCGTTCATGGTGAAGTACGGCATGACACCGATGCAAGCCATCCAGTCCGCCACCAGCAACGCCGCCGATCTCCTCGGCAAGTCGAATCTTCTCGGCTCTTTGCAGCCTGGGAAGTACGCGGACATTATTGCGGTCTTGGGAGATCCTCTCGAAAACATCCGGCTGCTCGAAAATGTAAAATTCGTGATGAAGGAAGGAAAGATCTACAGGCAAGGACCGTAAACAATCAACAAGAATCGAACTGAATTCACGCCTAAAAAAACATGCCGGATCTTGCGATCCGGCATGTTTCAATTGTTGGACAGAATGTTTTGCTAGAAGCGGAACTTCAATCCGAGCTGAATGTTCCGGGGACCGCCCGTGCCGATCACCGGATTTGCCGCTGCCACGTCTGGTGTGTTGAAAATGAAACCAAAGGAAGTCGGATCGGAAGGATCAACCAGGCCTTGGGTATTCGGGTTCGCAAAGTGCGGGTGGTTGAGGAAATTGAAGAACTCCGCGCGCAATTGGACACTCACGCGCTCGTTCAGGTTGGTCGTCTTGACGACGGAGAAGTCCAAATTGTCCAGCCGCGGGCCGCGGAAGGGATTCCGGCCGATGTTTCCAAAGGTGCCAAAGTTAGGCGGCACTAGGATTGTGCCGTTTTCGATGAAACAGCCCAGGCCTGCCCCTCCGGGTACGACGCTTCTAGGCGCGAGTTGGGTAATGTCGGCATGGTCGACGCATACCTGTGGACTGGTTTGGGGGGTCGTAAAGTCAAAGAACGGAATTCCAGTGATAGAGGGCTTGATATTCGCCGGATTGCCAATGATATTCCAGCGGTCGGCGAATTCTCCGGTTCCGCTGCTATCGCTTCCGTTGATGTTTCCATCGATGAGGTTCCACGGCAAACCACCCTGAATGGTCACGATGGAGTTGAGCTGCCAGCCTTCGAGCAAGTGCCCGTAGCCCTTTCTCGAAGGTACCTCGTAGGTTAGAGCCAACGTTAAGCGATGCCGGAGGTCGCTGTCCGAGCTGGCGCGCTCCAAATCACTACGCGTGCTGTCCTGCGGCTGTTGTCCACGATTGAGTGATACGTCGTCAATTGAGTGCGCCCAAGTGTACCCAGCAACGAAGTTCAGGCCTTTCCACGCGCGCTGCGTCAGCGTCACCTGCAACCCGTGGTAGATGGACGTGTACCCATTATCGAGGAAGTTGACGAATTCAAGGAAGGGGAAGCACGGTCCACCTAGCCCCAGGCCGCCCTGCGCAACAGGGCAGTTCGCTGTAAAGGGACGACCGAGCTGTTCGCTCCCGTCGTCATTCGCAAAATTCACTTGGTTGATATCCCGGACACCATAGAGCTTGACGCCGCGGTTGCCCACATAACCCACCTGCAGCGAGGTGGTCGGCGTCAGCTGTTGTTGTACGTTTAGGTTCCAAGTCATCACATAGGGTGTTCGCAGGTTTCGGGAAACGGCCAGGATGTCGCACGGAGTGCCCCCAGTCGTCGGGTCGCAGTTGATCGTAGGCTGGAACACAGGCCCGGCAACCGACCAGTTCAATAAGTTGCCGGTTAAGTTGACGGCGGAAGCCGCAATCGTCCCGTTTGCGCCGGGGATTCCCGTGGAAGCCGCCGTCGGAATCACGTTCAGCCCCGCCGTCGAGGCGTTCTCCACCCCGTTCTGTCCCAGGAACAACGACAGGTGCGGAATCTCATAGGTCACGCCGCCACCGGCGCGGACCACCGTCTTGCCGTGCCCCCACGGATCCCAGGAGATCCCCAAACGCGGTGCGAAGTTGTTGTGGTCACCGTTGTACGGCGCACCGATTCCATGACCCACCTGCTGGATGCCGGTCGCGGGGTCAAAATTGGCCAGCCGGTCTTGGCTCTCCTTGATGACCGTATTCAGGTCATAGCGCACGCCTGCGTTGACGGTCAGCCGCGCCGTCGCGCGCCAGTCATCTTGAAAAAAACCGCCGAACGAGTTAATCGAGACATGACGCGAGGAATTGCCGATAAAAATGCGGCCGCCGGTCTTTCCGGTTTCCGTTCCGCGCGGCAGACCCGCGATAAGATCTTCCAATGCTGTGCTGGCGCGGCCACCAGGCAGACAGTCGCACAATGTAGACAGCTCACCGCCTGCAAAGCGGACACGCCCCTTCCCGTACCGGTCGCGCGTGTTGTCGGTGATCCCGTGGCGGAATTCCCCGCCGAATCGGAGGGTGTGCTTTCCGCGAGTATACGAAATGTTATCCAGTCCCTGATAGGTCTGGTTGGGAGTGGTCAGCAACGGCCAGCCGTGATTGCCGCCGAGTGGATTGAAGCCGTCCACATCGATTTCCGGCATTCCAAAATTGACAGGGTCGGTTACTCCCGTGTTGATTCCATATACCGTCGCGGGATTCGCAGCGTGATCCACCGTTAGGATGGCTTGCCAGAATCGGTCGTAACCGAATCGTGCTTCGTTCACCCAGCGCGAATTGGGCACCCAGGTGTAATTCAATCCGAAGACCTGGGCACGGAGCTGGGAAGAGGATTGCCACTGCGCCCTCAGCACGGGGATGTCACGCTCGATCTGCAGACTGTCGCCGAAGAAATAGCGCGCGGACAAGCTGTTGCGTTCGTTTATGTGGTGGTCGCCCTTGATAATGAAGTTGTCGTTCCGATTGTGATTGGGAAATCCGAGGTTTAATTGGTTCGTGGCGCTGGTGTTAGCAGGGTAGAGGGATGCTACAGTTGTGCTCAGCCCGTTTACACCGCAGGTACCGGGAATTGATGCACAGGCGGCCTGCACACTGGCAACTGCATCAGGGATACTTACGCTCGAATCCCCTCCCGCAGTGACTGTGGAGGGGCTGTTCAGTGTCTCCGAATTCGCCACGAGGGCACGAATTCCTTCGTACGCGCCAAAAATAAAAGTCTTGTTCTTGATAATCGGTCCGCCAATGCTCCCGCCAAATTGGTGTTGGCGCAACGCACGCATTGGATCAGGGGCGGGGTTAAAGTAATTGCGCGCGTCGAAGGCGTTGTTCCGCTCGAATAAGTAAGCCGTTCCGTGGACGTCATTCGTGCCGGACTTGATGCCCAGGTTGACGATCGCTCCTGGCTTCCAGCCATATTCTGCCGGCGGGTTTTCCTGTGCGTTGAATTCTTGAATCGCGTCGATGGGAAGAATGCTGCCTGGAGTTCCCTGAACGCCTTCGGCGTTAATAACGGTCGTCGCGTAATAAGGGTCGTTGTTATCCGTACCATCGACGATGAAATTGTTGTCCTCAGGACGGTTTCCGTTCGAGCTGATCGAAAGGAACCCGCCGCCGGTGGTGCGCTGCACGCCGGGCCTCAAGACCACGAGATTCTGGAAATCGCGGCCATTCAGCGGAAGATCGTTGATGGACTTGTTGGCGAAAGTTCCACCCAGCGTGTCATTGGTGGTCTCTACCAGGGGAACCTGTTCGGTCACTTCGACGACTTCCGACACACTTCCCGGCTGCATCGTCATATCCAGACGAATGTCTTTCGCCACTTCCAGCCGGATGCCTGCGCGCTCGACTTTCTTGAACCCTGTCGCCTCAACCACGAGTTTGTAGGGTCCCGGCGGCAGGCTAGGAGCGACGTAATCGCCCGCGTCATTGGTTTCGAGCGTCCGCACAATTCCGGTGTCCACGTTGGTGATGGTCACGCGCGCGCCTTTGACGAGGCCGCCGCTTTGGTCGGTCACGGTGCCCAGAATGCGGCCTTCCTGAGTTTGGCCTGAAGCGATGCCAAACGCACAAAATACAAATACAAAAACAGCGATGCTTCGAAGTGCTCTCATAGATCCCCCGGCTCCCTGATATGGGCACAAGGATTGTGCCTCGAGTGAACGCCGCGTCCCCGAATCTCGGCGCCATTCTTGTTTGGTTATTGTTCTACCTTGACAGACGGCGTCCGTCAAGGAGCGTAAGCGCCACGAAAAAGGAAATTAGAAACAAATGAGGGTGATTCTAGCTAGCACGCCCGGCAATGCGATTTCCTTCCTTATGGGAGGGCAAACGGTTTCTAATACGCAGAAGCAGGATGACGCCCGCCACGATGGACAGCAGGCTCACCACCTGCGCATTGGTCAGCCCGTAAAACACTTTTGGATTGATGCGAATGAACTCAACGAGAAATCGCGCGACCCCGGTCCAAATCAGGTAGCTACTGATTATTTCGCCATGGGAACCCGCGCCCTTCGCTGCTTTCGTAGCCATGCGCCACAAATACGCCGCGATGATCACTCCGGCGAGAAACTCGTAGATAGGCGTGGGGTGCACGCGATCCGTCGTGGGCACGATCCCATTCGGAAAGCTCATGCCCCACGGCAGACTTGTGGGCACCCCATAATCGCCGTCTCCCGACAATAAACACCCAATCCTCCCGATCGCGTAACCCAGCGCGGCCGGCGGCGCACAAAGGTCCATGAATTCGAACACCGGGATGTCAAAATGCTGCGCCAGGAATACCATCGCGACTATCGTTGTAAGAACCGAGCCCGACCATGTAAATCCATACCGACTGATTAGCACCGCCGGATTGGCAATCAACTCACGCGGATTTTCAAGGACACTGTAAAGCCGCGCGCCTGCCAGACCGGCGACCCCTATGATTCCGATAATGAGAAATGCTTCGTCACCGTAATTTCTTTTATCTTCGGTCTTTAAGTAGCCGCGCTTGATGAATTGCGCGCGATGACGGTTGATATCCGCCTGTAATAAATACGCAGCGACCAGCAGTCCTGTGGCAACCATGAGCCCATAAGTTGGTATCGAGAGCGGCCCTAGGTGGAGGAATGGAATCATGGATGGCGAATGGTTTCGCCTTGAAAAGTATACATCAGGGTTGAATTTCGTCCGAATCCGCATCAGTTCGGAAGTTGATTTCTTTTTCGCCGTTGTCGAAGATTGGCGAATAGTTTTGCACTCTATTTGCCGGATCGCAGGACAAACCCGAGGGCCACCCAGATGCCAAAGGCAGTCCATTCGGCAGGAGAAAAGTGTCCGGGGAATGCGGGAAGAACCTTCATCAGAATAAGTAGCAAAGAAACGGCAATCCCCATCCCCGTCACGATCCGCATTGGCACGCGCTTCTCCACGAACCAAAACGATAGGCAAGCCGCGAACCATCCTAAGGCCGACGCCATCGAACCCACCTCAGTCACCGGAACAAGCAGCGCATCGCCGAGAAAGAGGCCAACAAGCGTGCCCGCGGTAATTCCGACTACTGCGGCGGAAGGCGTGAGAAATCTTTTGTGGACCGTACCGAAGCGCGGATAAATCGTTCCGCGGCGGCCGTAGGCAAATAGCAAACGCGTGGAAGCGGCAAAGTTGCCGTTGAAGCATTGGAAAAGCCCGAACAGTGCCATGGTGAGAATTAGGCGGACTGGCCAGCGCGCGCCAAGCCCCTGTTCGAACGCAATGGCAGTGGCAAAACGCCTGCCAAGAAGGCTCTGCCACGGCGCAATGTAGGCTACAGCAGTTATAGAGAGCGCGTAGAAGATCGCACCGACACCTAAGGCCATAGCGATCGCCTTCATATAACTCTTGGGACGAAATTCGGGATTGGCTTCTTCCGCATACTTGGGAACGGATTCGAACCCGGTCATGAAGTACGGCACAATCTGCAGGGTGAGAAGGATCGAAGCGAATGGCGCCGCGGAAAATACGGGATGAAAATTGACAGGTGCTCCACGAGCGGCACTGATGCCCACCATCAAGAGAAAAAGAAGCAAGACCGTGGATGTCACAGTTTTCTGGAAGTTGGCGCTGAGACGAATGCCACGATAATTGATGGTGGCTAAGAGCAAAGTAAGCGCGATTCCGAGGATGAGCCGCGGCAGAAAAACCGGGTGTCCAGCAATGGAATAAAGCTGGAGCGTATCGAGGGAGGGAAAAATGTAAGCTGCGATTTTTCCGAGAGCCACAGCTTCCCAGGGGCAAACGATAAAATACGCAAGCAGCATCATCCATCCCGTGAAGTAGCTTGCGGCGGGAGAAAAAACTTGCGCGGTATAGGCGGCTTCGCCGGCGGCGTCAGGAAGGCGCTGTACCCATTGGCCGTAAACATAGCCCACGGGCAACAGGAGGATTCCACCGAGGATGTACGCGAGGATCGCTCCCAGCGGGCCGCCACGGCCAAGCCAATCGTCCATCAGGATGAGCCAGCCGGTGCCGATCATGGTCCCGAAAGCGAGAGCGAAATAGTCGTGTAGGCGAAGTTTGCGCGCGAGGGTGGCCATTAAAGAACGCAGAGCAACTCAAAGAGAAGATTGGCGGCCAGTAGCGAAGTAATTTCTGCGCTGTCATACGGTGGCGAGACTTCCACAAGATCGCAACCCACGATGTTCAGCCCGCGCAGGGCGCGAACCAGATCCAGAATTTGCGCGCTCGTCAGTCCACCGACTTGGGGCGTTCCCGTTCCCGGAGCGAACGCCGGGTCCACGGCATCAATGTCGAGCGTGACGTACACCGGCTTGCCGCGAAACGCGCGCAGGTGGCTCTGAACGGGGGCCATCCCTTTCTTGTGGAATTCTTCCGCGGTCACCATTCTGACCTTGTGCTCGCGCGCGAAATCAAAATCATCTTCTCCATACACTTGGCCGCGAAGACCGACCTGCAGCACGTCGCCGTCCTTTAGGAGGCCTTCTTCGAAGGCCCGCCGGAAGGGCGTCCCATGGGAATACTTGCTGCCGAAGTACTCGTCCCACAAGTCGTTGTGCGCATCAAACTGAATCAGAGAAACCGGTCCGTGTTTCTTTGCCACCGCGCGCAGGATTGGCAGGCTAATGGAATGATCACCGCCAATGCAAACGCAGCGCACGCACGCCTCCAGAAGAGGGGCAATGCCTCGCTCGATGCGGCGGAAGGTGTCCTCAATCGAAAGAGGATTCACCGGAAGATCGCCGAAATCGGCGGTGCGGTGTTTGGCGAAGGGATTCATGTGCAACACGGGATTCCAAGGCCGGATGATCGCCGATTGGGCGCGTACGTGGCGCGGGCCGAAGCGCGGCCCCGGCCGATAAGTGGTTCCCCCATCGAACGGCACGCCAATCAGAGCAACCTCCAACTCTTCGGGCTGCGTAATATGGGGCAACCGCATGAACGTTGAGATTCCCATAAACCGCGCATAGGTCAGCGCGTCGGTTGGCTCGGGATGCGGCAGCTTGAACTTCCGCTGGGATGGAGGCATCGCTGGGCATCTTAGTTTCCAGCCGTGGCTAAAGTCAAAGTCTGGTGCGCTGCGATTCCATGTCCCCTATCCGTTGCTCCATCAGTTTTGACGAGTCGTTAACCTGCCAATAACAAAACCGGCTTAGAACTCTCTGTGCGGGAATGACCCGTGGCGACGCCTGCGAGACCGCGCCTCCCCGCGAGTGCGTCCGTCTGGTGTGCTGCCATTTGTAGTTCAAGACTGACAATTTCAAGGAGAGATATTCTATGCATCCTCGCCTTACTAGGGCTGCCGCTGTTGTGGCCGCTTCGGCCATGACGCTATTGCCGACGTACCCAGCATACGCACAACAGAGTGGCGGCTCCTCCACGAAGACGCCAATCAAACACGTAGTCGTGATCTTCCAGGAAAACGTTTCGTTCGACCATTACTTCGGCACTTATCCTCACGCCTTTAATCTCCCGGGGGAGACTCCCTTCCACGCCAAGGAGGCAACGCCGGAATCGAACACACTTCTATCTTCCGGGCTACTCACCAACAACCCGAACAAAGCGAATCCTTTCCGCATCCCTCCAAGCGTGCCAGTGACCTGCGACGAGGACCACAATTACAACGATGAACAAGCCGCGGTGGATGGCGGCTTGATGGACAAATTCGTCGAAAAATTGAGTTGCAACGACAAGGTGCTCGGACCCACCAGCACCATGGGCTACTACGACGGCAACACCGTAACCGCGATGTGGAATTATGCACAGAACTTTGCGATGAGTGACAACTCCTGGGGCACCACGTTCGGGCCGTCTACTCCGGGCGCACTCAATTTAATTGCAGGAAATACCTTTCCAGGGACTTTGTTTCCAACCCGGCCTAACGGCAAGCCTGCCAGTGCTTCGGGCAACATTGCCAACGCGGCAACTACCGGAGCGGTGATCGGCGATCCGCGGCCTCTACTCGATGATTGCGTGGCGTCAAATCCCAAATTCCAAACTGTCAGCCGGATCACAGTGTCGGGCAAGAACGTGGGCGACCTGTTAAATGCCAAGGGCATCACTTGGGGCTGGTTTCAGGGCGGATTCGCGCCGACGGCTGCGGATGCGCAAGGTCGCGCCGTCTGCGGCCAGCATCACACGGGGCTAGCAGGAGATGATGCCGTCGTAAACGCTGGCGACTACATCCCGCACCACGAGCCGTTCATGTATTATCCGCAAACTACCAACCAGCATCATCAGCGGCCGAGCGATCCAAGACTAATTGGAACAGGGAACGACGGGGCAAACCACCAGTATGACCTGACAGACTTCTTTACGGGGTTGAGCCTGAGCCGCTTGCCTGCTGTCAGCTATCTAAAAGCCGGCGCCTACCAGGATGGCCATGCAGGCTATTCGGATCCGATTGACGAACAGATTTTCGTCGTCAACACCATCAACGCTCTGATGCACAGCCCAATGTGGAATGAAACCGCGGTCATCATCGCGTGGGATGACTCCGACGGCTGGTACGACCACCAGATGGGGACTATCGTGACGCAATCGAATGTGTCGGACGATCAATTGCTCGGTCCGGGCAATTGCGGCTCGCCGAAGGCAAATGACGTGAGCGGCGGGACGCAGAATGGCCGCTGCGGATTTGGCCCGCGGTTGCCTCTGCTAGTTATTTCTGCTTGGGCAAAGCAGAACTTTATCGACGATAGCATCACGGATCAGTCTTCTATCCTCCGCTTCATTGAAGACAATTGGGACCTCGGGCGGATCGGAAACGGTTCGACCGATGCCATTACAGGTACGTTGAACAACATGTTCGATTTCAGCGGCGGCCCGAAAGCAGGAAAGCTTGTTCTCGATCCGGCTACCGGAGTAGTTGTGTCTCAATAACGGGGTTGTGTGTGGAAAGTCCCGCGCCAGTCGGTTTCATCCAAGCACCCCGGATCGTCCGAATTTGTAAAGGGCGATCCGGGGTCTTCCTTTCTCTGCCCTGCTAAATCCTCTAGCAGACTGGACAACCCGGCGGCTGCCCGCATCATCCGTTCACTCATCCTCCTCGGTGCAAGGAGAGATGCTCGTGAATTGGTTCAAGAAGGTGCTTTGTGTCGGGGCGTTTGTGCTGTCCGCAACGCCAGTCTTGCCTCAGACACTCGACCACTCCATCGAACCATCTCCCGCCGTCTCGATAGGGGTAGCAGCCCCTACTCTCGACGAGATTCGCTTCGCGGGATTACGCCGCATCTCCCCCGCAGCCGTCGCCGCGCAAATTACTTCCCATGTCGGCGCCCGGTTCGATCCGGCAAAGATTGAAAAGGACGTCCGAACCCTCGCGCGGCTCGGTTGGTTCGAATCGATTGAAGTGGAAGAAGCGCCTGCAATGACATCTGCTCTTCCGATGTTGGAGAACGAGAGCCACGTCGCTCTCATTTTTCACTTTGAGGAAAGGCCTTTTCTTTCCAAGGTGGAATATTCGGGCTCACGGCTGCTTTCGCAGAAACAGATCGAAAAAATTCTGGAAGACAAAAAGCTAGCACCCTGCTTGGCAAAACCCGCCGATCCAGCGGCGCTTCAACGCATCGCCTTTGCGATTCGCGCGGCGTTGAATGAACTGGGCCACTCTGAGGCGGGCGTCCGAATCGATCGAAAAGAAGCAAATAACGCAACAGTCGCCGTTCGATTTGAAATCAATGATGGCCCCTTGCTGCGAGTGCGGCGAGTAAATTTTGACGGCCATCCGCTAGTCTCAATTAGACTAGTGCGCGGGCAGATGCGCGACATCGCGCCGTGGAAACCGCTGGCCTCGTGGCGCGATAAAAATGCCTTTACTCGCGACAGATTTGAACAGGACCGCCAGCGAATTCTCACGTACTACCAGAACAATGGCTTCCCGGAAGCGCGAATCGGTGACGCGCAAGTCACTCAGGTCAACGAATCGACAAGCCGATGGTTTCCCTGGCCGCATGAGTCGACCCTGACGGGGCTGTCCGTCTCCGTCCCAGTGGAAGCGGGTCCCTTTTACCGTCTTGAATCCATCGCGGCAACGGATGCCCTCCGCCAAGCCGCGAAGAAGGTTGGTCGATTACCCGTCAATGTTCCTGACCTAGAGAAAGGCACCGGCTTTTCGCAGCAAGAGATAGACAAGCTCAAGCGATTGTGGACAGCGCGCGTTCAATCCAGGAATTCTGAACTCGAATCCGCCGCTTCCCATTCCGTGGACGTGGTCCGAACTTTCGATCCAGAGAATCATACCGCCCGCGTGACATTCGATCTGAGCGACTCGCCACCGTACATCGTGCAGCGTATCGAATTTCAGGGTTTGCACAAATTCAGCGACCGCTACGTACGCCGCAGGATTCCTTTGCGCGAAGGCCATCCTGTCGACGACCGGGCCCTCGAAGCCGGCCTCTTGCGCTTGGCAAGGACGGGTTACTTCAAGCCGATCCACAAAGAAGACATTCGCATCCAGCTTGATGAAACCACGCACACCGCCAACGTCTCGATTCGCCTCGAAGAAATTGGCCAGCAGCGCGCTTCGCTCGCAAGCGGCACCGGTCAGTTCGGCAGCACGCTAGGCATTGTCTACACCGTTTTCGACCTTTTGAATCGCGAGGAGCTTCTTTCGGCGCAACTCGACGGCGGCCCGGAGAGCCTTCAGCTTATGCTCGGCTTGGCAAAAGAAGGAATCTTCGGCACGCGAGCATCTTTAGCGTTCTCGGTGTTTAATAATGTGATTCGCCCGCGGTTCGCACGCAGTGCGCAGGGGCCATTCTTCTCCTCCCACAGCGAAGGGATCAACATTCCTTGGACCTTCCCTGTCGGCAACACCGATTCGCTCGCCGTCAATTACACGCTCTCGCGCACCACGACCGAATATCCGTCCGTCTCCAATTCGGAAGTGCCCGGTGTGATGCTCGGAGCTGTTCGATCGAAGATCTCCAGCCGGTCTCTGGGAGTTGGCTGGGCGCACGACACGGGAAGCGAGCGGGCCCAGTTCGCGAATTTTGTTTCCGGCGGATGGCTCGGCGGAGAGGAGAATATGGTTCGCTCTTCTGCCGAATATAGTCACATTTTCCGCGATCCATTTTTCGCCCCAACCGGCGCGTGGGCTTTTCGAACGACATTCAGCGGCGTAGGTAGCTATCGCGGCAACACGCCATTTTATGCGCGGCTCTTCTCCGGCGACGAACTCGTACGGGGATTTCGTCCCGGTGAGCTCGGTCCGGACGCTGTAGCAGCCAGGACTGCCCCGAGCGGCGCGCCAGTTTATTCCGCGGCGCCTGCCGGCGCAAACTTCCTCACCGCCGGGAATGCCGAGTATCGCTACCCTCTCCCTGGCGGCACCGAAGCCGCCGCCTTCTTCGATCTCGGCTCCGGCTTCCTGTTTCCCAACTGGCTCGGCCCAACCAAACCGCTACTTCTCGGTGCAACAAACGGCGTGCTCCACGGTTCCACCGGAATTGAACTCCGCTGGACCGTGCCCGGCGTTCAGGTCCCCGTTCGCGCTTACTACTCTCTGAACGTGCTGCGGTTGAACCGATATATTGCGCTCTCCGACAAATCCCGTCTCCTGGCTCACAACCGCTTCTCCGCTTTCGGATGGGGGCTTGGCACGCTGTTCTGAGCCGCACGTCTGTACTACACTTCCGCAATCATGAAGCACCGCAAACTTTGTAAAGAGGCCTCGCGAATTATTGAACCCTACTGCATCGCCAAGGGCGAAAAATTCCGGCTGAAGGACCACGATCCCGCCGATACCAACGGCATCAAAGACAAGCAGCAGGCCCAAGGCCTACTCGAAGATGGGACCGCGCTCCTCAGTCACATGCAAGAGAAGCTCTACGCACAAGATCGCTGGGCTCTTCTGCTGATTTTTCAGGCCATGGATGCAGCCGGCAAAGATGGGGCAATCAAACACGTGATGTCCGGCGTGAACCCGCAGGGCTGCGACGTTTCATCCTTCAAGTCGCCGAGCAGCGAGGAATTGGACCACGATTATCTCTGGCGCACTCACAAGTCCATCCCAGCGCGCGGCAAGATCGGCATCTTCAATCGTTCTTATTACGAGGAAGTTCTTGTCGTGCGCGTCCATCCTACTTTTTTGAAAACCCAGAAGCTGCCCGATGATCTGATCACCAAGCACATTTGGGATGAGCGCTATGAGGACATCAACTCCTTCGAGCGCTACCTTACGCGCAACGGTGTCGTGATCCGCAAATTTTTCCTCAACGTTTCAAAAAAAGAACAGAAAAAGAGATTCCTCGAGCGCCTCGAAGATTCGAAAAAAAACTGGAAGTTCTCCATGGCCGACGTTCTGGAGCGTGGCTTCTGGAAGGATTATCAGGAAGCCTACGAAGAGATGATGCGGCGCACCGCGACGAAGCATGCACCCTGGTATGTTATCCCCGCGGACAATAAGTGGTTTACGCGCCTCGCGGTGGCCTCGGCGATCATCGAAACGCTGAACGGGCTCCATCTAGCCTTCCCCGACGTCGAGGAAGCCAAGAAGAAGGAATTGCAGGCTGTTCGCGCCTCGCTTCTTTCCGAGAAGGATTAGCAGTTCGTCGCCTGCGGGTGTGCCGGACAAAGTATGGAGCGGGTTACCTCTCCTCTCCCGAGGTCAGGCGTCCCCGCTCAACCACAGAACGGGGTCATTTACCGCAAACGAACTGCCACATCCATCTCGTACGTGCAAAAACTCAACTCCTTGCTTCATATACATTTATCCGTTCACCCGCCGCACCCGGGCAACACCAATTCTCCTAAACAATCGAAACCCATGGAGACTTCATATGGAAATTGGGTGGGAGCGCCAGTCAAATGCGGGCAAGCTCCTCCGTCACAGTCTCGTCCGAGAGTAGGACTCCAGCCGTTCAGTCCGCAGGTTTACGCGCTCATTTCCATTCGAAAGCTTGCTGCAGGCTACCAATTCTCACGTTGAACATACCGGGCTCGACCACGCGCTTATTATCGGCACCGATGAAGGACAAGTCGTCGGAGGTCAGTTCGAAAGAAACTTGGCGGCTCTCGCCAGGCTGGAAGGACACTTTTGCGAATCGCTTTAGCCGCTTCAAAGGTGGCGTCACGCTCGCGACGCGTTCGTTCAGGTACAGTTGAACAACCTCTTTGCCGGCGCGGCTGCCGGTGTTCTTAACCGCCACGTCCACGCGAATGGTCTGGCTCCCCGAAGCCGTTGACGGAGCCACGTGCAAATCGGAGTACGAGAAAGTCGTATAGCTCAAGCCGGATCCAAACTCGAATTGCGGTGCGGCCATGGCCTTCCCTTCTCCCCAATCCTCCCCGGAAAACATCTTGTGGTCGTAGGTGAAGAGGCGGTTCGTCGAGCGCGGGTAAGTGATGGGCAGTTTGCCACTGGGATTCACATCGCCGAAAAGAATATCCGCAATGGCTTGTCCGCCTTCGTTGCTGGGGTTGTAAGCCATCACAATGGCTTTCGCAGAAGCCGCAATGCGGTTAATGATACGCGGGCGTCCTTCAGTGAGCACTAGAATCACGGGCTTTTTCGTTTCCATAATTCTCCGGGCCAGGAACAACTGCGCGTCGGGCAACGTGAGATCCGGAATATTCCCCGGTGTTTCTGCATAGGCCCATTCTCCGAGGCAAATTACCACTGCGTCCGCCTTGGACGCCGCCTCTACCGCCTTCGCGATGTCAACTTCCTTGTCGTAAGTGGTGCCGGGGACGTAGCTCACGTTCGCGGCGCCGATTTTTTCCTGAATGGCCTTCAATATCGTCGCGTGGTCCTTCGGATAGGCGCTCGCGCGATCACCCTGCCACGTGTAACTCCATCCATTATTCAGCGGAATCAGGGAGTCGGCGTCCGGCCCGGTCACTAGCACATGGGCCGTCTTTGCGAGGGGCAGAGCTTGGTTTTCGTTTTTCAGAAGAGTAATGGACTCACGCGCAGCTTCCAGGCTGACTTGCCGCGATTCCGGCGAGCCAATCACCGTCTTTGACTCGATGCCGCGCAGTGGGTTGTCAACCAGACCGAGTTGGTACTTCACGGTGAGAATCCTTCGCACCGCTTCATCGATGCGGCTGGCGGGCACTTTCCCTTCCTGCACCAACTCAAGCAACAGGTCGCTGAAGCTGTAGTCACTCGGCACCATGCTCATGTCGATCCCGGCCAGCACGGCGATGCGCGTGGCTTCCTTCTCATTCGCCGCGATGTGATGGGTTGAGACGAGCCCTTTGATATCCATCCAGTCGGAAACAACGAATCCCTGCAGGCCTAGCTCGTCATGCAAAACATTTTTCAGGAGATAGCTGTTGGCATGTCCGGGCGTTCCGTTCACTTCGCTCGAATTAACCATGACAGTGTGGGCGCCTGCTTTCACGGCCGCGGCAAACGCCGGGAGAAAATATTCACGCAGAGTAATTTCCGGAATAAGCGCGGGGCTTCGGTCACCTCCGGTGGTGGGATAGCTATAACCCACATAGTGTTTAAGGGAAGCAGAAACACTGCTGGAGCTTGAAAGATCGCTTCCTTCATAGCCGCGAACGGTGGCCACTCCCATCACTGTCGCGAGATAGGTATCCTCCCCGAAGGTTTCCCACAAGCGCGACCACAGCGGCTGCCTTCCGGCGTCGAGCACCGGCGAAAAAGACCATGGTATGCCGGCCTTGCGCGTCTCCGCAGCAGCAATCTGACTGCCCCGAAGCATGAGTTCGGGATTCCATGTCGCCGCCATCGCCAGCGGTTGCGGGAAAAGAGTGCTGCCAACAACGTAGTTCGGCCCGTGAATGGTATCGATGCCGTAGAGCACTGGGATTTGTAACCGGGACTTCTTCGCTTCCGCCTGGATGGCGCGGATAATCTCGTGCCACCTCTCGACGGACAAAGCTTCATCATTTACATTGATGATTGAACCCACACCGTACTCACCAACGGCTTTGTGCAGTTTTTCTGGATTGATTCGAATGGACTGGTCTTTTCCATCGGTGACCATGCCGATTTCCAGTTGCGTCATCTGGCCAATTTTTTCCTTCAGCGTCATTTGCCCAAGCAGTTTTTCCACCGCGGCAGCGGAAGCGCTTGCCGGTGGACCTGCCGGAGTCATATTGCGCCGCAAGAATGTCTGGCTATCAACGATCCCGGAGGAGGCGTCATCAGCGCCGGAGGGAGCCGCCACAACTATGCAAACAGCCAGTAAAATAACGATATGCCAAAGCTTCGTTTTCGGGGTGTACAAGGGTATCTCCTTACGCAGCATCCTACCCCGGGAGGCTCAATAATCCAAATTTTAGCTATCGAAGGATCCGTTCGTTCGATCGGGGACAATTGGTGCCTGGCGACCAGCTCGGAAAATTGGAAGGCGGACCTCAGTGGGGCGAAAAATATTGGTAGCGCAGACTCGGGGGCATGCGCTCCGATCTCGCCCTCGTGTTGTACTCCAATTGGTAGCCCAAATGTCCCTGGTCGGCGGGATAGTCCTTTCCCTCGGGATACGGATATGGCAGCAGAGAATGGCGCGGGAGCGGCTCGACGGTAAAGGCGTGCGCCGCGTAGAAATCGAGATCCTTTTCGAAGCCATCGGCGTAAAAGAAATAATCGCGAACCCATCCGGCTGGCATCGTGGGAAGCTGCCGCGGATCAAAATCAAGCTTGAGCCCCTCCCCGGATCCAAAAACAACGAAGCGATCATCGGAAGCGCCCAACAGATCGAACACGTCTCCGTACCGCGTGTAATTCCCTGACGCGTGCGCATAGGGACCGGTCATGCTTCGTTGCGAATAAGAATAAATAGTGTCGCTCGCCGGCTTCAGCCGGATTTCGCGCGGATAGCCAACAAAATCCAACGCCGCCTTCGCAAGCGGCACTTGGGCCACGCGCACATCGCGCGTCTCCGGTGTCTGATCGATTCGAATCGCGTCCCAATAAACTTTCAGATTGTTGACGATGCGAATTCTTCGCGTTCCTTCGGGAAGCTTGCCGGTCAAGTCTGCAACCATGGTCCGCTCGAGCCCCGCTGGAAAACCCATATCTTCCACAACGCGCACCCATTTCCCGTGCGCATCGAGGGTTTCTATATATGGTGGAATTACTTTGATTCCCGCTTGATCCGCTGCATACATCGAAGTCGCAGTGAAATAATCGGTATAGCCATCCATGATCAATCGCAACGGTTTTTTCGCGTCCCATTCACCGAGGTCGAGCTCGATCCAATGCAGCTTGGCGAATCCCGCGAACGGCAGCTCATCGAAACTCGTGACGTATTTGCGGTCGCGCCTCGAGATCAGCGGCAAAACATCATTTCCTTTGTCGTCCCACGCACCGATGGGCGGATGTGCGTTGCGGCTCGCGATCACGCGAAACTCCGGAAAAGGCGGCGCGCTGACGAACCGCTCGTTCGGAAAAACTTCGTACGCCGCGGGATGATCGATGGCCACCAGCCGCACCTGGTCGAGATAGACCGTTTCTTCCATCGGCTCCATGAAACGGAAGCTGAGCAGACCGTTCCGAGGTTTCACGCTGCGCGCTGGCACTTTCAAGTACTCGTCCGGGTCAGGAACGTCTCTTTCTCCTGGTGCGACCCAGTGGCCGACCACGCCAGGCCCGATCATGTCTGCGATGAATTCGTACTCGCGCCCATTCCACGAAAACAAAACCGGGCAAGAACTCCCGCGCCGGTCGAGTTCGGCGATGCTTTGCACTTTCTTCGCGGCCAGGTTTATTTCGTCCTGCGGCACGCCCGTTGGCCACAGCAATCGAACGACTTCAGCGTTGCGCTCCGAGCCAAGGCCGGCAAGAATCGGCGCCGCGCTCTGCCCCAAATAGCCCGACGCGCCGGCCACTTCCCATTTTTGATACAGCATTCCTGCGTACAGCTCGACCTTGGTTCCGATTCCACTCTTGTTGTCATTCAAGGCCTTGAGGCCAATGCTCATCCAGTTATTTTTGTTGCCGCCCTCATTGCGCAGAACAAGCGGCGCGCCGCCCAGTTGTGTCACAATCAAGTCTGCATCGCCATTTCCATCGATATCCGCAACCGCGATCGCTCGCGGTTGATTCAATTTGAGCGCATCTAGGCGCACATCCTTCGTGACATCAGCCCAGCCCTTGCTGCCCAGATTTCGAAGCAGCCGCAGTTCCCCTCCGTTGCTGGATTCGCCCGCAGCGACAAGATCGAGCCAGCCGTCATTGTCGTAATCAAGCGAGGCAATTCCCCAGCCGCGCTGCCAGCCGAAATCGGGAAGCGGTACGCGCTCCAGCCGTTTCCCCTCTACATTCCGCCACAGGCTGATGCCCGGCGCGCCCGCGTGCGTGAACGCCAGATCCATCCATCCATCCTTGTTGAAGTCGAACGCCACTACGCCCACTGCTGGCGGCAACTTCTCTTTGCTGAAATCAATCCCGCCTAGCGGCGTGAATTTTCCTTCGCGCGGGTTGAGATAGATGGAAGCTCCTGCCGGTCCGCCTGGGATCACGAAGTCCACCGCGCGGTCATTGTTAAAATCCGTGGTGACGACTCCTGCTCCTGTAGCCGCAAGACCGAGCGCTGTTTCTACAGACACATCCGTAAACGTGTTGTTCCCATTGTTCCGCCAAAGCGTATTGTGCGGCGGCGGGCCCGATGATCGCGCATCAGAGGCCATCGTGATGTACAAGTCCAAGTCGCCGTCGTGGTCGTAATCCACAAATGTCACGCCCACGCAGCCTTTTTCCCTCCGGATTCCAACCTTCTCCGTCACATCTTCAAATTTCCCATCCCCGCTATTCCGCAGCAGCCGGACTCTATCGTTCAAACAAACGGCGAGGTCCGTGTGTCCGTCATTGTCGAAATCCCCCGCCGCGCATCCAAAGCCCGCACCGCTCAAGTGGATTCCCGCCGCGCTGGTCACATCTTCAAACGAGCCATTTCCCAGATTGCGCAGCAATCGGCTGGTGCCATCCGTCACTCCGCTCACCAGGAAGAGATCGGGTTTGCCATCGCCATCGTAGTCGAAGAAGCACGCGCCGGTGCTCGGTCCCATCTCAGCAGGCTTTGTACCAGCGCTTTTCAAAACGAACGCGTTCGGCTGCACGGCAAAGTGCACTGGAATCGCCGTAGGGACATCGACAACCGAGTTCAGCGGCAACTCCGCAAGTGAAAAACGGCCTTGATCGCCGTAACCTGCGCCGAACGGCGCTCCGAGATGCTCCGTGGTGATTTTCTGGAAGCGCGCTAGGTGTTCGCGCGCCGCAGCTGCATTGCCCTTCCGCTGAAACGCCCGGGCCAGGCCGAATTCCGACGAGGCATGAAACGCATTTAGAGCGAGCCCCTTGTGGAATGCCACGATAGCTTCGTCGTATTTCTGCAGCTGCGAATACAGATAGCCGGAAAAATAATAGGCATCCGCTTCGTTGGGGGCGATTTCCATGACGTGTTGAAATGCGGTGATGCCCTTCTCTGGTTCCCCAAGATCTTTTTCAGCAAGTCCGAGGTTGTACCAGGCAAATGCATCCTTAGGAAGCTGCTGCGTCGCCGTTTCAAGCGCCGCGCGCGCCAACTCCAGTTTCTGCTGGGCAAGCAGAGAGACTCCCAGATTCAACCTTGCCACTGCGAACTTCGGGTCAGCCTCCAGTGCTTGCTCGAAGTATTTTTGAGCGTCGGCCGGGCGCTGCTGGTTCATGTACGCGACGCCTAGCGTATTGAAACGATAGGCGTCCGCGACCCCAGCGCCTAATGAACCAGATTTCTGTTCAGCCGCAGACTTCTCCTGCGCGGATGGCGCGCTGGAAGGCAGCAAAATCGCACTGCAACAAATCAAGAGTGCGCAAGCGAAAATCACGCATACTGCACGTCGCTCAGTTAAGCCCATGAAAATATTTTTCCTGTCCACCAGGGATGCCCGGATGCCGCCTAGCACTGATTAGAGTGCGACTAGAATTCTCACGGCTGCCATGCGCATCGTCAACCGTTATTATCGCGTCGAGGTGGTCATTTTGCAGGAGCTTGACGCCCGCCGCTCGTGACTCTACTCTCGCACATCAACCCATGAGCTGCTTCCCCTACGGAACGTTGACGGAAATCACTCAAGAAATCCGCTCCAAGAGTGTCTCTCCCGTCGAAATCGTTGAACTCCACTTGAAACGCATCGAGGCCCTGCAGCCGAAACTGAATACGTTCGTTCATTTGGACCCCGAGGGAGCCCGGGAGCAGGCGCGCGGAGCGGAGAATCGTGTATTGCGTGGCGCGCAAATCGGAGGTCTTCACGGCGCGCCAGTGAGCATCAAGAGCTGCATCGATGTCGCTGGTTGGCCGTGCGCAGCCGGTTCGCTTCTCCGCAAAGACCACGTTCCCAAACAGGATGCCCCGCTCGTAGCGCGATTAAAAGCCGCGGGCGCCATCCTCCTAGGAAATACAAACACTCCCGAATTCTTAATGGCTTACGAGACCGACAACCGGCTCACGGGAAAAACGAGCAATCCGTGGAATCTGGCGTACTCCGCAGGAGGTTCGAGCGGTGGTGAAGCTGCGGCGATTGCCGCTGGCTGTTCGGTCGGCGGCGTTGGCAGCGATGGCGGCGGCTCTATTCGCGTGCCTGCACATTTCTGCGGAATCTGCGGATTGAAGCCCACGCCGGGCCGCATTCCTGCAACGGGACATTTCCCTCCAGGTGCCGGCGCATTTTCCTGGATCGGCGTTGTCGGCCCCATGGCACGCAATATTGCGGATGTGCGCCTGCTCTTCGAGGTAATGGCAGGACCCGACCCCGGCGATGCGCTCTCCGCTCCCATTCCTTTGCGCTCCTATACTGAGGAGGATCTGCGCGGCCTGCGCATCGGAATTCTGGAAAGCGACGCTCTTGGTGCGGCAGGCTCTGAAACGCGCGCTGCTGTCGGGCAAGCCGCGAGGTCCCTCAGCGCGCACGGCTTCAACGTCGAGCCTTTTCGACTTGAGGGTCTTGATCGCGCCCTCGACCTGTGGTGGTTTTTCTTTGGCCGAGTGATCGGCAATTTGATTCGTGAGAGTGTCGCAGGCCAGGAACATCAAATCAGTCCGATGTTGCGCGAGTATCTCGCTCAGGCAAATTCCGGAAGTCCAATTACCCTAGAAGCATTCATCAAGGCCTGCGCGGATCGCGATCTTCTCCGCGCCGAGATTCTGCGCCAAATGCAGGACACGGCCGTGTTGCTTTCTCCGGTTTCCGCAAGTCCCGCATTTCGTCACGGTGAAGGAAACTACCTGCCCGGCACTGGATACCGCGACACCATGCGGTTTTCGCAATGGCTGAACCTGACCGGCTTTCCCGGCGCATCCGTCCCAATTGGCCTTTCGAGCGAAGGACTGCCCATTGGTGTCCAAATCATCGCCCGGCCGTTTGAAGACGAATTGGTC
>Ga0137412_10000612_pt1 | contig 25948 bp, 25 predicted proteins | sample CZODoug2_1_16fun_FD_122160 | JGI IMG/M metagenome (GOLD analysis project Ga0137412, IMG submission 122160) | Vadose zone soil fungal communities from Angelo Coast Range Reserve, California, USA - CZODoug2_1_16fungal (Hybrid Assembly) | ecosystem: Environmental > Terrestrial > Soil > Vadose zone... | reverse complement strand
GAGCACGACCGCGACGCGACAGCGTGACCTTCTACAGCGAATTCTGGATGCTCTTGCTGACGTTGACGTCGAGGTGCTGTGCAGCCTAGGGGGCGTCCCGATCGAGGGTCTCTCGCCGCCGCCCAACGCGTCGATCTCCAATTGGATATCGCACCGCGAGGTTCTGCCCCGCACCGACGTATTGGTGACTCATGCCGGCTTGAGCACCGTGATGGCGGCGCTGACATCGAGCGTCCCCATGGTATGTATGCCGATGACGCGGGACCAGCCTCTCAATGCCGAAAGGGTCGCGACGCTCGGGCTTGGCCTCGAGCGGTCACCCACGGCATCGGCCGATCTCATCCGAGACGCTGTCAAGCGCGTCTTGGATGACGAGCGATTCAGGCAGCGGGCCAAGTCAATGGCGGAAATCATCGCAGCATACGGAAACGGGGCGGTGGCAGTACAAGAGCTGGAATCCTTACTCTGACCACCGCAGGTGTCGCCGCCCTGTCTTAACCACGTTAGAGCGGCGAAGCCGCAGTGGGGAACCAAAATGCGGCTTCGGTGCGTACAGTCTCGCGACCAAGGTGGATGTCAACGGCCACGAAGTAGCTGAATGAGGGTTCCGACCGTGATCGATTCGAAGAACGCGCGGCCACTCCTGGCTGTCATGTTCGACTCGCTGGTCTCCATGTTCCAGATCGCCGAGGCGGCCGACGGCAGGTGGTCGATACTCTGGCTGATCGATCGCACGGTGGACGACGTTCAAAGCTCCCCCCGAATGCTCGCCCGACTCGGCACCGTCGTCGACGTAACCGGTCTCGACGTCGACGAGTGTGCAGCGCGGCTGGCGAGTTACCACCCGAACGGAATCATCGCCTTTAGCGAGTGGTGGCTGCAGCGGGCAAGCCAGATCGGTCTACAACTCGGGCTTGCCTCGAATTCGGCACCCACGATCGAGTGCTATATGAACAAGTTTGCCCAGCGCGAGGCGTTGCGCAAGGCCGGGTTACCGGTGCCCGAATACTGGGCTGTCCCGACGGACCTAGACGCCGAGACGCTCGATCAGCTTGCGCGCTCGATCACCTATCCGGCGATCGTCAAGCCGCAAACCAGCTGGGGCAGTCGCGACGCGTACCGCATAACCGATGAAGCGAGCTTGCGAACCGCCCTCGGGCCCGGCAAACGCGCGGGCATCAACGAGCTGATCGTCGAGGAGCTGCTGGCCGACGGCTGGCCTCGCGAGCAGCATCCCTACGCCGACTTCGTCTCGGTCGAGAGCATCGTCGTGGACGGCTCGGCGAATCACCTCGCGCTCACCGGACGGGCGACGCTGGCCGAGCCGTTCCGGGAGACGGGCAACTTCATCCCGGCCAACCTCTCCCAGCAGACGGCAGATGCCGTCCTGGCGCACGCCACAGCAGCGATCGCCGCGATGGGCACCACGACCGGTGCCGTGCACACCGAGGTCAAGCTCACCCCGGACGGTCCGCGAGTCATCGAAGTCAACGGACGCATCGGCGGGACGATCTCGGAACTTCTCGCGCTCGGCGGCGGGCACTCGCTGCTCGAGATCGCTTGCCGGGTGGCCCTCGGTGAGCGACTGCGCTTCGAATCCCTCCTGCAGTGCCCACGCGTGGCCTACTCGCTAATCGGCGTCCCGCCGGTCGGCGTGACCCGCCTCGTCCAGCTGACGGGACTGCAAGAGTTGCGTCACACCCCCGGCATCGAGGAGATCAACGTCCATCGCCAGGCTGGAGACCCGGTCGACTGGCGCGACGGATACGACGGGCGGCTATATCTGCTCTACGGGGTTGCCGACGACCACCAGGTCATGTGGGATGCACGCGCCCGGATCACGGAAAAGGTGCAGGCCGTCTTCGAATGAGACAGACCCAGAAGAACAGCGGCATCGGCGGCGTGTCAGGCATCATCACCTTGAACTTCGGTCCAGCCGCCCACACGGTGAAGGTCCGCCAGGACAAGGCGACCGAGTCCGCCGCCGGGGCCCGGCCAGGGCTGACCGGCCAGGTGGCGCCAGCCGGCCACCAACGCCGGCTCAGCGAACGACTGCCGGTGACCACGCCTGCGGGATGAGCAGCCTCGCTGTCCCGGTCCCGTCCGCGGGAACCGCCCACACGTCACTGGTTGCGGTCTGCGTCCCGGTGCGGTTCAGGCCGTACATCACGGTGTTGTCGTCGAGCCACTCGACTTGGTCGTCCACGCTCCGAGTCTCGGCGAGCGGCGTCACCTTGCCGGACGCGATGTCGAACGCGACGAGCCGCCACCGGCCGGCCGGCAGATTCTCACGCTGCTTGTAGACGATCGTCTTGCCGTCAGGGGAGAGCGACGGGCACTCGGCGTCCTCGTGCAGGGTGACGATGCGGCGTTGGGTGACGCTGCCGCGTGCCAGCCACGTGTGCTTGGACCATTCGGCGGTCACGAAGAACGTGTCGTCGTCCGCGGCGAACGTGACGCCCCAATAGTTGCGGTCCACGGGCTTGATGCTCTCGCCGTTGTGGATGAGGGTGAAGTTCTCAAGGCTGCCGAGGGACTTGCCGGCGACCGGCGTGATCACCGTGCGCGTCGAGAACGACGTGCCGGCGTAGGAGTCGCCGGATGTGAAACTCGTCGTGGCCGCGAACTTGCCGTCGCCTGATAGCCGCGCTCGGCTCGGGATTCCGGTGAGCGGCAGCTTTTGAGTGGCCTTGAAGGTGTTGTCGAGCACGTGGGCCGCGTAGGTGGTGACGACTCCCGGGTCCGACGACAGGCACAACACGTCGGCCGCTGTGGCGTAGACCCGGTCGCACGAGGTGCTGGAGATCGCCCGCGGGCCGTCCAGCTTGGACAGCGGGGCCATCGCCACGCTTCCGTAGGACGAGCCGAGCGCCTTGTTGACAAAGACGATCCGTGGCTGGGACTCCACCGCCGCCAGCGACATCTGTGCTACTGGCGGAGCATGCCGCGCAACATCCTTCTGATGATTGCGCGACGCGACCAGGTAACCGACACCGCCGCCCACCGCCGCGAGGCAAACCGCGACCAGGGCAATCAATCGGACCTTGAGGCTCACGCGGGCACACTCTGCCGTTCGAGGCCACGCAGGACGAGAGCGGCCACCGGGATGCATACCAGCAGCACCAGGCAGAACCAGCGGATCGTGCTCTGCAGCCCGATCTGGTTCCACATCGCGCCGACGACCAACGAGGAGACGAAGCCGGCCAGCGCCTGGAACGTTTGCGCCGTGGCGATGCCGCTCGTGCGCACCGCGGGCTCGACGGCCCGTCCGGCGAGAGCAGCCAGGATCCCGTCGGTCGCCGCGTAGTACGTGCCCAGCATCACCAGGCAACCTATCGATAGTGCGGGACCGGCGAAGGGCCCGGCCGTGAACAGGTAGCACGCGAGCAGCGCGACATGCCCGCCGACGAAGACGCGGACCCGGCCGATCCGGTCCGCGAGCCGACCCAGTGGCACGGCGACGATCAGGTAGGACACGTTCATCCCGACCATGAGAAGTGCGTAGTAGTTGTTCGCGAGGTTCTCGCGAAGTTGCAGTTCGAGGTAGAGGAAGGCATCGCCGACGGTGACCAGCCCGAGCAGGCTGGCGGCCATGAGCAGCCTGGCCATCCGGGCGTTGGCCAGATGGCGCAACGAGACGCGCCCAGGTAGGGGTGGCGGGCCGAGGGTTCCGAGCAGCTGTCGGCGCGGGCGCAGGTCGGGCACGATCAGCAGCAAGACGGCGACGCCCACCACCGCGAAGCACAGCGACACCATGAACACCTGCCGGTAGCCGTCGAGGACCACCGTCAGGATCCAGAATGCGATCAACGGCCCCAGCGCTGCGCCGAGGCTGTCGAGCGAGCGGTGCACCCCGTAGGCGCGACCGAGCGTCTCGGGTGGGGATGCCGCCGCAATGAGCGAGTCGCGCGGTGCGGTGCGCAGCCCCTTGCCCAAACGGTCGCCGGTGACGACAAAGCTGATTGCCGTCAAGCTGTGCGCGAAGAGCAGCCCGACTCGGCTCAGCGCCGAGGCGAAGTAACCGATGAACGCGACCCACTTCGGATGATCGGCGCGGTCGGCGATCCAGCCGCCGAGCAGGCGAACCAAGGCGCTGATCCCGTTGTAGAGGCCGTTGACGAAGCCGAACGCCTGCGGTGAGAGGCCGACCACGAAGATCAGGTACTTGGGCAGGACCGCATTGACGGATTCGGTCGAGATGTCGGTGAGCATGCTGACCACGCCCAGCAGCACGACGATCGTCGCCACCCGCTGCCGAACGCGTACGCGCTGGCCGTTCGCCGGCCTATCGCGCAAGGTCAGATACACCCAGACGCCCCCGTCTGTCCGGCGAATTTCGCGCCAGCGCCGTAGTCTATGGCTGAAGTCCGGTGCACTGTCGAAGATCAACGTAATTGCGCCGGACGTGATGCGTCGCCACGGGGGTAAGTCATGGCCGCACAGTCGGCGCGCGCGTTCTCGGCGCGCACAATCGTCATCGCGGTTCCTGCCGGGCATAGGTCCGGGTACCACCTGGCGGGCTCGCGGCATCCGAGTCCCGGCGAGTCCACAGGACAACTCGGCCCGATTGGCGCGAGGCCGAGCGCGACGAAGCCGATGGCTCCGGTGGCTTGAAGGGTGCGATACCGTCCGCCGGCGTCCAGCGCAAGATCCCGTCCCCCGTGGACGTGGTGGTGTACCACGGCAGATCGAAACCCGCTGATACGAGCGGCGTGGACGGTTCCGGGCATGGCGTTGGGCTGGCTCCAGATACTTGACGGCCCGAAGACGCTGGCTCGACCCGGAGAGGTGCCAGGTTCGTGTTGATCGTGGTCGCGAACCTAGTGGTGCTCGGCGGCCTCGTGGCGGTATGCGCGCTGCGGTGGTCCGTACTCGCCGCGTTGCTGCTCGGTGGGGTGTCGGCGGCGTTGTTGCCGCTAAACAACGGTCGGCTGGAGGGGCCGGTGCTGCTCACCGTGAATGCGACGCATGGGCTCACGGCGACGGACCTGGTCGCCTACTTTGGGTTCCTCGTCGTGATCTGGTCGACGATGCGGGCCCGCCGAACGGGCGCGGCGTCCGCGGGCCGCAAGCCCGTTGCGTTGGCGTCACTGGGTGCGTCGCTGCTGCTCCTCTGTGGGCTGGCCGTCGCCTATGTCTATCGCAACTGAGCGTCATCCCACCGCGGGTGGTTCGTCCGCGGTGGGAGGCACGGATCATTGCCGTCCGACTTTGTGGCCGGCGCACGTTGCCTTCACCGGCTGCGTAAGCTGGAGCTACATCCCCATCTGAAGCTGGATCGGGGATTGCTGTGCTGCCCGGTGAGAGGTTGTTCATGAGTTTGACTGGATTGCTCGACGCCGCGCTGACCGATCCGGCGCTGAGTTCCGCGGTCGAGTCGATCGGCACCCCGTCGTTCACAGCGAGCGGGCCGGCGGCGTTGCGGCCGTTCCTGATCGCAGCCGTGGCTCGTGAGCGCAATGTCCTGGCGGTGACGAGCACCGGGGCCGAGGCCGAGGATCTCGCCGCGGCGTTGCGCTGTCTGCTGCCGCCGGACACGGTCGCCGTGTATCCCGGGTGGGAGACGCTGCCGCACGAGCGGCTGTCTCCGCGGGCCGACACGGTGGGGCAGCGGCTGGCCGTGCTGAGACGGCTCGCGCATCCGAGCACCGACGATCCGACCACCGGGCCGCTCAACGTGGTCATCGCCCCGATCAGAGCCGTGCTGCAGCCGCAGGCACCCGGGCTGGGCGACCTGGAGCCGGTTGCCCTGAGATCCGGCGACGGCGGCAACGAGCTGACCGACATCGTCACTGACCTGGTCGCGGCGGGGTATGCGCGGACCGAGCTGGTCGAGCGGCGCGGCGAGTTCGCGGTGCGGGGCGGCATCCTCGACGTCTTCCCGCCGACCGAGGAACACCCGCTGCGGGTGGAGTTCTGGGGCGACGAGGTCGAGGAGATCCGCTACTTCAAGGTGGCCGACCAGCGCTCGCTGGAGATCGCGACGCACGGCTTGTGGGCGCCGCCGTGTCGCGAGCTGCTGCTGACCGCTGACGTGCAGGCGCGGGCGGCCAAGCTGATGGATGAGCATCCCGAGCTCACCGAGCTGCTCGACCCGATCAGCCGCGGCGAGGCCGTCGAGGGCATGGAGGCGCTCGCGCCGGTGCTCGTCGACGACATGCGGCTCATGCTGCATGAACTGCCCAAGGGCTCGCACGTGATCGTCTGCGATCCCGAGCGCGTACGCACTCGGGCGGCGGATCTGGTGCACACGTCCGAGGAGTTTCTCGCGGCGTCCTGGGCGGTGGCCGCCGGCGGGGGCAAGGCGCCGGTCGATCTGGCCGCGGCGTCGCTGCATTCCCTCGACGAGGCCCGCGAGGAGGCGGCGGCGCTCGGCGTCCCCTGGTGGGGCATCACCCAGCTCGGTGCCGAGGTCACCAGCGCGTTCGAGTCGGCGCCGGAATACCGCGGCGACACCGAGGCGGCGATGACCGACCTCAAGACGTGGACGCGCGAGGGCTGGCGGGTGGCGCTGGTCTTCGACGGGCACGGCACCGCGCAGCGCACCGTCGAACGCCTCGCCGAGGCCGAGGTGCCCGGCCGCCTCGTCGCCACCGCCGATCCCGAGCCGGGCGTCGCGATCGTCACCACCGGACGTTTGGCCGGCGGCCTGGTCGCGCCGGAGCTCAAGCTGGCGTTCCTCACCGAGGCCGACCTCACCGGCCAGCGCGGCTCGCTCACCAAGGACACGTCGCGGATGCCGTCCCGGCGGCGCAACGCGATCGACCCGATCCTGCTGCAGCCGGGCGACTTCGTGGTGCACGAGCAGCACGGCGTCGGCAAGTACGTCGAGATGGTGCGCCGCACGATCAACGGCGGCGAGCGCGAGTACCTGATCATCGAGTACGCCCCGGCCCGGCGGGGCCAGCCGGGTGATCGGCTGTTCGTGCCGACCGACGCGCTCGACCAGGTCACGAAGTACGTCGGCGGGGAGAGCCCGAGCCTGAACCGGCTCGGCGGCGCCGACTGGGCCAAGACGAAGGGCCGCGCGCGCAAGGCGGTCAAGGAGATCGCGGCCCAGCTGATCCGCCTCTACAGCGCCCGGATGGCGACCAAGGGCTACGCGTTCAGCCGCGACACCCCGTGGCAGCGCGAGCTCGAGGACGCGTTTCCCTACGTCGAGACGCCCGACCAGCTCGCCGCGATCGACGAGGTCAAGGCCGACATGGAGAAGCCGCTACCGATGGACCGCATCATCTGCGGCGACGTCGGCTACGGCAAGACCGAGGTGGCCGTGCGCGCCGCGTTCAAGGCGGTGCAGGACGGCAAGCAGGTGGCCGTCCTCGTCCCGACCACGCTGCTGAGCCACCAGCATCTGCAGACGTTCCGCGAGCGGATGGCGCAGTTCCCGGTCGAGGTCCGCGAGCTGTCGCGGTTCACCGCGCCGTCCGACGTCGAGGCGACGATCGACGGCATCGCCGACGGCAGCTCCGACATCGTGATCGGCACGCACCGCATCCTGCAGCAGACCGTCCGGTTCAAGGACCTGGGGCTGGTCATTGTCGACGAGGAACAGCGTTTCGGCGTCGAGCACAAGGAGTACCTCAAGTCCCTGCGCACCGCCGTCGACGTACTGACCATGTCGGCGACGCCCATCCCGCGCACGCTGGAGATGTCGTTGACCGGCATCCGCGAGATGACCACGATCTTGACCCCGCCCGAGGAGCGGCATCCCATCCTGACCTTCGTCGGCGCCCACGACGACCGGCAGATCGCCGCCGCCGTGCGTCGAGAACTCTTGAGAGATGGCCAGGTGTTCTACATCCACAACCGGGTCGACTCGATCAACCGGGCGGCGACGCGGCTGTCCGAGCTGGTGCCCGAGGCGCGGATCGCCGTGGCGCACGGCCAGATGAGCGAGGACTCCCTCGAGCAGGTGATGGTCGGCTTCTGGGAGAACAGCTTCGACGTCCTGGTCTGCACGACGATCGTCGAGTCAGGGCTGGACATCCCCAACGCCAACACGTTGATCGTCGAGCGCTCGGACATGTTCGGGCTATCGCAACTGCACCAGCTGCGCGGACGGGTGGGGCGGGCGCGCGAGCGCGGGTACGCGTATTTCCTCTATCCGCCGGAGAAGCCGCTCACCGAGACGGCCTACGACCGGCTGGCGACGATCGCTCAGCACACCGAGCTCGGGGCCGGCATGGCCGTGGCGATGAAGGACCTCGAGATCCGCGGGGCGGGCAACCTGCTCGGTGGCGAGCAGGCCGGGCACATCGGCGGGGTCGGTTTCGACCTCTACGTGCGCCTGGTCGGCGAGGCGGTGGCCGAGTTCCGCGGCGATGTCGCCGAGGAGTCAGCTGATGTGAAGGTCGACCTGCCCGTCGACGCCAACCTGCCCGTCGAGTACCTGCCCGGTGAGCGGCTGCGCCTGGAGGCCTACCGTGCGCTGGCCGGCGCGACGACCGACGAGGCCGTCGACGGCGTGCGCGACGAGCTGATCGACCGGTTCGGGCCGATCCCGCCGCCGGTCGAGAACCTGCTCGCGGTAGCCCGGTTCAAGGTGCTGTGCCGGCGTTACGGCGTGACCGAGGTGTCGCTGCAGGGATCGTCGGTGCGGTTCTCGCCGCTCGACCTGCCCGAGTCCGGTCAGCTTCGCTTGCAGCGCCTGTATGACCGCGCGCTGTACAAGCAGGCGGTCGGGACGGTCGCGGTGCCTCGTCCGCGATCAGGCGGGATGGGCAGCGACTTCCTCCGCGACGTCGCCCTGCTGCAGTGGTGCGGCGAGGTGCTGCAGCAGGTGGCGCCCCTACCTGAGCGCGTATGAGGTGTACGTGCCGCCGCCGATCGCGGTGATACCGCTCAGTCCGTAGACCGGCACGAACTGGGTGGCGGTAACGCTGGGCAGCCGCCACACGGTGCCGTCGGCGTTCAGCGCCTGCACGCCCGGGGACGGCGCCGCCGCGATCGCGGTGACGGCACCGGGCCCGGACAGATGCACCGTGGTGTCCGTGCTCTGCCGGTCCCGATAGAGCTGCCACACGGAACCGTCATCGCACAGCTCCCAGGCGCCGTACGAGTCGGCCGCCACGGATACGCCCTTCGCGCAGGCCGTGGTCACCTGTTGCGGAGTCAGAATGTAGGTGCTCGACGACGGAAGATATCCCCACCGCCACAGCTGCCCGTCGCTGCCAACGGCATAGGTGAGTCGGATGTTCCCGGCGATCGAGACCACGTTGGTCAGCCCGCTGACCTGAACCGGTACGTAGCTGTCAGTGGTCGTGCCGTTGCCCAGGCCCACGCCGTTCCCCCAGGCCCACACGGTTCCGTCGGACTTGACCGCGTAGCCGTTGTGGCTCGCCGCACCAATAAGCGTGACGTCGCTGATCTGGGTCCGACCACCCGTCTCGCCCACGGTGTAGGGCGGCGTAATGGACCAGTCGGCAACGGGGGCCTGGTCCGATTGGGTGCCGTCGCCGAACTCCGCGTAATCGTTCCAGCCCATGGCGTCGACGGTGCCGTCGTTGTGCAACACATACGTCGTGTCCTGCGAGCCGACGAGCTGCTTCACTGAGCCACCACCGTCAGCCAGATTGGCGCGGCTACTGCGCAGGTGATCGTTGGTGAAGTACGGCACAATCCAGCCGCGGAGGTGCCCGTCCGCGCCCAAGGCGAAGTCGACCGGGCCGGGGACAACCGCTTTGAGGCCAGGCGTCGAGTTGACCTGGAAGGCGGAGTCGTAGCCGGAGACCCCCCAGGCCCACAGACCGGCTGGTGTAGGCACAGCCGGCGCCGCTACGAAGTAGCCGTCCAGGTCGACGTCGACCTGCTGGGCAACCGAGGCGTAGATGCTGATGTTGCCGTCGGTGCCCGGGAGGACCATCGCGGCGTTGTTCGTGACCTTCGCCGCCGCCGCGTTGAGATCGGAGTAGGGATAACGCGCCGTCGTGCTCGGATGGGCCGTCGTATAGCCCGAGGTGGTCGGCCGCACCGCCGTCAGCGTCAGCCACACGGCAGTAGTCGGAGCGACATCGGTCAGGGACGGGGTTCGGCCGGTCTCGTTGAGATATGCGGACGCGTCGACCGTGACACCGAGGTTGTTGGTCGCATTGGCCGAAGGCGACCAGGGCCGGGCCGTGCTACGCGAGTCGAGCAACCGCGTCGCCGTCGTCCGCGCGAGGTAGTACGAGCCGTTGGCGCCGAAGTAGCCGTTGACGTCGACGACGATGTTCGTGGTCCCGGTCGCGTTGTAGAAGCTGATCTTGCCGTCCTGCCCGATGGGGAGGATGGCCCGGTTGCTTCGGGTGGCGCCGTGGTCGAAGCGGATCGTGGCGGTACCCGGTCGCTGAATGCCAGTCGGATAGCCGCTGACGTAGCCGGTCGCCGTCGGCCCGAGCACGATCGTATTGACGACAACGGCCGACACCCCGCTCGCGGGGATGCCACCGGTACCAGTGACCTGTACGGTGACGGTGCCCCCGGGCCCGGGCTTGCCCGCGCCGAGGTGGCTGCGGGTGTCCATGATCCGGGTCGGCGCGAGCGCGGTGAACCGCCCGGCCGTACTGCTCGCGGTAGCGGCGGTGGTGAAGTACCCGAAGACGTCAGCGGTCAGCTGAGCCCGGGCCTGGGAGTCGATGGTGAACGCACCGGAGGAATTGACCGGCACGATCGCCATCGCGTCGACCGTTTGGTTCGCGACGTAGTTCAGGTTGGTGGTACCCGGCCGACTGGTTCCGGCCGGATAGGCGACCAGGTAACCGGCTGCCGACGGTGCGCTGACGGCGAGGTTGACCGCCACGGCCGAAACGCCGCTGGTGGGGATGCCGCCGACGCCGGCCGTCCTGAGCGTGACCTGTTGGGTCGCGCCCTTCGGCGCGCCGAGCCCGCTCTGTGTGGCGAGGATGCGCTGAGGCATGAGGGCCACGTAGCTGCCGCCGGGCGCTGCGGTGGGCGATGGGCTCGCCGTGGTCGGCTCCGCCCCTACCACGACGGCCGCAGCCGCCGCGATCGTGAGTACCGCGGACACGGCAACGAAACGTTTCGACATGGGAAGCCCTCCTCTGCCGGGCATCGCCCGGCCGACCAATGTGTACCAGACCGGGCAACGGTTCGCCAAACGAAGACTTGACGCGCTGGCTCAGGTCGGCGGTGTTGCCGGCGTTGCCGGGCCGCAGAAGGCGGTGATGAGCGCGTTCGTCTCGTCCTCGAGGATCTGGTCGGTGACGCTGTCCGCTTCGCGATTGGTGAGCAGTACGACCTGCCGGGTGCCGTCCGGGCTGGTCAGCGACGTGCTCTCGTAGCCCGGGAAGTCGCCCTCGTGGCCCCACGCGTCACCGCACGGGGTGTGCGCTCGCAAGACGCCCAGCCCGTAGCTGGCGTTGACGCCCGGACCCTCGGGCACGGTGTCGAGCAGTTCGTGCTGCTGGGCGGGCGGCAGCAGCTGGCCGGTGAACAGCGCGCGGTGGAATCGCGCGAGATCGTCGGCGGTGGAGATGATCGCACCGGCGGTCCACGCCCAGGACGGGTTGAACGTCGTGGTGTCGGTCGTACCGGGCAGGTGCCACTCGTCCGGCGGATCGATGATGTAGCCGCGCGGGTGCGGGCCCGCGATGCCCGGATCGGTGATCGGGAAGCTCGTTTGGGTCAGTCCGAGCGGCGCGATGATGCGTCGGTAGATCTCCCATACCGGGGCGTACTGTTCGGGCAGGTGATCGACCTTGGCGATGATCATTCCGAGCAGGATGTAGTTGGTGTTCGAGTACGACCAGCCGGTGCCGGGCGGGAACAGCGGCGGCTGGGCGATTGCGTGCTGTACGAGTTCGCCCGGCTGCACCGTCTTGTACCGGTTCTGGAAGACGAACGGTACGTCGGCGTATTCGGCGATGCCGCTGGTGTGGTTCAGCAGCTCGCGGATGGTGATCGCGGCGCCGTTCGGGACGAGGCCGGGCAGCCAGTGCTCGATGTTGTCGGTCAGGCGCAGGCGGTGTTCGGCCTCGAACTGCAGGATGACTGTAGAGATGAACGATTTGGTGTTGCTGCCGATGCGGAACCGGTCGGTGGCGCGAATCGGGTCGCCGGTCTGCAGGTCCCGCACGCCGGCTGTCGCGTGCCAGACCTGATCGCCCTGCCGTTCCAACGCGATCGCTCCCGGGACACCGTCGGCGACGACCTTGTCCAAGGACGCCTGCAGCCCGGGCGGCGCCGCGCCGGCCGTTGGCTGCGCAGTGGCCGCTGCGCCCCCGCCGGCAACCAGTACAGCTACGAGCAGACCGACCAGACACTTCCGGGACATGATCACGCCAGCGACCGTAGGTAGGCGCAGCTGAGCGGGACCTGAACGGGTCCGGTCAGGCGTCCGGGTCGAATTCTGCGGGTGGGTCGGCGAGCCCGAAGAAGTGCTCGATCGCCTGTACGGACCGGGCGGCGGCGTGACCGTCGCCGTAGGGGTTTACCGCGTTGGCCATCGCGCGGTACCGCTCGTCGTCGTCGAGCAACCGGCTGACCTCGGCGACGATGCGGCCCTCGTCGGTGCCGACCAGGCGCACCGTCCCGGCCTCGACCGCCTCGGGCCGCTCGGTGGTGTCGCGCATGACGAGCACCGGCTTGCCGAGACTCGGGCCCTCCTCCTGGACGCCGCCGCTGTCACTGAGGATCAGGTGGCTGTCCTGCATGAGCCGGGCGAACTGCCCGTACGGCAGGGGATCGGTGATGAGCACGTTGGGCAGGCCCTGCAACGGCGGCAGCAGCACCTCGCGGACGACGGGGTTCAGGTGCGCGGGCAGGACGAACGCGGTGTCCGGGTAGCGGTGGGCCAGCCGCCGCACGGCCCGAGCCGCCTGGGCCATCGGCGAACCCCACGACTCGCGGCGGTGCGCCGTGATCAGCACCATGCGCCGGCCGTCGAGCCGCTCGAGGGCCGGGTCGTCGAACGGCAGCCGGCGCGCGACGACGTCGAGCAGGGCGTCGATGACGGTGTTGCCGGTGATCGTTATCCGCTCCGGCTTGATGTTCTCGGCGACGAGGTTGGCTCGCGACGTCCGCGTCGGCGCGAGGTGCAGGCTGGCCACCTGCGAGGTCAGCCGCCGGTTGATCTCCTCCGGGAACGGCGAGTACGGGTTGGACGTGCGCAGCCCGGCCTCGACGTGCACGACCGGGATCTTCTCGTAGAACGCGGCGAGTGCGGCCACGAACGAGGTCGTCGTGTCGCCCTGCACCACCACGGCGTCGGGCGCCTCCTCGCGGATGACGTCGCCGAGTCCGGCGAGGGCACGCACCGTGATGTCCTGCAGCGTCTGTCGCGGCGCGATGATGTTCAGGTCGTGGTGCGGCCGAATGTCGAACAGCTCGTTGACCTGGTCGAGCATCTGGCGGTGCTGGCCGGTCACCACGACCGTGCACGCGAGTCGCTCGGACGAGTCGATGCGCGTGATGACCGGTGCCAGCTTGATTGCTTCTGGCCGTGTGCCGTAGACGATCATGATTCTGTACACGATGGATACCCCCCGGAGTCCAGTTCGCTGATACTACGACGCGTCGGCCGCTCGTGCCTGCCAGACGATCCCGTACCAACGCCCGATCCGGGCTGATCGGTCAGGGGACGATGACCACCCGGCCGCGCACGCCGTCCTTGCCGGCCAGGTCGAGCGCCGCGGGCGCCTCGTCCAGCGGGAACGTCTGCGCGACACGCAGGGTCAGCCGACCGGCGTCGACCAGGCGCCCGAGCTCGGCCAGCAGCGCCCCGTCGTGGTGTGCGAATTGGTCCAGCCGTCGGATGGCCCGCTCTGTCGGCGCCGGACCCAACGATGGCGCGAGGTTCACGTAGGCGCCGCCGTCGCGGACCGCGCCGAGTACGGACTCACGCAGATGGGCCGGGTCGATCACCCCGTCGACCCCGTCCGGGAAGATCGCCCGCACCGCACCCGCCGGGTCGTCGGACCGGGGGACGAAGGTCCGCGCGCCCCAGCCACGCACCGCTTGCTCGTCGCCCGCGCCGGCCAACGCCACGACGTGCAGGCCGCGCGCCGTGGCGAGCTCCACGACGAACCCACCCACTGCGCCGGCCGCGCCTGTGACCAGCAGAGTCTGGCCCGGCGCGAGATCGATCAGGTCGAGCGACTGCGCCGCCGTGACGGCGTTGAGCGGCAGCGTGGACGCGGCGATCGCGTCGACCGTGCGCGGTGCGGGCGCCACCGCGGCGGCGTCCAGCACGACGAAGTCGGCGTATGGGCCGAGTTCCATGACGAGTTGGTCCTCGAGCCCGAGGACGACGTCGCCGACGGCGAACTGCTCGACGCCGGCGCCCACGGCGTCGACCCGCCCGGCGACGTCCCACCCCAGGCCGACGGGCAGCTGCTCGGCGTCGATCGGCACTACCCCGTCGCGGGTCAGTACGTCGACCGGGTTCACCGCGGCGGCCGCGACCTCGATCCTGACCTGGCCGGGGCCAGGCTCGGACGTCGGCACCTCGATGAGATCGAGCGATCCGAATTTGCTGACAACTACTGCGCGCATCGTGTGCACTCCTCTGTTTCGGTGGTGATGCGCAGCTATGCTGCCGACTGTTACTCTCTATTGGGAAGTAGCCACCTCAGAGTGCGTAACAGACGCCAGGGAGAGCCATGGCCACCACAACAGCCGCTCAGCGCCGTCGGCAGGCCCGGGCAGAGTACGACGCGTTCCTCGCCGCGTGCCCCAGTCGGCTGCTGCTCGACCGGTTCGCCGACAAGTGGGTGGCACTGATCCTGTGTTCGCTCGCCGAGGGCGAGCAGCGCTACAGCGAGATCGCGCGCACCATCGCCGGAGTCAGCCAGAAGATGTTGACGCAGACCCTGCGCAATCTGGAGCGCGACGGCGTCCTCATCCGGTCGATCACCCCGGCGGTGCCCGTGCGGGTGTCCTACCGGCTCACCCCGCTGGGCGACTCGCTGCTGCCGGTCGTGCGCGCGATCAAGCAATGGGCCGAGCAGAACATGGGCGCCGTCCAGGAGGCCCGGCAGCGCTACGACGCCGCGTCCTGAGCCCGCTGCGGCGCCACTGCGGCGGCATGAGAGCCTGTCCAGGACGTCGTGCCCATCGCGTAGGGAGATCGAAGCACCGTGAGACTTCGCCGGGTCGGTGCCTGCGTGGTTGTCGTCCTCGCCCTCGCCGGGCTGAGCGCGTGCCGCACCAAGGCGGGGGCCGCCGCGTTCGTCGGCGGCCATCGCATCACTGACGGCGACGTCAACAAGTACCTCACCGTGAAGTCGACGCCCTACACCAACCAATCCGGCACCGAAGTGCGTCCGCGATCGGTGGTTCTGGCGACCCTGATCCAGGAGCAGCTGCTGGAGAAGGCCCTGGTGGCCAAGGGCGGCGCGCCTACCGACGCCGAGCTCGGCAAGCTCAAGGACAGTGTCCTGCAAGGCGCCACCGACGAGCAGCTGACCTCACAGATCACCGGATCGAACTTCAAGGCGGCGTTCGAACCGCTCTACATCCGGTCGCAGGAGCTGTTCGGGCTGTTCGGTCAGCGCACCAAGGCGCAGAGCTCTGAAGAGCTGGTCGCGGCGCTGGACAAGATCGGTGTCCGGGTGCAGGTCAGTTCTCGGTACGGCACGTGGGACTCCGCCCAGCTGGCGCTACAGAACGGCCTGGATCCCGATCTCAGCGGCGTTCTCACCCTTGATCCGACTACGTCAGCGGCGCCCAGCCCACAGCCGTGAGCGCCGAGGCCCTGCAGCGGGCGGTCGAGGTCATGGACCGGCTCCGCTCGCCGGGCGGGTGTCCATGGGACGCCGCGCAGACCCACCAGTCGCTGGCGAAGTACCTGATCGAAGAGACCTACGAGACGCTCGAGGCGATCGAGACCGGCGACATGGCGCTGCTGCGCGAAGAGCTGGGCGACCTGCTGCTGCAGGTCCTCTTCCACGCCCGGCTGGCCGAGGAGCTTCCGGCCGGGCAACGCTTCTCGATCGACGACGTGGCCGGTGACCTCGTCGACAAGCTGGTGCACCGGCATCCGCACGTCTTCGCCGATGTGACGGTGAGCGGCGTCGACGAGCTCAACGAGAACTGGGAACGGCTCAAGATGGCCGAGAAGGGGCGCACCTCGATCGTCGAGGGCGTGCCGATGGGCCAGCCGGCGCTCGCGCTGGCGGCCAAGCTGGTCTCGCGGGCCGGCCGCGCCGAGGTGGACGTGGCGGTCGAGGGCGACGGCATCGGCGAGCGCCTTCTCGACGTCGTCCGGGACGCCGTCGCGGCGGGCGTCGATCCCGAACTCGCGCTACGCGAGACGGCTCGGGCCTATCGCGACGGGCTCAGGGACGCCGAAACTCGCTAGGGACGTCCGGCAGGATGGCCGCCATGACCAATGCCCTCGCTCAGCGCGTCGACCCGCCTTACGAGGCCGATGAGAAGACGACGCTGCTCGCCTACGTCGACTACCACCGCGCCACGCTCGTGCGGAAGTGCGACAACCTGACGCCCGAGCAGCTTGCCACCCGCGCCGTTCCGACGTCGACGCTGTCATTGCTCGGCCTAGTCCGGCACCTGGCTGAGGTCGAGCGGAACTGGGCCGACCGGGTCGACCACGTCGGCGACCGTCCCGGCATCTACTTCACCGAAGCCGAGCCCGACCTCGATTTCGACGGTGCCGTCGCCGACCCCGAGGTCGTGCGCCAGGCCTGGACGGACTGGCAGGCCGAGGTCGAGCGAGGCCGCGAAGTCGCCCAGCGCACGCCGTTGGAGGCGACGTTCACCCACGAGCGCACCGGCGAGGTGATCTCGCACCGGTGGGTGCTGATCCACATGGTGGAGGAGTACGCCCGGCACAACGGCCACGCCGACTTCCTGCGCGAGGCCATCGACGGGGTCACCGGCGAATAACGATTCCGATTGTGGTTCGGACGCCACGCCATATGGAGCATCCGAACCACGATCGGAATCGGCGGGGCGCCGCTGGGCGCTCAGGTGGCGCGGTTAGGCTCGATCTTGACTCACGCCCGGTTAGCGGAAGGACGACGCTCGTGGCCACCATCGAGGCCGTAGGAGCTCGCGAGATTCTCGACTCGCGCGGCAACCCCACCGTCGAGGTCGAGGTTGCTCTCGACGACGGCACACTGAGCCGGGCCGCCGTGCCGAGCGGCGCGTCCACCGGTGCGTTCGAGGCGGTCGAGCTGCGAGACGGCGACAGCCGCTACGGCGGCAAGGGCGTGCGCAAGGCGGTCAGCGCCGTTCTGGAGACGATCGGACCCGAATTGGTCGGCTTCGAGGCCAGCGAGCAGCGGCTGGTCGACGCCGCGATGATCGCGCTCGACGCGACCCCGGACAAGAGCAAGCTCGGCGCCAACGCCATCCTCGGCGTCTCGCTGGCCGTGGCCAAGGCGGCGGCCGAGTCGGCCGACCTGCCGCTGTTCCGGTACCTGGGCGGCCCGAACGCCTACCTGCTGCCGGTGCCGATGATGAACATCGTCAACGGAGGCGCGCACGCCGATTCCAACGTCGACGTCCAGGAATTCATGATCGCGCCGATCGGGGCGCCGACGTTTTCGGAGGCATTGCGCCAGGGCGCTGAGGTCTACCACGCGCTGAAGTCCGTGCTGAAGGCGAAGGGGCTGGCGACCGGCCTGGGCGACGAGGGCGGGTTCGCGCCCAGTCTCGACTCCAACCGCGAGGCGCTCGACCTCATTGTCGAGGCGATCGGCAAGGCCGGCTTCCGGCCGGGCGCCGACATCGCGCTCGCGCTCGACGTCGCGGCCACCGAATTCTTCTCCGACGGGGCGTACCAGTTCGAGGGCAAGCCCAAGACGGCCGAGGAGATGATCGCCTACTACGACTCGCTCATCGCGACCTACCCGATCGTGTCGATCGAGGACCCGCTCGCCGAAGAGGACTGGGACGCCTGGAAGGCGCTCACGGAGCGCCTCGACGACGCCGTGCAGATCGTGGGCGACGATCTGTTCGTGACCAACCCGACCCGCCTCACCCGCGGCATCGAGCAGGGTGCGGCCAACGCCCTGCTCGTGAAGGTGAACCAGATCGGCACGCTCACCGAGACGTTCGACGCCATCGAGCTGGCGCACCGGTACGGCTACCGGTGCATGATGTCGCACCGGTCCGGCGAGACCGAGGACACCACGATCGCCGACCTCGTCGTCGCCACGAACTGCGGCCAGATCAAGAGCGGCGCACCGGCCCGCAGCGAACGAGTCGCCAAGTACAACCAGCTGCTGCGCATCGAGGAGGAGCTCGACGACGCCGCCCGGTACGCGGGGGCCCGGGCCTTCCCGCGGTTCGAGCCGGCGGAGAGCTGAGCGGTCATGGGATTGCGGCTGCCGGGGCGGCTGCGGAATCTGCGCCGCCCGGGCGCCCGGCGCGGGCTCACCGGCCGGGCATTGGTGCTCGGCGCGGTGCTCATCCTGCTCACCGTCGTCCTGGCGCCGCCGGTGCACCGCTACCTCGCGGCGCGCGGCGCGGTGCAGCAGGCCGAGCACCAACGCCGCGACGACCAGAAGCAGCTCGCCGAGCTCAAGCGCCAGCTCGCGCAGTGGGACGACCCGGCCTACGTCGAAGAGCAGGCCCGTAGCCGGCTGCAGTACGCGATGCCCGGGGAGACGGTGTACGTCGTGCTGCGCCCCGGCGACAAGACGGGCGTCAGCGCGCCGCCGCAGCGCGATCGGGACGCGGTGCAGGTACCCGGTGGCACCTGGAACGAGCGACTGTGGGGCAGCGTGCTGACCGCCGACGCGGTCCCGTGACCGATCGCGCGACCGTCGCCGCCCAGTTGGGACGCGAGCCGCGGGCGATTCGCGAGGTGGCCCACCGGTGCCCGTGCGGCAATCCGGATGTGATCGAGACGTCCCCTCGGCTGCCCAACGGCACGCCGTTCCCCACGCTGTACTACCTGACCTGCCCACGCGCGGCCTCGGCGATCGGAACCCTGGAGGCGTCCGGGCTGATGCGCGAGATGACCGTACGCCTAGGTACGGATGCCGAGCTGGCCGCGGCCTACACCAAGGCGCACGAGGCCTACCTCGCCCGGCGGGAGCAGATCGCCCACGTGGACGAGATCGAGGGCATCAGCGCCGGGGGCATGCCCAACCGGGTCAAGTGCCTGCATGTGCTGGTCGCGCACTCGCTCGCCGCGGGTCGTGGGGTGAACCCGCTCGGCGACGAGGCGCTCGATCGGCTCGAGCCGTGGTGGACGGCCGGGCCCTGCGTATGACTCAACGGGTAGCGGCGATCGACTGCGGCACGAACTCGATCCGCCTACTGATCGCGGAGCCCGGCCCGGGCGGGCGGCTCGTCGATGTCGTCCGGGAGATGCGCATCGTCCGGCTGGGCCAGGGTGTCGATCGCACCGGTCGGCTGGCCCCGGAGGCGATCGAACGCACCCGGCTCGCCTTGATCGAGTACGCCGAACTGATCGACAAGCACGGCGCGTCCGCCGTTCGTATGGTCGCCACCAGCGCGACCCGGGACGCCGCCAATCGCTCCGACTTCACCGAGATGGTGCGCGTCGTGCTGGGCGCCGACCCCGAAGTGATCACCGGCGCGGAGGAGGCGGAACTATCGTTCACCGGGGCGGTGGCCGGCCTTCCCGGGGCGGAACCGCCGGTGCTCGTCGCCGACATCGGCGGTGGTTCGACCGAGCTAGTACTCGGCGGCTCGTCGTTGCGATCGCACAGCATGGACGTCGGCTGCGTGCGGATGACCGAGCGTCATCTGCATAACGATCCGCCCACGGCCGAGCAGATCGCGGCCACCGTGGCCGACGTTCGGGCCGCGATCGTGACGGCGTCGCGCGACGTCCCGATCACCGAAGCGGCCACGTTCGTCGGGGTTGCCGGCACGGTCACCACGCTGGCCGCGCTCGTCCACGGGCTGACGAGCTACGACCCGGCGGCGATTCACGGCTCGTCGATGACCGCCGCCCAGATCCACGACGTGACGGCGCCCCTGCTCGCGATGACCCACGAGCAACGGGCGGCGCTGCCGGTGATGCATCCGGGCCGGGTAGACGTCATCGGCGGGGGAGCGATAGTGCTGCGCGAACTGGTCGACGCGACCGGCGTAGCAACCGTCGTGGCCAGCGAACACGACATCCTCGACGGAACAGCGTTACGCCTCCTGCGATGAGCGCTTGCACGAACAGCCCCCGGCCGCGATCCGACTCCGGCGGATAAGTGAGGTGGTCTAGACCAATATCGCCTCGGCGTGTAGCGTTCGTCGGCATGCTGGGCGACAGACGCGCATTGACGCTCTCTTGAACGTCTGGGGGCCGGAGCTTATGCTCTGCACGTTAGTGTTCGATATGGCGTTAGATCGCTCAGTAAAAATCAATGGTTCGGGTGAGTCAGTGAGAGGCGGCAGATGAAGCGAAGCATTGCGGCGGGGGTGGCCCTGGGGGCTGCCGTCCTGCTGGCGGTCAGCGCGTGTAGCTCGTCGAACAAGGACAAGGGCGGTGGCTCGAGCAGCAACGGCGGAGGCGGCGGGGGCAGCGCCCCGGTCACGCTGAGCTTCGTCGGCGCCGACTACGGCACCGGGCCGGCCAACTCGTCGCAGAAGTACTGGGAAGGCATCGCCGCCGATTTCAAGGTCGCGAACCCGAACATCACCGTCAACGTCCAGACCATCAACTGGAACGACTTTGACAACAAGGTCAAGACGATGGTGCAGAACAAGCAGTATCCGGACGTCATGGAGGGCGACTACTTCCCGGACTACGCCCAGTCCGGCCTGCTGTATGCCGCCAAGGACGTGACCTCGCCGAACACGTTCAGCAACCTGCTGTCGGTGTTCGCGAAGCTCAACACGTACAACGGCACGCAGTACGGCATGCCGTTCACCACGAGCGCGCGCACCTTGTTCTACAACAAGAAGCTGTTCACCGCGGCCGGTATCAGCTCGCCCCCGCAGACCTGGGACGACGTCAAGGCCGATGCCGCGAAGATCAAGGCGCAGGGCAAGGTCGGGTTCGGCATGCCGCTGGGCTCGGAGGAGGCGCAGGCCGAGGCGTTGCTGTGGTTCCTCGGCAACGGCGGCGGTTACCAGAACGACGCCGGCGACTGGACGATCAACAGCCCGCAGAACGCCGAGGCGCTGAAGTTCATGGCCAGCATGGTCTCCGACGGCGACACCGAGCCCAACCCGGGCACGAAGAACCGGACCGACCTGTGGAAGCAGTTCGCGCAGGGCGACATCGGCATGATCAACGGTTCGCCGGCGCTGATCCCCATCATTCAGGACGGGAAGAAGCTGCAGGACTCTGACTGGGCGTCGGTGCCGATCGCGGGCAAGACCGGTCCGCTGGACAAGACGCTGGGCGTCTGCGACAACGTCTCGGTGTTCAAGGGCGACGGCAAGAAGCAGGACGCGATCAAGAAGTTCCTCGACTTCATGTACCAGGACAAGTACCAGGTCCAGTTCGACAAGGAGTACGACCTGCTGCCGGCGACGAACTCGGCGATCCAGTCGCTGTCCTCGGACGCCACGTTCGGACCGTTCCTCAAGGCGCTGCCGAACTCGGTGCAGTACCCGAGCGCGCCGATCTGGTCCACGGTGAAGACGCAGATCCAGCAGCAACTCGGTCTGGCCACGAGCCAGGACCCGCAGAAGATCCTGGACAATATCCAGCAGACTGCCAAGAAGGGCAGCTAGCGTCTGGCCAGGCAATGCGTATCACCATGATCAAGAGGGAGAAGTGGTCGCCCGGGCAGCCACTTCTCCCTCTTGATCACCGAGAGGAAACGTGACGGTAGGGCCGGAAGATGACTGATACAGCTGAGGTCACCGAGCGCGATGCTCGGCCCGCTCCGCGGCCGCGTCGTCGGCGCCGCGGCAAAGGGTTGCTGCATGCGTTAGCGCCGTTGTTGTGGCTCGGGCCGGCTATCGCCCTGATTGGCGTCGTCGTCCTGTGGCCCGTCTACGTGATGTTCAAGACGTCGTTCCAGCGCTTCACATCCGGCGGGTTCAACCTGGGTGCGGCCGGCTGGCGGAACTTCAAGGACCTGTTCGACGAGCCGGATCTCAAGAGCATCCTGATTCGCACGGCCGTCTGGGTCGTGGTCGTCGTCGCGGTGACGATGACGCTGTCACTCGGCCTGGCCCAGTTGTTCAACCAGCGTTTCCCGGGACGACGGGCGGCGCGTTGGGCGCTGATCGCGCCGTGGGCCGCTTCGGTGCTGATGACGTCGTTCATCTTCCGCTGGGCGCTCGACCCGCAGTACGGCGTGGTCAACGTCTTCCTGCACGACATCGGCGTCGTCAAGCACTTCGGCAGCAACCAGGCCGACTGGCTCGGCCGGCCGGATTCGGCGTTCGTCTGGATGATGGTGGTCGCGGTCTTCGTGTCGCTGCCGTTCTCGACCTACGCGCTGCTGGCCGGCCTGCAGACCATCCCAGCCGAGCTGTACGAGGCGGCGCGCGTCGACGGCGCGTCGCCGTGGCGGACGTACCGCTCGATCACGTTGCCGCTGCTGCGCCCGTCGTTCCTGGTCGCACTGCTCATCAACGTCATCAACGTGTTCAACTCGTTCCCGATCATCTGGGCGATGACCCGGGGTGGACCGGGCTACGAGACGGCCACCAGCACCGTGTTCATGTTCCAGCTCAAGCAGGCATTCATCGGTGAATCCGCGGCCATGTCTGTGATCAACTTCGGATTGGTGATCATCATCGTGCTGGTGTTCCTCAAGGTGACCCGGTGGAAGGACCAGGTCACATGACCGCCGCCGTCATCACCGGCACGGCGGCCGACACCGTGGCCCCGCCGCCTCGGAAGCGCCGCCGTCGCCCGCTGACCGCCAAGACGATGCTCCTCAGCCTGGCTGCCTACATCATCGCGATCATCTTCCTGCTGCCGTACGCGGAGATGGTGATCACCGCGCTGCGGCCGCCGGCCGAGCTGCAGTCCCGGGGCTACGTGCCCCGCCACTGGGACTGGGGGAACTTCACCTCGATCTGGAAGACGGGGTTCGGCACGAACCTGAAGGTCAGCCTCGAGATCGCGGGCGGCTCCACCCTGCTCGTGCTGCTCGTCGCGTTGCCGGCCGCGTACTACACCGCGCGACGCAAGTTCCGCGGGCGGATGCTGTTCCTGCTGCTGGTGCTCGCCACCCAGATGTTCCAACCCGCGGCGATGCTGGTCGGCATCCAGCGCCAGTTCACCAGCTACAACCTGCCCAACCCCACGTTCTCGCTGATCCTGGTCAACGCCGGATTCAACCTGGCCTTCGCCGTCTGGATCCTGAACGCCTACTTCTCCTCGATCCCGGCCGAGCTCGAAGAGGCAGCGATGGTCGACGGCACCAGCCGGCTGGGGGCGCTGTCGCGGATCACGCTGCCACTGGCCCTGCCGGGCATCGTCACGGCGCTGATCTTCACCTTCATCGGCGCCTGGAACGAGTTCATCGTCGCGCTGACGTTGACCAGCCAACCCAAGGAGTACCCGCTGACGGTGGCGATCAACAACTACGTCGGCCAGTACTCGGTCGACTGGGGGCACCTGTTCGCCGGCTCGGTGATCGCCACCATCCCGGTGATCATCCTGTTCGCCCTCATCGAGGGGAAGGTCGTCGGCGGCCTGACCGCCGGCTCCATCAAGTAACGTCAGGCGGCTTTGGCTTCGGACTTGGCGCGCTCGGCCTTGGCCTTCTCGACCGGTGGTGGCTCGGCGCCGACCAGCTTGCGCCACACCGTCGAGGCGCCCTTCATGGTCACCAGTTGGGCGATGGCGACCCCGGCGGCCGACAGGGCGGCCCAGCCGACTGCGTCGGCCCAGGTGACGTTGGGATCCTTCGCCCCACGAGGGGGTTGATCGGGACGCGCCGCGGCCCAGGCGCGCTCGACGCCCTTCTTGGCGGCGATGCCCACGGGGATACCGACCGCGATGGTCGTGACCTTCCAGGCGATGCTGCCCACGACGTTCGCCATGTACGCCTCCGTTTGCGCTTGGCCCGACTGCCTACTCTATTACCCATGGTTGCGCTTCCCGGGGCAGGATGGCCCGGCGATCCCGCCGATTCGTCCACTCCGGTCGCGCAAACCGGTGACGAGGTCGTGAAGCTGGCGGACTCCGCCGACGGACTGTCCACTGTGGACGCTCGGGTGTCCGTGTGCCGGGCCTGCCCGCGCCTGGTCACGTGGCGCGAAGGCGTCGCCGAGACGAAGCGCCGCGCGTACGCCGACGAGCCGTACTGGGGCCGCCCGGTGCCCGGCTTCGGCGCCGAGCACCCGGGCGTCCTGATCGTCGGCCTCGCTCCGGGCGCCCACGGCGCGAACCGCACCGGGCGCAACTTCACCGGGGACCGATCCGGTGAGTGGCTCTACGCCTCGCTCTACCGGTGCGGGCTGGCCAACCAGCCCACGGCTGTATCCGCGGACGACGGCCTGGTCCTGCTCGGCACGCGGGTCGTCGCCACCGTGCGGTGCGCGCCGCCGGACAACAAGCCGACCCCGGCCGAACGCGATACCTGCCGCCCGTGGCTGGCGCGGGAGCTCGAGCTGGTCTGGCCCAGTGTCCGAGCGGTGGTCGTGCTCGGCGCGTTCGGCTGGGCCGGCCTCTGGTCGGCGATGCGGGCGATGGGGATGCCGGTCCCGCGGCCGGTGCCGAAGTTCGCCCACGGCGCCGAGATCGCCTTGCCGGACGGGCGCATCGTGCTGGGCTGCTACCACGTCAGCCAGCAGAACACGTTCACCGGCAAGCTCACCGAGGAGATGCTCGACGCGGTGTTCACCCGAGCCGCTTCCTGGGCGCGATGAGGCCGCCGATACGCTCCCCGTATGTCAGACAACGAGCGCGAATTCACCCCTGATCGCAGTCGCATCGACGTCTCGCGCGACCCGACGCCCGGCGTGCCCGACCACCTGCGGGGCGATGACGAGGAACCCGGCTTCGACGTCAGCCGCGACCCGACGCCCGGTGTCGCGGACCACGCCGCCCCGGACGACGACGAGTAAGCCCGCCTCAGTCTCGATGATCTTGGACCTTTGGTCGAATAGCGACCACAGGCCCAAGATCACGCCGCGTTGGGAGGTGCTCCCGGTCCGGCGTCCTCGTTCAGCCGGTCCTCGTCCGCATCGGCCAGGCCGTAGTAGCGGTGCCTGGCCGGCCTTGCCTCGGACGAGATCGTCGCCTCGGTCTCTTCGGCCGCGTCTCCGTCAGTGGGCTCGCTCATGATCCGACTGGTTTGCCCGATCGGGCAGTCCGGACCTGCGCCCCGGGCCGTAGCGGGCCGTCGGTAGCGTTTCGGTCATGAGCACGATGAAGCAGCCCGTTCGCGTCCTGATCGTCGGGGGCGGCTACGTCGGCATGTACACGGCACTGCGGTTGCAGCGAAAGCTCTCGCGGGGACAGGTCCAGATCACTGTCGTCGACCCGCAACCGAACATGACCTATCAGCCATTCCTGCCCGAGGCAGCGGCCGGGTCGGTCGAGCCGCGTCACGTCGTGGTGCCGTTGCGCCGGGTACTGCGCAAGTGCCGCGTCGTCACGGCCGCGGTCAGTCATGTCGACGATGCCACCAAGACCGCGACGATCCAGCCATTCGAGGGTGAGCCGTACCAGCTCGGCTACGACCTGCTGGTCATGTGCCCGGGATCGGTGTCGCGGCTGCTGCCCATCCCCGGGCTCGCCGAGCACGGTATCGGCTTCAAGACGATCGGCGAGGCGATCTTCCTGCGCAATCACGTGCTGGCCCGCCTGGACCTCGCCTCGTCCATCGACGACCCCGAGCGCCGCAGTCGCGCGTTGACGTTCGTGTTCGTCGGTGGCGGGTACGCCGGGGTCGAGGCGCTCGCCGAGCTGGAGGACATGGCCCGCTACGCAACGCGCTACTACGACGGCATCACCGCCGACGACATGCGCTGGGTGCTCGTCGAGGCGGCGAGCCGCATCATGCCCGAGGTGTCGATCGGGCTGTCGCTGTACACCGTCGAGCGTCTCACCGAGCGCAAGATCGACGTACGGCTCGACACCCGCCTCGAATCC
>Ga0137412_10000611_pt1 | contig 25955 bp, 24 predicted proteins | sample CZODoug2_1_16fun_FD_122160 | JGI IMG/M metagenome (GOLD analysis project Ga0137412, IMG submission 122160) | Vadose zone soil fungal communities from Angelo Coast Range Reserve, California, USA - CZODoug2_1_16fungal (Hybrid Assembly) | ecosystem: Environmental > Terrestrial > Soil > Vadose zone... | reverse complement strand
ACAACCGCTGCACGCTGGATGCGATCGCGCACCTCGGTCCGGACGCGAAGGGCGTGGGCGTGGTGAAGCCGTCCGTCACCGATCCGCAGCTCGAGGCGCTCACCCGCGGCGGCATCCGCGGGATCCGCTTCATGACGCTCCCCGGCGGCGCGCTCGGCTGGGACGTGATGGACGGGCTCGCCGCGCGCGTGCATGCATTCGGCTGGCACGCTGTGGTGCAGCTCGACGGCCGCACGCTCCCCGAGCGCGAGGCGCAGATTCTGCGCCTCCCCGGGCGCTTCATCATCGACCACGTCGGAAAGTTCCTCGAGCCCGTGCCGCCGCAGCATCCCGCGTTCAAGTCGCTGCTCAAGCTCGTCGACTCGGGCCGCTGCTGGGTGAAGCTTTCGGCCGCGTACGAGGTGTCGAAGAGCGGACCGCCGCGCTACGAGGACGTCGGTATTCTCGCGAAAGCGCTGGTCAAGGCGGCGCCGGAGCGCATGCTCTGGGCGAGCAACTGGCCGCATCCGACCGCGGCGAAGAACGCCTTCCCGGACGACGCCAACCTGCTCGACCTCCTGCTCGAGTGGGCGCCCGACGAAGCCGCTCGCCGCAGGATCCTCGTGGACAATCCGGCCGAGCTGTACGGGTTCTAACTGATAACTGATAACTGGTATATTGTGGCCCCCTCGCCACCCGCTGCGTGTCGATGTCGGAGTCGCCAACCGTTCTGCCCCTGCCCACTCCGCCAGCCGAGGACGTCTGGTCTGTAGACGAGCACTCCCTCGAGGCGTTCGCGAAACGGCTCCAAGCGCCCCCGACCGACCGCGACTGGCACGAGCTGCGGCGTGAGGCGGAACGGATCGCCCTGGTCCCGGGCTTCGAACGGCTGATCACACTCGACGCGAACGCGATCAAGGCGCTGCCGCACCAGATCGACGTCGCCCAGCGGGTGCTGCGCCACATGGGCGGCCGCGCCATACTGGCAGACGAGGTGGGCCTCGGCAAGACGATCGAGGCGAGCATCATCTACAAGGAGCTCGCGATTCGCGGGCTCGCCCGCCGCGTGCTGATCCTGACGCCGGCCTCGCTCGTGGGGCAGTGGCAGGGCGAGCTCGAGGAGAAGTTCTTCGAGCGCTTCGACACGCCGAGCGAGCCCGACGACTGGCTGAACGTCACCAAGGCGATCGTGTCGCACGACCGCGCGCGCTCGCGCCGGCATGCCGAGGAGATCCTGCGGCACCGCTGGGACCTCGTGATCGTGGACGAGGCGCACAAGGTCAAGAGCCAGCGCGGCGCGACCTACCAGTTCATCGAGAAAATCGAACGCGACTTCATCCTGCTGCTCACGGCGACGCCGCTGCAGAACGACCTGCGCGAGCTGTACAACCTCGTCACGCTGCTGCGGCCGGGACAGCTCGGCACCTGGCCGGAGTTCCGCAAGGTGCATCTCGTGGCCGGCGATCGCCGCATGCCCAAGGACCCCGCCGCCCTGCGGGCGCTGACGCACGAGGTGATGATCCGCACGCGGCGCACGAGCGTGATCGACGACCTGAACTTGCCGCCGCGCCGCGCGCGCCACCCCGAGGTCCGCCTGACCAAGGCCGAGGCGGACCTGTACCAGGGCACCACCGAGTTCCTGCGCCGGCTCTATCGGGAAGGCTTCGTCCAGCCGGCCGCGCAGGAGGAGGTGGATGACGGGACGGGAACCCGGAAGCGGACCCGGAGGGGGATCATCCAGCTCGCGGTCATCCACCTGCGGCAGCGCCTGTGCTCCTCCGCGCGCGCACTCGCCGAGTCGCTCGAGCACCTGGCGCAGGGCGAGCGCATCAACCCCGCGTACCGCACGATCGCGAAGCAGCTCGCCAAGCGGGCGAAGGGCATCAAGACGCACGCCAAGCTCACCGTGCTCACCGATCTGTTGAAAGAGACCCCCGACCGGGTGGTGGTCTTCAGCGATCACCGCCCCACCATTGAACTGATCGAAGAGCGCGTCACGAAGCTCGGTCGCAAGGCGATCGTCTACTGGGGCGCGCACTCGACGCCCGAGCGGGACAAACGCATCCGCGCGTTCCACGAGGACGAGCGCAGCGTGCTGATCGCCAGCCGCGCCGGCAGCGAAGGACGGAACCTCCAGTTCTGCAACGTGCTCGTGAACTACGACCTGCCCTGGAACCCGATGGTGGTGGAGCAGCGCATCGGACGGCTGCACCGGATTGGGCAGACGCGCGAGGTACACATCGTGAATCTCGCCGCCGCCGGGACGATCGAGGCGTACATCCTCCAGCTGCTCGACCGCAAGATCAAGCTGTTCGAGCTGGTGGTGGGCGAGCTGGACCTGATCCTCGGCGAGTTCGGCGGCGCGCATACGTTCGAGGGCCGGCTCGCGGACGAGTGGCTCGCCTCCGAGAGCGAAGAGGACTTCGCGCGACGAGTGGAGGCGATCGGCGCCGACATCGAGAAGAGCAGCGCGGTCGGCAAGGAGCAAGAGCAGCTGAACTCCCTCATCGCGCCGGACGACAACGCCGTACGCCTCGAGCACCGGTTCCAGGAGCTGTCCGCCGCGGGTCGCCTGCGACTCGGCTACGGGACGAGCCACCTCGTCCGCGCCGCCGGCTGGGACGCCAAGCGCCAGCGGCTCGGCGTCCACGTGACGGAGGTGCTCGAGGCACTCAAGTCGATCGAGCCCATCGGAGGCGTCACGACGCACCAGCCAGCCGGTAGCCATCCCAAGTACGGGGAGCTGGTAAGGCTGAGCGGCCGGAGCAGCTCCGGACGCGCGATCGCGCTCGTGGCGCAGGTGGACCGTCTTCCCCTGTTCCTCGCCGACATCGAGGCCGACGCCGAGTGACCCAGCGCCCCAAGCCCAAGCCTAAGCCCAAGCCTCGGCGCGAGCCTGCTCTGCCGGCGCCGCAGCCGATCGGCGACAGCGATCCGCTCGCCGACGCGCGCATCCGGCCGCTGCTCCAGCGCTACTGCCGGCTCGCCGGTGTGAAGCAGGCCGCACTCGGCCCGGATCATTCCGAGCTGCGCTTGCCCCAGGCCGAACGCCCGTTTTTCAGGGACCGCGAATCCTTGCGCCTGGCGTTCTCGGTCGACGCGCTGGAGCGCGACCCGGATGCCGAGATCGCGGTGCTCGGCAGCCCCTTCCTCTCCCAGCTGCTCGAGGCCATTCGCGCGCGGGCGTCGCGCCTGTCGTTGGGTCTGATCGCGCCGGCCGGCGCGGGCGATCCGCGGCGCGTCGAGCTCGCGATTCCCGTACGGGACGGCACGGCGCGGGCGAGCGAGAAGCGCCTGGCCGTGCATCCCATCGGGCGGCTGTTCGCGCGCGTCGTGCTGCGCGCCGGCGCCGGGGTCGAGGAAGCGGTGGTGGAAAGCGACGTGTACGACTTGTCGACCGGCGCCAGGGTGGATGACGACCTGGCCGGCGCGTTCCAGGATCTCGAAGCGGGCCGGGTCGAGCCCGCCGATGAAGCGTTGGCAGCCGCGGCAAAGCCGGTTGCCGCTCGGGAGCCCGGGGACTTGCTCCGGCTCCTCTTGAGCCATCTCCGTGACAAGTCGACCGAGCGGGTAGCCGCGCGACGCGCCGCGGCCGCGGGCGAGCTTGCCGCCGAGCTCGCCAGGCTCGAGCGGTACTTCGAGTCGATCCTCAAGGAGCAGTCCAGCGAGGAGGCCATCGGCACGGTCTCGGCTCTCGCCGCGCGGCGCCGGGACGAAGAGATCCGGCGCAGTGAGGTGCGGGCGACCGTGCATCCCGTGCAGCTCGTCGAGGCCACCGTCGTGATGCAGCGGGCGGAGTGGCAGCTCGAGTCAGCGCGGGGGCGGCGGGGGACGTTCAGCGCGCAGCGGTCCCTGAGCGGTGCCGCCGCGTGGGCCATGACGTGTCCGCATTGCGGCCGCCCGCCGGCGGCCCTGGTCGTCTGCCGGCACGACCACTGCGGCTGTGACGCCTGCTCGCACCGCTGCTCAGTCTGCGCCGAGGACTTCTGCGCGGAGCACGGCCTCGCCGAGTGTCGCGTGGACGGGCAGCCGGCGTGTGACGAGCACGCCCGCGTATGCCCCTCGTGCCGGTTGCAGTACTGCACGGCGCACGAGGGTGTGTGCGCCGAGGACGGGCACGCGGCCTGCGCCACGTGCCTTGCGCCGTGCGGCAGCTGCGGCCGGGTCGTCTGCGACCGGCACGCCGAGCAGAGCCACGCGGACGCGCCAAAGGGACGCCGTCGTCTCTGCACGGCGTGCCTGCGCACCTGTGAGGGCGGGTCCAGGGAGCGGGTGGGTGTGGACGAGGTGACGGAATGCGCGAGCTGCGGCAAGCTGGTTTGCGCGGCGCATAGCGCCGTGTGCGCCGTGGATGGACAGGTGCACTGCTCGCCGCACCTGCGCCGTACCGACACGTCGCGGCGCCTGGTCTGCGGGCAGCATCGGGCGGGCTGCGCGCAGGAGGAGGCAGCGATCTTCGCGTCCGATGAAGTGGGTGCCTGCGGGTCGTGCGGGAAGCTCGTTTGCGCCGGCCACTCGGCCGTGTGCGTGGAGGATGGGCTGCGGCATTGCGTCACCCACCTCGAGCCACTGGTCGACGCAACCGGCTCGTACGCCTGTGCGGCACACCGCAAGGAGTGCCACGTGGACGGCCAGGTGTTCTCGCCGAAGGGCGTCGAGGCTTGTCCCGTGTGCGGCAAGGACGCCTGCGCCCGGCATCGCGCCGCGTGCGGCTATTGCGGCCGGAACGTGTGCACGGCTGACCTGGAGCAGCCCTCCCGACGCTGCGTGACTTGCAGGCAGCTGGCGGTGATCGCCGACCCGCCGGACGACGTGCTCACCGCTGCGCGAGCCGTGACGGGCGGCGGGCCGAAGTCATCCCGCCCCTGGCGGATGGCCCGCGACCACAGTCACGTGGTCGTGGAGCTCGATCGCGGGTTGAGGCGGAAGACGGTCTTCACGCTGCGACACGGGAAGACCGTGCCGGACAGCGTCGTGAAGCATACGCTGCTGGGATCGAAGCAGCGGTAGTGAGCGATCGCGACGTCCCGTCTTTCCCTGTCCTTCCCGTCAAAGCGTTTTCAGGAACGCGATCAACGCCGCGCGCTCTGCCTCGGCCAGCTGACGGAAAGCTTTACGCGAGCCGAGCCCTTCGCCGCCGCGCAGCTCAACGGCCGCCTTGAGCGTCGCTGCACGACGGATTTGGACTTTCCGTAGTTGATTCACGTGGTAGGGTTGCACTGCGGTCTATTTCCCGATCGCTCCAAACACTTTCCGCAGGATCGCCGAGGCCGCGCCGGCCGGATCCTGGCGGACTTTCTTCTCTTCCTCGGCGATGACGACGAACAATCCGTCGAGCGCCTTGCGCGTGACGTAATCCTCCAGCTGTGCGTCTTCCTCCTTCACGAGTCCGAGCTTCGCCCCGCTCGCGGCGATCTCGTCGTACTTCTCGGCGAGCTTCACTTTCTGCATCGCCTTCTTGACGATGGGCTGAAATCGCTTTGCCAGGGCCTCGGAAGTCGTGCGCTTGAAATACTGCGTCGCCGCGTCCTCCCCGCCCGTGAGGATACCCTTGGCGTCCTGCACGCTCATTTTCTTCACCGCGTCGACGAGCAGGGTCTTCGCTTCGGGCACTGCCGCTTCGGCCGCGCGGTTCATGCGCAGCACCAGCTCGTCGGCGTGCGGGCTCATGCCGATCGAGCGTATCACTGCTTCCAGTCTTCTCAGGGAAGGCGGCAGAGGAATCTTGACGCGGTCGTATCCGAAAAACCCGTTCTCGACACCGAGGCGCGCCACGGCAGCATGGGAGCCTCGGGTCAGCGCTTCTTTCAGTCCGTTGATGGCGTCGCGGTTCGAAATATCGGCGAGGCCCGCGGCCAGCACGGTGGCGGGAACGAGAAGTGAGCCGAACCATCCGACAATTCGAACCATGAAACGCTCCTAGTTCACTCCGGCAGCGTGCGCCTGCCGGTCGGCGTGGTAAGAGGAGCGGACCATGGCGCCGACAGCGGCGTGGGTGAACCCGAGCGCCTGAGCTTCGCGCTCGAACATCGCAAAGGCGTCCGGATGCACATAGCGCTCCACCGGCAGGTGGTGCGGCGAGGGCTGCAGGTACTGGCCGACGGTAAGCATGTCCACCCGGTGCGCGCGCAGGTCGCGCATCACCTGGAGTATCTCGTCGTCCGTTTCGCCCAGGCCCACCATCAGGCCCGACTTGGTCGGAACGTGCGGATGGCGCGACTTGAAATCCGCGAGGAGCTTGAGCGAGTGCGGATAGTTGCCGCCGGGACGCGCCTTGCGGTAAAGGCGCGGGACGGTCTCGAGGTTGTGGTTGATCACGTCCGGAAGGGCTTGGTCGAGCACCTCGAGCGCGCGCTCCAGGCGCCCCCGGAAATCCGGCACGAGGACCTCGATTCTCGTCCGGGGCGAGCGCCCGCGCACCGCGCGGATGCAGTCGACGAAGTGCCCTGCGCCTCCGTCTCTCAAGTCGTCGCGGTCCACGCTGGTGATGACGACGTAGGCGAGGCCGAGCGCGGCGATCGTCTGCGCGAGGTGCTCAGGTTCCTCCGGATCGGGCGCGGACGGCCGCCCGTGGGCGACGTCGCAGAACGGGCAGCGCCGCGTACATAGATCGCCGAGGATCATAAAGGTCGCGGTGCCTTTGCCGAAGCACTCGCCGATGTTGGGGCAGGAGGCTTCCTCGCACACCGTGTGAAGATTGTTTTCGCGCAGGATCTGCTTGATCTCGTGAAAGCGCGAACCGGGCGAGGCGGCGCGCACGCGGATCCACTCGGGCTTTGCCAGCCGTTCCGCCGGCGCGAGCGCGATCGGGATGCGCGTCTTCGCCAGGCCCTTCTTTTTTTCGGCGGTCGCCGTCATTTGTCTTCGAGCAGCCGCGCGATACGGCGGGCGAGCTCGCCGCCCATTTCCTCGGCGCCTGCGACGACTCCGTGCGCGCGGGTCTGCGTGATCGCGAGGCCGGGGTAGCCGCAGGGGTCGATCGCGGAGAAGGGCGCGAGATCCATGTCCACGTTGAGCGCGACGCCGTGATAGCAGCAGCCGCGCCGCACCCGAAGCCCGAGCGCCGCGATCTTGGCGCCGTCGACGTATACGCCCGGAGCGCCTTTCCTGCGCCCGGCTCCCACGCCGTGAGCCCCGAGCACTTCGATCACCGCTTGCTCGATCAGGCTCACCATGCCGCGCACGGTCAGGCCGCGCCGCGCCAGATCGACCAGCGTATACACGATCGCCTGTCCCGGGCCGTGGTACGTGATCTGCCCGCCCCGGTCGATCCGCTCGAGCCGCACTTCACCGCCCCGCGGAAAATGTTCGGCCCGGCCGGCAATCCCGACCGTATAGACGGGCGGATGCTCGAGCACCCAGAGCTCGTCGGGCGTCTTCGTTTCGCGTTCATAGGTAAACCGGCGCATCGCCTGGTAGGTCGACGCGTACTCGGCGAGGCCCAGATGCCGGACGATAGTCGACTCTTCAAACTGGATTCCCGCTTCCGCGGGATTGACAGCGTGGGCTGATCTTGCGGCGATTTGCATGGAAAAGTTCACAACACCATCGTCACCATCGGATGATCGCACAGTTCCCGGTACAGGTCGTCGAGTTGCTCGCGCGAGACCGCGCGCACGTTGCAGGTGAGCGAAAGATATTTCCCCGCGCGGCTCGGGCGCATCTCGAGGGTCGCCGGGTCGAAATCGGGCGCGTGGTGTCTGACGACCTCGATCACCGCTTGCGCGAATCCGGCCTGCGTCTTTCCCATGATCTTGATGGGGAAGTCGCAGGGGAACGCGAGGACCGTGGCGTGATTCTCAGGCATGAGCGGGGGCGCGCATCACCCGGGCCTTGTACTCCTGGTACAGCGCGTAGACGCGCGCGCAGACGGGCCCACGCTTTCCCGCGTTTTCCCTCGCGCCGACCGGCTTTCCGTCGAGCGTCGTGATGGCGAGCACCTCTCGCGAGGACGACGTCACCCAGATTTCCTCGGCCGAGCGCAGCTCGCTTTCGGCAACGGGGCGAATTTCGTGAGGCAGTGAGTGGGTGCGGAGGATTTCGAGCACGACGTCGTAGGTGATCCCGGGCAATATCAGGTGAGACTTGGGCGGGGCGAGCACGGTTCCATTTTTCACGATGAACACATTGCTCGCCGAGGCTTCGGTGAGCTGGCCGTCGCGCACCAGGATCGCCTCGACGCAGCCCTGGTCCGCGGCGAGGGTGCGCAGCATGCAATTGCCCAGCAAGGACGTCGACTTGATGTCGCAACGCAGCCACCTGAAATCGGGCAGCACGATCGCCTTGGCGCCGCTCTCGACGAGCTCCGCGGAGGGCGGAACGAGCTCGCTCGCCATCAGGAAAACAGTGGGTTTGAGGCCCTTGGGGAAAGCGTGATCCCGCTTGGCCGCGCCGCGCGTGACCTGGAGATAGACATTCTGGTCATCCCAGGGATTCCCCGCGATGATTTTTCCGACGAGCTCGGTCCACTTCGGGAGCGGATGCGGATTGGCGAGGCTGATCGCGTCGAGGCTCGCCTGGAGCCGCGCGAGATGCTCCTCGAGGCGGAACGGCCGCCGGGAATACACCGGGATCACCTCGTAGACCCCGTCCCCGAAAATAAAGCCGCGGTCGAGTACCGAGATCTTTGCCTGTTCGATCGGCATAAACTCGCCGTTGAGATGAATCATTCGCCTCTCCTCACCTGAACCACAAGCGCATCGAATCCCAGGCTCTGGAGAGAAATCCCGCGGCTGCGACGCTCTCGAGCGCGATCACCGGATACTCCGCGAGCGGCTTGCCCTCGTGCGACACGCGCAACGTGGCGACGCGCTGTCCTGCCCCCACGGGCGCGATAAGGGGTTGCTGGCTGACGAGCTCCGCCTGCAGCTTGTCGCCGCTGCCCCTGGGCACCGTTACGTACAGGTCCGCGGCGACCCCCGCCTTCAGCTCGCGCTCGCTGCCTTTCCATACCTCGAGCTTGCCGATCGCATCGCCCTTCTGGTAGAGACGCAGGGCGTCGTAGGACTGGAACCCGAAGTTGAGCAGCTTTTGACTTTCCCGCGCGCGCAGGCGCTCCGACACCGTGCCTATGACCACCGACACCAGGCGCCGCCCGCCGCGCTGCGCCGAGGCGATGAGGCAGTAACCGGCGCTCTCGGTGTGGCCGGTTTTCACGCCGTCCACGTTGGGGTCGAGCCACAGGAGCTGGTTGCGGTTGCGCTGCGTGATGTCGTTGTAGCGGTATTCGCGTTCCGAATACAGCTTGTAGTACTCGGGATAGTCGCGGATCAAGCTGGAGGTGATAAGCGCCAGATCCCTGGCGGTCGAATAATGTCCCGGGCCGGGCATCCCGCTCGAATTGGTGAATTTCGTGTCCGCCATGCCGAGACGCCCGGCCTCGCGGTTCATGCGTTCCACGAACGCGGGTTCCGAGCCCGCGACCGCTTCGGCGAGAGCGATGGAGGCATCGTTGCCTGACTGGATGATCAATCCATGCAGCAGCTCTTCGACCGTTACAGGTTTCCTCGGCTCGATGAACATGCGCGAGCCGCCCGCGTGCCATGCGCGCTCCGACACCCGGATCGTTTGACCGAGGGCAAGCGATCTGTCCTTCAGCGCGGTAAAGGCGATGTACGCAGTCATGAGCTTGGTGAGCGACGCCGGCTCGATGCGCTCCTGCGGGTTGCGGCTCGCGATCGCCTGCCCGCTGGTTACATCCAGGAGCAGCCACGCGCGCGCATCCACGGTGGGCAGCTGCGGCGCGGCGGCGAGCGCGGCGCCGGAAAGGAGCAGGGCGAGACAGGCGGCGAGATTGCGTGGCATGGGGACCGCAGAGCGGATTATACCGGCCGCGGCGGGCCGTCAGCGCACCGCGGCCGTCGATTCGCGCGCCGTGGGCGATCCTCGCGGCAAGATGGCCTCCACTTCCACCTGAGCGCTGCCGGCGTTTACAAAACCGAGCTTGTACGCCGCCGTGTAGGACAGATCGATGATTCGCTCGGAGTGGAACGGCCCGCGATCGTTGACGCGCACGACCACGCTGCGGCCGTTGGAGAGATTGGTCACGCGCGCGTAGCTGGGGATCGGCAGGATCGTGTGGGCCGCCGTCATCGCGTACATGTCGTAGCGCTCGCCGCTCGAGGTGGGCTTGCCGTGAAATTTGCGGCCGTACCAGCTCGCGAGGCCGCGCGCCCGGTAAGGCTTGAGGGACTGGTAAGGAACGTATTTCCTGCCCAGGGCGGTGTAAGGACTGTTGGCGCCGGCGTTGAGCGGCTCGGACCTGGGCCTCGCGTCGGCGATTCTGTCGAGGTTGCCCGGAGGCGCCGCCCCCGGGCCGTCGTCGCGCCCGCCGCGCATCGGCTCGAGAGTGCATCCGGCGAGGGCGGTGAACGCGAGGAGCAGGAACGCCCGCACCGCGCATGCGGCGGCGTAAGAGCGGTCGCGCCCTTTCACGACTGCACGAGCGTGCGGTGATACTGGATGCTCATCAGTATGCCGATGCCAAGAAACAGCGTCACCAGTGACGTTCCGCCATAGCTGATAAGCGGCAGCGGCACCCCGACGACGGGCAGGAGTCCGCTCACCATGCCCATGTTGACGACCGCGTAGGTGAAGAAGGTGAGGGTGATCGAGCCCGCGAGCAGCCGCGTGAAGAAAGTCGGCGCGTTGGCTGCGATCATCAACCCGCGCATGATGAGCGCGAAGTAGAGCACCAGCAGGAGGCTCGCGCCGATCAGCCCGAATTCCTCGGAATACACGGCAAAAATGAAATCGGTGGCGCGTTCCGGGATGAACTCGAGATGCGTCTGCGTGCCCCCCAGCCAGCCCTTGCCGGTGATGCCGCCGGAGCCGACGGCGATGGTGGACTGGATGATGTGATAGCCCGCGCCGAGTGGATCCGACGACGGATCGACCAGCGTCAGAAAGCGCCTGCGTTGGTAGTCGTGCAGGAAACCCCACAGGATCGGCAGGCTCGCAAGAGTGGCGGCGGAGCCCGCGGCGATGAACTTCCAGGAGAGGCCCGCGAGAAAAATCACGTAAAACCCGGCCGCGGCGACCAGCAGCGCCGTGCCCAGATCGGGCTGGCGCACGATCATCAGGGTCGGCACCGCCAAGAGCAGCGCAGCGACCGCGTATTCGCGGAAGCGCAACGACGTCTCGTGCCGGTGGAAGTATCGCGCGAGCATGAGCGGCATCGCGATTTTCATGAACTCCGAGGGCTGGAGGCTCGCGAAACCGAGCGGCAGCCATCGGCGCGCGCCGTTCCTCACGTCGCCGAACAAGGCGACGCCGGCCAGCATCAGAAGGACCACGACAAAGGCGGGGAGCGCATAGCGCATGAAAACCTGCGGAGGCGTCTGCGCCGCGATCCACATCAGAGCGATCGCCAGCACCACGTTGAGAGCCTGAGCGCCGACGCGTCCCGGCGCCTGGTAGGCGGCGCTGTAGAGCGTGGCGAGGCCGAGCGCGAGGAGGCAGACCACGATGGCGAACAGGGGGCCGTCGATCTTTTCTGTCACCCGCTCGAAGAGGCGCCTAATCATTGTCTTCGCCCTCCTCCGGCGCGGGCGCCGCCGGCTCGTCGGGCCCGCCGAGCAGAGACGGGAGCTCCACCGGCTTGTCGCTACGCTTGCGCGGCTGGGGCGCCGGCTCCGTCGGCTTGTCGACGCGCTTGCCGAGCAGGTAGTAGTCGAGCACCTTGCGCGCGACGGGTGCGGCCGAGCGCGCTCCGAAACCGGCGTTCTCCACCAGCACGGCGAGCGCGATCTGCGGATTCTCCACGGGCGCAAAGGCGATGAAGAGCGCGTGGTCGCGCAGACGCTCGGCAACCGTCGCCTCGGAGTATTTCTCGTTCTTGCTGAGCGCCACGACCTGGGCGGTGCCTGTCTTGCCGGCGCTCACGTAGCTTGCGCCGGCGAAGGCGCGCGCGCCGGTGCCTTCCTTGTTGACCCCGACCATGGCGCGCTTGATCACTTCCAGATTCCGCGCCTTGAGCGGAATGGTCCTGGAGGCCTGAGGCTGCATGGTGGTGCGCTCGCCCGTTATCGGGTTCTCGACATAGTTGACCAGATGCGGGCGGAACATCACCCCGTCGTTGGCGAGCGTGGCAACGGCCTGCGCGAGCTGCAGCGGGGTGTAGGAGTTATAGCCCTGCCCGATGCCCACGCTGATGGTTTCCCCCGGGAACCATCTTTGCTGCCCCGGCGTCTTGAACCGCTTCATCTTCCACTCCGGAGAGGGCAGCACGCCCACGAACTCGCCTTCGATATCGATTCCCGTGCGGCTCCCGAAACCGAACTGGCCGATGAAGCGCGCGATATTGTCGATGCCGAGGTCGTTGGCGAGCATGTAATAGTAAGTGTCGCAGGACACGACGATCGACTTGTACATGTCCACCACACCGTGGCCGCCCGCGGTGGCGTCGCGGAACCGGTTATTGCCGAACAGGAAGTAGCCCGGATCGAAGATCGTCTGCGACGGCGTCCTCGTGCCCAGCTCGAGCGCGGCGAGCGCCATGTAGGGCTTGAAAGTCGACCCCGGCGGGTAAAGACCGGTGAGCGCGCGGTCGTTGAGCGGCTTGTCGGGCGAATTGTTGAGCGCGTCCCAGTTCGCCGGATCGATGCCGTCGATGAAGAGGTTCGGGTCGTAGCCGGGCCTGGATACGAAGGCGAGTATTCCTCCCGTTGAGGGCTCGATGGCGACGAGCGCCCCGCGGTTTTCGCCGAACGCGCGTTCGGCGGCCTCCTGCAGGCGGATGTCGAGCGTGAGCGCGAGGTTGTTTCCGGGGACGGGCGCCGTGCGCGGCGCGAGCTTTTGCACGCTCTGGCCGCGCACGATGCGTCCTCCCGCATCGGTCTCGACCTGTTCGAAGCCGGTGGTGCCGTGCAACACGCGTTCGTAGCGCTGCTCCAGACCCGTTTTCCCGATGTGGTCGGTGCCCCTGTAGTTGGCCGACTGGTCGGCCTCTTCGATGCGCTCGAGGTCGCGGTCGTCGATCCGGCTGATGTAGCCCACGACGTGCGAAGCCGCCTCTCCGAGGGGATACTGCCGGAACAGCCTTCCCTTGATATCCACGCCGGGAAACCGGTAGCGGTTGACCGCGAGCTTGGCCACCTCCTCGTCGGTAAGGCGGGTGCGGATCGGCAGGTTGTCTTGCCCTTTGCTTTCCTCTCTCAATCGCTGGAATCTGCGTCGGTCCCTCGGCTGGATATCGACGATGGTTGCAAGCTCGTCGATCGTGCCTTCGAGGTCTGCGATCTTGCTCAAGGTGAGCTCGAGCGTATAGGCCGAGTAGTTGCGCGCGAGCACCACGCCGTTGCGGTCGAGAATGAGCCCCCGGTTGGGCTGAAGCGGCACGATCGAAATGCGGTTGTCCTCGGCCTTGGTGTCGTAGTACTGGTGCTGGATGACCTGCAGGTAGAAAAAACGCCCGAAGAGAACCGTGAACGCGGCGAGCACGACGACCCCGGCGACTCCCAGGCGCAACTGGAAGTAATGCAGTTCCCGCTTGGTGTTTCGGATCTCGGCGAGACGCATCGGTCTTCAGATCGACCGGTTCTCGTCCATGCCCGCGGGCCTGCGCTGCGGCAAGAGGAGCAGAAAGCTCGCGGTCGGCCACAGCGCCGCGGCGACGAAGCTTCCCGCGAAATAAGTCAATCCCGGGAACGCGGCGCCCGCGACGAGGCGCACCGCGAGCATCAGCAATTGGCTCGCGAGCAGCAATACCAGCACGTGCGCGGCCTGCCGCCACGCCGAGAACCACAGAATGCGCCGGTGCAGGCTGACGGCGGCGAAAGCGAGAAAAGCGTAAGCGAAGGCATGTTGCCCGAGGAGCGCGCCGTTTCCGGCGTCCATTACGAGCCCGACAAACCACGCGATGCCGATCCCGATCTTGCGGGGCTGGTGCACGCACCAGAACGTGAGCACGAGTGCAACCATGTCGGGCAGTCCGACGACGTTGCGCCAGGGCAGCAGGTTGAACAGCAACGCGAGCACCAGGGTGAGCGCCATGTAGCCCGCCTTCGCGGGCGACAGGATGCGCTGCTGCTGTTCGTAGAAAGCCACTAGCTCCGCCTCGCGCTCATTCGCGTTTCTTGGCGCGCTTCTGTTTGGGGAGCTTGCCCGCTACGGATTCCGTTTCGGTGGGAGCGGGCGGAATGTTCATTTCCTGAGACAGCACGAGCACTTGCCGGTTCTGGTCCGTCCCTGCGGTGGGGACGCAAGTGATCTTTGCAAACGAGTAGGCGGCGTCGCGCTCGATGCGCGAAACCTTCGCGACCGGAAGGCCGGCCGGATAGGTGCCGTCGATGCCCGAGGTCACGAGCACGTCATCGGCCAGCACGTCGGCGTTCGCAGCCGTATAGCTCAAGTCGAGCGTGCCTCTTTCACCGCCGCCGTAGATGACGGCGCGCAAGCCGTTCCTCAAAACCTGCACCGGTGTTCGCTGCTCCTTGTCCGTGATCAGGGTCACTTCGGAGAGCAGCGGATATACGCGCGTCACCTGTCCGACGACGCCGATGTCGTCGATGACCGCCTGTCCCGACCGGATGCCCTGCCGGCTGCCCTTGTCGATGATCACCTTGCGCGAGAAAGGATCGCGCCCTCGGTAGAGGATCTCGGCCAGCGTGGAGGGGCGCGGCAGACGCTCGCGCGCCTCGAGCAATCGCCTCAGCTGAGCGTTCTCGGCGCGCAGCGCATCGACCGTGAGCAGATCGTTCGCCGCCAGCAGCTGCTTTGCCTTGAGCTGCTCGTTTTCCTGCTTGAGCGAGACCTGTGTCGTGAAGAATCCGCCGGCGGCGCCGAACAACTCCGCCGGCGCGAGCGCCGCGCGCTGCAGAGGATAGGCAAGCAAGGCGACGACCTGACGCAGCGACTCGGCGTATCGGAAACGCGCGTCCAGCACCATCAGGAGAATCGCGAGACACGCGAAAAACCCCAGGCGGACGAGCGGCGCGGGACCGCGGCTGAAGAACGGCGGCGGCTGGTAATCCATGGGACTAGGGCCTGGGACTCGAGGGGCCTGGGCAGCGCAAACCCGTTACGAACACGCCTGGCTGCACTCGCTTTTCCCCAGTCTCGAGCCCCGGATTCCCCACCCCTATTCGCTCGCGAAGATGCTCCCCAGCTTGTCCATTTTTTCCAGCGCCTTGCCCGAGCCGCGCACCACGCAGGTGAGCGGATCGTCGGCGACGATCACCGGCAGCCCGGTTTCTTCCATGAGGAGGCGATCGAGGTCGCGCAAGAGCGCCCCGCCCCCGGTGAGCACCATGCCTTTTTCGGCGATGTCGGCGCCGAGCTCGGGCGGAGTCTGCTCCAGCGCCGACTTCACCGCGCCGACGATCTGGTTGAGCGGCTCGGTGAGCGCTTCCAGGATCTCGTTCGAGGAAATGGTGAAGCTTCGCGGGATGCCCTCCGCGAGGTTGCGGCCCTTCACTTCCATCTCGCGCACTTCGGAGCCGGGGAAGGCCGAGCCGATTTCCTTCTTGACCGTTTCCGCCGTGGTCTCACCGATGAGCATGCCGTAATTGCGGCGGATGTAGTTGATGATGGCTTCGTCGAACTTGTCGCCGCCGACGCGCACCGAGCCCGCGTAGACCATTCCGCCGAGTGAAATCACGCCGACCTCGGTCGTGCCACCGCCGACGTCCACCACCATCGAGCCCGTGGCCTCGGCCACCGGCAGGTCCGCGCCGATCGCCGCAGCCATCGGCTCCTCGATCAGGAACACCTGGCTCGCGCCGGCCTCGATGGCGGCTTCGCGGATCGCCCGGCGCTCGACCTGCGTCGAGCCGCAGGGCACGCAGATGATGATGCGGGGAGAGGGTGAGAAAAGGCGCGACTGGTGGACCTTCTTGATGAACTGCTTCAACATCTGCTCGGTGACGGTGAAGTCGGCGATCACGCCGTCCTTCATCGGCCGGATCGCGGTGATGTTGCCCGGCGTCTTGCCGAGCATCATTTTCGCTTCCTTGCCGACCGCCTGAATGGTTTTCTTGGAGTTGGGGCCGCCTTCCTGGCGGATCGCCACGACCGAAGGCTCGTCCAGCACGATCCCTTTGCCCCGCACGTAAATCAGCGTATTGGCCGTGCCGAGGTCAATCGCCATGTCGTCGGAAAAATATCCACGTAAAAAGCCGAACATCCTGCTGATTTCCTTTAGGAAAGATGGTTCTCGAATGCGCTATAATACAGCAAATAAATTTCCGTTTTAAGCGATTTTTCATGCCGCTGTCTCTAGACGAAGTCCGCCGCATAGCGGAGTTGGCCCGAATCGGCATCAGCGACGCGGAAACCCGGGCCGTCCAGGGCCAGTTGAACGACATCTTCGAGTTGATCGGGCGAATGCAGAAGGTCGACACCGAGGGTGTCGAGCCGATGTCGCACGCTCACGGATCGGCGCTGCGTCTGCGCGAGGATAAAGTGACCGAGGGGGACCAAAGGGAGCAGTTCCAGTCGGTGGCGCCTCAGGTCGAAGCGGGTCTGTATCTCGTTCCGAAAGTCATTGAGTAAAGCTTGGATGGGTGAAGGCGTGGAGGGTGACGGGTGCTGAACGCCTCGCTCAAGGAACTTGCCGGCGCGCTCGCGCAGAAAAAGATCTCGAGTGTCGAGCTGACACAGCTCTTTCTGAATCGAATCGAGAAGCTGAATCCCGCGCTCAACGCGTTCATTACCGTGGACGCGCAGAAGAGCCTCGCGCAGGCGCGCGCGGCCGACGAGCGCATCGCGAAGGGCGGCACGCAGCCGCTCGCCGGAATTCCGGTCGCCCACAAGGATATTTTCGTGACCAAGGGGTGGCTCACCACCTGCGGCTCGAAGATCCTGTCGAACTTCACCGGCCCCTACGACGCGAACGTGATCGAGCGCTTCAACGGCGCGGGCGCGGTGACCCTCGGCAAGACCAACATGGACGAGTTCGCCATGGGATCCTCGACCGAAACCTCGTTCTACGGTCCGGTGAGAAATCCCTGGGGCCAGGCGTACGTGCCCGGCGGTTCCTCGGGCGGCTCGGCCGCGGCGGTCGCCGCGCGCATGGCGCCGGCGGCCACGGGAACGGACACCGGCGGCTCGATCCGCCAGCCGGCAGCGCTGTCGGGGCTATCGGGCTTGAAGCCGACGTACGGGCTCGTGTCGCGCTACGGCATGATCGCCTTCGCCTCCAGCCTCGACCAGGGCGGCCCGATCGCAAAAAGCGCGGAGGACCTCGCGCTGCTTCTCAACGTCATGGCCGGGTTCGATGCGCGCGATTCGACTTCGGTCGAACGCGCTCGCGAGGACTACGCTCGGGATCTCGAGAAACCTCTCGCGGGCCTGCGCATCGGCGTGCCGAAGGAGCATTTCGGCGAGGGGCTCGCGGCCGACGTGGGCAAGGCGGTGGAGGCGGCGCTTGCGCAGCTCGAGAAGCTCGGCGCAAAGCGCGTTCCGATCGGCCTGCCCTCGAGCGGCCTGTCGGTGCCCGCGTATTACGTCATCGCGCCGGCAGAAGCCTCTTCGAACCTGTCGCGCTACGACGGCGTGCGCTACGGCCACCGCGCGAAGGAGTACCGCGATCTCGCCGACATGTACCGCAAGACCCGCGCCGAAGGGTTCGGCGCCGAAGTGAGGCGCCGCATTCTTATCGGCACCTACGTGCTCTCGCACGGCTACTACGACGCCTACTATCTCAAGGCGCAGAAGATCCGGCGGCTGATCGCAAACGATTTCGCAGAGGCTTTCAAACTTTGTGACCTTGTGGTCGGACCGACCACACCGACAGTGGCGTTCAAGATAGGCGCCAAGGCCGCCGACCCGGTGCAGATGTATCTCAACGACCTCTACACGATCCCCGCCAATCTCGCGGGGCTTCCGGGCATGTCGATCCCGTGCGGGTTTGGCAAAGACAATCTTCCGGTGGGTTTGCACATCGTCGGGAACTACTTCACCGAAGCAAAGATGCTCAACGTCGCACACCAGTATCAAAAGGCGACGGACTGGCACAAACGCGAGCCCGACCTATGAGCTGGGAAATCGTCATCGGCCTCGAGACCCACGCGCAACTCTCGACCCGGTCGAAGATGTTCTCGGGGGGATCGACCGCGTTCGGCGCGCCGCCCAACACCCAGGCGAACGCCGTGGACATCGCGCTGCCCGGTGTTCTGCCGGTCGCGAACCGAGGCGCGGTCGAGCGCGCCATCCGCTTCGGCCTCGCGGTCGGCGGAGAAAAGGTGATCAATCGCCGTTCGGTTTTCGCGCGGAAAAACTATTTCTACCCGGATCTGCCCAAGGGCTACCAGATCAGCCAGTACGAGCTTCCCATCGTCAAAGGGGGAGAAATCCGCATTCTGACGAAGAGCGGCGAGAAAACGGTTCGCCTGACGCGCGCCCACCTTGAGGAGGACGCCGGCAAGTCGCTGCACGAGAATTTCCGGGACGTGAGCGGGATCGATCTCAACCGGGCGGGCGTGCCGCTGCTGGAAATCGTCTCCGAGCCCGATATGCGCTCGGCGGAGGAAGCGGTTGCGTACGCAAAGGCGCTGCATGCGCTGGTTCGCTGGATCGACATCTGCGACGGCAACATGCAGGAAGGCTCGTTCCGCTGCGACGCCAACGTCTCGGTGCGGCGGCCGGGTGCGCCGCTCGGCACCCGTGCCGAGATCAAGAACCTCAACTCATTCCGGTTCCTCGAGCGCGCGATCGAGTTCGAAGCGAAGCGCCAGATCGAGATTCTGGAAGACGGCGGAAAAATCGTGCAGGAGACCAGGCTCTACGATCCGGACAAGGATGAGACGCGCTCGATGCGTATCAAGGAGGAGGCGCACGACTATCGCTATTTCCCCGATCCGGATTTGCCCCCGCTTGAAGTCTCGGAAAAGTGGATAGATGAGATCAAGGCGAAATTGCCCGAGCTGCCGGAGGCGAAGCGCAGGAAATTTATCGACCTCGGTATTTCTCCTGCACAAGCGAACTTGCTTACTTCGAGTATTCAAACCACCAACTATGCATTGCTGATGTTCGGGGGTGCAAGCAAGGCAAACGCACCTGTATTTGCCAACTGGATATCTGGTGTGCTTAGCTCAAAACTGAACGAAGCAAATCTCGATATATCGGAAAGTCGAGTGTCGGCAGATCAACTACGCCGACTCGCTGATCGAGTCGAGGATGGAACTCTTTCGGGGAAGATGGCAAAGGAAGTGTTTGATGCGATGTGGGCAGGAGAAGGCACAGCCGACGAAATCATAGAGAAGCGTGGCCTGAAGCAGCTCTCCGACTCCGGCGCGATCGAAAAGATCGTCGACCAGGTCCTCGCCGCGAACGCAAAGCAGGTCGAAGACTACCGCGCCGGGAAAGAAAAGGCGTTCAACTCTCTCGTAGGCCAGGTAATGAAGGCGACCCAGGGCAAGGCGAATCCGGCGCAGGTGAACGAGATTCTGAAGCGGAAGCTCGCCGGATAGCCGGAGGAAACCTACTTCTTCTGCGCGGTAGCCCCGGCCTTACCGCTCGTCAGCTCGACATACCGGCGCTTGTCCTCGTCATACTTGGCGTTGATCGTGCTGATCTCTTTCTTTTTCGCGTCGAGCAGGACGGTCTGGTTGGTGATCTCGATTTCGTTGTTCGAAATATCCCGCTTGAGCTTGAGCGGCATCGGCTTCTTCACGTAGAACTCTTTTTCCGATTCCAGCTCCTCGCGGCGCTTCTGCGCCCCGGCGATGCTCCTTTCCGTGGCCGTGATGGCGTCCTGCGCTTCCTGCAGGGCGCGCGCACGGGCATCGTCTATGTCCCTCTCGCTGGAATAGGTGTTGAGCAGCGCCAGGTTCTTGCGGCGCTCCTCCTTGGATTTCTCTTCTTCCTCGACCTTCTTCTTGCGCTCGGCTTCGCGCGCCTGTTCCTGCGCGGGGGTCAAAGGGACTACGGCCGCGTTCTTGCGTATCAGCGACCCCGACTTGTTCAGCTCCTGCGTGTCGCGGCCGAGGCACTCCGGAGGCGGAACCTGCGTGTAATAGGTCTTGCCCCTCGCATCGACGCACTTGTACATGCGCTCTTGCGCAGCCGCGGGAGCAACGGCCAGCGCGGTGAAGCACAGAAACACCATCGTCCGGCTACGCATGATGTGCGACTCCGTAAAGTTGCCTGTACTCCCTGATCGCGTCGAGATTCTGGCGGAATTCGGCGCGATCCCCGAGCCAGATCATCAGGTCGTCGAGGCTCGCGATGGAGACCACCGGAATTCCATGGCGCTTCTCGATTTCCCGGACCGCCGACAAGTCCCCCTGGCCCCGCTCCATCCGGTCGAGCGAAATGACCACCCCCGCAACGATCGCGCCGCACCCTTCGATGATGTCGAACGACTCGCGCACCGCGGTGCCCGCGGTCAATACATCATCCACGATCAGTACGCGGCCCGCAAGCGGCGCACCGACGAGATCCCCCCTTTCTCCGTGATTTTTTGCCTCCTTGCGATTGAATGCGAACGGCACGTTGCGGCCTTCGCGCGCCAGGGCCATCGCCGCCCCCGCGGCAAGAACGATGCCTTTGTACGCGGGACCGAACAGCATGTCGAACTTCAGGCCCGAGGCGAGGATCGCTTTTGCGTAAAATTGCGCCAGGCGTTCGAGCGCGGCCCCGGTATTGAACAGGCCGGCGTTGAAGAAATAAGGCGTCGTGCGCCCCGATTTGGTGACGTGCGGACCGAACTTGAGCACGCCCTGCTCGATACAGAATGCGATGAAGTCCTTGCGAAAGTCGGCCACAAGCAGAACCCGAAGGGAGAAACCGAGAAATGTTACGCATTATCACGCTCAACCTCAACGGCATCCGCTCGGCGCTCGCCAAGGGCTTTCCGCGGTGGCTCGCGCGCCAGCGCGCAGACGTGGTGTGCCTGCAGGAAGTGAAGGCGCAGGAAGCTGACCTCGCGGGCCTCGCGCTCGTTCCCAAGGGGTATCACGCCTACTATGACTGCTGCTCGACGAAGAAGGGCTACAGCGGCGTCGCGCTGTATTCCCGGGTCGAACCCCGGAACGTGTCCCGCGGTTACGGCAGCCGCGAGTTCGACCCGGAGGGGAGATTTCTTCGCGCGGATTTCGCCGGGCTCTCCGTGGTATCGGCGTACCTGCCGTCCGGGTCGAGCTCGGAGGAAAGGCAGCAGGCCAAGTTCCGTTTCCTGGAAGAATTCATGCCGGTGTTGAAAAACCTCAAGGCGAGCGGCCGCGAATTCGTTCTCTGCGGCGACTGGAACATCGCCCACAAGGAGATCGACCTGAAGAACTGGCGCTCGAACCGGAAGAACTCGGGCTTCCTTCCCGAGGAGCGCGCGTGGCTCACCGACGTATTCGAGAAAGTGGGCTGGGTCGACGTGTTCCGCCGCGTGGACCCGCGGCCGGAGCGCTACACGTGGTGGTCGAATCGCGGCCGGGCGTGGGCGAAGAACGTAGGTTGGCGCATCGACTATCAAATCGCCACGCCGGGCACCGCGGCGAAGGCGAAGAAGGTCGCGATCTACAAGGCGAAGCGCTTCTCCGATCACGCTCCGCTCACGATCGACTACGACGCGCGCCTTTAGCGGCGAGGCCTGAGGTTACAATCGCGCATGCCCTCGTCTTACCTCGAGGTCTTCCGCAGCCGGCGCCTCGCGGTCATTCTCCTGCTGGGTTTTTCGTCGGGACTTCCGCTCGCGCTCACCGGCGCGACGCTCCAGGCGTGGATGACGGTCGAAGGCGTGGACCTTTCCACGATAGGCATCTTCACCCTGGTTGGCCTCCCGTATGTCTGGAAATTCCTGTGGGCACCGGCGATGGACCGCTTCGTGCCGCCTTTTCTCGGACGGCGCCGCGGGTGGCTGCTCGTGACGCAGCTCGCGCTCGCCGCGGGGATAGCCGGAATGGCGTTCTTGTCTCCGCGGACCGATCTGGTGGCGATCGCCTGGCTCGCGCTTTTCGTGGCCTTCGCCTCGGCCTCGCAGGACATCGTCGTCGACGCCTACCGCACCGACGTGGCCAGCCGCGAAGAGCGCGGGCTGGCCGGCGCGCTCGGCGTCGTGGGCTATCGCCTGGCGATGCTCGCATCCGGCGCGCTCGCGCTGGTTCTGGTAGCCGGGTCGGGGTGGATCCCCGCGCTCGGATGGCGCGACACCTACCTCCTTATGGCCGCGCTCATGGCGGTCGGAATAGTCGCGGTTTTCCGGGGCGAGGAGCCCTCGACCGCGCCTGCGGCGCCGAAGACCCTGCGCGATGCGGTGATCGAGCCTCTGCGCGAATTCTTCTCCCGGCCCAAGGCCGGCTGGATCCTGGTGCTGCTCGTGCTCTACAAGCTCGGGGATGCGTTCGCCGGTTCGCTGACCACGGCTTTCCTCCTGCGCGGCGCAGGGTTTTCGCTGGACGACGTGGGTTACGTGAACAAGGCCGTCGGTCTCGCCTCGACCATCGTCGGAGTGCTGTTCGGCGGCGCGCTGATGGTGAGGCTGGGTCTGTATCGCGCGCTGCTGGGTTTCGGGGTCCTGCAGGCGGGGTCGATACTCGCTTTCATGTGGCTCGCGCTCGTCGGGAAGAGCTATCCCATCATGGTGTTCGCGGTGGGCTTCGAGAATATTGCCTGGGGCATGGGCACGGCGGCGTTCGTGGCGCTGCTGATGGCGCTGTGCGACCATCGCTTCACCGCCACGCAATACGCGCTGCTCTCGGCGCTCGCCTCCTTCGGGCGAGTCTACGTCGGCCCGGTCGCCGGCTACGCGACCGACCCCAAGTACCTGGGGCTGTCGTGGGCGACGTTCTTTCTCTTGGCTTTCATCGTCGCGCTCCCAGGGCTGGTGTTCGTGTGGCTGCTGCGCGAGGAGATCGAGCGCGCGGAAGTCGCGGCGACCTCCTGAGCGGCCATGGACGCTACCCCGACGGTGGCGAGTCTCGAAGAACCCGCTGAAACCACGCTACATCGTGCCACGTGCCGAACTTGCGCCCAACGGCCTTGAAGACACCGATGAACTCGAAGCCGACCCCCCGGTGCAGTGCGACGCTGCCCTCGTTGGGGAGAGTAGTGCCTGCATAGGCGTTGCAGAAACCTTTTCGAGCCAGTTCTTCGAAGAGCCGCAGATAGAGCGCGCGACCCGCGCCTTGGCGACGGTAGTCCGGATGCACATAGACAGAGACCTCGACAGACCAGCGGTAGGCGTGGCGCTCCCGATGCGAAGACCCATACGCGTAGCCGATGCATTGACCATCTTGCTCGGCGACGAGCCAATGCCAGCCTGCCAGGGCTTTGACGATTCGGGCGGCGAATTCCTCCACCGTAGGAACGACCGCTTCGAACGACACCGCAGTCGACTCGACAAAGGGCCGGTAGATGGCCAAAAGCGCGGCGGCATCGGCCTCCACGGCTGAACGGATGGTCAGCGTCTGTGGCACGGTTCGGCGGTTCTCGTCGTGACCCCTCCTAATCAAGCTTTATCCCGAGCTTGCGGATAATGCCTCCCTGTCGTTCGGATTGGGTTCGCAGAATGACGGCCTGTTCTTCGGGCGTACTCGCGACGATCTCCATGCCGGTGCTCGTGTACGTCTCGTTGATGTCCTGCATGCGCAGCACCTTGACCAACTCGGCGTTCAGGCGCGAAACGATCGCGCGCGGCAGATTCGCCGGACCGAAGAAGTGATACCCGCCTGATACATACGCGCCGGGCGCGCCGGCCTCCGCCATCGTCGGCACCCGGGGCGCGGCCACGGTGCGCTTGTCGTCCGCGATCGCGACGATTTTCACCTTTCCGGCTTTCTCCAGTGTCCTCGCCGTAAACAGGCCGTCGAATGCCATCTGCACCTGGCCGGACGCCAGCGCCTGCACCAGATCGGCGCTTCCCTTGTACGGGACGTGAACGATATCGATCCCCGCGAATTCCTTGAGCAACTCGCCGTTCAGTTGCCCGGTGCCGCCGGGGGACCAGGACCCGAAATTGAGCTTGCCCGGGTTCTTCCTTGCGTGTTCGATGAGCTCGCGAACATTGTTCGCGGGAAGACTGGTAGACACCGCAAGCACCGTCGGACCATTGCACGCATAGGTAATCGGCGTGAAATCCCGGATCGGATCGTACGGAAGCTTCGAGAACAAGTGCGGATTTGACGCAACAGTCAGCGAAAGCGTGTAAAGCAAAGTGTGACCGTCCGGTTCGGCCTTGACCACCGCCATCGCGCCGATGATGGTCGAGGCGCCGGGCTTGTTCTCGACGATCACGGATGCGCCCAGAGCCGGACCGAGCTTCGACGCGACCTGCCGGGCATGGATGTCGCTGGTTCCGCCCGGCGGGAAGGGCACGACGATCCGAACGGGCTTGCCCGGGTTGGGAAAACCCTGGGCCAGTGCGCTCGGCAGCTGCAGACACGCGCACGCCGCGAAGGCGGATGTGATCAGGCGCAATGAAAAGATCATGACGTCTTCGGCCTTGTGCGAATAATCGCCTTGAAGGACAGCGTCATTACGTCCTCTTCGCTCTGGTTGGTAACGCGCGACTGAAACGAGACAAAGCCACGATCCGGACGCGACCGAGAGATCTTCGTTTCGGTAACGCGAGCGAGCATGGTGAGTGTATCGCCGGGGCGCACGGGTTTCAGGAACCCGATTTCTATTCCCGGAGCTCCGCCGCCGCGGCCATTGAGAAAACCGGCGCGCGTCTTCGGTCCCTTGTCGACTCCATCTTCCCACCAAGGCGTCTCCCATTGTCCCAAGTAGCTGACGTTCAAGATGGCACTGTGGGTCACGCCACGAATTGTTAGATTCCCGGTGACAGCGAAGTCGTGCTCGCCTTTGACTTCAACTTGATTGCCCTTGAAAGTAATCTCCGGATGATTCTCCGCGTCAAGAAAATCTGCGCTGCGCAGATGATCGTCCCGTTGCTCAACTCCGGTCCAGATTCCTCGGGCATCAATCCGTACTTCGACCGAGGAATTGCTTGGATCTTCAGGATCGAATTCAAGCGTGCCCTGAATGTTTTTGAAATGCCCGCGGACATAAGTCACCATCATGTGCCGGGCACGAAACTCGGCGGCGGTGTGTCCGGGCTCAAACGTCCATTTAGCCATTATTGACTCCTATGAAATGCTACTTGCTCATTACGTTCGTTGCACAAAGACCCCGGAGAAGTACTGACGATGAGCATAGAAGACAACGAACCACAGGGCCGTGTATATTTTTCATCGATTTCACACGTAACATCTCTCGAAAACCGAAGACCTGACTGTTATTGCTGCCAACCACCGCCGAGCGCCTTGTAGAGTTGGACGAGCGAAAGCAATTCGTTTCGTTTCGTCTGGGCCAAACTCAACTCGGCATTGAAAAGTTCGCGATCCGCGTCCAGCGCGTTGAGCAGCGAGTCAACGCCACCCTCATATCTCAGGTGCGCGAGTCGCGAACGATCTTGCAGCGTCGTCACCAACAGTTCCTGTTGCGCGCGAATCTCTTTCACCTTGCGGTACTGAACGAGCGCATCCGAGACTTCGCGGAACGCGGTCTGAATTGTTTGCTGGTATTGCACCAGCGCAAGTTCCTGCTGCGCTTTTGCAAACTTTACGTTCGACTTCAACCGGCCGGCGGTGAAGATGGGCGCGGTGATCTGTGGGATGAATGACCAGACGCCGCTCGTGAACAGATTCGAAAGTTGATTGCTTTGAAATCCGAGAAACCCGGTCAGACTAATGCGCGGGAAGTATGCGGCCTTGGCCGCATAAACAAGCGCGTGTTGCGCCTCGAGGTTGTTCTCGGCGGCGCGAATGTCCGGGCGTCGATCAAGCAATGAAGAGGGTAAACCGGCTGGCACGGCAGGTAGTTCTTGTTGTTGAGTCAGAGATTGACCGCGCGGAATCGAACCCGGGTTATTACCCAGGAGCAAACTGATCTGATTCTCGGTTTGCGCGATTGCTCGTTCAGTATCCGGAATCGTCTCGGACGCCTGATAAACCAACTCCTCTGCCTGGCGAACATCCAACATGGTTGCCACGCCGCCTTGCTGGCGGAGCTTGATGAGCCTTAGCGAGTCTTCTCGAGTAGCG
>Ga0137412_10000610_pt1 | contig 25956 bp, 16 predicted proteins | sample CZODoug2_1_16fun_FD_122160 | JGI IMG/M metagenome (GOLD analysis project Ga0137412, IMG submission 122160) | Vadose zone soil fungal communities from Angelo Coast Range Reserve, California, USA - CZODoug2_1_16fungal (Hybrid Assembly) | ecosystem: Environmental > Terrestrial > Soil > Vadose zone... | reverse complement strand
TACCTGGAGGCCATCTCGGCGGCCTGGCTGGTCGGCCCGGTGACCAGCGGGGTCGACCTGGGGGAGCTGGTCCAGGCCATGCGTTCCGCACCCACCACATCCCCCACCCCGGTGGACCTGCTCCTGGACGGGCTGGCCACCCGGTTCACCGACGGCTACGCCGCGGGGGCGCCGGTACTGAAGCGGGCGCTGCGTGCAGTGCGCGGGCCGGACGGGCTCGGGGAGGAGGCGATGCGCTGGCTGCATCTTGCCACCGCCACCGCCGCGCACCTCTGGGACGAGCGAACCTGGGAGACGCTGGCCACCGGCCATGTCCAGCTGGCTCGGGGGCTCGGCGCGTGCACCACGCTGCTACACGCTCTCAACATGGCGATCGGCATGCGCGCGTGTCTGGGCGAGCTGGCCACTGCCGCGTCGCTGGCCGAGGAACAGGCCGCGGTCACCGAGGCGACCGACAGCCCCGTGCCCGCCTACGCCGCGCCGTTACTCGCGGCGTGGCGCGGGCGCGAAGCCGATGCCGAACAGGTCTTCGAGTCGGTCGGCGACGAGGTGCTCCGGCGACGCGAGGGCCAAGGGGTGATCATGGTCGCCTGGGCGCGAGCAGTGCTCTACAACGGCCTTGGTCGCTACGAGGACGCACTGGCCTCGGTACGGTCGGCCAGCGAGCACCCGCCGCAGATCGGCGTGACGCCCTGGGCGATGCGGGTCGAGCTCATCGAGGCAGCCACCCGCGCCGGAGCGCCGGAGCTCGCCGCCACCGTCTTCGAGCAGCTCATCGAGCCCACCAACGCCGCCGGCACGGACTGGGCCCTGGGCATCCAGGCTCGCTGCCGTGCCCTGCTCAGTGAGGGCGAGGCCGCCCAGGCCGCCTATCAGGAGGCGATCCAGCGGCTGGGCCGCACCGGCGTGCGGGGTGAGCTGGCGCGCGCCCACCTGCTCTACGGAGAATGGCTGCGGCGCGAGCAGCACCGGGTGGACGCTCGACAACAGCTGCGCACCGCCCACGAGATGTTCATCGATATGGGCGCGGAGGCGTTCGCCCAGCGGGCCGCCCGCGAACTGGGCGCCGCCGGCGAGGCGCCGCGCAAACGCAAGATCGAGACGACCGGCGAGCTCACCGCTCAGGAGGCGCAGGTCGCCGCCCTGGTCCGGGAGGGGCTGTCGAACCCGGAAATCGGTGCACGGCTGTTCATCAGCCCGCGCACCGTCGAATGGCACCTGAGCAACGTCTTCGGCAAGCTCAACATCACCTCCCGCCGGCAGCTCATCCGCAGGTCACCGTTCCTCGGCGGCACCGCCATCCCGACCGGAACACGCGGCGGCAGCTGACCCGGGCAGCGCGTCAGTCGCCCGCGACCGGGAGCGTCGACACGTGGAAGAACGTGGCGAGGGCGCCGCCGGACAGGCAGGCGATGGCGATCACGTGCGCCGCGACGGACTCGGTGAACACCAGCAACACCGCGCCGAGACCGAGGCAGGCGACGGTGGCAGCCACCGTCAGCCGGGTCGGTTTCCCTCCGGCGGTGTCCTGCCCGGTCGGCGTGGACGCCAGCTCGCGCACCACTGCTCCCCCGTCGAACCGCCCGCTCAGGTGCAGGGCGAACAACAGCAGTAGCGACGGGACCAGCACGATCGCGCCGATAGCGACGACGACGGTGACGGCGAGCAGGGTGGACCGCTCGGCCGCCGCTTCGCGGATGGTCAGACCGGGCAGGATCCAGGGCTGTTGGGCGACGGCCCAGCCCACGATGATCGCGGCAACGGCGAGGGCGGCCGACACCCGAGCCGGCTCGAAACGGCCGAGCCAGACCAACACGAGCGTGCCGAGCCCGCCCGCCGCGGAGACGACGACCATGGCGAGCCCGCCGCCGGCGGTGAGGCGGCTGCCGAACGCGCCGGCGTCGACCTGTACGACGCTCAGGCTGATCAGCGCGAGGACTCCGGTGCAGACGCCGGCCCGCAGCGCCCGGGCCCGGAAGTCCAGCTGCAGAGCCCGTTCGCCGGCCCGGTGGGCGTCGGCGGCCAGGTAGACCGCGGCCAGATAGGCGGACGTGGCCACCGCGAGCACGCCGAGCACGATCGAGGTCGGGTTGAGCCAGCTGGTCACCGGGTCGCCCTGGGCGTTCCCGGGTGGCACGCGGCCGGTGGCGATGGATCCGACGACGGTGCCGAGGGCGAACGGCGTCAGCAGGGAGGAGAGCGCGAACAGTCTCTCGGTCGCCCGCCGATCGCGGGCCGCCTCGAGTTGCCCGCGCAGCGCGTACGCGGCCCCGCGCAGGATGATCCCGATCACGGCAAGCAGCAGCGGCGCGGCCAGGGTGGAGGTGATCGAGGCGAAGGCGACCGGGTAGGCGGTCCAGCAGACGACCAGGATGAAGATCAGCCAGACGTGGTTGGCCTCCCAGACCGGCCCCATCGCATGTCGAGCGTGCTCGCGCGCGGCCGTGCGACCCGCCCGTCCATGGCCGGCGACAAGCGTCCAGAATCCGGCGCCGAAGTCAGCGCCGGCCAGCGCCGTGTAGGCCACCAGCCCGACGAGGATGAAGAAGACCGGGAGTTCAGCCAACACGGCCGCGTCCTTCCAGTACCCGGCTGTCACCCTCCAGCGGCACCCGGCGCAGCCGGCGCAGCAACCAGCCGACCAGGATCGCCAACGCCGCGTAGACCACGATGAGCGTGCCGTAGCCGACCGGAATTCCGGCCGCCCCGGTCACCGCCCCCGACGTGCGCATGACCCCGTACACGACCCAGGGCTGGCGGCCGACCTCCGTGGTGATCCAGCCGGCGATCAGCGCCACCACCGACAGCGGCCCGGCGGCGACCAGACCGCGGTAGAACCAGCGCGACCTCGGCAGCCGGCCCCGGCGCAGCCGGACGTAGAGGTACAGGGCGCCGAGCAGGGCCAGCAGGGTGCCGATGCCGACCATCGACTGGAAGGCGAACCGCACCACGTTCACCGGCGGCTGGTCGGTCACCGGAACACTGGACAGGCCGGTGACCGTGGCATTCGGGTCGTGGAAGGCCAGCAGCGACAACATCCGGGGTACCTCGATCCCGCCGACCACCCGCTGGCCGTCGTACCAGCCCAGTAGGTGCTCGGGCGCCCCCGCCGTGGACTGGCCGAGTCCCTCCAGCGCGGCCAGCTTGACCGGCTGGCCGACGGCGACCTCGCGGGCCACCCAGTCACCGATCACCGCCTGCAGCGGCGCGGCGATCGCGGCGGCGGACAGCACGATGGTCAGCGCGGCCCGTTCGTAGCGGCCCCACCGACCCCGCAGGAAACCCCAGGCGTAGCTGCCCGCGAGCAGGAAGCCCGCGACCACATAACCGGCCAGGTACATGTGAACGAACTCGTGCCAGAAGTACACGTTGCCGAACAGCGCCGACCACGGGTGCACGTCAACCGCTCGCCCGTCTTCCAGCCGGAATCCGCTCGGGTGGTTCATCCAACCGTTCACCGCGATGACGAAGAGCGCCCCGGTCACCCCCGCGAGCACCACCGGAATGCCCGAGGCGAAGTGCCGCCACGGCGTCAGCCGATCCCAACCGTAGACATAGATCCCGATGAAGATCGCCTCGATGAAGAAGGAGAAGCCCTCGAGCGTGAACCCGAGCCCGAACACATTGCCGAAGCTGGCCATGAAGCCCGGCCAGAGCATGCCGAACTCGAAGCTGAGGATCGTCCCGGTGACCACCCCGACGGCAAACAACGCGAGCATGACCTTTGACCAGCGCCTGGCCAGCAGGCGATAAACCACATCGCCGGTGCGCAGATAACGCCACTCGGCGAACAGCACCATCGGCGGAAACGCGATGCCGAAACACACCAGCGGAATGTGTACCGCCAGCGACAATGCCTGCATCTGTCGCGCCTCGAACAGATACTGCTGGTCGACCGGCCCGAAGCCGCCGCTCGCGGCGGCCATCAGCACGCTCACGCCCGCCTCACTGGCTGCGCTCGTTGAGCTCCGCGTAGGCGATCCCGGTGAGGTTGCCCTGGGCCACCAGGATCTCCCGGCGGTTCGAACCATCGAGATCGGCCAGGTAGACCGTGCCACCCAGGTCGGTCACGAACATGCGCCCGCCGACCGGATCGAGAGCGATGCCGATGCCCTCCATCAGGTGGGTCGACAGGATCTCGGGCTCCGCGCTCCGGTTCGTCGCGTCCAGCGGGGCCCGATTCACCGTATTGCCGCGCGGCGGGTCCCCCCGGTCGGTCCAGTACAGCGCGCGAGTTGCCAGGTCGAGCTCGATATCGATCGGCTCGGGCAAGTCTTTGAACAGCACCTCGATGTCGCCGCGAGCGGCCGGGTCATCGCCGGCGGGCACATCGATGCCGGCCCGCAAGATCTTCCCGAGTCCGGCGTCACTCGGGCCCTTCTGGGTCCAGTAGAGGTGCCCACCGGCGACGTCCACGCCGACACCGACGCACCACTTCGTCTGGTCGCGGCTGTCGTCACCCTGCCCGGTCTGCACCAGTGTCTCGACATTCGAGCCGTCGAGGTCGCAGCGCATGACCCGCATACCTTCGCGGTCACACCAGTAGAGCTTCCGGCCCACCGCCTCGAAATGCAGCTGCTTCGGCGTGTGGGTCGCGCCGCCGGGCACGATCGTCGTCCGATTGCCGCCATCGAGGTCAACGCGTTCGATCGAGCCGTCGTTGAGCTGCGGAACTCCCATGTTCGTCCAATAGATGTGGCCGGCGACGACATCGACCGTGACGCCATCGGGGACGCGGCAGCCGGTGACCAGGACCTTCTTGTCGGAACCGTCCGGGTTCACCGAGAACAGGCGCCCGCCACCACTCGCCTCGAGCACGAACAATCTTCCTTGCGGCTGCGTCACAGTCGCTCCTTTCGGGACATTCCTCGCCTACCGGAACTGTGCGCGTTGTGGTGCCGGCGGCCATCACCGGAAGTACTCACTCCCGGTACTCAAAGATCGCCGGGAGATGCGCCAACTCTTCACAAGCAACGGCCGGGTCGGCCCAGTGCGCGCCGCTGGGCCGACCCGGGGTTCCGCGGCCAAAGCGCCGGGGGGCGTCCCCCGGGTGCTTCGTGCCGCGCCCCCGGGACGGACACGTGAGAGACCCTGGGGTGGGCGACGGGGCGTGCGGCGATAGTGGTCTGAGCAGGACAGGCCGCACGTTCCAAGGAGACCCAGATGACCGACGTCGCGCCCCACGGGCTGCATCACGTCACCGCGATCGCCTCAGACCCACAGCGCAACGTCGATTTCTACACCCAGGTGCTGGGGCTGCGGCTGGTCAAACAGACAGTCAACTTCGACGCCCCCGATACCTACCACCTCTACTACGGAGACCACACCGGTGCGCCCTCCACCCTGCTGACGTTCTTCCCATGGCGGGGGGTGTCACCGGGTCGAAACGGCGCCGGCTTGACCACCGCCACCGCGTTCAGCATTCCGCCTGAGTCCCTGGGCTGGTGGCAGCGCCGATTGGCCGAGCTTTCGGTGCACGCCGACTCGCCCATCAGCCGCGACGGAGAAGAGGTGATACGGCTGCGCGACCCCGACGGGCTGGTGCTCGACCTCATCGCCTCCCCGGGGGATGGACGCTCGGGATGGGACGGCGCGGCCGGGGTGCCCGCCGAGCACGCCGTGCGGGGATTGCACTCGGTGACCATGTCCGAGGCACAACTGGAGCCCACCCAACGGCTGCTCACCGAGCTGCTGAGCATGCAGCCGGCCGGCGAAGCCGGGACGCGCAGCCGGTTCACCATGGCCGGGCCCGACGGCGGCACCGTGGTCGATCTCGAGGCGGACCGCTCAGGGCGTGGCCTTCAAGCCGGAGGCACCGTCCACCACATCGCGTTCCGAGCCCCTGACCAGGCCACCCAGGCCCGCTGGCGGGAACAGCTGGTTGAGGCCGGGCTGCACGTGACCCACATCCGCGACCGGCGCTACTTCACCTCTATCTACTTCCGTGAACCCGGCGGCGTGCTGCTGGAGATCGCCACCGATCAACCCGGGTTCGCCATCGACGAACCCCTGCTCGAGCTGGGCCAGCGGCTCAAGCTGCCGCCCTGGCTCGAACCCGACCGTGACCAGATCGCCGCCGCCCTGCCACCGATCCGGCTCGAGCACGTCGGCCCACATGAGCGCCCAGCCCCGGCGAAGCAGCTGGACATCGAGGTATGAACGAGCTGTTGCAGCGTCCGCACGTGTGGCTTCCGGGCACCGCGGATCCCCCGTTGTTGCTGCTGCACGGCACCGGCGGTGACGAACATGACCTGTTGCCGCTGCGCCAGCACCTCGCTCCCGCCGCGCCGGCGCTCGCGGTACGCGGGAGCGTGCTGGAAAACGGCATGCCACGGTTCTTCCGGCGGCGCCGCGACGGGGTCTTCGACGAGGCGGACCTCATTGCGCGGGTGGAGGAGCTCGCCCTATTCCTGGCCGCGGCCGAGAAGGCACACGACGTCCGGCCGGGCAGCTGGATCGCGGTCGGGTTCTCCAACGGCGCGAACATGGCTTCGGCGCTGTTGCTGCGCCGACCGGACACCCTCGCCGGTGCGGTGCTGCTCGCCGCGATGGTGCCATTCCAGCACCCGCCCGCCGCCGATCTCAGCGGCAAACGCGTCGCGGTGGCCAACGGGCGCCGCGACCCGATGGCCACCCCCGCTCAAACCCAGACCCTGGTCGACCAGCTACGCGCCCGAGGCGCGGCGGTCACCGTCCTGCCCCATCAGGGTGGGCACACCGTCGACCCCCATCAACTTCCCACGCTGGCCGCGTTCCTCGGTGAGGGCGCCCGCCATGGCTGACTCTCGAGTGGCCTAGCCGAGCATGGCGTCGCCGTTCGCGGCGGTGAGTGGGAGTTCGAGACGCAGGGTGGTCCCGGCCCCGGGTGGGCTGTCGAGAACGAGGCGTCCGCCGAGCGCCTCCGCGCGGTCCTTCAGGCCGAGCAGCCCGCTGCCACCGGACATGGTGGCGCCACCGCCACCGTCGTCGCACACCTCGACCCGAAGCACGTCGATGCCGCCGCGCTCGACGGTATCGACCCGGATCTGGACCACCGAGGCCTCCGCGTGTTTGGCGACGTTGGTCAGGGACTCAGAAACCACGTAGTAGGCCGCGATCTCGACCTGCTCGGGCAACCGCTCATCGACCCCGACCGCCAGCTCGACGGGGACAGCGCTGCGCAGCGCCACCGCCTCCAGCGCCGCGGGCAGCCCACCATCCACCAGGACGACCGGGTGAATGCCTCGGGCGAGCTCGCGCAGCTCGTCGAGCGCGCTCGTCACCTCGTTGACCAGCGAGTCCAGCTCGGCCACCAGCTCGCCGGAACCGGGCGGCGCCCCCGCCTGCGCCGCGCGCAACCGCAGGGCCAGCGAGACCAGGCGCTGCTGGGCACCGTCGTGCAGATCGCGCTCGATCCGTTGCCTGGCCTGGTCCGCGGCGGTGACGATCCGGGCGCGCGAGGCGGTGAGCTCGGCGTACAGGCGGGCGTTGTCGAGGGAGAACGCAAGTTGGCCGGCGATGAGTTTGACGGCGTCCAGCCGCTCGGCGGTGAACGCGCCTCGGATGAGCCGGTTCTCCACCAGCAGCAGCGCCCTCAGGGTGCCGCGGCTGAGGATGGGCAGCGCCAGCAACGAGCAGCGGTCGACATCGGTGAAGTAGGGGTCGCGGGCAAAGCGGTCGTCGCGCGTGGCGTCGACCACGACCAGCGGCTCACCGGTGCGCTGGACATACCGCAGCACGGTCATGGGCGCCTCGTGCTCGCGGCCGGTGGCGGCGGTCCCGGGGGCGGTGATCACGGTGGCGCCGCGATCGGGTGCCGGCAGTAGCCAGTCCCGCTGGTCCTCGCTCCACGACAGCAGGTGCACGCCGGTGGCGCCGGTCATCGCGCCGAGCACCCCGACCACGCGCGAGCGCAGCCCGGCGATGCTGGTCTCCGAGCTCAGTGCCTGCGACGCGGACACGATCCCGACCAGGTCCAGCATTCCCGTCGTGACCGCCGTACGGCTGGAGGCCGGATCGCCTGGCAGGTCGACGGGATCCCCACCGGCCGCGTCGGGCCGCACCCGCAGGGACGGATAGGCCCAGTCGAGTTGGGCAACCTTCGCGCTCGCCCCCCAGGCCTGGTACTGCTGGCGGGCCTGGGCCAGTAGGTCGAAGCCGGCCTGTTCGATGCCGTGGGCCAGGTAGAAGCGGGCAGCACGTTCAGTGATCAGAGCCCGATGCCACGGCCGCCGCTGGCCGGCGGCCTCGCGCCGCGCGGCATCGAAGGCCAGTACCGCACCCCGGAAGTCGCCGACCGCCCAGGCTCGCTCAGCCTCCAGCAACCGCACCAGGTGCAAGAAGTTCGCCGGCGCATCCACGGCCCGAGCGGCCAGCCACCGCGTTACCTCGTCCAGCTCGGCGAGCGCACCCTCGGTTTCCGCACCCTCGCTGTCGCGGGCCTGCCCGGCCAGGGCCAGGCCACGCACCAGGCGCGCCACAGCGCTCGGGTAGAGGCCGGCGGCGAAGGCCTGCAGCGGCATCGCCGCCGCGGTGTGCCGTACCAGATTGACGGAATCACCGAGGACAGCAGCGGCAATGGCACGGGTGGTGTGCACGACGAGAAGGGCGAGCGGGTTGACGGACGTGTCGGTGAGGACGCCGTGCGCCGCCCCGGCGGAAGTTTCGCCGCGCAGCACACCGGCCAGCCATCGGTAGCTGTCGAGCCACTGGCCGGTCTGTTCGCTCCCGGTACGCCGGGCGAAGGCCAGCGCGGCATCCACCTCGGCGCCGCAGAGGTCCAGTGACGGCGCGCAGTCCAGCATGCCCGTCACGATCACGTAATCGCTGTAGCCGGCGTACCCCAGGTCGCCTCCCGCAATCAGACCCTCCCGGGCTCGCCGAGCCGCCTGGACCACGTCTTCGATCGGCACCGAGTACCAGCCGAAGCAAGCGAAGCGGAAGCGCGCCCGTGAGGTCTCGGGCTCGTAACCGCGGGCCTCGCCCAGCGTCAAGGCCCGCCGCACAGTCCCGTACGCGGCGGCGTGGTCGCCACGCAACACCACAGCGGCGAGGGCGGCGTGGCCGGCCGGGCCGAGCAAGGCTCGTACCGGGCCGTGCTCGAGCCCGATCCGCAACGCCTCCAGGCTCAGCCACGCGAAGATCTCGAGGTCGGCCACGAAATAGATCACCGGCAGGACCGCTTCGGTCAGACCGGACACGGCCACAAACACGGGGTCGGTGGAGACCGGCCGAGCCAAGTCGACCGGGGCGTCGGTGTGGTCCAACCACTGGTGCAGCCGGTCGAACTGGTCGTCGACCTCGGCGGCGAGCCGGTCCTTGCCCGGGACGGTGATGCCGAGCTCGCGCAGCGAGTCCAGGCCGAGCTCGATAGCCTCGGCGTAACGGTTGCGGTGGGCCAGGCTTCTCACCTGCACGCACGTCGCGTCCGCGCGCTGCAGGGCGGCGGGACACAGCCGGGCGATCGTGCGGTACTCCTCGTCCGTCTCGTCCAGGCGGCCCATGCTGAATAGGGCCGTATGCCGGCCGGTGTGCACCTCCAGCAGCGATTCGGTTTGGCTCGGGTCGATCAGCCGCAGCGCCGCGGTCAGCAACACATTCACCAGAACGTGGTCCCCTGTCAGCCGAGCCTGGTCGGCGGCGCGGCGCAGCAGTTGCGCCACCCGCGGGCGTTCCGAGGGATCGTCGATCACGTCGGAAACCGGTAGGTACTGCTCGGCCGTGACGGCGAACAGCTCCGGTACCTCGGCCAGCCGTCGTGCCATGGCCAGCTGCAGGGTGCGTCGCCGCGGCGGCTCCAGCCCGGCGAGGATGACCTCGCGGATGCGGTCGTGGCGAAACCTCACCGCCTCGCGCGCTCCGGGCTCCGCCACCAGGAGGCCCTCGTCGAGGGCCGCCGCGAGCGCCTGGCCCACTGCGTCCGCCGGCTCACCGAGCGCGGTCCGCAGCAGGCTCGGCTCGGCTCGGCCGCCCAGGCAGGCCATCGCCTCGAGCACCTCCCGGCACGCCGGCGGAACGGCCGCAACGCGCGTCGCGAGCAGCGCCGTCACCTCGGAGCGGTCCAGATGCGTAGCGACCGCCGCGTTGTCCCACCGCCACCCCTCGGCTGTCGCCACCAACAGGCCGGCGCGGCGCAGCGCGTTGAGCAGCTCCACAGTTTCGTAGGGATTGCCGGCGGTGTACGGCTCGACCAGCTCCGCGAGGCCGGCCGCCGGGCCCGGGCCCACCCGCAGCATCTCCCCCACCATGGCAGCCAGGCTCGCCGTAGACAGGTTGTCCAGCCGGATGAACCGCACGCCCGCCTGGTCGCGCCACCGGGCCAGCGACTCGGCCAGCTGGTGCCCCGCGTCCACGTTCTCCTCGCGGTATGCCACCACCAACAACAGGCCCTCGATCGGCTCCTCGCTGAACACCAGGTCAACGAAGCCGAGAGCAGTTCGGCCGGCCCACTGCAGGTCATCGACGAACACCACCACGGGGCGTTTCCGCGATGCGACCGCACGCAACGCCGCCACACCCGAGCGCTGCGCCCGCACAGCTGCCGTCAGCGGATCACCCGCATCGGGCGGCACCCCGAGCAACGGGGCGAACTCCGGGATTGCGGCGCTCTGCAAACCCGCGTTCGGGCCCACCGCCCGCAGGATGCGCGCGCGGAGATCCACCAGCTCGTCCTCGGGCTCGGCCAGGAGCAACCGACCCAGCGCACGGAACGCCAGGTGGACCGCGTTGAACTCGAGATGCCGCCGGTACTGGTCGAACTTGCCGGCCACGTACCAGCCATCCCGGCCGGTCACCACCGCTCGCAGCTCGTCGACCAGCGCCGTCTTGCCCACCCCCGGCGCCTCGCCAACCACCACCCCCTGGCACCGGCCGGCCAGCGCCTCCTTCAGCGCCTCCTCCAGCGCCGCAACCTCCGGCTCCCGCCCCACCAGCCGCGACGGCGCCAGCAGCCGCACCGGAAAGTCGCGCTCGCCCACCCTCGGCGCGGCCGCCGAACGCCCCTCCGCGTCCGGCAACCGCTCCAGGTCGTGGACCAGGCCGTCGGCGGTCTGGTACCGGTTGTCCGGTTCCTTCTCCAGCAGGTGCATGAGTATCGCGGAGAACAACCCCGGCACACCCGGCGTCACCTCGTCCGGCGGGACCGGCACGCGCGCCAGCTGATCGTGGACCAGGCGCAACGGGTCACCCGAACCGAACGGTGGCGCGCCCGTCGCCAGCTGGTAGAGCACCGCACCCAACGCGTACAGATCCGCCCGATGGTCCACCGCCCGGCCGGTCCGACCGGTCTGCTCAGGCGCCAGATAAGCCAACGTCCCGGCGATCTGGGTGTGGTGGGTGAACTCGGGGCGCACCTCGGCGAACGACGTCGCGGAGGCGAAGTCCACCAAACACGGGGAACCGTCGTCGGAGAGCACCACATTCGCCGGAGTGATATCGCGGTGCATGACCCCGAGGCGGTGCATCCCGGCCACCGCCCGGGCCAACCGCACCGCCAGCCCGATCAGCTCGTCGACGCCCAACGGGGTGGCCAGCTCCGCGAGGTTGGTGCCGCCCACATCCGCCAGCACGATCGACCCCGGGTACCGGGGCGCCTCCAGCAGCGGCACGACCCCGGCGGCACCCCGCACCCGCTGCAGCATCGCGGTCTCGTGGCGCAGCCGGGCCGCCGCGTCCGCCCCCACCGGCTCCTTGCGGATAACCGTTCGGCCAGGCAGGAACAGCCGGGTCACCCGTGTGCGCCCGCTCTCGCGCACTACGGCGACCCTCGCGGGCGGGTCTGAACCGGACAGCAACCCGCCTAGCGCCATCGATCACCTCCCCATCGCAGGGCCCCACATACACCGTGCTTACACCTCAAAGGACGCCGAAGCGACTGCTCAGCACGGGCCCGTGACAGACCCGTCGCACCCCTCGCACCCCGGGTGCTCCGTGCCGGTTCCCCGGGGGCAGACCGGTGCGGAGCCCAGGGGCGCGCGCCGCCTCGCGGAGCAATAGTGGTGTCGAAAAGCCGAGCCAGATCCACCGGCCGACAAAAGGACAGATTCCCATGCCGCCCTACCCTGCCGCGCAGGCCTGGTGCAGCTCGCGCAGACCTTGCAGAGTCTGTGTGGCCCGCGGCCGCTCTGTGCCGCCACTGGCGACCGTGATCGTGGTCCGCAGTCAGCCCCAAGACGCAAATCTGGGCTGATAGGCGACATGGCTCGCACCACATCCAGCACCAAGCCCAGTGTTGGCGGCTCGCCTCCAACGACACCGAGTCCAACAGGCGAATTTGGGCCATCCCAGCAATCCCCGGCGGCGCCTCCGCCGCGCCCGAAGGGCACTCGCGCCCTGCTGGCCGTGGTGGCAACGGTGACCGTCGGAATGTTCATCGGGGTGGTCGAGTCGGCGATCGTCGGCGTGGCGTACCCGGCCATCCAGAATGAGTTCGGCTGCACACACGAGGACGTCCAATGGATCACCACCGCGTTCCGACTCACCCAGGGCGTGGTGCTGCCGGCCGCGGTCTGGCTCTACGAACGTCTCGGCGTTCGCCGCGCCTACCTGATCTCTCTCGCGCTGTACGCCGTCGGTTCGGCGCTGTGTGGGCTGTCCCCCAATCTGGCCTGCCTCATCGGGGCGCGGGTGATCCTTGCGATACCCACGGCCCTGACCCCGATCGTCTGCATGGCCCTCATCTACCACCTCATGCCCGCCCGGGCCGTCCAGGTGGCCATGCTCATCTACGCGACAGGGGTGATGGCCGGGCCGGGCTTTTCCCCCGTCATCGGGGGAGCCCTGGTCGAGTACGTCGACTGGCGGATGGTGTTCTACATCGGGATACCCCTCGCGGTTCTTGGCCTGGTCGCGGGCGCGCTTCTGCTGCCGGCCACACCGCCCATCGGGCGGCGCCGATTCGACGCGGTCGGCTTCCTGTGTCTCACCGTCGGGCTCTTCGCGCTCCTGCTGGCCCTGTCGAGAGGCCAGTACTGGGGGTGGGACAGCTACCGAATCCTGATTCTGTGCGCGGTCGGCACGAACGCCTTGGCACTGTTCGTCGTGGTGGAGCTACAGGTCGCGGAACCGCTGTTGAACCTGCGGACATTCACCAACCAGCCGTTCGTCATCGCACTCGTCGCCGTCGACGTGGTCTTCGTGAACCTGCTCGCGGTGATCTCCTTCATCCCGCAGTTCCTGCTGCAGGTGCAGAGCCTCACCCCGACGAACGCGGGCCTGGTGATGGTGCCGCAGGCCGTGGCCTGGGTACTGGCCATTCCGATCGCCGGACTCCTGTACCGACGATTCGGCCCACGCCTACCGGCCACTGTCGGGTTGGTACTTCTCGGCGGCGCCACCGTCCTGCTCGCCCGGCTGAACGTAGACCTGCCCAGGCCGGAACTGGCCACGATCCTGACGGTTCGCGCGGTCGGGCTGGGCCTGGCGATGATCCCGTTGCTGGGCGGCGCGGTGGCCGCGCTGCCAAAAGAGCTCCTCGCCGTCGGCACTGTGTTCCGCACCCTGACCCAGCGGGTCGTCGCGGCACTCGGGCTGGCCATCTTGACCGCCACACTCAGCGCCCGGCAGGCGCAGCACATGGCCGACCGGTCCGCCTTGATCGACTCCGCTGATGCGCACCAAAACCTGCCGTTCTCACCACTGACCAGCCAACCCACCGGATTGCTCGCGCTCTGGCAGGAAACCGCAATCCGGAGTACCGCCAACGCATACTCGGATGTATTCCTTGTCGTTGGGCTTGTCACTCTGGCAAGTATTCCATTGGTATTTATTGCCCGCTGGGGAGACCCCCCGAGAATTCACCCCGAGGTGGCGGAAGTCGGGGCTTAGCGACCGAACCAGGCGCTATGCGGAGATGCGACCTCGAACCTACCGGGGTTGCTGGACCGATTTTGGAGTTATGGTGTACGCGCGAAATAGCAGTGTGAGTGAGATACCTGGCAACTTACCGGCCGGATGCGCCGCACACTTTGCGGGACGGGTCAATGAGCTGCGCGTCGCCGATCGATGCCTGAGCGAGGCGCTGGACGGGCGCGGCGGGGTAATGCTGATCGCGGGAGAGGCCGGCATCGGCAAGACCAGCCTGGCCGAGCGGATCGCAGACCGCGCCCGCGGCCACGGCGCACCGGTGGTGTGGGGGCGGTGTGTCGTGGCCGAAGGCGCTCCGGCGCTCTGGCCGTGGCGTCAGGTGCTGCGGGGCGCTCTGGCCACCGCGGAGATGGATGTCCCAGCCCAGCGTGGTGCTGAGTTGACCGACCTGGCCAATCTGGTGCCTGCGCTGGTGCCAGCTGTGCAGACGGACCCCACCAACCGGCGGACGCCTCCCGAGCTCGGCGCTGCGCGATTTCGCCTCTTCGAGTCGGTGACCGCGACGGTGGCCGCGGCCGGGGCCGCGGCGGGTCTGGTGGTCGTGCTGGACGATCTGCACTGGGCCGATTCGTCCTCGGCCCAGCTGCTGGCGCATCTAGGTCAGGAGCTCGCCGCGACGCGAGTGCTGGTGGTCGCCACCTATCGGGATGACGAGATCGCACCCGAGAGTCCAGCCGGCGACGCGGTGGCCGAGCTGCGTCGGCAGCGGACCACTGTGCCGCTGCGGCTGGACGGGTTGACCGAGGCCGAGGTAGCGGCCCAGCTGGAGAACACGTACCGGCAGCGGTTCGGTCAGGACGTCGTCGCCGGGGTGGCCCGGCGCAGCGGTGGTAATCCGTTCTTCGTCACCGAAATCGGCCGGCTGCTGGAGCAAGCCAGCCGAACCGGGCGGGACGTCCGGCTGGCGGCAACGGTGCTGCCGCACGGCGCCCGGACGCTGGTACGCAAGCGGTTGGGCCGAGTCGGGGACGCGGTCCGGGAGGCGCTGCGTGCCGCGGCGGTGGCCGGCGCCGCCATCGACAGCGCGACGGCCGCCGCGGCGGCCGGCCTACCGGTGACCAGGATGCTCGACGCCCTGGACGACGCGCTCACGGCCGGGCTCGCCCGGCGCACCTCCACGGGTGGCTTCGAGTTCGCCCACCCGCTGGTGCGCGACGCCTTGGTCGCTGACCTGCCCACCTCGCTGCGGGTCGAGATCCACCGCCGAATCGCCGAGCATCTGGAGTCCGCTCACTCCGGCGAGCTCGATCGCCACGCCCCGGCGCTCGCGCACCACTGGCTGGGGGCACTGCCGGCCGCTGATCCCCGTCGGGGGATCAGCTGGGCGGAGCGGGCGGCCGCCCAGGCCCTCGACACGCGTGCCTACCGGGAGGCCGCCCGGCTCTACGAACGTGCGTTGGGCGCCCTGCGGCACGGCGGACTGTCCCAGCTCGACCGGGTCCGGCTCCTGATCGGCCGGGCGGACGCGCTGTGCAAAGCCGGTGACATCCGCGCGGCGATCGCCGATGCGACCGAGGCGGGCGAGGAGGCCCGCCGGGCCGGCGACCCGGTCGCGATGGCTCAGGCCGTGCTCACTCTCGAGGAGGTGATGGACCCGAGTTGGAGCCGGACCGCGATCCGGCTCAGCCAGCAGTCGCTGGCCCAGCTCGGGGACAGCCACGTCGGGCTCCGCGCCCGCTTGATCGCCCTGCTCGCCGCACACACCGCCATCCTCTGGCCGGACAAGGACAACTGCGCGGTGGGAGACGACCGCAGCGAGATCCGCAGTGCGCGGTCGGTGGAGCTGGCCGAGCTCGCGGGCACCCCCGATGCACTCGTGAGCGCGCTGCGCAGCCGGCAGATGGTTCGAGCCACGCCCGACGGGGTGCGGGACCGCCTCGGGCTGGCGCACCGGATCCTGACGATTGCCGAGGAGTCCGGCGATCCCCGGGCCGCCCTCTGGGGCCGGCTGTGCCGGGTCGACGCCCACTTCCTGCTCGGCGACCTCCGCGCCGCCGAGGCCGACCTGGCCCGGCTCGACGAGATCGCCGTGCTGCTCCGCCAACCCATCGTCGACATGTACGTGGCCAGCGCGAACCTCGCCCTGGCCAGCGGAAAGGGCCGGTTCGCCGACGCCGGGCGGCATCTCGCACAGGCTCAGCAACTCGTCGCCGACGGCCTCTACCCGCAGCTGGGGTGCCTCAATGCCCTGGTCGGCACCCACCTGGCCACGCTGACCGGCGACCCGGCATTCGAGGCCTACCCTCAAGCCCTCGAGGAGCGAACGTCGACGATCCTCGACCGAGCCGGCACCGGGCGGCTCTATCTCGCCTCCTACTACGCAAGCCGTGGCGAGTGGGACCGGGCGGCGACGCACTACGAGCGGCTGCCGAGCTGGGGCAGCTGGCATGTGGCACGTCCGAGTGTGCTGCCGCGCCTCGAGGAGCGCGCCCGGCTGGCCGCCCTGCTTGACGACGCCGAAGGCGCCGCGAGCGCCTACCAGCGGCTGTTGCCCTGGGCCGACTACTTCGCCGCGTCCGGGAGCGGCCAGACGACCTTCACCGGGTCGGTGCGGCTGTCCCTCGGGGTGCTGGCCGCCACCCTCGGCAAACCGGACCGCGCCACCCACCACCTGCGCGCCGCGATCGAGGCCAACCAGCGTGCCGGCCTACCGCCGTTCGAGGCCCGGGCCCGGTTCGAGCTCGCCCGGGTGCTGAGCCGGCGCGGCGACCGGGACAGGTCCGAAGCACTTGTCCTCGCGGCGGACGCCGCCCGCCGCGCCGAGGAGCTGGGCATGGCCCCGCTGCGCTCCGGAGCCGACGCGCTCGCGGGATCGCTGCGCCACACATCGCGCGCGGTCGCTCCCACCCAACTGACCCGACGCCAGAACGAGATCGTCGACCTCCTCGCCCGAGGGCTCACCAACCGCCAGATAGCCGACGTGCTGTTCATTTCCGAAAGAACCGCGGAGAACCACGTCAAACACATCTTGCACAAACTCGGCTTCCGCAACCGGAGCCAGGTCGCCGCCTGGGCGACCGCCAACAACCAAACGGATCACCAACCACGACTACCAGCCGCGAATTGAGTACCACCGGTGACTGCTTCTGGTCATGACCAGCGGCTTGGCCTCGCTAATACTTCCGATTCCACGCACGAAACCGCAAAACACCGCTGGGCCGCTGAACGGCATTCGGCGCGTACCTCCCGACCCAGCTTTCCCCGATAACCAGGAGACCACGAATGCAGGCCAACAGCTCCGGCGGCTCGGCCGCCGCGCATACCAAACACAGAAGCCAGAACAGCGCGCGGGACCGCAGCACCCTTCAGGAGCTGTGGCGGTTCAAGAGCTACGCCGGCCCGGAACGACGGGCGTTGTACGGGGGCGTCGCGATGCGCGGGCTGGAGCTGGCCGCCAACCTGGCCGCGCCGTGGCCTCTCGCGCTGGTGATCAACGATCTGCTGAAGGGCCAGGGCGGCGGCGGTGTGCTCCACGCGGTGGCCGAATGGTTCGGCGGCTCGGCGGTGGCGATGCTCTCCGTCGCCGCTGTCGCCGTGCTGGTGATCACGGCTGCCTCCGGGTTGTTCGACTATCTGGGCGACGTCATGTTGAACGGCGCCGGCGAACGGATCACCTCACGCATCCGGGCCGACGTGTTCGACTACACCGAGCGCCTGCCCATGACCTTCCACGACCGCCAGACCGTGGGTGAGCTGACCAGTCGGGTGGTCAGCGACACCTCCCAGGTGGAGTCCAGCCTGCTGGACCTGTTCACCGACCTGATCCCGGCGGTGCTCGCCCTGGTCGGCACCCTGGTGGTGATGATCTCGGTCGACTGGCGGCTCGGGCTGATCGCGCTCACCGTCTCGCCGCTGGTGTACCGGACCGCGCAACGTTTCGCGCGGTTGACCCGGCAGTACTCGCGGCAGCGGCGCGCGGCCATCGGCGATCTGACCGGCTTCGTGACCGAGTCGCTGCAGGGCATCCGCACCGTGCACGCCTTCGGCAGCCAAGGGCTTGAAGATCGCCGCTTCGGCACCCAGAACGCCGACGTGCTCCAGCTCGGGCTGCGCAAGGTGGACGTCAGCGCCCGGTTCAGCCCCGTCCTGGAGCTGGTCAGCGCGCTGGGCACCGCGCTGCTGCTGTTCGTCGGCGGCTACGGCGCCCTGCACTCCTGGTGGTCGGTCGGGGTGCTGGTGGTGGTCACCAGCTACCTGCAGCAAATCTTCAAGCCGATGCAGACCTTGGCGAAGCTCGCCCCCAGCTTCGCCCAGGGCGCCGCGTCCGCATCGCGCATCGGCGCCATCCTCGACCAGCCCGCCGACCACCTCGGCACCGTGGAGCCCTTGCCGACGCGGGTCCGGGGACAGGTCGAGCTGCGCGAGGTCGGCCTGGACTACGGCCGAGGCCCGGTCTTCGAGGGGATCAGCCACACCATCGAGCCGGGCGAACGCATCGCGCTGCTCGGGGACAACGGTGCCGGCAAGTCCACCCTGCTGTCGCTGATCGGCGGGCTGTACCGGCCTACCAACGGGCACGTCCTGCTCGACGGGCACTCCGTCCCCGACACCCCCGAGGACTGGCTGCACCAGCAGGTGGCGATGGTGCTCCAGGACACCTTCCTGTTCACCGGCTCGCTGGCCGACAACATCCGCTACGGCCGCCCCGACACCTCGCACGCCGAGATCGCCCTGGTCGCGGAGGCCGCCCTGGTCACCGAGTTCGCCGACCAACTCCCCAACGGGCTGGACACCGTGATCGGCACCGGTGGCGTCGGACTGTCCGGTGGCCAGCGCCAACGGGTCGGCATCGCCCGCGCGCTGCTCGTCAACTCCCCGGTAGTGCTGCTCGACGAGCCCACCACCGGGCTGGACGTGCACGCCGAAGCGCTGGTGGTGCAGGCGCTGACGAAGCTGGTCGAGGACCGCACGGTGATCATGACCACCCATCGGCCGGCCCTGACCGCGCTGGCCACCCGCACCGTGTACCTGCGCCGAGGGGGCTACCTGGAGAGTGCGCCGGCCACCGGCGTAGCGATGACGGACCACGACCTCGCCGTGGCAGGCGAGCAATGAGCAACGTCGCGCCCTCGGCGGGAGCCCAGCAGTCGTCGATCGACCCATTGCCGGCCGGACCCGGGCCCTCGGCCGACGAGGTGATCCAGGATGCGCTGCGCGCCCAGGCCACGACCCTCCGTGAGCAGGAGCCCGGCGCCCGGCAGGCGAGTCCCGAAGCGGTCGCCAACATGCGGGTGACCACCCGGCAGCTGCGCTGCACACTGCTCGGTTTCTCCCGGACCCTGGAGCAGAGCGCTACCCGTCCGGTGGCCGAGGAGCTCAAGTGGCTCGGCGCCCAACTGGCCGGCGAGCGCGACACCCATGAGCTCGTGGAGCGGCTGTCCGACGACGTCCGGCTGCTGCCCGAGGACATGGTGGTGGGCCCGGTCGTGGCCGACCTTCGCGAGGCCGTCCGGCGACTCGACCGAGAGGGCGCCGAGACCATCACCGTCGCGCTGGACAGCCTCCGCTACCAGGCCCTGCTCCAGGCCCTCGGCCAGCTCACGGACGACCCACCCCGCACCCGCCGCGCCGACCTGACCGCGCACGCCGAACTACCGAAGAGCCTGGCCAAAGCGGTCCGCGCCCTCGACCGTCGACTCGTCGAGGCGGACGGCCTCGCGCCCGGCCGGGCCCGCAACGAGGCGCTGCACGAGGCCCGCAAGGCCGACAAACGGGTGCGGTACATGAGCGAGCTCGTAATCCCGGTGGTCGGCGAACCCGCCCGCCGCCTGCACCACCAGGCCGAGAAGCTCCAGAAGCTGCTCGGCGACCACCAGGACTCGGTGGTCGCCCGGGCCACGTTGCGGCTGCTCGCCGCCGAGGCGCATGCCAAGGGCCACAGCGCGTTCACCTACGGCCTGCTCTACGCGCTCGAACACCAGCGGGCCGAACAGGTCGAGCGCGAGCTGCCGGATCGGCTCGCTCAGCTACGCGATCCCGGCACGATCTCCTGGCTGCCCGAACCGAGCTAATTGCTCAGAGGAAGCGTATGTCCAGACCAGAAACCGTCCGACCGGTTATCGAATCTGCCCTCGGGTCGACGTCTCACCCTTACCATTTCTATTGCCCGGACCTGGCCGCCGTGGATCAATATCTAGCCGCATTGGGCAAATATATCCGTTCTGGCGTGTGTCTCGTCCCCGAGCGCGCCGCGGCGGTGCGGCGCGACATTGACCGGCTACTGGACCGGCGGCTCGTGCTGATGACGACAATGCCGATTCCCAGATTCCGCGAAATGTGAGTACCGGAAGTGAGTACTACCGGGGATGGCTCACGGGCCGACCCGATGCACAGTTGTGGTGCGCCATGAAACGCACCGCTCTCTCAGTAAATGAATGGAGTAACTGATGGCCGCGCACATTGACAGCAACCCTGACTTCTTCGGATTCTACGAAATGCTCAGCGCCTCCGAACGCGAAGAGCTCGCCCAGCTGCGGGAGTACCTCGAGAAGGAGGTCAAGCCGCTGATGAGTGCGGCGTGGGAGAGCTCCCAGTTCCCGTTCGAGGTGGTGGAGAAGCTCGCCAAGCTGCGTCTGGCCGGGTATCTCTACCCGGAGTACGGCGACGGCAAGGAGCGCAGCCCGCTGTTCCCCGGATTCGCCGGCATCGAGCTCGCCCGGGTCGACCCGTCGCTGTTCGTGTTCACCGGGGTCCACCTCGGCCTGTCGATGGGCAGCATCTACGGCGGCGGCGACGAGGAGCAGGTCCGGCGGTGGTTCCCCGACATGGTGGAGATGCGCAAGATCGGCGCCTTTGCGCTGACCGAGCCTGAGGGCGGCTCGGACGTGGCCGGGGGCATGCGCACCACCGCCCGCCGGGACGGCGACAGCTGGGTGATCAACGGGGCCAAGCGCTGGATCGGCAACGCCACCTTCGCCGACCTGATCGTGGTGTGGGCCCGCGATCTGGCGGACAACCAGATCAAGGGCTTCGTGGTGGCGAAGGGCACGCCGGGCCTGACCACGACCAAGATCGAGGGCAAGATCGCGCTGCGCACCGTGCAGAACGCCGACATCGTGCTCGACGGGGTGCGGGTGCCCGAGGCCGACCGGCTGCAGCGGATCCTCAGCTGGCGCGACACCGCCAAGGTACTGGCGAAGACCCGGGGCGGGGTGGCCTGGCTGGCGTTGGGCATCTCGATGCGGGCCTACGAGCTGGCCCGCGAGTACGCGCTGAGCAGGACGCAGTTCGGCAAGCCGATCGCCTCGTACCAGATGATCCAGGACCTGCTGGCGAACATGCTCGGCAACGTCACCTCGGTCTTCGGCATCGTGGCTCGGCTCAACCAGCTGGTGGCCGAGGACCGCGCCACCGGGCAGCAGGCCGCGCTGGCCAAGGCGGTGGCGACCACCCGGATGCGCGAGACGGTGGCCTGGGCCCGGGAGCTCTTCGGCGGCAACGGCATCGTGCTGGACTACGAGATCGCCAAGCTCTTCGGCGACGCCGAGGGCGTCTACTCCTTCGAGGGCACCCGGCAGATGAACACCCTGATCGTCGGCAAGGCGATCACCGGGATCAGCGCCTTCGTGTGACCGGCCAAGGCCGTCCACGACTACCCGACCAATCCGAAGCGCGCACCGGAAGAGAGAACTCGTGAGCGAGCACAGCACCACCCCTGACCAGTTCCGACGCGTCACCATCGTCGGCGCCGGCACCATCGGTTACTCCTGGGCCGGGCTCTTCCTGGCCCACGGGCTCGCGGTCACCGTCAGCGACCCGGACCCCGACGTGCAGGCCAAGGTCGAAAAGGCCCTGGCCGAACTGACCCCCGCCCTGGACGCGTTGGGCCTGCCGACCCGGCAGCTGACCCGCCGGCTGCGGTTCGTCACCGAACTCGAGGACGCCGTCGCGGACGCCGACGTCGTGCAGGAGAACGGACCGGAGCGGCTGGAGCTCAAGCAGCAGATCTGGGGCGTAATCGAGGACAGCGCCCCCGACCACGCCCTGTTCGCCACCTCCACCTCGACCATTCCGGCCACCGACATCGCCACCGCGCTGCGGCAGCCGGAGCGCCTGCTGGTCGGCCACCCGTTCAACCCGCCGCACCTGGTTCCGCTCGTCGAGATCGCGCCCGGTGAGAAGACCTCCGCCGAGACCATCGAGCTGGCCCGCGCCTTCTACACCTCCGTCGGCAAGCGCCCGCAGGTGCTCCGCAAGGAGGTCCCCGGGTTCGTGGCCAACCGGCTGCAGTCCGCACTGTTCCGCGAGGCGATCCACCTGGTCAGCGAGGGCGTGGTGACCGAGCAGGAGCTGGACGAGGTCGTCACCTCCTCGATCGGCATGCGCTGGGCGGTGGCCGGTCCGTTCCGCACCTTCCACCTCGGCGGCGGCGCCGGCGGCCTGCCCGCCTTCCTGGAACACCTCGGCAAGGCCCTCGAGGCGCAGTGGCGGGTGCTCGGCACCCCGAGCCTCGACGAACCCACCACCGCGCTGCTGCGCGAGCAGGCCGAGCGGGACTTCGGGCCGTTGTCCGACATCCCCGCGCTCGAGGCCCGGCGGGACCGGGCCCAGATCGACCTGATGAAGGCCCTCGCCGAACTCCCGGCCACCGACTGACCAGGCCACCTACCGAACAGGAGCCAACCCATGGCCACCCGAGAGACCTCCAACGGGACGACCGTCACCGAATCCGTTTTCACCGGCCTGAAGGTGGTCGACGCCGCCAGCTTCATCGCCGGCCCGGCCGCCTCGGCCGTGCTCGCCGACTTCGGCGCGGACGTGATCAAGATCGAACCGCCGGGCACCGGCGACATGCAGCGGATCCTCAGCTCCGTGCCGCCCAATCCGCGCGCGGAGGCCAACTACGCCTGGCACCAGACCAACCACAACAAGCGCGGCGTGGCGATCAACCTGAAGTCACCGGGCGGGACCACGATCCTGCGCAGCCTCGTCGAGTGGGCGGACGTCGTTATCACCAACTTCCCGCACGGGGTGCGCGAGAAGCTGCACCTGGGCTACGAGCAGGTCTCCGCCTGGAACCCCCGGATCGTCTACGCCGACCTCACCGGCTTCGGGGACTCCGGCCCGGACGCCACGCTGCCGGGTTTCGACGTGACGGCGTACTGGGCGCGCACCGGGCTACTCGACCGGATGCGGGAGGACGGGGCTCCGCCCACCGTGCCGGTGCTCGGCAGCGGCGACTACATGGCGGCGATCGGCATCTACTCGGCGATCGTGACCGCGCTCTATCACCGCGAACGGACCGGCCGCGGCGCGAACGTGGGGACCTCGCTGCTCGCCGAGGGGATCTGGGCCACCGGCACGCTCGTGGCCGGTGCGCTGGCCGGCGGCAAGCCCTACGGGCTGCACGACCGTGCGGCCCCGGCGAACCCGCTGATCAACCCTTACCAGTCCGAGGACGGCCGCTGGTTCATGCTCGTCACCGAGCCGGCGCGCTGGCCACAGCTGGCCAAGGTGGTCGGCCACCCCGAGCTGCTGAAGGACCGACGCTTCGCCGACCCGGCCGGCTTCATGAGGAACGCCGGGGCGCTCGCCACGCTGCTCGAGGCCGAGTTCCGCTCGCGGCCGCTGGCGCAGTGGAAGGAGGCGCTCGACCGGGAGCGCATCACCTACAACGTCATCCAGACCCCGGACGAGGCGGCCGACGACCCGCAGCTGCGCGCGAACAACATCGTCGTGCCGCTGGCCGGAGTCCCCGGCATGCCGGAGATCGTGTCCAGCCCGATCACGGTGCGCGGCGTCCCGAAGGCGCCGGCGCGGCGGGCCCCCGAGCTGGGCGAGCACACCCGCGAGGTCCTCGCCCAGCTCGGCTTCAGCACCGAGGAGATCGACGCCTTCCGCGCCGAGGGAGCCATCCCCGGCGCGACCGAACTGGAGGAATCCCGATGAGCGTTGCGACCGATACGACCAAGCTGGTGCTCGCCGAACCCCGCGACGGCGTGCTGACCATCACGATCAACCGCCCGGAGCAGAAGAACGCGATCAACCACGACGTCGCGGTGGGGGTCGCGGCTGCGCTCGATCAGCTCGACGCGGACCCCGAGCTCTCGGTGGGTGTGCTCACCGGCGCGGGGGGAATCTTCAGCGCGGGCATGGACCTCAAGGGGTTCGCCCAGGGGCAGATTCCCACGCTGCCCGGTCGGGGTTTCGGCGGCATCACCCGCGCGGAGGTCCGCAAGCCGCTGATCGCCGCGGTGGAGGGCTGGGCGCTGGGCGGCGGCTTCGAGATGGCGCTGGCCTGCGACCTGATCGTCGCCGCGGAGAGCGCCAAGTTCGGGTTCCCCGAGGTGAAATGGGGTCTGGTTCCCGCCGAGGGCGGCCTGCTCCGGCTACCCAAGCGGATCCCGTACCACGTCGCCCTCCGTGTCATGCTCACCGGCGAGCCGCTGGCCGCGACCGACGCGGAGCACTACGGGCTGGTCAGCGAGCTGTGCGCACCCGGCACGGCGCTGCGGACTGCCCAGGCGATGGCCGGCCGCATCGGCCGGAACGCTCCGCTGGCGCTGGCGGCGGCCAAGCGGATCCTGCGGATAACCCAGGGGCTGGACGATCGGGCCGCGTTCGAGCGCCAGGAGGAGATCTATTCCACGTTGGCCACCAGCGAGGACGCGCACGAAGGCGCACGGGCCTTCGCGGAGAAGCGCGACCCGGTCTGGCACGGCCGCTGATCCTGTTCCAGCCGCCGCACCAGAAAGGAAGCAACTCATGACGTCAGGATCGACAAGTGCCGCCGACCAGCTGGTAGGCGCCAAGCCTCGGGTGGTCATCGTGGGTGGCGGGTTCGCCGGGCTGTTCGCCGCCCGGACGCTGCGCAGGAAGGTGGGAGACGAGGTCGAGGTGACCTTGGTCAACTCCACCGACTACTTCCTCTACCTGCCCCTGCTGCCCGAGGTCGCGGGGGGTGTGCTGGAGCCCCGCCGGGTGGCCGTGTCGCTGGCCGCCCGGTTGCCCGGGGTCCGGGTTGTGCTGGGTGAGGTCCGCAAGGTCGACCTGGCCAACCGCCGGCTCACCATCCGCAACCCCGAGGACGAGCCCGTGGAGCTGGGCTACGACCGGCTGGTGATCGCGGCCGGCGGCACGGACAAGCTGCTGCCCATCCCCGGCGTGGCCGAGCACGCGCACGGGTTCCGGGACATCCCCGAGGCGCTCTACCTGCGCGACCACATCACCCGCCAGATCGAGCTGGCCGACGCGTGCGACGACGCGGGCGAGCGCGACGCCCGGTGCACCTTCGTGGTGGTCGGCGCCGGCTACACCGGCACCGAGGTGGTCGCCCAGGGCGCACTGCTGACCGCCGCGCTGCGCAAGACCCGGCCGAGGCTACGGGACCAACGGATCCGCTGGCTGCTGCTGGACCTGGCGCCCACCGTGCTCCCCGGGCTCGACCCCCGGCTGGGCCGCGCGGCCGACCGGGTGCTCCGGAAAAGAGGCGTCGAGGTCACCATGAAGACCTCGATCGCCGAGGCCACCCGCGACGGCGTCCGGCTCACCGACGGCACCGAAGTAGCCACCCGCTCGCTGATCTGGTGCGTCGGCGTGCGGCCGGAGACCCTGTTCGAAGGACTGGACGTGCCGACCGTGAAGGGACGGGTGACCGTCGACGAGTACCTCACCGTGCCGAGCCACCCGGAGCTGTTCGTCTGCGGGGACATCGCGGCGGTGCCCGATCCGGCCCGGCCCGGCGAGCTGTGCGCGATGACCGCGCAGCATGCCCAACGCCAGGGCGTGGTCGCCGGCCGGAACGTCGCCGCCTCGCTTGGCCACGGCGAACAGCGCCCGTACCGACACCGCGGCCTCGGCTTCGTGGTCGACCTCGGTGGGGTGAAGGCGGCCGCCAACCCGCTTGGCATACCGCTGTCCGGCTTCCCGGCTTTTGTGGTCACCCGTGGCTACCACCTGATGGCGATGCCCGGCAACCGCATCCGGGTCGCGGTGGACTGGCTGCTCGACGCGCTGCTGCCCAAGCACAATGTGCAGCTCGGTCTGGTGCGCTCCGGAGCTGTGCCCCTGGACTCCGCCGATCCAGGTATGCCCACCTCGCCCGTGCCCCCGTCGTAGGTCAGACGGCGGTCCGGCCACCGTCGGCGCCGACGGCGTCCGGGTAGTGGGAGCGTC
>Ga0137412_10000608_pt1 | contig 26019 bp, 21 predicted proteins | sample CZODoug2_1_16fun_FD_122160 | JGI IMG/M metagenome (GOLD analysis project Ga0137412, IMG submission 122160) | Vadose zone soil fungal communities from Angelo Coast Range Reserve, California, USA - CZODoug2_1_16fungal (Hybrid Assembly) | ecosystem: Environmental > Terrestrial > Soil > Vadose zone... | reverse complement strand
TCGATCAGCGCGTTCATCGGACCGTCCGGTTGCGGAAAATCGACGTTGCTTCGCGTTCTGAATCGAATGTACGCTCTGTACCCCAAGCAGCGGGCCGAAGGCAAGGTGCTCATCAGCGGCCGCGACATTCTCGGCCCCACCGTCGACGTCGCCGAATTGCGCTACCGCGTCGGCATGGTATTCCAGAAGCCGACGCCGTTTCCGATGTCGGTGTTCGACAATGTGGCATTCGGCCTGCGGCTGGTCGGCGGAATTCGCGGCGCGGAGCTGAAATCGCGCGTCGAATCCGCGCTGCGCGACGCGGCGATTTGGGACGAGGTCAAGGACAAGCTGCAAGCCGATGGCCGGAGCCTGTCGGGCGGACAACAGCAGCGCCTGTGTATCGCTCGGGCCATCGCGGTGAAGCCCGAGGTCCTGTTGCTCGACGAGCCGACCGCGGCGCTCGATCCGATTTCCACCTTGCGCGTCGAGGAGACGCTGCAGGGCCTGCGCGAGAAGTACTGTATCGTGGTGGTCACGCACAATTTGCAGCAGGCAGCGCGGGTGTCGAACGTCACCGGATTCATGTTCATGGGAGAACTCGTGGAAATAGGACCGTCCAGTCAGATTTTCACGTCTCCGAAAGATCGAAGAACCGACGATTACATTACCGGGCGTTTCGGCTGAGCCGAAGAAATGATGCGCGACCAAGTTACCGAGACCGACCCCGTCGTTGCCGTTCGCGACGTGGTGCGCGACGCCGTGATGACGGCGCGCAGCGTGAACGTCCGCTACGGCGACAAGCACGCCGTCAAGAACGTCAGCCTCGACATCGGGCGCAATCAGGTGCTCGCCATGATCGGGCCGTCGGGCTGCGGCAAGTCCACCTTTCTGCGCTGCCTCAATCGCATGAACGACACAATCGCCGACGCGCACGTGGATGGGGTGATTACCCTCGATGGGAGCGACATTTACGACCGCAAGCAGGACGTTGCGCAGCTGCGGGCGCGCGTCGGGATCGTGTTCCAAAAACCCACGCCGTTTCCGCACTCGATCTATGCCAACGTCGCGTACGGACCGAGAATTCACGGCTTGGCCAAGGGGCGCGGCGACTTGGACGAACTGGTTCAGACCAGCCTGGAGCGGGCCGGATTGTGGGAAGAGGTCAAGGATCGTCTGTCGACACCCGGCACCAGTCTTTCCGGCGGACAACAGCAGCGCCTCTGCGTCGCGCGCACCATCGCCGTGAGTCCGGAAGTCATCCTGATGGACGAACCTACGTCCGCGTTGGATCCGATTGCGGGCGCCCGAATCGAGGATTTGATCGATGAATTGCGGGCGAACTATGCCATCGTCATCGTGACCCACAACATGCAGCAGGCGGCGCGCGTATCGCAGCGCACCGCGTATTTCCATATGGGCGATCTCGTCGAAGTCGGCCCGACGGATCTGATTTTCACCAATCCGCAGCAGAAGCTGACCGAAGACTACATCACCGGCCGCTTCGGTTGATCATCTCGTGAAGGCTACCCTGGAAGAACTCGCCCGGCTCGTGGCGGCGGCGCCATTCCTGAAACCGTTCGGCTTCATCGTTCAATCCTGCGCTCCGGGGGAATGCACGCTCCGGGTGCCGTTCGACTCGTCTTTGGAGCGGCCCGGCGGCGTCGTGAGCGGCATCACCATCATGGGCGCCGCGGACGTCGCGATGTGGCTGGCCATCCTGACCGAGCGCGGTTCCGCCGAGCAGTGGGTGACCACCGATCTCAAGACCGCGTTTCTGCGCGGCGCCCGCGAGACCGACATCCATTGCAGCGCGCGGGTTTTAAAGCTGGGGAAGCGAACCGCTTACGGTACCGCCGAGTGCCGAGCCGACAACGGAGATTTGCTGGCGCACCACGTCATCAGTTATGCGTTGGTACCGAGCTGAATCAACTACTCGGTATTGCGCAGCAGTTCGTTCAATGAGGTCTTCGCTCGAGTTTGAGCGTCCACCCGCTTGACGATCACCGCGCACGCAAGGCTGTACTTGCCGTTCTTCGCGGGCAGCGAACCCGGCACGACCACCGCGCCGGCGGGCACCCGTCCGTACAGGATTTCATCGCGTTCGCGATCATAAATGCGGGTGCTTTGTCCGATGAACACCCCCATGGAGACCACCGCGCCCGATTCGACGATGACGCCTTCGACGATTTCAGACCGAGCGCCGATGAAGCAGTCATCCTCGATGATGGTGGGGGAGGCTTGCAGGGGTTCCAGGACGCCGCCGATACCGACGCCGCCGGACAGGTGCACGTTCTTGCCGATCTGCGCGCACGAACCCACCGTGGCCCAGGTGTCGACCATCGTGCCCGAGTCCACGTAGGCGCCGATGTTGACGTAGCTCGGCATCAACACCACATTCGAGGCGATGAACGCGCCGCGCCGCACCGTCGCGGGCGGCACGACCCGCACCCCGGACGCCGCGAATTGCGCCGCGTCCCAGCCGCTGTATTTCAGCGGTACCTTGTCATAAAAATTGATTCCGCCCGCAGCCATCGGCGTGTTTTGCGTGATGCGAAACGACAGCAGCACAGCTTTCTTGAGCCACTCGTTTACCTGCCACTCGCCCGCGTGTTTTTCCGCCACGCGCAAGCTCCCCGTATCGAGCAGACCGAGCACGGTCTCGACCGCGACGCGGACCTCATTGGAGGCACTCTGCGGTGTGATTTGCGCCCGCAATTCATACGCGGACTCGATGGTCGCTTGTAGATCGTTGTAAGACATGACTCTCGCTTGATGTTGTTTCGCTGGATACTAGCCGAATTATTCACAACTCGGCGCGGCGATAGCTACCCGCGCGTCGCGTCGCGCCGGTCGAGCACGCGTACCAAGGAATCTTGCAGGCGCTGGCACGCCTCTTCCTGCAGGAGCCGGCCTTCGGCGTCGGTGATATAGAACACGTCCTCGGCGCGTTCGCCGACGGTCATGATTTTCGCGCCGTTGATCGCCACGCGTTCGGTGCGGAAGACCTTGCCGACCTCGGACAGCAATCCGGGGCGGTCCGCGGCCACGAGTTCGAGAATCGTCCGCCCGTTGCGGCTGTCGACGCTGAAATTGACCTGGGTCGGCGTCGAGAACATGCGCACCTGGCGCGGCGCGCGGCGGGTCACCGTCGCCGGCGCATCTTCGGGCTGCTGCAGGTTGCGCCACAGACCCTGTTCGATCTCGCGAATGCGCGCCGCGTCGGCGATCACCGCGCCGTTGTCCTCGAGCACCACGTAGGTTTCCAGGCTGAAGCCGTTGGCGCTGGTGATCAGCCGCGCGTCGACGACGTTGAGGCCCATTTGATCGAGTACGGCGGTTGTTCGCGCAAAACTCCGTAGCAGCCGCGGCGCGTAGGTGAGCACGGCGGTGCCGCCCCGGTCCGTCAGCTGCCGAATGGCGACCAGCGGCGTGTCGTCCTGAGGATGCCGGTCCGCGAGCAGCGCGGTCTGCCAGGCGATTTCCTCCGGCGTGTAGCGTAAGAAGTAGGCTTCGGTCCACTGCGACCAGACCCGCGATACCAGTTCCGCCGCGACCTCCGGCATCTTCGCCCGCACTTGTTCCTGCGTTTCGCGAATCAATTCCTCTTGATCGACCGGGCTTTCCAGTCCGCGTCGCAAGGCCCGTTTGGTGCGCTCGTAGAACTGCTCGAACAGCCGCGCCTTCCAGGTATTCCACAGCTTCGGGTTGGTGCCGCGCACGTCCGCCACGGTCAAGACGTAGAGATAATCCAGGTGCACCTGATCGCCCACGTGACGCGCGAAATCATGGATGATGTCCGGATCGCTGATGTCCTTCTTCTGCGAGGTGATGGACAGAATCAAATGGTTCCTGACCAGCCACGCGACCAGGCGCGCCTCGTAGCGGCCCAGCCCCTGTTCCAGGCAGAACGCCTCCGCGTCGACCGCGCCCAGCTCCGAGTGATCGCCGCCGCGGCCCTTGGCGATGTCGTGGAACAGCGCCGCCAGATACGCGATCTCCTGGCGCGGCAGCGATTGCATGATCTGACTCAGCGCGGGGAATTCGTCGTTGTACTTCGGCATCGCCAGCCGGCGCAGATTGCTCACCACGAACAGGGTGTGCGCGTCCACGGTGTAGGCGTGGAACAAATCATATTGCATGCGCCCGACGACGCGCCCGAACGAGGGGATGTAGCGCCCCAGCACGCCGTACAGATTCATGCGGCGCAGCTCATGCGTGACCCCGACGGGTGCGCACAGAATCTCTATGAACAGGCGGTGATGGCGCGGATTCTGCCGGAACTCTTCATCGATGAGCCACACATGGGTGCCGATCAAGCGGATGGTCTCGGCGCGCACGCCGCGCAGCTCGGGGTGCTGCTGCAGCAGCACGAACAACTCGAGCAGGGCCGAAGGGTAGCGCGCGAAGATTTCCGGGTGGGTCACTTCCAGGTAATCGTTGCGGATCTGGAAGCGGGCATTGATCGGCACCGGCGATCCGCTTTGCGTCAGGATGGCTTCGCGAAACAGCTGCAGCAGCATTTCGTTCATCAAGCTGATGTCCATGACGGTGCGATAGTACTTCTGCATCAACTGCTCGACGGCCAGCGTGAAGCTCGCGTCTTCGTAACCGAACAGCTTGGCGAGCTTGATTTGATAGTCGAACAGCAGCCGATCTTCGCGCCGCCCGGTGAGCACATGCAGTCCGAAGCGCACCTTCCACAGAAACGACTGGCCCGCCTTGAGCTTGCGCAGCTCCTCGCCGGTGAGAAAGCCATGAGCCACCAGCTCGTCGAGCGTGTCGGTGCCGAAATGGCGCTTCGCCACCCAGCCGATGGTCTGAACGTCGCGCAGGCCTCCGGGGCTCGATTTGACGTTCGGCTCGAGATTGTAGGCGGTGTCGAAGTAGCGATGATGCCGTTCGGTCTGCTCCTTGACCTTCGCCTCGAAAAAGTCCTGCGAGGTCCACAGACGGTCGGGCGCCAGCGCGCGGCGCATGCCGGCGAACAGCGATTCGGGGCCGGCCAGAAGCCGCGCTTCGAATAGGGTGGTCGCGACGCTGATGTCGGCGAGGCTCTCGCGCTGGCAGTCGTCGATGGAGCGCACGCTGTGGCCGACCTCGAGGCCGATGTCCCAGAGGAAGGTCAGAAATTTTTCGATGTCCGGCTGCCAGTCGGCGGAGTCGCTCTTCGGCAGCAGCACCATGATGTCGATATCCGAACTCGGATGCAGCTCGCCGCGCCCGTAGCCGCCGACGGCCACCAGCGCCAGATCGTCGGCAAACCTGCCGGCGTGGCGTACCCAGGCAGCGCGCAGCGTAATGTCGACCAAGCGGGCACGGTCGCGGACCAGATCTTCGACGGCTTCGTCGAGGGCGAAGCGTTCCTGCAGCAGCTCCGTTCCGCGGTCCAGAACCTGCCTGAACACGATGGGTGAGAACTGGCCTCCTTGCAGCGCCCCGGGCGCGGCCGTCAAATAGGACCAGTCAGCGGTGTGATCGAGAAGCTTGCCGTGGGCGTTCAAGAGGCCGCCGCGGCGGCGGGTAGGTCGACGCTCGCGCCCAGAGTGAGCACTTCGAACCCCGAATCCGTGACCAATATGGTGTGTTCCCACTGCGCCGACAGGGATTGATCCTTGGTAACCACCGTCCATCCGTCCGGGAGCAGCCGCACGTCGCGGCGGCCGGCATTGATCATGGGCTCGATGGTAAAGGTCATCCCCGCGGCGAGTTCGAGCCCGGTGCCGGGTTTGCCGTAGTGCAACACCTGAGGGTCTTCGTGGTAGACCCGGCCGATGCCGTGACCGCAATATTCGCGCACCACGGAGAAATTATTGCTTTCGGCGTAGGTCTGTATGGCATGCCCAATATCGCCCAAGCGGGCTCCCGGCTTGACCACGCGGATGCCGAGCCACATGGCCTCATGGCATGCGGCCGTCAGGCGGCGGGCGAGCACTCCGGCGTTGCCGACGAAGTACATACGGCTGGTGTCGCCGTGAAAGCCGTCGCGGATCACGGTCACATCGATGTTGATGATGTCGCCGCTTTTCAAGCGTTTGTCGCCGGGAATTCCATGGCACACGACATGGTTCACCGAGGTGCAGATGGTCTTGGGAAAACCCCGATAATTGAGATTGGCCGGGATCGACTTCAGCTCGTCCACGATGAAATCGTGGCAGCGCTTGTCGAGTTCCTCGGTGGTCGCCCCGGGCTGAACGAACGGCTCGATCATGTCCAGCACGCTGGCGGCCAGCCGGCCGGCGGCGCGCATTTTGTCCTGTTCGGCAGGCGTTTTGATGGTCACGGTCATAGGACGGCAGGCTTTGTGTCTAACAGATGTTCATGGTATAAAGCGCGGCTATTTTTAACAACCCCGCACGCGTGTCGTCACAATCGGCCGGGTGCCCGGCGGGACATTGAAAAATGAAGGCAAAGGCCTCAATTTCAAGTCTTCGACGGGTTGCCGATTGGGATACGCGGAGGCTCAACCCGACCAGGAGTGTTTTATGACCAGCGTGTCTATGCGACAAATGCTGGAAGCGGGCGTCCATTTTGGACATCAAACCCGCTTCTGGAACCCCAAGATGGCTCCGTTCATCTTCGGCGAACGTAACAAGATCCATATCATCAATCTCGAGAAGACGCAGCCCCTCTATGCTCAGGCGGCGGCGTTCATCAAGGGCGTGGCTGCGGAGGGCGGCAAAGTGCTGTTCGTCGGGACCAAGCGTTCGGCCCGCGACGCGGTACAGAAGGAAGCCACGCGCTGCAGTATGCCCTACGTCAACCAACGTTGGTTGGGCGGCATGTTGACCAATTTCAAGACCATTCGGCAGTCCATCAAGCGGCTCAACGAATTGGATGAAATGGCTCAAAGCGGCGTCCTGGATCGGCGCGGCAAGAAGGAAGCTCAGATGCTGCGGCGTGAGATGGACAAGCTGCTGCGGAGCCTCGGCGGCATCCGCGATATGACGGCGTTGCCCGACGCATTGTTCGTGATCGACGTCGGCCATGAGCAAATCGCCATCCACGAGGCCCGCAAGCTCGGAATTCCGGTGGTCGCGGTGGTGGACACCAATTGCTCGCCCGATGGAATCGACTACGTGATCCCCGGCAACGATGACGCCATGCGCGCCATCCTGCTCTACGCCGGCGGCGTGGCCGACTCGGTGTTGGAGGGTAAGGCGTCGCTGCCCGAGGTGCCGGTGGGCGAGGATGAATTCGTGGAGCTGGACGAGGAAGGCAATCCGAAGAAGCGCGCCGCCGGCGGCCGCCGGCCGCCGCCGCCGCGTGGCGGGCACAAGAAGCCGCCGCCGCGCCGCAAGGTTCCGGTGACCGTGGTGCCGAGCGTGGCCGCCGTGGCGGCTTCGCTCGACGAAGTCGAAGTCGACGATGTCGATGCGGCGGATACCCCGCCGGCGGAGACGCGTCCGGCCAGCGCCCCGCGGCGCCGGCCGATCGGCCGAAGCGCGCCGAGACGCGGCGCATAGAGCGGGCATCTTTCAAATGAACATCACGGCAGATACTGTCAAGCAGCTCCGCGAGCGTACCGGCGCGGGAATGATGGAGTGCAAGAAGGCGCTGGTCGAAACCCAGGGCGACTTGGACGCCGCCGCGGAATTGATGCGCAAGACCGGGCTCGCCAAAGCGGACAAGAAGGCGGCCAGGGTCGCCGCCGAAGGAACCGTGGCGGTGGAGCGGGCCGGCAAGAGCGCCGTGCTCGTGGAGGTCAATTGCGAAACCGACTTCGTGGCGCGCAGCGATGAATTCCTGGCCTTTGCGCGCGTGCTCGCGCGGTCGGCCCTCGACCAGGCGCCGCCCGATTTGAATGCGTTGCTCGCTCTTGGCGCGGGCGCTTCCACCTTGGAAGATCAGCGCCGCGCGTTGATCGCGAAAATCGGCGAGAACATCTCGGTCCGGCGCTTCGTGCGCGTGACCGCGCCGGACGCGCTCGGCACCTATATCCACGGCGGGCGCATCGGCAGTCTGGTGACATTGAAGGGCGGCGATGAAGCCCTGGCGAAGGACTTGGCCATGCACGTGGCGGCGGTGAATCCCGCCTATATCGATTCGAACGGGGTACCGGCCGCCGTACTCGACAAGGAACGTGAGATTTTGGCGGAGCAGACCAAAGGCGAGAAGAAGCCGCCGGAGATCGTGGCCAAAATGGTCGAGGGCCGGCTGCGCAAATATCTGGCGGAAATCACCCTGGTGGGGCAGCCTTTCGTGAAGGAACCGGACACGACGGTCGAGAAGCTCCTCAAGAAGGCCGGAGCTACGGTGGTGCAGTTCGTGCGGTACGAGGTAGGCGCCGGCATCGAGAAGAAGCAGGATGATTTCGTCGGCGAGGTGATGGCGCAGGTCAAGGCGCAGGCGAAGGCCAAGGCCGGCGAGGAAGACACGGCTTCGGAAAGCCTGGGCGGCGGCCCCAAAGACGGTCCTAAAAAGCACTAGGCCTCAACTGCCCCGCACTCGAAGACCCCGCGCCTGCGGGGTCTTTTATAGTAGGGTATGGATACGAGATCATGACCAACACAAACGCCACGGCTCGCTATCGTAGAATTTTGGTCAAATTATCCGGCGAGGCGCTGCTCGGCGACGAGGATTACGGCATCGATCCGGTCATACTCAAGCGGATCGCCGGGGAAATCCGCGATCTGACCCAGTTGGGGGTTCAGGTCGCCGTGGTATTGGGCGGCGGCAACATCTTCCGCGGCGCCGGCTTGGCGCGCGCCGGCATGGACCGAGTGACCGCCGACCACATGGGCATGCTCGCCACCGTGATCAATGCGTTGGCGATGCAGGACGCTCTCGAGAGTCTGGGCACCTACGCGCGCGTCATGTCGGCGCTGCGCATCAACGAGGTATGCGAGGATTACATCAGGCGGCGCGCCGTGCGGCATCTCGAAAAGGGCCGCGTCGTGATCTTCGGCGCCGGCACCGGCAATCCGTTTTTCACCACCGACACGGCGGCGAGCCTGCGGGCCATCGAAATCAACGCCGAAATCCTCTTGAAGGCGACCAAGGTCAACGGCATCTACGACTCCGATCCGGTCACGAATCCGGGCGCCAAGCGTTATACCCATCTGACCTTCGACAAGGTGTTGAACGATCGACTCAACGTAATGGATGCCACCGCCATCGTCATGTGCCGCGAAAACAATCTACCGCTGCAAGTCTTCAATTTGTTCAACGCCGGCGATTTGATGCGAATTGTTCAAGGCGAAGACGTCGGCACCGTCGTCACCGCTTAAGGCCAAGGGGGACCCATGCTCGATGACTTGAAGAAAGACGCAACGCAACGCATGCAGAAATGCGTGTCGGCATTCAGGGATCAGCTGAAGAAGATGCGCACCGGGCGTGCGCACACCAGCCTGATCGAGCACATCAAGGTCGACTACTACGGCTCGGAAATGCCCCTGAACCAGGTGGCCAACATAGCCACCGAGGACGCGCGCACGTTGACCGTGAGTCCCTGGGAAAAGGCCATGGTGCCGGTGATCGAGAAAGCGATCTACAAATCCGACCTGGGACTGACTCCCAACACCGCCGGACAGCTGATTCGCATCAACATGCCGGCGCTCACCGAAGAGCGCCGCCGCGACATCATCAAGGTGGTGAAGTCCGAGGCGGAGAACGCCCGCGTGGCCGTCCGCGGCGTGCGCCGCGAAGTCATGAACGAGCTGAAGGAAATGCTCAAGGAAAAGTTGATCGCGCAAGACGATGACCGGCGCGCCCAGGACGACGTGCAGAAGCTGACCGACAAGCATGTTGCGGAAATCGATCAGGCCATGGCCGAGAAGGAAAAGGAGCTGATGCAGGTGTGAAGATGACCGACTCGCCGCAGCATGTCGCAATCATCATGGACGGCAACGGCCGATGGGCCCGGTCGCGCGGCATGCCCCGGCCCGCCGGGCATCGCGCCAGCGTCAAGGTGGTGCGCAAAGTCGTGGAGGAATGCGTCACGCGCAAGGTCCGCCATCTGACGCTGTTCGCCTTCAGCAGCGAAAATTGGCGCCGGCCGCCCGACGAAGTCGGCATGCTCATGAACCTGTTCCTCGACGCGCTGGAGCGCGAAGTCGCGGACCTGCACCGCAATCAAGTCCGCCTGGCGTTCATCGGCGACCGCGGCTTGTTGGGCAACGAGCTCGCGCGGCGCATGCAAAGCGCCGAACAGCTCACCGCGGGCAACGCGGGCCTCCGGCTGATCGTGGCCATGGCCTATGGGGGGCGTTGGGACATCACCCAGGCCTGCCGCTCGCTCGCTGCGGACGCGGCGGCGGGCACTTTGGCCGCGGCCGACATCGGCGAAGCGCAGGTCGCGGAGCGTCTCGCGTTGGCGGGCATCCCCGATCCCGACCTCTTGATCCGCACGGGCGGCGAAAAACGAATCAGCAATTTCTTGCTGTGGAATCTTGCCTACACGGAGCTGTATTTTTCCGATCAGCTGTGGCCGGAGTTCTCGCCCGCGCATCTTCAGGCGGCATTCGAATGCTTTGCGCAACGCGAGCGGCGCTTCGGCAAGACATCGGGACAACTCGCGGCGAAAGCCGATGCTTGAAGCTGCAGATGCTTAGGACACGAATACTCACCGCGGCCATTCTCGCGTGCATCCTGCTCGCGGGGTTATTCCTGTTGCCGGTGCCGTGGACGGTATGGGCGATCGGTGCGGCGTTCACCATCGGCGCCTGGGAGTGGAGCGGTTTCGGCGGCCTGCGCGGAAAGGCCGCCCGCGCGGCTTACGCGGCCGGCGTCGCGCTGCTGCTGATCCTCGCCTGGCGGTGGAGCGCGCAGCCGGCGCATCTGTTGCTGCTGCTCAGCGCCGCTTGCGCCTGGTGGGCGATCGCCTTGCTGTGGCTGTGGTGGGTGCCTCCCCGGCACCAACCGGCGCTCGCGCTCGTCTGCGGGCTGCCCGTATTGGTGCCGGCGTTCACCGCCCTGGCGCGGCTGCAGGTCGCGACGCAGGGCTTCGCCCGGGGTCCGCAAATCGTGCTGTGGCTGGTGCTGTTGGTGATCGCCGCCGACGTCGGCGCGTACTTCGCCGGACGCAGCCTGGGAAGGCGAAAATTGGCGCCGCGCGTGAGTCCTGGCAAGACCTGGGAGGGTGCGCTGGGCGGTCTCTCGATGGTGCTGCTGGTCGCCTGGGGCGGCGCCGTGCATTTTGGTTTACCGCTGCCGTCGACGGTGATTTTCGGCTGCGCGGTGGGGGTTTTTTCCATCATCGGCGATCTGACCGAGAGCATGTTCAAACGTGCCGCGGGCCTCAAGGACAGCGGCGCCATGCTGCCCGGACATGGCGGCTTGCTGGATCGCATCGACAGCGTGACGGCCGCGGCCCCTCTGTATGCCCTCGGGTTGTTCGGCTCCGGTGTGATCGCATGAGCAAACCGCACGGCCTGGCAATTCTTGGCTCCACGGGGAGTATCGGACGCAGCACGCTGGCTGTAGTGGTCTTGCATCCTGAGAGGTTCCACGTGTCGGTGCTGGCCGCCCACGGCAGCTGGCAGGTGATCGTCGAGCAAGCGCGTCAGTTCCGCGCAGAGACCGTGGTGTTGGTGGACCCCGAAGCCGCGGCTCTGGCGCGCGCGGCCCTGCGCGACAGTGGTTCGCCGACCCGCGTGGAAAGCGGGCCCGAGGCGCTCGCCGAGGCCGTCGCCGCCGGCAATGTCGACGTGGTCATGGCGGCGATCGTGGGGGCGGCCGGGTTGCCGTCGACTCTGGCCGCGGTGCGAGCGGCCAAGCGCGTACTGCTGGCCAACAAGGAAGCTCTGGTGATGGCCGGTCCGATCCTCATGGATGAAGTGCGCCGCGCCGGTGCCCAGCTCATTCCGATCGACAGCGAGCACAATGCGATCTTTCAATGCATGCCCGCGGGTTATCTTCCCGGCGATATCGCGCGCGGCGTGACTCGCGTGATTCTGACCGCCTCGGGCGGACCGTTTCGCTGCACCGACATCGAGCGTTTGCCGCACGTCACGCCGGACGAGGCCTGTGCCCATCCGAAGTGGAAGATGGGCCGCAAGATATCGGTCGATTCCGCGACGCTGATGAACAAGGGGCTCGAAGTCATCGAGGCGACCTTGCTGTTCGGATTGCCGGAACGAAGCGTGGATGTCATTGTTCATCCTCAGAGCGTCGTGCACTCGCTGGTCGAGTATGCCGATGGTTCGATGCTGGCGCAGCTGGGCGCTCCCGACATGCGCACGCCCATTGCTCAGGCACTCGCCTGGCCGGAACGCTTTGCTTCCGGTGTACAATCGCTCAACTTGACCGAGATCGGACAGCTCGGCTTCGAGCCTCCGGACCATGCGCGCTTTCCCAGCCTGGGGTTGGCGCGGGCGGCGGCGCGTGCCGGCGGCACCGCGCCGGCGGTGTTGAATGCCGCCAACGAGGTCGCGGTACAGGCGTTTCTTGACCGGCGCTTGAACTTTACCGGGATTGCCGCGGTCATTGACAAAGTGTTGCAGCACCTCGACTCGTCCCCCGTCAAGGCTCTGGGTGATGTTTTGGACGCCGACGCCGCGGCGCGACGCTTGGCTATTGCCTTGATCGAGCCTAGCCCTGGAGCCTTCGCATGAAGATGTTGTTTTTTCTCGCCGCCTTCTTGGTTGCGATCGGGATCCTGGTGGCGGTCCACGAATTCGGTCATTACTGGGTCGCCAAGAAACTCGGCTTCAAGGTTCTGCGCTTCAGCATCGGCTTCGGTAAACCCGTGGTGATGCGGATCGGCAAAGACCCCGACCGCACCGAGTACTGCATTGCCGCCATACCTCTGGGCGGTTACGTCAAATTGCTGGATGAGCGCGAAGGCGAGGTGCACGCGGACGAATTGCACCGTTCGTTCACGCGGCGGCCCGTCTTGCATCGGATCGCGGTGCTGTTGGCGGGGCCCGCCATGAACCTGCTGTTCGCCTCGATCCTTTATGCGATCCTGGCGATGGTCGGGACAGAAATGGTCAAACCCGTGGTCGGGCAGGTGCGGCTCGACAGTCCCGCCGCCGTGGCCGGGCTGCAGCGCGGCGATCAGATCGTGCGCGTCGGCGACCGCAGCGTCGGAGACACCGAAGAGCTGCAGATCGCGCTGATCCGCCAATTCACCGACGACGGCGTGATTCCGCTGCGCGTGCGGCGCGACGGCGCCGAACGCTCGCTCACATTGCGGGTCAGCGATGATCGACGCGCCATGACCGAGCCCGGCAAATTGTTGCCTGGCCTCGGCTTCGATCTCGCGACATGGAACGCCAACACGCTGGTGCACGAGGCCCCCTTGGGCAGCGCGGGAGCGCGGGCGGGCCTGCAAGTGGGTGATCGCTTGCTGGCGGTCGACGGCCAGCCCGTCGCCAACAGCACCGAGTTCGTCGCCATGGTGAACGGCGCGCCGGGGCGCGATATTTCGATCGAAGTCGAGCGCCAGGGTCAGAGATTGCGTATCGTGGCGCCGGTGCCGCGGGTCATGGAGCAGGGCAGAGCGATCGGCCGGTTGGGCATTACCTTGCAAGAAGGGCCGCGAGCCTGGCCGCCGGGGCTGGTCGAGACCCACCGCTCCGGTCCGATCGATGCGCTGACGGGCGGCGTGGCGAAGACCTGGGAGATGTCCTCGCTCACCGTGCAGATGCTGTGGCGTATCGTCACCGGCCAGGTGTCCGCAAAGAACATCAGCGGTCCGATCAGCATCGCAGAGTTTGCCGGCATCAGCGCCTATTTGGGATTGACCGCCTTCTTGGCTTTTCTGGCGATCATCAGCGTGAGCTTAGGGGTGCTGAACTTGATGCCGGTTCCGTTGTTGGACGGCGGTCAGGTGGTCTATCAGGTGGTGGAAGCGGTCAAGGGTACGCCGCTGTCCGAACGCGCCCAGCTGGTAGGACAGCAGGTTGGGATCGCCCTTCTCGTCGTGTTGATGAGCCTCGCCTTCTATAACGATATTTCAAGACATCTGAATTAACGGGAAATCATGATCAATCGAAATAGCAATCGGTCGTTGTCGCGTGCGGCTTGAATTGCGGTTGGCTTGCCTGGTGGCCCTTGCCATCCAGCCTTTGGGATCGGCTGTGCGCGCACAAGCGGTGCAGGAACCGTTCACCGTCGGCGACATACGCATCGAAGGTCTGCAGCGGATCTCCGAAGGCACCGTATTCAACTACCTGCCGGTGAACATCGGCGATCACCTCGACGGCCAGCGCATCGGCGAGGCCATGCGGGCGCTGTACGCAACGGGGTTCTTTCGCGACGTGGAGTTGCGCCGCGACGGCAACACCTTGCTGGTCGTGGTGGTCGAGCGGCCGTCGATCGCCAAGTTCGAGCTCAAGGGCAACAAGGACATCAAGACCGAGGACTTGCAGAAGAGCTTGCGCAATGTGGGCCTCGCGCAGGGCAAGACCTTCGACCGCTCGGTCCTCGATGAGGTCAAGCAATACCTCACCGACCAGTATTTCAGCCGCGGCAAATATGCGGTGCGCGTCGATACCAAGATCACGGAGTTGCCGGGCAACAAGGTCGACGTGATCGTCGACATCAAGGAGGGCAAGCGGGCCAAGATCGAACAGATCAACTTGGTGGGCAACACCAAGTTCAAAGAGAAGGACGTGCTCGGCACCCTGGAATTGAAGACGCCGAATTGGCTGTCCTGGTACAAGCAGGATGACCGGTATTCGCGCGAGTCGCTGCAGGGCGATTTGGAGAAATTGCGCTCCTACTACATGGATCGCGGCTACGCCAATTTCCAGATCGAGTCGACGCAAGTCGCCATCGCGCCGGAAAAAGACGACATGTACATCACCGTAAACGTCAACGAGGGGGACGTTTTCAAGGTATCGGACATCAAGCTCGCCGGCACGATGGTGGTGCCCGAAGAGCAGCTGAAAAAACTGCTGCTGATTCACCCCGGCGACACCTTTTCGCGCAAGGCCGTCACCAGCTCGCAAGAACTGATGAGCTACCGCCTGGGCGCCGACGGCTACGCTTTCGCCAAGATCGATCCGGTGCCGACGCCAGACAACGAAAAGAAGACCGTCTCGCTCACGTTCTTCATCGAGCCGGGCAACCGCGTATACGTGCGGCACATTAATTTCAACAACATCACGGCGATCAACGACGAGACGCTGCGCCGGGAGATGCGTCAGTTGGAGGGCGGATGGCTGTCGAATTCGGCGGTCGAGCGGTCCAAGGAACGATTGCAGCGCCTGCCCTATGTGGAGAAGGTGGAGTTCGAGACCAAGCCGGTGTCGGGCAGCGCCGATCTCGTGGACGTCGACTACAACATCAAGGAAGGCCTGCCCGGCCAGTTCGGGGGCGGTATCGGCTACTCCGAATCGCAGAAATTCAGCTTGAACGGCAATTTCGTCCACAGTAATTTCATGGGAACCGGCGATCGGATCGCGTTGGAAATCAACGCCGGCAAGTACAGCAAGAGCTACGTGTTCTCGCATACCGATCCCTACACCACCATCGACGGCGTTGCCCGCACGAGTTCACTGACCTACCGGGACGTCACGCAATTCGTCTCGGCCTCATCGGCGTTCTCGACCAAGCAAATCACCGGCGCACTGCAGTGGTCCTACCCCATCAGCGAATACCAGTACCTGCAGGCGGGGGTATCCGCCAACAAGAACACCCTGGTCGTCTCGCAGGGATACTCCGCGCAGCAGGCGGTGGATTGGGTCAAGAACAACGGCAACACCTTTCAGCGCGAGCTCGCGGACACCAACGGCGACGGGGTGGTCAATTCGCTGGACAGCCCGTACACGGTGTACGGCACCAACTTCTACACCTACGAATTGACGGCCGGTTGGAATTACGATGCGCGCAACCGGGCTCTGTTCGCCGACCGCGGCCTGCATTTGAGCGTGTCCGGACGCTACGCCATACCTCCGAGCGACGTACGCTACTACGCCACCAACTTCCAATATCTCCAGTACGTCCCGGTCTGGAGAAAATGGCTGTTGTCCTTCAATTCGCAGATCGACTATGCATCGGCGCTGGGACGCACCACCGCGCTGCCTCCCTATCTCAACTATTTCGCCGGCGGTCCGGACAGCGTTCGCGGCTATCGCGAGAGCCGTTTGGGTCCCCGGGACAATATCGGCCTGGGTAATCCCTACGGCGGCAATTTCCGCGTGGTCAACCGCTTGGAGTTGATATTCCCGGTTCCCGAGAAGTGGAGAAGTGCTGCCCGGGTGAGCTGGTTCTATGACATCGGCAACGTGTTTCAAACCGGCGATAAGGTCAAATTCTTGGGGTTCGACGACACAACGCCGGTCACGTATCATTTCAATTATGCTAACCTGAAAAGATCGACCGGGATCGCGGTGCAGTGGCTTGCACCCTTGGGTCTGTTCCGTTTCTCGTACGGCATCCCTTTGAATGCAAATCCGGGCGACACGGTAAGGTTCGGGGACGAAACAGAGCGTTTTCAATTTTCCATCGGTCAAGCATTTTGACCGCACATTATTCGAGGTCTCAGGGATAAACATGTCGACTTTCAATCGCAGCATTCCGTTCTTAGCTCTATGCCTGTGCCTGGCGCTGGTGTCCGGCCCGGCGAGCGCGGAAATAAAGATGGGTGTGGTCAATTTCCAGAAACTTCTGGAGGATGCGCCACAGACCAAGACCGCGATGCAAGCCCTTGAAAATGAGTTTGCGCCCCGTCGCCGCGAACTCTTGACGATGCAAAACGATCTGAAGGCGCGCGATGAGAAATTGCAGAAGGAAGGCGCGGTGATGTCCGAACCCGATCGCGCGAAGGCTGAAAAGACGCTGCGCGATCAGCAGCGCGAATTTTCGCGCAAGGCCGGCGAATTCCAGGACGACGCGTCGACACGCCGCAACGAGGAAATCGGCAAGGTGCAGCGCTACCTGGTGACCGAGATTCAAGCCTATGCCACTGCGCAGGGCTTCGATCTGGTGCTGGGTGAGGGTGTGTTCTTCGCCAAGGCTCCCTTCGACGTCACGGCCCAGGTATTGGCGGTGCTGGCGACCAAGCCGGCGACCTTGCCTGCCACGGCGCCTGCGCCCAAGGCTCCCGCGACATCGGCTCCCCCGGCCAAGAATCCCGGCGGCAAGTAGCGCAGCCCCCGGGCGCTAAGGTGGTGCGCGGGTGCAGGGAGAATACAGCCTAGGAGACTTAGCGGTTCGATTCGGCCTCGGGCTGCGCGGCGAGCCCGGCCTGCGGGTATCGCGCGTCGCAACCTTGTCTCACGCCGACGTCGGCACACTGAGCTTTCTCGCGAATCCGCGGTATCGCAAACAGATGGAGTCCACCCGCGCGACCGCGGTCTTGGTGGGGCCGGAAGATGCGGCAAGCTGTCCGGTCGCGGCCCTGATCGATCCCAACCCCTACCTCGCGTATGCGCGCATTGCGGATCTCCTGCATCCGCAGGCGCCGCCCGCGGCGGGAATCCATTCGACGGCGGTGGTGTCGGCGAGCGCGCGCGTCGCGGCTTCGGCGAGCGTGGGACCGCTGGCCGTCATCGAGGATGATGCGGATATCGGCGAGCGGGTGTTCGTGGGCCCCGGCTGCGTCGTGCAGCGCGGAGCGCGCATCGGCGCCGGCACGACCTTGGTGTCGCGAGTCAACGTATATGCCGGCGTGCGCATCGGCCGGCGCTGTATCCTGCATGCCGGGGCGGTGGTCGGCGCCGACGGCTTCGGCTTCGCGGCCGATGCGGGGACCTGGGTGAAGGTGCCGCAGGTGGGAAGTGTTCAGATCGGCGATGACGTGGAGATCGGTGCAAACACCACCATCGACCGGGGCGCCATCGACGACACGGTGGTGGAGCACGGGGTGAAGCTGGACAATCAGATACAAGTGGGCCACAACGTGACCATCGGCGCGCATACCGCCATCGCGGGCTGCGTGGGGATTTCCGGCAGCACGACGATCGGTCAACGATGCATGATCGGCGGCGGCGTCGGTATCGCCGGTCATCTGACCATCGCCGACGATGTGGTAGTGACGGGCGTCAGCCTGGTGAGCGCCTCGATCAAACATGCCGGCAGCTACTCGAGCGGAATGCCGGCGGTGGAGACTCGGAGGTGGCGGCGCATGGTGGCGCAATTACGGCGATTGGGCGGAAAGGAGCAATGATGGCGGAACCTGAGAAGATGGATATCGAAGCGATCATGCGGCAATTGCCGCATCGCTATCCCTTCTTGATGGTGGATCGCGTTCTGGAATGCGTGCCGGGAGAACGTGTGCTGGCACTGAAGAACGTGACGTTCAACGAACCGTTCTTCACGGGACATTTCCCGCATCGCCCGGTGATGCCGGGCGTGATGATCATCGAGGCGCTGGCCCAGGCAGCGGGAGTCCTGGCATTCAAAACCGCGGGGGTGATTCCGGACACCAATACGCGATTCTATTTCGTGGCCATCGACAATGCGCGGTTCCGCAAGCCGGTCGAACCGGGCGATCAGCTCATGCTCAAGGTCACGCTGAAGAGGGCCTTCAAGGGAATCTGGAAGTTTCACGGTTCGGCCGAAGTCGACGGCATCGAAGTGGCGTCGGCGGAAATCATGGTGGCTCCGGAGACCAAGGGTTCGAAGCCCCAGGGTTCGAAGCCCCAGGGAGAGAAGCCCCAGGGAGATGCGGGATGATCGATTCGCGCGCGGTCATCTCGCCGCAGGCTGAGATCGCGGCGGACGTGCAGGTCGGTCCATTCACGATCATCGGTCCTGACGTGGTCATCGGCTCCGGCACCTGGATCGGACCGCACGCGGTGATCAACGGTCCGACGCGGATCGGCGCCGACAATAAGATATTTCAGTTCGCTTCCTTGGGCGACGCGCCGCAGGACAAGAAATACAAGGGCGAGCCGACGCGCCTCGAAATCGGCGACCGCAACGTATTTCGCGAATCCGTCACGGTGAATCGCGGCACCACCCACGACAAGGGGGTGACCCGCATCGGCAACGACAATCTGTTGATGGCGTATTCGCACGTCGCTCACGACTGCGATCTCGGCGACCAGATCGTGATGGCGAATTGCGCCACGCTCGGCGGCCATGTGGAACTCGGCGATTGGGTGACCATGGGCGGGCTATCCGCGGTGCATCAGTACACCAAGGTCGGCGCGCACTCCTTCATCGCGCACAACGCCATGGTGACCCGCGACGTGCCGCCCTACGTCTTGGCGGTCGGCCGGCCGGCGGCGCCGCACAGCGTCAACTCCGTGGGCTTGCAGCGGCGCGGCTTCACTCCCGAGCAGATCCTGAACATTCGCCGCGCCTACCGCACGCTGTACCGTTCGGGACTGAAACTGAAAACGGCTCTGGAGGAGCTGGAGAAAGCCGCCGCGAGCCAAGCGGAGATCCGCCTGTTCGTCGAATTCATCAAGCGTAGCGAACGCAGCATCGTTCGCTGACGATGGCTGTGCCGTTGCGGGTAGGATTGGTGGCGGGAGAGTCGTCGGGCGACACATTGGGTGCCGATCTGATCCACGCGTTGCGCCGGCATGCACCCGATACCGAGTTCTTCGGCATCGCCGGCCCGAAAATGCAGGCCGCGGGATGCGAGGTCTGGGAGCCGGCCGAATCGCTCGCCGTGATGGGTTTGTTCGAGGTCGTGCGCCATTTACCGCGGCTGCTGCGCCTGCGGGCGCGTGTGCGGGCCTCGTTCCTTGCGGCCAGGCCGGACGTATTCGTCGGGATCGATGCGCCCGAATTCAATCTGCGCCTGGCGCGCGACCTGCGCGCCGCCGGGATTCCAACCGTGCAATACGTGAGTCCCCAGGTCTGGGCCTGGCGGCAGAGCCGGGCGCGCAGCATGCACGAATCGGTCGATCTCGTGCTCTGCCTGCTGCCGTTCGAAAAGCGCTTCTACGATGAACACGACATGCGCGCCGAGTTCGTCGGACATCCGCTCGCCGATGAGATCCCGATGACGGTCGACCGCTCGACCGCGCGCTCTGCCCTCAAAATAAATGCAGCCGCGCAGGTGGTGGCGTTGCTGCCGGGGAGCCGGCGCGGCGAGGTGGCGCGGCTGGCGCAGGACTTTGCCGCAACCGCGCGCTGGCTGGCCGCCCAGCGCCCGGGCATCAAATTCGTCGCACCGATGGCGAGCGCGGCGACACGGCAAATTTTCGCCCAGGCGCTCGAGCGCCATGCGCCCGGCCTCGATATCCAACTCATCGACGGTCAATCTCAAACGGCGCTGATCGCCGCCGATGTGGTCCTGGTGGCCTCCGGAACGGCTACTCTGGAGGCGGCGCTGTGCAAACGCCCCATGGTGGTGGTGTACCGTCTCGGGGCGATGACCGCCTGGATCCTCCGCCGCCTGCAACTGGTCAAGGTCAAGTTCTTCGCACAACCAAATCTACTTGCGGATCGGCGCGTCGTCGGCGAGTATTTTCAGGAGGACATTGTCCCTGAGTCGATCGGAGCGGAGCTCTTGATGTGGCTGGAGGATGCCGAACGCCGCAGCGTCTTGGAACGTGAGTTCACGCGAATTCACGCCGATTTGCGGCGCGGCGCGGGGACTCGCGCCGCGCAAGCCATCGTCGCGCTGTTGAAATCCCGTGTCCCCGCGCCGGCGGAGCCGGCGTGAGGCGGCGAGTGGCCGGCATCGACGAGGCCGGACGCGGACCGCTGGCGGGGCCCGTAGTCGCTGCGGCGGTGATTCTGCGTCCGGGCCGCCGTATCGACGGCATCGCGGACTCCAAGGTCTTGAGTCCGGACCAACGCTCCGCCTTGAGCGTGATCATTCGCCGCGACGCCCTGTGTTTCGGTATCGGTTGGGCGGACCGGGCGGAGATCGACGCCCTGAATATATTGCAGGCCACGTTTCTGGCGATGCGCCGCGCTCTGCTGGCGATGAGCTTGACGCCCGATCATGTGCTGGTGGATGGTGATCGATTGCCCTATCTGGGCGGTCTGGGAAAGACCTTGACGGCACGCGCCATCGTGGGCGGGGACGCAACGCAGCCGGCGATCAGTGCGGCCTCCATCCTGGCGAAGACAGCCAGGGATAATTATATGAATCATATGGATACACTATATCCTGCATATTCCTTCGCAACTCACAAGGGCTACTGCACTCCCGATCACCAGCGGCTCCTCGAACTGCACGGGCCGTGCCCCTTGCACCGGCGCTCGTTCGCTCCGGTGCGGTTCGCGTTGGGACTCGAACCTTCGTTGGGACTCGAACCTTCGTTGGGACTCGAACCTTGAGACAGTTCGTCCACCTGCGGCTGCACACCGAATACTCCCTGGTCGATGGGATCGTGCGTGTGCCGGAGTTGATGGCGGCCGTGTCCGCGGCAGGGATGCCGGCGGTGGCGCTGACCGACCAGAGCAATCTGTTCGCGATGGTGAAGTTCTACAAGGAGGCGCTGGCCGCCGGCGTCAAACCTCTGATCGGCGTCGATGCATGGATTCGCGAACCGGGCGAGCGCGCGCCGCCGTCGCGCGCAGTTTTTCTCTGCCAAAATCTGGTGGGCTATCGGCATCTGACGCAGCTGGTGACTCGGTCCTTCCTCGAAGGCCAGCAACGCGGCGCGCCCATGCTGGAACGCAGCTGGCTGCAGAGCGACATGCTGCAGGGGTTGATCGTCTTATCGGGTGGCGCGGAGGGCGACATCGGACAGGCCATTGCCCGCGGTCGCGACGATGAGGCGGCGCGGTGCCTGGCTCGCTGGCAGGAACTGTGCGGCGACCGGTTTTACCTGGAGGTTCAGCGCACCGGCCGCGCGGGTGAGGCGGCGCACGCCGATGCCGTGATCGAATTGGGTTTGGAGCGGGGCGTGGCCGCGCTCGCCACCAACGATGTACGCTTTCTGACGCGCGCGGAGTTCGAAGCGCACGAGGCGCGCGTGTGTATCCATGATGGCGCTTTGCTGGCCGACCCCAGCCGCGCGCGGCGCTATTCCGAAGAGCAGTACTTGAAAGCCCCGTCGGAAATGGCGGAGCTTTTTAAGGATGCACCAGAACTGCTTGATAATGCGGTGGAAGTCGCGAGGCGATGTTCGCTGGAAATCCGCTTAGGGGCCTCCATGCTGCCGGCCTATCCGGTGCCGGCGGGCAGCAATACCGAAGACTTCCTGCGTGCCGAAGCGGTGTGCGGTTTGCAGACACGTACCGCGGCCGTCGTTGCGCATGCCGGGGCCAACGACGCACGCACGGCCGCCTACCAGGCGCGTCTGGACCTCGAGCTCGGCGTCATCTGTTCCATGGGATTCGCCGGATATTTCTTGATCGTGGCCGACTTCATCCGCTGGGCGCGCGACAACGGCGTGCCGGTGGGACCGGGCCGCGGCTCCGGCGCCGGCTCGCTGGTCGCCTATGTGTTGGGCATCACCGATTTGGATCCGATCGAGCACGATCTGCTGTTCGAGCGGTTCTTGAATCCGGAACGCGTCTCCATGCCGGATTTCGACGTCGACTTCTGCATGGAAGGCCGCGATCGAGTGATCGAATACGTCGCCAACAAGTACGGCCGCGAGCGTGTGTCGCAAATCATCACCTACGGTACTTTGGCGGCGAAGGCAGTGGTACGCGACGTCGGCCGGGTGCTCGGGCACAACTACGGCTACGTGGACAAGATCGCCAAGCTGATTCCATTCGAGATCGGAATCACGCTCGACAAGGCGCTCGAACAGGAGGAGGAACTCAGGCGCCAGTACCACGGCGACTCCGAGGTGCGCGAGCTCATCGATCTTGCCCGCACGCTCGAGGGTCTCGCTCGCAATGCCGGTACCCATGCGGGCGGCGTGGTCATCGCCCCGTCGGTGTTGACCGATTTCACGCCGCTGTACTGCGAAGAGGGCAGCACGACGCCGGTGACGCAGTTCGACAAGGACGATGTCGAGGCCGCCGGGCTGGTCAAATTCGATTTCCTGGGATTGCGCACGCTCACCATCATCGATTGGGCGGTGCGCGACATCAATACATCGCGCGCCCTGGCGCATGAAGAACCGCTCGTCATTAGCGCTCTGCCCATGGACGATGCGGCGACTTACCAGCTGCTCAAGAGCTGCAAGACCACGGCCGTGTTTCAGCTCGAGTCGCGCGGCATGAAGGATCTGATCCGCCGCCTGCAGCCCGACCGTTTCGGCGACATCGTGGCGTTGGTCGCCTTGTTCCGGCCCGGGCCGCTGCAATCGGGCATGGTCGAGGATTTCATCATGCGCAAGCACGACACCAGCGGCGCCACCATCGATTACCTGCATCCGGATTTGAAACCCGTGCTCGCGGCAACTTATGGCGTGATCCTGTACCAGGAACAGGTCATGCAGATCGCGCAGATCCTGGCGGGGTATACCCTGGGCGGCGCGGATCTGCTGCGGCGAGCCATGGGCAAGAAGAAGGCCGAGGAAATGGCCATGCAGCGTTCGATATTCGTGGGCGGCGCGGTGGCGCGTGGCGTGCGCGAGGCGCAAGCCACGCACATTTTCGATTTGATGGAGAAATTCGCCGGCTACGGCTTCAACAAGTCGCACTCGGCGGCCTACGCGCTCCTGTCGTATCAGACGGCGTGGCTCAAGGCGCACTATCCGGCCGCCTTCATGGCGGCCGTACTGTCCTCGGACATGGACAAGACCGACAAGGTCGTCACGCTGATCGATGAATGCGCCAGCATGGGGCTCGCCGTGCAGCCTCCCGACGTGAATGAATCGGTGTATGCCTTCCATGTCTCGGCTGCCTTGAGTATTCGTTTCGGGCTGGGAGCCATCAAGGGTGTCGGCGCTTCTGCGGTCGAGGCGATCATCGAGGAGCGCAGCGCCAACGGGCCGTTCCAGAGTCTCCCGGACCTATGCCGGCGCATCGATCTGCAGCGGGTCAATCGGCGAGTGTTCGACGCGCTGATTCGCTCAGGCAGCCTGGATCGGATCGGGCCCAACCGCGCCACGCTGACCGCGGAACTCGATCGCGCGATGCAGTTGGGCGAGCAGAATTCGCGGGCGATGAGCGTGGGTCAAGTGGATTTGTTCGGTTTGAGCGCGGCCCCGGACAGCCTGGTGACGGACTGGAGCGAGGCGCAGCGTCTGGCGGGCGAGCGCGAGACGTTGGGTCTTTTCCTGAGCGGGCACCCGATTACGCCCTATGAGCCGGATTTGAAGCTCCTGGGGTGCGCGCGCCTGTCGGACGTCATCAGCGGCCCCAAACCGGCGGTGGGGATCGACGGCGCGCGCAGCTGGTCGGCGGGCAAGGCAGCCACCGTCGCCGGCCTGGTGCTGGAAATCCGGCGCCGGCCGAATCGGGTGACCTTGATCCTGGACGATCGCAGCGCCCGGCTCGAGGTCAGTTTGTACGAAGAGATTTTTCAACAGCATCGCGACATCATCGTCAAGGACGCGATCCTGATCGTCGACGGCACGCTACGCTTCGACGATTTCATCGAGGGCTGGCGCCTGCAGGCAAAATCGCTCATGGATATCGACCGCGCGCGCGAGCGTTTCGCGCGCCGCCTGTGGCTGCGGTGGCCGGAAGAATTCGACGGTCCGCAGGGGCTGAACCGGTTCGAACAGATGCTGCGGCCCTACCTGCGCGGTCCCTGCGGCGTGAGCGTGGCGGTCGCGCGGCCCGATTACACCGGGCGGCTCAATTTGGCGGACACTTGGTCGGTGCGTGCGTCGCGGGAATTACTCGATAAGCTGACCGCCCTGGTGGGCCGCGACGGCTGGTATTTAGTGTATGGTCCACGTAATGATGTTCGTGGCGAGGAAACGTCTTCATGGCGATGAATTTTCTAGAGTTCGAACAACCGATCGCGGAGCTCGAAGCGAAAATCGAGGAGCTGAAGTTCCTGGGTGCGGACTCGAGCGTCAATATCACCGAAGAGATCAAGCGCCTGCAATCGAAGAGCCGGGCGCTGACCAACAGCATTTTTGCAAACCTGTCACCCTGGCAAATCACGCAGTTGGCGCGCCATCCTCAGCGTCCCTATACGCTCGACTATGTGTCCATGCTTTTCACCGACTGGCATGAATTGCACGGCGACCGCATGTACAGCGACGATCTGGCCATCGTCGGCGGCTTGGCGCGCCTCGAGGGAACGCCGGTGATGTTGATCGGTCACCAGAAGGGCCGCGACACCAAGGAGCGCGTGCGGCGCAACTACGGCATGCCCAAGCCCGAGGGCTACCGCAAGGCGCTGCGCCTGATGATGATGGCCGAGCGATTTCGCATTCCGGTGATCACCTTGATCGACACGCCGGGGGCGTATCCCGGCATCGGCTCGGAAGAGCGCGGTCAGAGCGAAGCCATCGCGCGCAACCTGTTCGAAATGTCGAATCTGGCCGCCCCGGTGCTGAGCGTGGTCATCGGCGAGGGCGGATCGGGCGGGGCGCTCGCCATCGGCGTGTGCGATCACCTGGTCATGCTGCAGTTCAGCGTGTATTCCGTGATTTCCCCCGAGAGCTGCGCGTCCATATTGTGGAAGAGCACCGAGAAAAAGGAGATCGCGGCTGACGCCATGGGCGGCACGGCCGAGCGGCTCAAGAAGCTCGGCCTGGTCGACGAAGTGCTGAAAGAGCCGCACGGCGGCGCGCATCGCGATCCGCAGGCCATGGCGGAGACCGTCAAGCAGAGCATGATCAAGAATCTGGCTGAGCTCCGCAATCAACCGGTGACGCAATTGCTCGACGCGCGGCAAGCGCGCCTGCGCGGCTTCGGTGCGTTCCGGGAAGCATAGCGCGGCCGATTTATGAGCTTTTCCGCGGCGTCTCTGCGCGCGGTCCTCGACGCCCATGCTCCCGCCGGCGCCACGGGGCTGGCGGTCGCGTTGAGCGGCGGCGCCGACTCGGCCAGCTTGTTGGCCGCCGCTTCGGCCGCGGCCTTCCGCGGTTTGCCGGTGCGCGCCGTGCATGTCGATCATGGCCTGCAGGCCGCCGCTGCCGCCTTCCGCGAGTCCTGCGCGGCATGCTGTGCGAGCCTCGACATTCCCTTGACCGTGATCCGGGTCGTGGTACATGCGCCGCCCGGCGCGTCGATCGAGGCGGCGGCGCGCGACGCGCGCTATGCCGCGCTCGAGAAGGAACTCAAGCCCGGTGAATGTCTTTTGACCGCTCATCATCGTGAGGACCAGGCGCAAACGCTGCTGTTGCAGGCCTTGCGTGGAGCCGGCCTCAAGGG
>Ga0137412_10000607_pt1 | contig 26056 bp, 27 predicted proteins | sample CZODoug2_1_16fun_FD_122160 | JGI IMG/M metagenome (GOLD analysis project Ga0137412, IMG submission 122160) | Vadose zone soil fungal communities from Angelo Coast Range Reserve, California, USA - CZODoug2_1_16fungal (Hybrid Assembly) | ecosystem: Environmental > Terrestrial > Soil > Vadose zone... | reverse complement strand
CTTATAACGGCGGGCTCGATCTGTCGCTATTAGCCATGATCACTAGAAGGCCTGGCCGATCCACATGCACCATAAAAATTGTGTGTGCTGTCGCTGTCGCTTGGGCCTTTAACCAGCACGTTTGCGCGCAAGTGGTGGAGACTATCCCCGGACCAATCCTGGAGACGAGGCCTGAGAATGGCACGCCCATCGCGGCCACTGCGCAGACTAATTCCATCTTTAGCCCGCCGCGGGGACTGACACTGTCAATCTCGGCCGTCGGCGGGTACGACACCCACGAGGACGAGGCGAACACCCTGTCGGGGAACCTCGGGCGGACCTGCGACGCGGTGCTCGCCTTCCAGCGGGACCTGGAGGCGCGCGGCCTCGACGACCGCGTCCTCGTCGAGATGTGGAGCGAGTTCGGCCGGCGCCCCGAGGAGAACGGCGGCGGCACGGACCACGGGGCCGGCGGGCTCGCCTTCGTGGTCGGCAAGCACGCCGGAGGGACGATGATCGGCGGCTTCCCCGGCCTCACCAGTCTCGATCCGCAGGACAACCTGCTGCACACCAGCGACTTCCGCTCCATGTACTGCACCCTGCTCGAGAGCTGGCTGGGCGTCGATGCGGGCCCGATCATCCCCGGCGCGGACTCGCTCGCCCGCTACTCGACCCTGATCGACTGATGCGCCGGGCCCTCGGCGCCCTCGGCGTCCTGCTGCTCACCTGCGCAATCGCCTTCGCCGGGCCCGCGGCGTCCGGGGCTTCGTCCCCGGCGCGCACGGCGGCCAAGTCCAAGTGCAAGCACCGGGCCAAGCGTCACCACCACCGCAAGCGCTGCCACAAGAAGAAGGCGGGCGCGGTAGACGGCACGACGACCGGCGGCGCCGGCGGTTCAAAGGACCCCGGCGGCAGCAGCGGACCGCCCGGCAGGCTGCTGGCGACCGAACGAGAGGTCAGCGCAACGCAGCTCCAGCTACAGCTCTCGCGCCCGAGCCTGTCGGCGGGCACCGCGATCGTCGAGCAGTACAACGCCGGATCGGACCCGCACAACCTGATCCTGGAGAAGGCGGGACAGGTCGCGTTTTCGTTCGAGAGCCTCGACCCGGGTGGTGACGCGCGCCAGACGGTCACCCTGACCCATGGAACCTGGACGCTCTACTGCAGCCTGCTGAACCACCGCTCCCTGGGCATGCAGGCGACGCTGACGGTCAACTAGTCGGCGTCGAGCGGCCGGTGCGAGCCGCCCAGCTCGTACGCCTGGTCCCGCAGCGGCCGCGGATGGCCGATCGAGCCGACCTCCGAGAGGTCGCGCTTGAACGGGAGGCTGACAGTCCAGTCGATCACGGCCCGCAGCTTGCGGAACATCCCCGGGATCTGGCTGAGGTGGTAGGTCCGGGCGAGCCACCAGGCGAGAAAACCCGTGACCGCCGCCAGGAGCGCGAGCCCAACTGCGAGCGGACGCGTCGACGCATCTGCGCGGACGGTGACGCCCCCCGCGACGACGACGCCCACGAGAAGGTGCAGCGGGAGCGCTACGCGCAACGTCGCCAACTGTTGCGCGCCGCGCTGGAGGAGACCGGCTACCGCGTCGAGCACTCCGAGGCGGGCCTGTATCTGTGGACCACGCGGGACGAGGACTGTTGGGACACCGTGCGGCGCCTCGCGGGGCACGGGATCCTGGTCGCGCCGGGGGAGTTCTACGGGACCGCGGGCAGGCGGCACGTGCGGGTGGCGCTCACCGCGACCGACGAACGCATCGCCGCCGCGGCTGCGCGCCTGCGTGCGAAGTCCACGTAGCGCGCCGATGAGCAGCGCGCGCGGGTTGATCAGCCGCGGGCGACGATGACCACGAAGGCGATAACCGCGATGAGCAAGGCCAGACCCGCGACGAACAGCGGGCCCTTGGCGCTCGCGCGCGGCTCGTAGTGCTCCGAGCCGGCCACGAAGGCGCGGAACATCTCGGTGTTGCCGCCGGGATCCGGCTCCAAGTCCGACATGGATCGACCATAGACCTCGGCAACCGCGATCGCAGGCAGATACGCCCGCATGATCGCAACGGGTGACGCGGCGCAGCTACTCGCCGCTGCCGACCTCCAGCGCGTCGCGCTCGGGCTCCGTGGCGATGCCGGTCAGCGCGGCGAAAACCACCACGTTCTGGGTGTATCCGGAGGGGGCGTAGGCCCCGCCGCAGGTGATCAACCGCAGCACCGGGACATCACTGGGCCCGTACACCGCCTCGGACGGGAACGACTCCTTCGGGTACAGACCGCTTTCCCGCACGGTGAATTCCGCGACGCTGTGGTCCGCGCGGGTGACCCAGATGCGATCGCCGGGGTGCAGCGCACCCAGATTGAAGAACACCGCCTGCGCGTCCGGCGCGTCCAGATGTCCCACGATCACCGCCGGGCCTACCTCGCCGGGGCTGGCCAGGTTCTCGTACCAACCGGCCGGCGATCCGGACGCGTCAGGCGGAAGCTGCAGAGTGCCGTCCGGGTTCAGCCCCAGGCTGAGCAGGCTGGTCTCGATGCCGACCCTGGGGATGCTCAAGTGCGTCGGCACCGAGCGGTCCAGCGTCAGCGCCGTCGGGCCAACCGCCCGCGGGTCACTGCCGGCCGGGAACAGGGTGTTCGCGAGCCCCAGTGGGTCGTCGGCTGAGTGCTGGGCGGCCGGCTCTGCCAACCTCATCGACGGCACCGGCGCGGCCTGCTTGCCGAAGCCCAGGCCGATCACGATCGCGGCCACGCCGATCTGCGCGATCACTGCGGCCACGGCAACGGCCAGGAAGGTGGTCCGGTCCATGGACCGGGACTTCCTGGCCGGTGCTGCAGCGGAGTCGGAGTCGCCGTCGGCCATGGATCTCACACTGACAGATCGTGTGCCGGACGGAAGGGGCGAGGATCAGACAGTCGGGCGACGGCGCAGGACGAGCCCACCGGCGACACAGGCGGCCAGCAGGGCAGCAGCGCCACCCACCGCGAGCGCGGTGTTGTCCGAGACCGCCGCGCCGCCGCCACCGGTGGCCGGGGCGCCGGACGGGACCGCGGACGGCTTGACCGCCGGAGCGGTGGCCGCAGTGGTCGGCTCGCTGGTCGCGTACTCGCCTGCCTCGCTGCTGCTCGGCTTGCCGGTCGCGTACTCGCCGGCCTCGCTGCCACTGATGCTCGACTTCGGCGGCGAACAGGGCGGGGGAGTCACACACGTGGACGGAGCGGCGGCCGAGGACGAGGCCGCGGCAGAGGGCTTCGAGGTCGCCGCGGAGGTGGCGGCGCTGCTCGGCTTCATGGTCATCCCCGGCATGTCCGCGCTCATCGAGCCGCCCGGAGCCATGTTCATGCCCGGCATCGAGGTGCTGCTCGAGGACGAGGAGGACGAGGAGGAACTGCTCGAGGAGCTCGACGTGGCGGTCGGCTTGGCCGAGGACGCCGCGTTGCTGGTGGTGGAGTTCGAGCGGCCGGCGCTCGAAGCGGTCGAGCTCGGCTTCGCTGAGTCGCTGGTGCACGGCGGCGCAGTCACGCACGTCGACGGAGCCGCGGCGGAGGATGTCGACGAGGTCGCAGTCGCACTCGGCTTGGCACTCGCCGACGGGCTTGCCGTCGTCTCGGGCACGATCGCGGGCGGGACCTCGACCGGCGCACCAGCGGGCGGCGCACCGGCGGGCGGCACTCCGGCCCCGGCCGTCGAGGAGGTCGAGTCGTTGCCCGACTTGAGACCGATCAGCGACAACACGATCGCCAGGAGCACGATCGCCACCAGCGCACCGATGACCCAGGCGGTGTTGTTCGGACTGTCGTTGTCCGACCCCGTCTGATCATCCGACGTGGTGTCGGTGGGCGTATCGGCCATGATCTTCTCCCGTTGGCGAGCGCGATTGCAGCGAAATGCTATGCGCCCTCGGGTTCTTGCTGATCATGCTGCCCGCAAAGATCTTGTTAGGCTTCACACGCCTCTACGTTCACATTTGTCACTAGCGGACGATGATCCGTACTTGATCTCTCAAGAGATCGACGGGATCCGTGGAGCCGTTCGGCGCCTTGTACTGCTGCCATCCGCGGGCCGACTTGGATGCCGTCCAGACCTTGCCGTCGAAGGCCACGCCGGCCAGGCCGAGCGACTTGGCCCGAGCCACCGCCCACTGCGCGCTCGCCCATCCGGCTCGACGTGAATCCGTCTCGGTTTCCGGGTAGCGCACATCCAGGATGCGCGGGTTCACCAGCGCGCTGACCCGGGCTTCAACCGACGGCCCGAATGCGGCCTCGAGCGCGGAGATCACCTGCTGCGCACGGGGAGTGTGTCCGCTGGGCCCTGGCGTCTGCGCCTCCAGTGACCCGGTCCGCTCCGCGCAGGTGAACGCCGAGGGCGAGTAGCCCATCAGCGTCGAGGCCAACACCCGGGCCCGCGGTTCGTGCTTGTCGTAGCCGTGCGGGTACCCGCTGTGTTGCACCTTCTGCGCGGCGGCCCCGATGTCCATGGTCTTGTAGCCGTCGATCTTGACCAGCGCGTCGTAGAAGGCGTTGGCCGCGTGCACCGGGTCCATGACCTCCGCCGCGGTACCCCAGCCCTGCGACGGGCGCTGCTGGAACAGGCCGAGGGAGTCCCGGTCACCATGGTTCAGGTTCACCAGCTTGGACTCCTGCAGCGCCGTGGCCAGCGCGATGGTCGCGGCCCGAGCGGGTAGCCCGCGCCGCGCGGCCACCGCGGAGATCGTCGCGGCGTTGTCGGCCTGGTCCAGATTGACGTGCACGGTGGTGCCCCCGGCCGTCGCGGTGCACGCCTCGTGCAGCACCACCCGTTGGGAGACGATGTGCAGCGCCACCGCCGCGCCGCCGGCCAACGCCATGATGCCCAGCAGGATGAATCCGGCCCGGCGCACCCGCCGGGTCAGTGCCACGGCCGGTCCCGGCTTGTGAACTTGGTCCCAACCGGGGCACGCTCGGTTTTGGTCCCTGGCAAAGACCGGACAATGTAGGACAAGGACATCGAGTAGGGCGCCCGGCACCGCCGGGCCCGGACCGGGAGAGCCGCGGTATGCCGACGGGAGTCATCGGGGTCGGATACGAGGGGCAATCGGTCAGCGAGTTCGTGCTGGGCCTGCGCGCCGAGGGCGTGCATGTGCTGCTCGACGCCCGGCAGGTGCCGCGGTGCAACCGCCGGGGCTTCAGCCGCCACGCGCTGGCCGAGGCGCTGCGCTCGGTGGGCATCCACTACGTGCACTACGAGGTGCTGGGCAACCCCGAGCAGAACCAGGCCGGCTTCCGCGGGGACGCCGCCATGATCGCCGCAGCCGCCGCCCGCTACCGCACCCGGCTGGCCGAGCCCGCCGCCCGGGCAGTCATCACCGACCTGATTGCGGTGTCCCGCCGGCGTCTGGTCGCGGTGATGACCATGGAGGCCGACGCGCAGCGGTGTCACCGGGCCACCCTGCTCGCCGAGATCGAGCGTCGGGTCACCAACCGCCCCGCGGACATCGACACGGTGCTCGCCGAGTTCGCCGAGCCGAGGGTCACCGTGCCGGCCGAGCCGGTGGACACCCGGACCAAGGTCGAGCGCGACATCGACGAACTGCTCGCCGAGTTCAGCTAATCCACCTCAGTTCGCATGGAGGGCGGCGTTCAAACCGCCCCAGTCCGCCCCTGCCCGGGCCACGGCCTGCACCGCGCCGGTCACGCTGTTGCGTCGGAACAGCACGTTGTCGTGTCCGGAGAGCTCGCGGGCCTTGATGATGCTGCCGTCCGGCAGGCTCAGCTTGGTGCCGGCGGTGATGTAGCAGCCGGCCTCCACCACGCAGCCGTTGCCCAACGAGATGCCCAGGCCGGCATTGGCCCCGATCAGGCAGCCGGTGCCGACCCGGATGACCTCCTTGCCGCCCCCGGACAGCGTGCCCATGATCGACGCGCCGCCGCCGACGTCGGAGCCATCCTCGACGACCACACCCGAGGAGATGCGGCCCTCCACCATCGAGGCGCCAAGCGTGCCCGCGTTGAAGTTCACGAAGCCCTCGTGCATCACCGTGGTGCCGGCGGCCAGGTGGGCGCCCAGCCGCACCCGGTCGGCGTCGGCGATGCGCACCCCGGCGGGCACCACGTAATCGGTCATCCGGGGGAACTTGTCCACCCCGAACACCTGCACCGGACCATCGGCACGCAACCGGGCTCGGGTGGACTCGAAGTCCTCCACCGGGCATGGGCCCCGGTCGGTCCACACCACGTTGGACAGCAGGCCGAAGATCCCGTCCAGGTTCGCGCCGTGCGGCGCGATCAACCGGTGAGAGAGCAGATGCAGGCGCAGGTAGGCATCCGCGGCATCGACCGGCGGGTCGGCCAACGAGGCGATCACCGTGCGCACCACCTCGGTGTGCACCCCGCGCCTGGCGTCCTTGCCGACCAGCTCGCTGAGCGCTGTCGGGGGCGCCGAGTCGTCCGGCACCCCCAGCGCCGGGCTCGGGTACCAGGTGTCCAGCACCCGACCGTCGGACTCCACCACCGTGGCCACCCCGTGGCCCCACGCACCCGTCACGCTCACCCGCTCACCGTATCCGCCGCTTCTGTCACCCGAGCGTGTAGTCGTGCAGGCTTTCGGGCCGTTTCTGGCTGCGCGACTACACACTCGGGTGAGTCGCGCAGCGCGGGCCGGAAGTGGGGCGCCGGTACCGTGAGGCCATGTTGATCGACCCGAGCAGTGCGCTCGACCTGTCGTTGGACGGGCCCGCGCTGGCCGCCGACCTGGTGGCCCGCCCGTCGATCAGCGGCACCGAGGGGCCGTTGGCCGACGCGGTGGAGAAGGCACTGCGTTCGCTGCCGCATCTGACGGTGGATCGCGACGGCGACGCGGTGGTCGCTCGGACGCAGCGGGGCAAGGCCGAGCGGGTGGTGATCGCCGGGCACCTGGACACCGTGCCCGCGGCCGGCAACCTGTCCGCCCGAGTGGAGGCCGACCGGCTCTACGGCCTGGGCGCCTGCGACATGAAGGGCGGGGTCGCGGTCGCGCTGCGGTTGGCCGCGACGTTGACCGATCCGGCCCGCGACGTCACCTACGTCTTCTACGACAACGAGGAGGTCGCCGCCGAGCTCAACGGGCTCGGCCGGCTGGCCCGCACCCACCCGGACTGGTTGACCGCGGATTTCGCGGTGCTGATGGAGCCGTCCAACGCCGGGGTGGAGGCCGGCTGTCAGGGCACGCTGCGGGTCGAGGTGACCGCGCGCGGGGTACGGGCGCACAGTGCCCGGGCCTGGCGCGGGGAGAACGCGATCCACGGCGCCGGGGAGATCCTCGATCGGCTGCGGGCGTATGAACCGCGGCGGCCGATGGTCGACGGCCTGGAATACCGCGAGGGCCTGTCCGCCGTCTTCGTGCGTGGCGGGGTGGCGGGCAACGTGATCCCCGACGAATGCGTGGTGACGGTCAATCACCGCTTCGCCCCGGACCGCTCCGCGGAACAGGCGCTGGACCACGTGCGCGAGGTGTTCGACGGCTTCGAGGTCGCCTGCCTGGACATCGCGCCCGGTGCGTTACCGGGCCTGGCCCGGCCCGCGGCGGCAGCGTTCCTGGCTGCCACCGGCCGTCCGCCGGCGCCGAAATTCGGTTGGACCGACGTGGCCCGGTTCTCCGAGCTCGGGGTGCCCGCGGTGAACTATGGCCCCGGCGACCCGAGCCTGGCGCACGCCGCGGGGGAGTACGTGGAACTGCGCGAGATCCGGGAATGCGAGGAGCGGTTACGCACCTGGCTCAGCTGAACGCTTTGGCCAGCAACCGGTAGGAATGCAGCCGGGCCTCGTGACTCCACACGTTGGTCACCACCATGATCTCGTCCGCGCCCGACTCGGTGAGTCGCCTCTCGAGCTGCTCCCGCACGCTGCGTGGGTCGCCGATCACCACCAACGGACGACGCCGAGCGATCGCGTGGCGTTCGCTGGGGTCGAACGGGTAGGCGTCGACCTCTTCCGGGCTGGGCAGCGGGGAGAACGCACCGCGCTCGATGCGCAACCAGGCCAGGTCCATGGTCGAGGCCAGACGTTCGGCCCGGTCGTTGGTCTCCGCGCAGACCACGGCGACCGCGATGATCGCGTGCGGTGCGGGGAACTCCGCGCTCGGGGTGAAGGCTTCCTTGTACAGGCCGATCGGCGGGCCCGGCGGGTCCGCGGTGAAGTGGGTGGCGTAGGCGTAGCCGAGCCCGGCCCGTCCGGCCGAGGTGGCGCTGGCACCGCTGGAGCCGAGGATCCACATCGGCGGGCTGGCCGCGTCCGCCGGCATCACCTGCAGCTCCCCGAAAGGATGCCCGGCCGGGAACATCGACCGGGTCAGCGCGATCAGCTCGGACATCAACGAGGAGAAGCTGTTCCCGTCGAAGGCACGCAGTGCCTTGCTGGCCACCTGCTCCGAACCCGGCGCCCGGCCCAATCCCAGATCGATCCGGCCCGGATAGAGCGCGGACAGCGTGCGGAACGCCTCGGCGATTCGCAGCGGGGTGTGGTTGGGCAGCATGATCCCGCCCGAACCGACCCGGATGCGTTCGGTGTGTGCGGCCACGTGCGCGATCAGCACCTCGGGGGAGCTGCTGGCCACCGAGGGCAGGCTGTGGTGCTCGGCGAACCAGTAGCGCTGGTATCCCAGCTCGTCGGCCAACCGGGCCAGGTCGACAGTGCGGCGCACGCACTCAGCAGCCGGCGTCCCTGTGGGTACCGGCGCAAGATCGAGGACCGACAGGGGGACATGCATGGCAGATCAGATGGTGCCACGCCAGGCGGGCGAGCCGGGACCGGGCCTACCCGGGGCCACAGCTAACCTCGCGGCCATGGTCGAGCAACCGCGGACACCCGAGCACCACCGTGGACCCGTCATCCTGCGCCGGCGCTACGCGCAGACGTCCACCACCGATCAGCGGCTGCTCGACGGCCTGGGTCCCAGCGACTGGGTGCACACCGACCCGTGGCGGGTGCTGCGCATCCAGGCGGAATTCGTCGAGGGTTTCGGCCTGCTCGCCGAGGTGGGTCGCGCGATCACCGTGTTCGGCTCGGCGCGCACCCCGCGCGATCACCCCGAGTACGAGCTGAGCCGGCAGCTGGGCTACAGCCTGGCCAAGGCGGGGTGGGCGGTGATCACCGGCGGCGGCCCGGGCGTGATGGAGGCGGCCAACCGCGGCTGCGTGGAGGCCGAGGGCATCTCGATCGGGCTGGGCATCGAGCTGCCCTTCGAGCAGGGCCTCAACGAGTACGTCGACATCGGCATCGACTTCCGCTACTTCTTCGTGCGCAAGACCATGTTCGTCAAGTACGCGCAGGGCTTCGTGTTCATGCCCGGCGGTTTCGGCACGCTCGACGAACTGTTCGAGGCGCTGGTGCTGGTGCAGACGCAGAAAGTCACCCGGTTCCCGACGGTGATGATGGGCACCGAGTACTGGGGCGGCCTGCTGGACTGGCTGGGCACCCGGATGGTGGCGGCGGGCAAGATCTCCCCGACCGACATGGACCTGGTGCACCTCACCGACGACGTGGACGAGGTCGTGCAGATCATGGCCGACGCGGACCAGCACCGCCGCGGTGAGGAGCGGGCTGCCGGGAATGCGCTGGCCGTCGACATGGCCGCGCAGACCGGTGAACTGCGCATGATCCGGCCCGATCTGCGCGACAGCTGACGGTTCGTCAGGTCGGTATCGTGGCGAGCATCTGTGTGTTCTGTGCATCCAGCGAGGCCATCGATGCGCGTTGGGTGGAGCTGGGCGCGGCGGTCGGCGCGGAGCTGGCCGCCCGCGGACACCGGTTGGTCTCCGGTGGCGGGTCGATCTCCACGATGGGCGCGCTGGCCCGAGCGGCCCGGGCGGGCGGCGCGCACACCACTGGGGTGATCCCGCGGTCGTTGGTGGACCGGGAGGTGGCCGACCACGACGCCGACGAGTTGCTGGTCACCCCGGACATGCGGACCCGCAAGGGCCAGATGGATGCCCGCTCGGATGCGTTCCTGGTGCTGCCCGGCGGCATCGGCACGCTCGAGGAACTGCTGGAGATCTGGGTGGCCCGGGTGCTCGGCATGCACAACCGCCCGGTGGTGGTGCTCGACCCGGCGGGGTTGTACGCGCCGCTGCGCGAGCAGATCCGGGTGCTGGTCGAGCAGCGGTTCATGCGCCCCGCCGCGGCCGAACGGCTGGTGTGGACGAGCACCGTCCCGGCGGCGCTCGATGCCATCGAGGCAGAGTTGGTCCTGCCCACCACGGCCGAGCCGGATGCGGCCGAGGTCGCCGAACCCTGAGGAGCCGGCCACACGTGAACGAGCGCAGCGAGCGAACCAATGTGCACCTGTTCGACCTGACCGGCCGCACCGCCCTGGTCACCGGCGGTACCTCGGGCATCGGGCTGATGATCGCCCGGGGTCTGCTGCAGGCCGGCGCCACCGTGTACCTGACCTCGCGCAAGCAGGACCAGGGCGACGCGGCGGTGGCCGAGCTGTCGGCGTTCGGACCGGTGCAGTTCCTGGCCGCGGACCTGGGCCGGGACGGGGAGTGCGACCGGCTCGCTGCGGAGATCGCGGACCGGGTGGCGCAGCTGCACATCCTGGTGAACAACGCCGGCGCCAACTGGGGCGCCCCGTTGGAGGAGTTCCCCGCTGCGGCCTGGGACCGGGTGCTGGGGCTGAACGTGAAGGCGCCGTTCCTGCTCACCCGGGCCCTGCTCCCGCAACTGCAGGCGGCGGGCAGTGCGGACAACCCGGCCCGGGTGATCAACGTCGGCAGCATCGACGGCCTGCGGGTGCCGCACTTGCCGACCTATTCGTATTCGGCATCCAAGGCGGCCGTGCACCAGCTGACCCGGGTATTGGCGCGGGAGTTGGCGCCCCGCCACATCACGGTCAACGCGATCGCGCCCGGCCCGTTCCCCAGCAAGATGATGTCCGCGACGTTGGAGCGGCTGGAGGACGAGATCGTGGCCGCGACCCCACTTGGACGCATCGGTCGCGACGAGGACATGGCCGGCGCCGCGGTGTATCTGGCGAGTCGGGGCGCGTCTTACGTGACCGGAGTGATCCTGCCGGTGGACGGTGGGATCACCCTGGGCTGAACCGGGCTCAGACCAGAACGGTCTCGGCCACCGGGTCGTCGGTCTCCAGGAACACCCAGCGGCGGTAGGCCCAGAACCGGAAGATCGTGCCGAACGCCATGCCGATCACGTTCGCCGAAACGTTGTCGGCCAGCGGCGAGGTGAGATCGAGCAGGTAGTGCGAGGTACCCAGGCAGCCCAGCGCGATGGCCAGGCCGACGGCGTTGAAGCCGAAGAACAGCAGGTACTCCTTGCGCATGCCCTGCCGCTCGCGGTGGCGGAAGGTCCACTGCCGGTTACCGAAGTAGGCGACCGTGGTGGCCACCACCGTGGAGATCAGCTTCGCGGTCAGCGGCTTGTCGGACAGTGCCCCGGAGCGCAGCGCGTTGAACGTGGTCAGGTCCACCAGATACGCGACTGCGCCGACCACACCGAACTTCGCGAGCTCGTGCAACAGGTGACCGAACCGCTCACGGACGGCCCGATTGAGGCCGCCGAGCCAGTTGCTGTCCAGAGGTCGGGCGTAACTCACCGGTGGCAGCCCTCTCAGCCGTCCCGGGACAAGGCCCGAGCTCACGTGACAATTGCAGTACTCCCCCGCGCTGGATGAATGTAACGGGCACAGCGCAGTGAATCCGCACACGGACCACGGTCGTGATCGAACGGCAACCCGATGAACACTCGCGCTTAGCCGTTGATTAGCGTGAGCGCGTGACGGCGCCGGTGGTGGGCATGGTCGGCGATGGGCAATTGGCCCGGATGACCGCCCAGGCGGCGATCGCGCTGGACGTCCGGCTGCGCGTGCTGGCCTCCTCGGCGGACTCCGCCGCGGCGAAGGTCGCCGCCGACGTCACCCTCGGTGACCACGACAATCTGGACGACCTGCGGGCCTTCGCAGCCGGCTGCGACGTGCTCACCTTCGACCACGAGCACGTGCCGATCGCCCACCTGGAGGCGCTGGTCGCCGAGGGCGTGGTGGTCCGGCCCGGCCCGGAGGCGTTGCGTCACGCCCAGGACAAGCTCCTCATGCGCACCCGATTGTCCGCAGCAGGCATTCCGCATCCGGACTGGGCAGACGTGACGGAGGTCGCGGAGCTCGCCCTGTTCGGCGACTCGGCGGGCTGGCCGGTGATCGTGAAGACCCCGCGCGGTGGTTACGACGGGCGCGGGGTCCGGGAGATCCACAGCGCCGCCGCGGCTGCGGACTGGCTGGCCCGGGGTCCGCTGCTGGTCGAGACCCGGGTCGAGTTCGACCACGAAATCGCCGTGCTGTTGGCTCGCAGCCCGCACGGGCAGGCCGCGATCTACCCGGTGGTGCAAACCGTGCAGCGCGCGGGCATCTGCCGGGAGGTCATCGTGCCCGCGCCGATCTCGGCGGAACACCAGATGGAGGCGCTGAAGGTCGCGTTGGCGGTGGCCGAGGAGCTGGACGTGGTCGGCCTGCTCGCCGTCGAGATGTTCCACACCGAGCACGGGGTGCTGGTCAACGAGCTGGCCATGCGACCACACAACAGCGGGCACTGGACTATTGACGGTGCCGTCACCAGTCAGTTCGAACAACACCTGCGGGCGGTGCTGGACTGGCCGCTGGGCGACACTGCGATGCTGCGCCCGCGCGCAGTGATGGCCAACGTGCTCGGTGGGCCGCACCCCGACCTGCACTCCGGGTACCTGCACTGCATGGCCCACGACCCCGGGCTGCGCATCCACAACTACGGCAAAAAGTCTGTGCCGGGCCGAAAGGTGGGCCACGTGACCGTGACCGGCGACGACCCCGAGGACCTGCTCGCCCGGGCTCGGCACGCGGCGACCTTCCTCACCGGCGAGGCGGAGGAGGGCTCCGATGGCTGAACCGGACGCCCCGCCCGCCATCCCGGCCGGACCCGCCCCGGTGGTCGGCATCGTGATGGGGTCGGATTCGGACTGGCCGGTGATGGAGGCCGCGGCCGAGGCGCTGGCCGAGTTCGACGTGCCGCACGAGGTGGACGTGGTCTCCGCGCACCGGATGCCCCAGGCGATGCTCGACTACGGCAGGCAGGCCGCCGGGCGCGGACTGAAGGTGATCATCGCCGGCGCCGGGGGAGCCGCGCACCTGCCCGGCATGCTCGCCGCGGTGACCCCGTTGCCGGTGATCGGGGTGCCGGTGCCGCTGCGCCACCTCGACGGTCTGGACTCCCTGCTGTCCATCGTGCAGATGCCCGCGGGCGTGCCGGTGGCCACCGTGGCGATCGGCAACGCACGCAACGCGGGCCTGCTCGCGGTGCGCATCCTGGGTACCGCGGACCGCGACCTACGCAATCGGATGAGCGATTTTCAGCAGGACCTGAACATCCAAGCCTCGGCCAAGGGGGCGGCGCTGCGGCGGAGGTAAGTCCGTTGGGCACGTCATGCCCTACGACCGAGTACACGCCCGAATTGTTCGGTTCGGTCGGTCAGGAAGTCTGACACTGAGCACAATGGGACGAATCGTCCCGTGGGGTGAGTAGTGCGTCGCGTCGCCGTAGTGCTGGTGCTCGGACTTGCCCTGGGCCCGACCCCGCCGGCCGCCGCGGCCGCACCGCCGCGGTTCGGCCCGCACGCCGCCGGCATTCATCCGGGCGTGCGCACGATGACCGCCGGGAAGACCTTCTGCACCGCGAACTTCGTGTTCTACGACAGCGCCGGGCACGTTTACCTCGGGCAGGCCGCGCACTGCGCGCGGCCGGGGTCCGACCAGTCGGCCGCCGGGGGCTCCGGGTGCACGTTCGTCTCCCGGCCGCTGGGCACTCCGGTGACGTTCCAGGACTCCCGGGTGCGCGGCACGCTGGTCTACTCCAGCTGGTTGGCCATGCAGCGCCATCACGAGACCGACGCTGCGGCCTGCAAGGACAACGACTTCGCGCTGATCCGGGTCCCGGACTTCGCGCGCAACCAGGTCAACCCGAGCATGCCGTTGTTCGGCGGGCCGACCGGGCTGAACGAGACCGGTACCAAGGCCGGCGACACCGTGCTCGGCTACGGCAACTCACCCACCCGCCAGGAGGTCGATGACGCCAAGCCGAAACAGGCGGTGTCCGCCGGCGACGTGGACAACGGCTGGGCGCACCTGATCTACCCGATGAACCCGGGCATCCCCGGCGACTCCGGTGGTCCGTATGTCGACGCCGCCGGCCGGGCGCTGGGCAGTCTGTCCACGTTGGTCATCAACCCGGTGCCCGGCTCGAACAGCATCACCGACATCGCGCACGCGCTGGCCTACGCGCAGCGCTGGTCCGGCATCAAGGGCCTGCAGTTGGCCATCGGCACGGAGGCCTTCGCCGGGCCGTCAATCCTCAACCCGCTGGTCAATCAGGTGGTCCCGCCGCCGACCGGCTAATTGCGCCCAAAGCCCCGGTAGGTCCAGCCCGCGGCCCGCCAGGCCTCGGCGTCCAGCGCATTGCGCGCGTCCAGCACACACGGCCGGGTCACCACCTCGGCCAGTGCGGCCGGGTCCAAGGCGCGGAACTCCTCCCACTCGGTCAGGTGCAGGACCAGGTCCGCGCCGGTGCACGCGGCCACGGCGGACTCGGCGTAGCCCAGCGTGGGGAAGCGCGCCTGCGCGTTGGCCATGGCCTTCGGGTCGTAGACGGTGACCAATGCGCCGGCCAGCTGCAGCTCGCCGGCCACGTGCAGGGCCGGGGAATCGCGCACGTCGTCGGAGTCCGGCTTGAACGCCGCCCCCAGCACCGCAATCCGCTCGCCGACCACCGACCCGCCGCACAGTTCGCGGGCCAAACCCACGGTGCTCGCGCGGCGGCGCATGTTGATCGCGTCCACCTCGCGCAGGAACATCAACGCCTCTGCCGCGCCCAGCTCGCCGGCTCGGGCCATGAAGGCGCGGATGTCCTTGGGCAGGCAACCGCCGCCGAAGCCCAGACCGGCGTTGAGGAATTTCCGGCCGATGCGGGGATCGTGGCCAAGTGCGTCGGCCAGCGCCGTGACGTCGGCGCCGGCCACCTCGCACACCTCGGCCATCGCATTGATGAACGAGATCTTGGTGGCCAGGAACGCGTTGGCGGCGACCTTCACCAACTCGGCGGTCGCGTAATCGGTGGCCATGAACGGAATCCCGGCGGCGATTTGGTCGGCGTACACCTCGCGCAGCAGGGCCACCGCGGCCTCGCTGCGGGCCCCCACCACCAGCCGGTCCGGCCGCAACGTGTCGGCCACCGCGAAGCCCTCGCGCAGGAACTCCGGGTTCCAGGCCAGCTCCGCGCCGGCCCGGGCGGGCGCGGTGCGCGCCAACTCGTCGGACAGCCGGGCCGCGGTGCCCACCGGCACGGTGGATTTGCCGACCACCAAACAGGCCCGGTCCAGGTGCGGCGCCAGGCCCGCGATCACCGAGTTCACCTGGCTCAGATCCGCGGCCAACTCGCCCTGCCGTTGCGGGGTGCCCACGCAGGTGAAATGCACGTCGCCGAAGGCGGCCACCTCGGCGAAGGAGGTGGTGAAGCGCAGCCGGCCGCCGTCGATGTGCTTGGCCACCAGCGGCTGCAGGTCGGGCTCGAAGAACGGCACCTCGCCCGCGGACAACGCGGCCACCTTGGCCGCGTCGATGTCCATGCCGAGCACCTCGAAACCCAGCTCGGCCATGCATGCGGCATGGGTCACACCGAGGTATCCGGTGCCCAATACCGTCAGCCGCAGCGACACCACTGGCCCCCTTTTGCACGACTGCCGGCCCCGTGAAAGCGAGGCCAGTTCATATTCGACGTAGATCCAAAGCCGAGGCTAATGTCCGGCGTCTACGATCTGGCGTATTCACCCGATCACTGCGCGCGACTCGCTCAGATGTACCGGACGGCGGCCGGTCGCGTGTTGATACTGGACATCTTGTCCCCAGCCGGGGGAGTCGGCGAGGGCGCCGCTGCCCGGTGTGGGGGTCATCGACGCACCAGGTCGGAGGCTGTACGTGCACATCCCGAAGGCCGACCTTCGCCGAAAGTCGGAGCTGGTCCGGTTCCGGCGGGCGCTGGCGCTGTTGGGCATGACGCTGGTGCTGCCCGGCTCCGCGCAGGTGATGTGCGGTTCGAAGACGGTGGGCCGGGCCGCGCTGCGGGTGCTCGCGCTGTGCGCCGCAGTCTGTGTGGTCGGCTTCGCGATCATCGGCCGCAACGGGGTGATCAAGCTCGGTCTGAACACCAAGGCGCTGACCCTGGGCGAGGTTGCCGTCACGGTCCTCGCGCTGTGCTGGCTGGCCCTGTTCGTGGACGCCTGGCGGTTGGGTCGGCCACCAACCCTGCGTCGCCAGCACCGCCTGGTCTCCGCCGGGCTGTCGCTGACCCTGATGGCCGGCGTCACGGTGCCGATGGCCTACGGCGCTTACCTGATTGATCTGCAGCGCAAGGTCATCAAGGACGTGTTCGTGCAGGGCGGCCTCGGTCAGCTCTACAACGGCCGGCTGAACGTGCTGCTGCTCGGTGGCGACGGCGGCCTGGACCGCACCGGCATCCGCACCGACTCGATCTCGCTGGCCAGCATCGACGTGGCCACCGGCAAGACCGTGCTGTTCTCGCTGCCGCGGAACATGCAGTACGTGCAGTTCCCGCCGGGCACCACGATGGCCAAGCACTTCCCGAACGGCTTCCCGGACTTCGCGTTCGGCATCTACACCTGGGCGACGGAGAACCGGAACCTGTTCCCCGGCGTCTCCGACCCCGGCGCGCTGGCGGTCGAACAGGCGGTGGCACAGACCCTCGGCGTCCCGGTGCACTACTACGCGCTGGTGAACCTTCAGGGATTCCAGAGCGTGATCGACGCGCTGGGCGGCATCACGCTACGGGTGGGCGAGCGGCTGCCGATCGGTGGCGGACACACCATGGGCGGCGCCCCGAACCCGATCCTGGGCTGGATCGAGCCCGGTCTGCAGCACCTCGACGGCTACCACGCGCTCTGGTACGCCCGGTCCCGGGCGACCACCACCGACTACGACCGGATGGCCCGTCAGCGTTGCGTGTTCGGCGCGATCCTGCGCGAGGCCAACCCGGCGACCGTGCTGAAGAACTACAGCGGCCTGGCCCACTCGGCCAAGAAGGTGCTCACCACCGACCTGACCACCGGTGCCCTGGCCCGGATGGTCGATGTGGCCAACAAGACCAAGAACACCAAGGTGACCAGCGTCCAGTTCACCAACCAGGTCATCGACCCGGCCAACCCGGACATCAACTACATCCGGCAGAAGGTGCAGGCGGCCATCGCCGCCTCCGAGGCGGCGCCGGTCCCGACCGCGACGCCGAGCGCCTCGGCCAAGGCCGCCGCGAAGTCCACCAAGGCAACGAAGAAGCCCAAGCCCAAGCCGACCAAGAAACCGACCGTCTCCGCAGCGCCCGGTTCCTCCGAAGCGGTCGACGACAACTGTCAGTACTCCTGAGCATGGGCCTCGAGGAACCGGCCGGGTCGGCCTGCGACCCGACCCTGCCGCCGGTCGCGGTGATCATGCCGATCCTCAACGAGACACGGCATCTGCGCGCCGCGGTGGCGGCGGTACAGGCCCAGGATTACCGCGGCCCGATGGAGATCGTGCTGGCGTTGGGGCCGTCCACCGACGACACCGACGTGATCGCCAAGGAACTGGCCGCGGCCGACCCGCGGATCAGTACGGTGAACAACCCGACCGGGGCCACCCCGTGTGGACTGAACGCGGCGATCGCGGCCAGCACGCACCAGATCGTGGTGCGGGTGGACGGGCACGCGATCCTCCCGCCGGACTATGTGCGCATCGCGGTCGAGGTGCTCGCCGAGAGCGGCGCGGACAACGTCGGCGGCATCATGGCCGCCGAGGGGGTGACCCCGTTCGAGCAGGCGGTGGCCAGGGCCATGCGCAGCCGGTTGGGGATCGGTGGGTCCCGGTTCCACGTCGGGGGCGAGGCCGGTCCGGCAGACACGGTGTATCTCGGGGTGTTCCGCCGGGCGATCCTCGAGCAGGTCGGCGGCTTCGACGAGTCGCTGCGCCGCGCCCAGGACTGGGAGCTCAACCACCGCATCCGCGAGGCGGGCGGCACGGTCTGGTTCACCCCACGCATGCAGGTCACCTACCGCCCGCGCCCGGACCTGCCCGCGCTGGCCAAACAGTTCTTCCGCACCGGGCAGTGGCGCCGCGGGGTGATTCGGCGCATGCCGCGCACCGCCAATGCCCGCTACCTCGCCCCACCCGCCGTGGTGCTCGCGGTGCTCGGCGGCACGGTGCTCGGCCTGGCGGGCAAGCGCATCGGCTGGCTGGCACCGGGCGGCTATCTGGCTGTCGTGCTGGCCGGCTCGGCGGCGAACGCGAAGGACCTGGATACCGGGGCCGCGGTCCGGCTACCGGTGGTGCTCGCCACCATGCACATGGCCTGGGGCGCCGGCTTCCTGCTCAGCCCGACGGACCTGATCAGCGAACCGGACAGCTGAGCGCGAGCTTTGCGACTCGCCGGAACAGCCCGCTTTTCCGGCGGGCCACGGATACTGGCTGTCTCGTCCGCAGTGGCTTCCCCGAAGGATGTGCGTGCTCACCGTTCCCCCCGCGACATTTCGGGACGTGGACATCCCGGACAAGTCCGAACGTGTCCGGTTCCGGCGCGCGCTGGCTCTGCTCGGCATGACGCTTTTCCTCCCTGGCTCTGCGCAGGTGATGTGCGGCAGCAAGACCGTGGGCCGGGCGGCGTGGCGGGTCGTGGGGTTGTGTGTGGCTATCTGCGTCGTCGGCTTCGCGATCATCGGACGCAGTGGGGTGATCAAGCTCGGGCTGAACACCACGGCGTTGACCGCGGGCGAGGTTGCCGTCACGGTGCTGGGACTGTGTTGGTTGGCCCTGTTCGTCGACGCCTGGCGGCTGGGCCGTTCACCTATGCTTCGCCGGCCCCATCGGGTGGTCTCGGCGGTCCTGTCGGTGACCCTGATGGCGGGGGTGTCGGTGCCCCTGGGGTACGGCACCTACCTGATTCACCTGCAACGAAACGTCGTCACGCAACTGTTCGTGCCGGGCGCTGTGGGCCCGCTGTACAACGGTCGGCTCAACATCCTGCTGCTCGGCGGTGACGGAGGCCTGGACCGCACCGGGATCCGCACCGACTCGATCTCGCTGGCCAGCATCGACGTGGCCACCGGGAAGACCGTGCTGTTCGCGCTGCCCCGCAACATGCAGTACATGCAGTTCCCGCCGGGCACCACGATGGCCAAGCACTTCCCGAACGGGTTCCCGGACTTCGCGTTCGGCATCTACACCTGGGCGACGCAGAACAAGAACCTGTTCCCCGGCGTGGCCGACCCGGGTGCGCTGGCCATGGAGCAGGGGGTGGCACAAACCCTCGGCATCCCGGTGCAGTACTACGCGCTGGTCAATCTGGCCGGGTTCCAGAGCGTGGTCGACGCCCTCGGTGGCATCACGTTGCGGGTGAACGAACGGCTGCCGATTGGCGGCGGGCACCAAACGGGCGTCTGCGATCTGCCGGGCGGCGGATGCCGGGAGGGTGCGGCGAATCCGATCCTGGGTTGGATCGAGCCCGGCCTGCAGCACCTCGATGGCTACCACGCGCTGTGGTACGCCCGGTCCCGGGCGACCACCACCGACTACGACCGGATGGCCCGCCAGCGCTGCGTGTTCGGCGCGATCCTGCACGAGGCGAACCCGGCCACGGTGTTGAAGAACTACGCCGGCCTGGCGCACTCGGCCAAGAAGGTGCTGACCACCGACCTGACCACCGGTGCGCTGGCCACGCTGGTCGACGTAGCGGGCAAGACCAAGAACACCGAGGTGACCAGCGTCCAGTTCACCAACGAGGTGATCAACCCGGCGAACCCGGACATCAACGTGATCCGCTCGAAGGTGCAGCAAGCCATCGCGGCCTCCCTCGCCCGGCCGCTGCCGACCGCGACGCCGACTGCCTCGGCCAAGCCCGCCAAGGCCAAGGCGAAGGCCACGCCCAAGGCGACCACCAAGGCGACCCCGAAGCCGACGACTGTCGACGGCAGCTGCCAGTACTCCTGACTCAACGCTCCCGAGTGACCTCGTTGGCCCGCTTCAGGTCGGCCTCGAAGTCCACCTCGACCGCGTAGAAGCGGGAGATGTCCACCGGGCGCACCCGCAGGCCCGCGGCGATCGCCGTCTCCAGCGCGCGCTCGAAGTAGTCGGTGTCCGCGCACGCGTCCAGGTGCTGGATGAGCAGGTCCTTGTCGCCCGCGCCGATGAAGTTGATGCCGATCGCTTCGCCCAGCCCGCCGGTGACCGTCTTGGACAGCGCGAGCACCATGCCATCGGCGTCGACGGTGTACTTGATCTCCTCCTCGGCGACCGCCGCGGTATTCACGCAGACGAAGGACTCACCGGCCGCCATGTGCTGCGCCACCGCGGACAGAATCGCCGGGTCGAACACCACGTCACCGTTCATCCAGAGCACGCCGCCCGGCGCCGTCAATCGCAGCGCGCGCAGCAGGCTCTTCGCGGTGTTGGTCTGGTCGTAGCGCTCGTTGTAGGCGTAGAGCAGGTCCGGGTGCGCCTCCATGATCAGGTCCAGCTTGAACCCGACCACCGCGATCACCGGGACGTCGGCGCCCAGCACGGTGCGCACGTTGTCCAGCTGCCGGGCCATGATCGAGCGGCCATCGCGCAAGGGGGTCAGGGGTTTCGGGAACGGCATGCCCAGCCGGGAGCCGAAACCCGCGGCGAGCACCACCACCTGCACCCCTGAGGCCACACCATGATCGTAGAGGCGGCGACGGTGCGTGCGGGCCGCGTTGGGCCGGCTGCGCTGATATACACGGCGCTGTGGCTTCCGATGTCCGCTCCGGTCCTCGTTCTCGTCCTTCGCTGGACGAGCTGCGGGCCAAGGCGCAGCCACCTGCGGTGCTGTCCCGGGCGAACGCCGAGCATTGGGCCGGGCTGGTTTACGGCCGCAAGATCTCCATCCACCTGACCCGGGCGGTGGTCAACACCCGGATCACCCCGGATGCCATCACCTGGATGATGATCGTCGCCGGCGGTCTGTCCGCGATCAGCCTGTCCATCCCCGGTCTGCCCACCGCGATCCTCGCCGCGTTGCTGATCCAGTGTCAGTTGATCTTGGACTGCGTCGACGGGGAACTGGCCCGGTGGCGCGGCAAGACCGGCGCCAGCGGGGTCTACCTGGATCGCATCGGGCACTACGTCACGGAAGCCGGCCTCACCGCGGCCCTGGGCATCCGGGCCGGCGGCGGCTGGGGATCGCTGGACGGCTGGGCCACCGTGGGCTTCGCCACCGCCACCGTGACGCTGCTGGTCAAGGCCGAAACAGACCTGGTGCACACCGCACGGGCATTGGCCGGCTATCCGCCCACCGCCAACGGGGAACAGACCATCCGCACGGCCGGGCTGCGCGGCGCCCGGGCCATCTTCGGGTGGGTGCCGATTCACCGGGCGCTGCTCGCCCTGGAGTTCTCCTTCATCGCCATGGTGTTCGCCATCGTCGACGCGGTCGCCGGTAACCACGACGCCACCCGCGGGCTGACCGTCGCCATGCTGGCGATCGCGATCTTCGTGGCCGGTGGTCACCTGTTGGCGATCCTGCTGTCCAACCGGTTGCGTGGTCCGGCACCGCCGGAGGTCGACCCGTGAAGCCTCGACCGGGCCGCGATGAGCGGTCCGAACGCCGCATGCGTATCGCGCTGCTCGCCCCCGCGGACAACGTGCACACGCACAAGTGGTTGGACTTCTACGACCGGCGTGGCATCGACGTGTACGCGATCAGCCTGGCCGCGCACACCGACCACGAGGGCCACAAGTGGTCGCGGGTGCGTCAGGCGTATCTGCCGATGGCCTTCGACCACAAGGCCGCCTACCTGCTCACCGTGCGCCGGTTGCGGGCATTGCTCGAGCAGGCCGACCCCGATCTGGTGCACGCGCATTACGTGTCCAGCTACGGCTTCCTCGGTGCGATGGCCAACCGGCACCCGTACGTGGTGTCCGTGTGGGGCAACGACATCTACGAGTTCCCGCAGCAGGGCCCGGCGCAGAAACGCATGGTGGAGTTCGCGCTGCGTCGTGCGGACGCGGTGTGCTCGACCAGCCAGGTGATGCGCGCGGAGACCAACAAATACACCGACAAGACCGTGGCGGTGACCCCGTTCGGGGTGGACACCGTGCGCTTCGCGCCCGGTCCGCGTCCACCGGACGCGCGCATCGTGTTCGGCATCGTCAAGACCATGGACGCCAAGTACGGCATCGACGTGTTGCTGCGGGCCTTCCGGCAGTTCCTGGATACCGCCCCGACCGAGCTCACTGCGCACAGCGAACTGCTGGTGGTCGGTGGTGGGCCACAGCTGGAGGCCTACCGGTCGCTGGCCACCGAACTCGGCATGGGGGAGCGGGTGCGTTTTCCCGGCCGCATCCCGCACGCCGACGTGCCCGGCGTGATCCGCGGCATGGACGTGTTCGTGGTGCCCTCGGTGCGCGACTCGGAGAGCTTCGGGGTGGCCGCCGTGGAGGCCCAGGCCTGCGGGGTCCCGGTGATCGTCTCCGATGTCGGCGGACTGCCCGAGGTGGTGCGCGACGGGGTCAGCGGATTCGTGGTGCCCGTCCGTGACCCGGCGGCCATTGCTGCGCGCATGCAGGAATTGGCCGCCGACCCGGCGCTGCGCGCCCGAATGGGTGCAGCCGGACGGGCGCACGCGGTTCAGGCCTACTCCTGGGACCGCAATGCGGGGCTCATGCTGGACGTTTATGCACGCCTGGATGTCGCCGGACGGTGACCAACGGCGCACGTCGAGAGCGCTGGTGTCGCACGCATGTGCCGGTCGCGCGCCCTACGCTGGGCGCCGGGGATCTTGCGGATGGGAGCTGAGTTCGGTGGTGCTGGCGCGCACGGAGACGTGGGCGCGCACGCGTACCCTCATCGCCCGGCGCCGCATTCTGTGGCTGCTGATCTCCCGGGACCTCAAGGTCAAGTACTCCGATTCCACCTTGGGTTACGTGTGGACGGTGCTCGAGCCGCTCACCATGGCCGCCGTCTACTGGTTCGTGTTCTCCAGGATCTTCCCCCGCGGCACCGCAGCCAGCGAGCCGTATTTGGTGTTCCTGCTGCTGGGCATGCTGCCCTGGCAGTGGGCCTCGGCGGTGATCTCCGGGTCCCCGCGATCCATCTCCGGTGAGGCCCGGTTGGTCCGTTCGGTGGACGTGCCCCGGGAGATCTGGGTGCTGCGCACCGTGGGCTCGAAGTTCGTCGAGTTCCTGTTCAGCCTCCCGGTGCTCTTCGCCTTCATGATCATCCTGCACACGGGTGCGAACTGGTACATCCTCATGTGGCCGCTGGCCATGGCCCTGATGTGGGTGACCCTGCTCGGCTTCGCGTTCATCCTGGCGCCCGTCTGTGTGATGTTCAGCGACATGGAGCGCCTGATGCGGATCATGGTCCGCATCCTGTTCTACATGTGCCCGGTGCTCTACGGCTCGGAGAAGGTGCTGCAGAGCAAGCACATCAATCCGGTGATCAAGGCGTTCTACGAGTACAACCCGTTCACCACAGTGCTGAGCATGTTTCGCGGGGCGGTGTTCCGTAACGAGTTACCGCCGGTCTCGACCGCGGTGCACGGCACCATCGTGGCGTTCGCCCTGCTCATCATTGGCTTGGTGGTGTTCCGCCGGCTCGAGCCCGACGTGCTCAAGGAGATCTGAGGCATGGGGCGCGCGAGCCAGAGCGGTCCGATGATCATCGCCGATGACCTCGGCATCCAGTTCCACGTCAACCGACGGCGGCGGATGAAGGTGCGCGAGTTCCTGGCGAAGGGCAAGACCGGCGCACCCGGCGGCCAGGAGGAGTTCTGGGCGTTGCGCAACGTCTCGTTCCAGATCGACCGGGGCGAGGCGGTCGGCATCATCGGCGGCAACGGGCACGGCAAGAGCACCCTGCTGCGGCTGATCTCCGGGGTGATGATTCCGGACGAGGGCAGCGCCTGGGTGAAGGGCGGCAGCAGCAAGGTCGCCCCGCTGATCGAGGTGACCGGCGGCTTCGAGGGCGAACTCACCGTGCGGGACAACATCTGGTTGGCCGCGGGCCTCAAAGGCCTGTCCCGCAAGCAGATCGGGGCCAAGTTCGACGAGATCGTGGAGTTTGCCGAGATCGCCCACCGCCTGGACACCCCGTTCCGGCACCTGTCCAGTGGCATGAAGGCCAAGGTCGGCTTCTCCGTGGTGACCAGCGTCGACCGGCCGATCGTGCTGGTCGACGAGGTGCTCTCGGTGGGGGACCGGGCGTTCAAGAACAAGTGCTTCATCCGCATGGAGGAGCTGCTCGGCCAGGGCAAGACCGTGTTGCTCGTCTCGCACAGTGCGGTGCAGGTGGAGCGGTTCTGCAAACGCGGCATCTATCTGCGCGACGGCCGGCTGATCGATGACGGCCCGGTCAGCGAGGTGCTCACCCGCTACGGCCGGGACGCGGACAAGTTGGCCGAGGACGATCGCTCCGCGCTGCGCGCCCGGCGTCGGGCGGCCCGGATGCTGCGCAACGGTCGGGGCGGCGAGGAACCTGATGACGAGATAGCCCTCGGCGCCCCGCGCCGACGTCCCACCGCGGCGGGCGCCGCCGACGCCGAGCGCGCACGACGCGAGGCTGATCTGGATGACTGACCGTCAGAATCCGACAACGCCCACCGCACTGGTGATCGTGGTGGACACCGCGGACCCGTTCGGCGAGCCGACGGCGTTGCTCCGTCCGCCGCCGGTCGGGCCGGTCGCGGTGGGCCTCGATACATCGATGTGGCCCCGACGGTGCTGGAACGTTTGCTGGGCCGGTTGGCCGGGCACGGCCTGACCCCGACCGCGGTGCTCACCCGGTCGCAATGGCGGGATTCGGTGTCTGCGCTGCTGCCCGCACAGGTCCCGGTCATCGCCCACTTCGACACCGCGGGTGGGTTGGCCGCGCTGGCCGCGCAGCTGGATCGCGGCACGGAACCGATCGTGATCGTGGCCGGGGATCTGCTCTGCCACGACGGTCTGCTCGGGGATCTGGTCGCCGATCCGCGGTTGCACAGCGCGCTGCTGGTGGGGGTGGCCGAGGGCCGGGTGCCGACCGTGCGGGTGGCCGCCGACGTGGTGGTCGAGGCGGGTACCGACGCCGCGCCGATCGAAGCGGGCACCGGCGCCGGGGTGGGTTTACTGCGGGTGGACGGCGGCGATCGGACGGCCGTCGCCAACGCGATCTGGCGGCTGTCCGGGACGGCCGCGGTGCACAACTGGACCACTGACCTCACGGACCTGGCCGTGCTCGGCGTGACCCGGGCCGAGGTGGCGCTGCGCGCGATCCCGGTGGGGGAATACGTGGCCGCCAGGGTGACCAGAACGGAGCAGTCCGCTGGTGTTGCCGCCCGACTGGCCGTGGTCAACGAGCACCGGGTGCGGCTGCGGCGGGTGGCCCGTCCGGATGACGGCTTCTACTCCACCTTCGTGGTGCGCCGGATCTCCCCACGGTTCACCGACTACGCGGTGCGCTGGAAGCTGACGCCCAACCAGATCACCGGGATCGCCTTTGGGGTCGCGCTGTTGGCTGCGTGGTGGTTCGCCGCGGGCAGCCGGCTGGACCTCGTGGTCGGTGCATTGCTGCTGCAACTGTCCTTGGTGCTGGACTGCGTGGACGGGGAGACCGCCCGGTTCACCCGGCAGTTCACCCCGCTGGGCGCCTGGTTGGACGCCACCACCGACCGGGTCAAGGAGTACCTGGTCTACGCCGCGCTCGCGGTCGGGGCGAGCCAGCACGGACACTCCGCGTGGACCCTGGCCACCGCGACGTTGGCGCTGCAGGTGTTCCGCAACTTCGTGGACTTCGGCTTCGTGGCGACCCTGGAGGAACGCCGGGGCGCGGGCGCCGGGGTGGGCGCCGCCGCGATCGCGTTGTCCGAGCGGACCAGCGGCACGGCATTGAAGTGGGCCAAGCGCATGGTGTTCCTGCCGATCGGGGAGCGCTGGCTGCTGATCTCGCTGGTGGCCGCCATCGCCGGGCCCCGCGCGGTGTTCATCGTGCTGCTCGCCCTGGGATCGGTGTCCGCGGTGTACGCGACCACGGGCCGGGTGTTGCGCACGCTCGCGGTGC
>Ga0137412_10000604_pt1 | contig 26077 bp, 15 predicted proteins | sample CZODoug2_1_16fun_FD_122160 | JGI IMG/M metagenome (GOLD analysis project Ga0137412, IMG submission 122160) | Vadose zone soil fungal communities from Angelo Coast Range Reserve, California, USA - CZODoug2_1_16fungal (Hybrid Assembly) | ecosystem: Environmental > Terrestrial > Soil > Vadose zone... | reverse complement strand
GTGCGGATCGTCCGCGTCGTCCTGATCGCCGTCGCCGCGGGCGGGCTCGCCGTCGGCGGCTTCGACCTCACCCCGGTCCTCTTCGCCCTGCCCGGGCCGCTGCTGCTCGTCGCCGCCCTCGACCTGATCGAGCCCCTCGCCCAGGAGTCGGACCACCCGACCCGGCGCCTGCTGTTGCCCCTCGCCTCGGCCGGGCTGATCCGCCGCCACCTGGCCGCGCCGGTCGCCGCGATGGCGTTCACGCTGGCGATCGCCACGGTCACCGCAGCGGTCGCGGGCGGCGATCCCGGCCTTGCCCTCGGTGTCGGTGCGGTTGTACCAGCTGCCGCCGTCGAGCTTGCCGGCATTGACCAGGTAGCGGGCGGTGGCGGGTCCCGATCGCGACCCGAACGCCGCACGCGCCTCGACCAGCAACGGCGCGAACCGACGGTTGAACCCGACGTGCAGTCGGTCGTTGCCGGACTCCCGCACCGCCGTCAGCACCTGCTGGATCTGAGCCTCCGTCAGGGCCAGCGGCTTCTCGACGAACACCGCCTTCCCCGCGCGCAGCGCCCGGGCCACCAGGTCGGCGTGCGAGCGGTGCCGGGTCACCACGAACACCGCGGCCACGGCGTCGTCCTCCAGCACCGCGGCCGGGTCGGTGGCCGCCCGGTGGAAGCCGAACTTCTCGACTGCATTCGCGGCGGACAGCGCGGAGTTGGTGACCACGGTGGCCAGGTCGATGTCGGGTCGCCCGCGCAGGTGCGGCAGCAACATGGAGTTCGCATAGTTGCCGGCGCCGATGAAGGCGATCCGCAGCGGCCTGCTCGCCGGGCGCCGCCGCGACGACGTGTCCGGCAGCCGCGCCGGTGCGATCGCGGGCTCGGGGACCTCGACGTGGCCCGGCGGGACAGCGGGGTAGCGGAACAGCACGGCGACCGACCGCAGCCCACCCTCCTGCAGCGATCGGTAGGTGGGCACGGCGTCGTCGAAGTCGGCGAGGTCCGAGATCAGCGGCGCCACGTCGATCCGCCGGCGGGCCAGCAGGTCGACGAAGCACTCCATGTTGCGCCGCTCGGTCCACCGCACGTACTCCGCGGGATAGTCCCGACCCTCCAATTCGTAGCGCGGGTCATAGCGACCGGGGCCATAGGAACGGGAGAAGCGAACGTCAATTTCCTTTTCGTAGCAGGCGTTCCACGGGAAGTTCATCGCGCACTTGCCGATGTCCACGATCCGGCCACGGCCGCGGACCGCACGGACCGCGAGCGCCACCGGGGCGTCGTCGCGCGCGCCGGCCGTGATCAGCACGTGGTCTACGCCGCGGCCGCCGGTCGCCTCGGCGACCAGCGAGTCCAGCGCCGAACTCGGGGCCGCGGCCGCGATTGCCCCGGTGAGTTGCGCGAGCTCGCACCGGGCCGGATCCAGGTCCGCCCCGATCACCCGCACCCCGGCGGCGGCGTACAACTGCACCGCCAGTGCTCCGATCAGGCCGAGGCCGATCACCAGCACGCTCTCGCCGAGCGCGGGTTCGGCCTGCCGCAGGCCCTGCATCGCGATCGCACCCACGGTGGTGAAGGCGGCGTGGGACTCGAAGACGGTGTCCGGCACCCGCACGAACAGGTTGCGCGGGACCCAGTTGTACTCAGCGTGCAGCGCCTGTTCGTTGCCCGCGGCGGCCACCCGGTCCCCCACGGTGACGTCGGCCACGCCCTCGCCCACCGCGGTGACGGTGCCCTCCAAGGAGTAACCCAGCGGCGTCCACGAGTCGAGTTTGTTCATCACCTTTTGGTAGGTCGCGACAGGCCCGGCCGACGCCGCACTCGCCAGTACCTTGGCGACCTGGTCCGGCCGCGCCCGGGCCTTGCCGACCAGCGACAGGGCGGCCTCGTCCACCTTCATCAACTCGGTGCCGGTGGAGATGAGTGAGTACGACGTGCGCACCAGCACTCCGCCGGGCCGACAGGCGGGCACCGGTGTGTCGATCAGCGCGAGTTCACCGGTGCGGTAGTTCTGCACGACCTGTTTCACTCAGCCCACCTTCACGCGTTCGGGCAACGTTGATCCGTTTGCGGGTGCGGCACCGGCGGCCAAGGCGGCCCGGTACCAGTACTCCAACGTGAGGATGTGCCAGAGTTGCTTGGCCCGGTCCTGGGCACCGGCCGCGTCCTCGGCGATCAGCCGGGTCACCGATTCGGTCCGCAGCAGGCCGGTGGAGACCAGGACGCCGTCGTGCGCCACCTCGCGCATCAGCGGCGCGAGATCCCGGCTCATCCATGCCCGCAACGGGGCGCTGAACAAGCCCTTCGGGCGGTTGATGATCTCGTCCGGCAGCACGCCGGCGGCGGCCTGCTTGAGCACCACCTTGCTGCGTCGGCCGACGACCTTGCGGGTGCCGGGGTAGGCGAACGCGGCTTTCACCACCTCGACGTCGACGAACGGCACCCGCACCTCGGTGGAGGCGGCCATGCTGGCGCGATCGGTGTAGGCGAGGTTCAGCCCCGGCAGGAACATCCGGGTGTCGGCCAGGCACATCCGGTTCACGTGGTCTTCGAGCCGTTGGTCGGCGTAGATCGCCGCATGCTCGTCCAGCACGTCGTCGACCAGCGGCGCCAGGTCGGGGTGCAGCAGCGCGCCCAACTCGTCACGGTCGTACATCGTGTAGCTGCGCCGGAACGCCGTTTGCTCGTCCAACTCGGCGAAGGAAAGGAACCGTTTGGCGAATCTGACGGAGCGATAGCCCCGGCTGCGACCGGATACTGGCATCCGGTCCACCGCGCCGCGGATGCCACGGCGCAGCGGTGCCGGCACGTGCTGGTAGCGCAGCGCGAGCAGGTTGGCGGTGTGTTTGCGGTAGCCGGCGAACAACTCGTCGGCGCCCATACCGGAGAGCAGCACCTTGATGCCCGCGTCCCGGGCGGCCGAGCAGATCAGGAAGGCGTTGATCGCCGCCGGGTCCCCGATCGGTTCGTCGAGATGGTGCACCATCCGCGGCAGTTCCTCGGTGATGCGCGGCGCGATCTCGATCTCGTGCAGGCGCACCCCGAAGCGCCGGGCGACCTGGCGGGCATAACGCAGGTCGTCCGGCATCGCCTCCCACTTCGTGTCGTCACCGCGGAAGGCGATCGTCCAGGCCTGCAGGTTCGACCGGCCACGAGTGGCGAGCCCGGTGAGGTAGCTGGAGTCCAGCCCACCGGACAGGAACGCGCCGACCTCCACGTCGGACAGCAGGTGGCGTGCCGTCGAATCCGCAATGACCTCGGCCAGGTTCGGCGCCGGGCCCTCGGCCGCGGCCGCGGCCTCATCCGGCAGGGACCAGTACCGGCCCGGCGTCACCCGACCGTCCGGCTCGATCCGCAGCCAGCAGCCGGGTTGCAGCTTGTGCACGTCGGTGAAGGCACAGCGCGTATCGGGGACCCAGTAGTAGAACAACGATGCGGCCAACGCGCCCGCATCCACCTGCAGGGATCGGCCGACCGCGCCGACGATCGCCTTCAGCTCCGAGGCGAACAGCACGCCGCCCGCCGCCCGCGTCCAGAACAGCGGCTTGATGCCGAGTTGGTCGCGGACCAGGGTCACCTCGCCGCTGCGCTGGTCGTGCACGGCGAAGGCGAACATGCCGCGCAGCCGGGGCAGGCAGTCGAGGCCCCAGCGCCGCCAGGCCTGCAGCAGCACCTCGGTATCCGACGTACCCCGGAACCGCACGCCGGCGGCGATCAGCTCTCGGCGCAGCTCCGGAGAGTTGTACAGCTCCCCGTTGTAGGTCAGAGCCAGGCCGTCGCGTTCCATCGGCTGCGCACCGGTCGGCGACAGGTCCAGAATGGCGAGCCGCCGATGCCGCAGCTCGACGCCGCCGTAGCAATAGCTGCCGGCTCCGTCGGGGCCACGGTGGTCCAGGGCCCCGATGAGCCGGTCCGCCACTGACGCACCGTCAGTACAACCGACGGCACCCGCGATCCCGCACATCAGACGTGCGCTCGGTCGCGCCCGCCGGCCGGGGTGCCGATCAGCTCCCGGTACAGATTGACGTACGCCGGCACCTGGCACCGCCAGGCCAGTACGTCCTCGACCCGGGCCCGGCCCGCCAGTCCCATCTCCTTGCGCCGAGGTTCGTCGTCCAGCAGAGCGAGGACTGCATCACCGAAGTCCTCCGGACTGTTCGGCCGGGCGTAGACGGCGGCGTCCTGTGCGGACACCCGGGTCTCGACCAGGTCGAAGGCCACCACCGGCAGTTCGTGTGCCATGTACTCCATCGTTTTGTTCATCGTCGAGACGTCGTTGAGCGGATTGCGCGGGTCCGGGGACAGACCGACGTCGGCGGCGGACAGGATGCGACGGACCTCGGCGTCCGGGATCCGCCCGGTGAAGGTCACCGCCGAGTCCAGGTCGAGCATCCGCGCCATCTTCCGCAGGCTCGGGGCGGCGTCGCCGTCCCCGATCAGGACGAGCGCCACATCGGTACGGCCCCGCGTGTGCACGATGTGGTGCATGGCGCGCAGCGCGACGTCCACGCCGTCCTGAGGACCCATCACCCCGAGGTAGGCCAACAGGTGTTGCCGGCCGTCGCGGACCGCGGGATCGACCGGCCCGCGGTGCATTCGGGTGGGGTCGGGCCCGGTCCGCACGACCCGGACGTGTGCCGGCTTCTTCCGGCCGCGCTCCAGCGCCTTTCGGCGGTAGGACTCGTTCGTCGACACGACGCGGTCGGCAACCAGATAGGTCAACCGTTCGGCGGCCAGCAGCAGCCGATGGATCGCGTCGGTCCCCGCGGGGAAGCGCGATCGGTACAGCTCCGGGCACAGGTCGTGCTGGTCGAAGACCACCTTCACCCGCCGCAGCACCTTGAACGGCAGCGCCGCCACCCAGAGGACATCGGGTGGGTTGCACAGTTGGACGACCCGGAACGGTTCCCGCCGCCACACCCGCAGCAAACCCACGAACGTGGCCAGGATCGACCAGGCGTACTCGGCCACGAACAGGATCTGACGGGTGATCGGTGGGAACGGCCGGTACTTGTGCAAATGCACGCCCTCGACGACGTGGTAGGTCGGGTCACCGGGTCCCTTCGGGCATACCACCGAGACTTCGAAGCCTGCTTCACGCAGCGCCAGACATTCCAGCCAGACCCGACGGTCGAACGGCACCGGAAGGTTCTGCACGACGATGCAGACATGGGCGCGCGCGCCCCGACGCCTCACCACCCGATGCCCTCGTAGCCGGGGAGTTCCTCGATCCGGGCGCCGAGGCGCCCATTGAGGTCGAACACACAACCCGCGCCGGCGGCGGCGACCGCTCCCAACCCGGCGGGCTCGGCGTTGGACACGATGATCACCGAACATCCGTCCACCGCCTCGGCCGGCGAGTCGTACAGCACCCGGTGCAGATGCGGCAGTCGCGCCTCCACCTGACGCAGGTTCGCGCCGGTCAACCGCCGCGGGTTGACCACCGGGTCGTGGATGCGCAGTTCGAGGCCCTTGCCGATGAGCAGCTCGGCCAGCGCGACGTTCGGGCTCTCCCGCAGGTCGTCGGTCGCCGCCTTGAACGACAGCCCCAGCAACGCGACCCGTCGGTTGTGCCCGAGTTCCTCGACCCGACGGACCACCCGGTCAGCGAGATCGCGCACAACGTGATCGTTGGAGGCCAACACGGCATCCAGCACGGGCAGGTCGGTGGACGTGCTGCGGGCCAGGTACATCAGGCTTCGCACATCCTTCGGCAGGCAGGAGCCACCGAAAGCAAAGCCCGGGCGCAGATAGGCCGGCGACACGTTCAGCACGGTGTCCCTGACGAAAAGCTCCATCACCTGACGGGCGTCCACCCCGAGGCGGCGATAGAGGCTCGCCAGCTCGTTGGCGAACGCGACCTTGAGCGCGTGGAAGGCATTGCAGCTGTACTTGAGCCCCTCGGCGACGCCGAGCGGGACGTGGTAGGTCTCGCAGGGCAGGAAATGGAACAGCTCCCGCACCGCGCCGGCGGCGGCTTCCTCGCCGCCGATGACCAGGAACGGTGGGTCGAAGAAGTCAGCGACGCCGGAACCCTCGCGTAGGAACTCCGGGCAGGAGGCCACGTGCAGGTCGGTCCCCAGCGTGCGTCCGGAGCGCTGCGTCAGCAGCGGCGCCACCACATCGGAGATGGTGCCCGGCGGCACCGTCGAGCGGATCACCACCGTGTGCGGCCGCGTCCGCCCGCGCAACGCGTCCCCCACCTCGCCGATGGCACGGCTCAGCTGCCCGAGATCGGTGCTGCCGTCGATCGCCGAGGGCGTACCGACGCACACCACGGTGATGTCCGCGTCGGTCACCGCATCGGCCGCAACCGTGGACGCGCTCAGCCGGTCGGATCGCACGGCAAGCTCCACGATGGCGTCCAACCGGGGCTCGATCACCGGTGGTCGACCGTTTGCCAGCGCACTCACCTTGCCCGCGTCCACGTCGACGCCGATGACCCGATGATCCTTGACGGCAAGGCATGCCGCGGTCACCGTTCCGACATAGCCCAGCCCCAGCACCGCGACATTCATGGCCATCTCAGTACGCCCCTCCGCCTCGTACGACAGTCGCGACGGTTCGGCACATGATCAACAGATCCATGATCAGCGACCAGTTCTCCACGTACCGGACGTCGAGCCGAACCGTGTCCTCCCAGGACAGATCACTGCGGCCGCTGACCTGCCACAGGCCGGTCATGCCCGGCTTGACGTGCAGCCGACGGCCCGCGCTGCGGTCGTAGGTCTGCACCTCACGCAGCAGCGGTGGACGAGGCCCGACCAAGGACATCGACCCACCCAACACGTTGAACAGTTGCGGCAGCTCGTCCAACGAATGCCGGCGCAACCAGCGGCCGACGGGTGTCACCCGAGGGTCGTCGACAACCTTGAACAGCGGGCCGGCCCCTTGGTCGCGGGCCAGCAACCCGTCCTGCACCCGGTCGGCACCCACCACCATGGTGCGGAACTTCAACATCGAGAACGTGGTACCGGCCCGGCCCACCCGCTCCTGACGGTAGAACACGGGACCACCGCCGCGTTTGATCGCGATCGCGATACCCAGCATCAGCGGCGACAGCAGCACGAGCAGCAGCGCCGCTCCGATCAGATCGCTGGCCTGCTTGATCAGCCGTCGGATTCCGGTCAGGGTGGGTTCGGTCAGCCGCAACAGAGGGAAGCCGTCCACGGAGTCGATGCGCAACCTCGAGCCCATCAACGCCATCAGCCCGGGGTCGACCACGACCTCGGCATTGGTGCCCTCCAGGTCCCAGGCGAGGTCCTGCAGCCGGGAATTGGTCCAGCCGGGGTCGGGCGCGATGGCGACGACGTGGTAGCCGAACTCCCACACCGCGTCGACCAGGCCGTCGTGATCGCAAATCACCGGCACTTCCCCCACCCGCATCGCCAACTGGCCCTCCCGCCCGGGGGGGACGCAGACGCCGGTCACCCGCCAGCCGTCCTGCGGGGCATGGCGGGTGCGCCGCACCAGTTCCTCCACCCCGGAGGGCGTGCCGACCGCCAGCACGTTGCGCATGCACAGCCCGCGGCTGCGGTATCGACGCAACTGCCGGCGCAGCAGCGCCCGACCGGCCACCGCCAGCACGAGCGCGATCGGCGTTACCCCGAACGCGTACGGACGCAGGGACGGCTCCTTCACCGCCAATCCGGCCACGCCGACCAGCAGCGCCAGCCACAGAAAGCCACGGAACACCCGGGTGTACTCGTCCGGTCCGCGACCCAGTTCGGTGGCGTCCCAGGCACGCACCGTGCGCAGGATCAGCACCGCCGCGGCGAACTCGAGGATCAGGAACTCGACGTGCAACTGCCTCGACGGGGCCCGCGCGCCCCATACCTGGTGCATCAGTTCCGACAGTCCGATCGCGATCAGATCGGTCGCGATCACCGCTTTGCGGTACCGCTTCTCCCACGCAGGTCTGGCCACCGAGACCCGCACGGAGACCTGGGTCCGCAGGTGCTCCACGGACGGCTGTCGCAGCCGCGGCGAACGCACTTCGTAGCGCGGCGATGCCGTGCTGCGGTAGGTGATCGAGGTCCCGAGCCCGGCGATCTCCGCCACAGCGGCCGCCCTTTCGTCGTCCGCCGGTCTGGCGGGTATGTGCGATGTCGTTTGGTTATTGAAAGCAACTTGTGTCATTACTGAAAACAACCTGCGGCCTTGCTGACAGCGCTTGGCCTAGAGGTCCGACACCGCCGGGCGCTCAGCGTGGGGCTTCCCGACCGCAAGGGCGCGCAAACTGGGTGCAAAGGCCCTTTTTTTCCGAGAATTGTTTGAAACGCGCCTGTAGTCATTGCGACGGCCCGCCCGGCGAGGAAGAACTCTTCGCGAACGAGGCGCAAGCACCTCGCTAATGGCGCCCCAAGTAGCGTGATGTAACCGGCCGTTTACTCCACGCATCCGAAAGTCGCGAGCCTATTTCCACTGCCGCCGGGCACTTGTAACAAACCCGTTGATGCAGGTCAGCACGTCACGCGCTTGACTTCGAACCCACGCCGACAGGAGGCTTCGATCATGCTCGACCACGAGACATCCGAGACCTGGCTGGCGGGACTCCACCGACTGAACGGGGTGATTCATTCGCATGGACAGCCACTGATCGGGAATTTGTGCTATCTCCACAAACAAGAGGATTACCTTCGCAGCGAGCCAACGCCAGCTTTTCGGGACAAGCGCGAACGGTTTCGTGAAGCGGTCGACAATCGGCGACGGATGCTCGAGGTGGGGGTGAACGGGGGCCATTCCGCATACGTGGCTCTGACGGCCAATCCCGCGCTGGAATTCCACGGCATCGACATCTGTGAACATGCCTACGTCCAGTCGGCTGTCGACCACCTGGCGCGCCAATTTCCCGGTCGGGTCCATTTCCATCGGGGCAGCTGTTTAGAGGTCATGCCGCAACTGGCGAAGCGGGGTGAGAAATTCGATGTGTTTCACATTGACGGGGCCAAACACACCTATCTCAGCGACATCTACTGGTCGAGCCGCATGATTTCCGGGCGCTGCGCGGCACTCATCATGGACGACACCGAGCAGCATGCGTTGTCCATTGTCTGGAAGGTCTGCACCGCATTGGGCGTGATCCGTCCGCAGACCTCGACAGCGCCCTCAGGCGCCCGCGGCAACACCAACGAGGTCGGCACCCTGCAACGGTTGCCCAGCTGGAAGCAATCGATCCTGCGGGTGCTCGTCGTCGGCGCGGCGGTGTGGGTTCGGGTGCGCAACGCAGTGCGAACGGCGCGGCGCAACCTCCGAGGATCGCGACGGGACTGACCGCTAGATGCTGCCCCGGCGCACGCTCGTCACCGTGGCTGTCCTCGCCGCGCTGGTCTCCGGATGTGCCGGCGCGACCCGCCCCACGGCGTCCCCGTCCCCCTCGGCCCTATCCCCCTCGTTCTCGCCCACCGCGGCGGACGCCGTGGCACGGGGCGCCGTCGGAGTACGGCCGGCGCTGTGCGCCCGTGCGCCGGCCGGGGAGCCGACGGCGCCGGCCGGGGCGGTCGTCGTCGACCCCGCCACCGCGGGCGACCTGATGGCCAAGACCGCCGCCAACCCGTCCGGCACGACCTTCTGGTTGGCACCCGGCGTCCACACGCTGGGCACCGGTGAGTTCGCGCAGGTCATCCCCAAGGACCACGACACCTATCTGGGCGCACCGGGAGCCGTGCTCGACGGCCGCGGGGTGACCCGCTACGCGTTCACCCAGCACGCGCCGAACGTCACCATTCGGTACCTGACCGTCCGGGGTTTCAACCCCCCGCGAAACGAGGGGGTGGTCAATCACGATTCCGCGGACGGCTGGGTGATCCGCGACAACGTGATCCGCGATAACCACGGCGCGGGGATGATGGCCGGCGCCGGCCAACAGGTGATCGACAACTGCCTCGCGGACAACGGTCAGTACGGGATGAACGCCTATCAGGCGGCCGGCGGCATCAAGAAGCTGGTGGTGGCGGGCAACGAGATCGTCGGCAACAACGCCGATGATCTTGAAGCTGCCCATCCGGGGTGCGGCTGCACCGCGGGCGTCAAATTCTGGGCCGTCGACGGTGCCGACGTGCGCAACAACTGGGTCCACGGCAATCACGCGGTCGGCCTGTGGGCGGACACCAACGACAACGACTTCCTCATCGAGAACAACTGGATCGAGGACAACGACGGCGAGGCGGTGAACTACGAGATCAGCTACAACCTGATCCTGCGCAACAACACGATCGGGCACAACGCCGTCCGCAAGGGCGGCGTCTTCGCCGCGCGCCAGGACGACTTCCCGGTGGGCGCCGTCTACCTCAACTCCTCGGGTGGCGAACCGCGGGTGCCCGCCCGCACCGACCGCATCGAGATCTACGGGAACCTGTTCGACCGCAACTGGTCCGGCATCACCGCGTTCGAGGACGCCAACCGATTCTGCAACAGCCCGGTCAACTCCTCCAGGAAGGCATGCACGCGGGTGGGCCCCGGGGTCTCCGACTGCGTCCGGCCGGGCATCGCGTCGGAACCGCTGTACAGCGACTGTCGGTGGAAGACCCAGCGGGTCACCGTCCACGACAATCGGTTCATCTTCGACCCTGCGACGGTCGGCTGCTCGAACGGGTTGTGCGGACGGATGGCGCTGCTGGCCAACGAAGGAACCTCACCGAGTTGGTCGCCCTACCGGGGCTCGGCGATCGAGGACGCGGTGACGTTCCGGCAGGACAACAGGTGGTCCCAGAACACCTACGCGGGGCCCTGGCGCTTCATGGTGCACGACACCGCGACGAACGGGAACTTCGCGACGTGGCGCGGGGCTCCCTATGCGTCGCAGGACGCGGGGTCGACGTCCGGGGAGTGAACCTCGTCGCCGTCGAGGCGACGCACCACCCGCGCGGGCACCCCCGCCACGACGACATTGGCCGGCACGTCCTTGGTAACCACGGCGCCGGCCGCGACCACCGCTCCCGGCCCCACCCGCACCCCCGGCAGCACCGTGACGTTGGCGCCGAGCCAACAACCCCGCTCCAGGACGATGGGCCCACGCGTGGGAGGGCCACACCGAAAGTCCGCCGGGCCAAGCTGGTGGGTCGTGGTGCACAGCGCTGTGCCGTGACCGACCACGACGTTTGCCTCCAGGACGACCGGCGCGCCCAGATCCAGGAAGCAGCTCCGATTCAGCAGGCTTCGCTCGCCGATGGTCAGGTTCCACGGCCGGCCGAAGAACGTGCCACCGCGCACCGTGGCGGTGGACGCCACCGTGGCCCCGGCGGCGCGCAGCATGGATCGGCGCATCGCCAGGCCGACGAAATCGTCCCCCACCGCGTTCGACGCGGTCATGATCAGGTGCCGCAGCAGCACCCACCCGCGTCGGGGCGCACCCGTCTGCCGGGGCGCACTCATACCGACGCTCCCCGCTCGCTGCGGATGACGGCTCGGTAACCCTCGACCAGACGCGCCAGTCCGGTCTGCTCGGTGAAGTGGGCCAGATATCGCGCCCGGGCCGCCGCGCCCATCCGCGCCGAGGTTGCGGGGTCGCTCACCGCATCGATGCACGCGCTCAGCGAGCCGGCGTCGCCTACCTCGTGCAATATGCCTGACACTCCATCAGAAACCAATTCCAGCAGGGATCCGTGCGCCGCGCCCACCGCCGGCACTCCCGCAGCCATCGCCTCGACCACCACCAGGCCGAATGCCTCCGGCCAGACCGACGGCACCAGGACCGCGCGAGCGCCGGCAATGAGCCGCTCGCACTCCGCCCGATCGCGCAACCCCAGGTACTCGACGTCGTCGCGACCGGCGGCCCAACCGGAGACCCGGGCCGCGAGTTCCCCGGTGCCGGCGATCCGCAGTGGTGTGCGCAGGCGGGTCTCCTGCGGCAACCGGTCCCAGGCGGCCATCAGCAGACCGACGCCCTTCTCCTCGTTGAGCCGACCCAGGTACAGCAGATGCTCGCCGACACCCGAGCGCGCCACCCGTGGTTCGGGGACGAAGTTGTGCTTGACCACCAGGCGTTCGGCGGGCATGCCCGCCGCGATGAGGGTCCGGCGCTGTGCGGCGGAGATGCAAAAAAACGTCTCCACGCCGTGCCACCAGCGACGTCGGTTGGCGACCATCGCCACCGTCAACGGCACGGTCGCCGGTCGGGACCCTCGATAGCAGCCGTGTCGCACGGACGGCCAGGGCACCCGTCCCACACAGTCGTCGCACACTCGACCGTCCCGGTAAAGGGTTCCGGAGGGACACACCAAACGGAAGTTGTGCAACGTCGCCACCACGGGCACGCCTGCCACGTTCGCGGCGCGGATCGCCGACGCGGTCACCATCGGAAATGTGTTGTGCAGGTGCACGACGTCCGGTCGAAACGATGCGATCCGCGCCGCGACCGACTCGCCCGCGCGCCGGGAGCCGGGGATCTCGGCAATCACCCGGGCCTTCTGCAGTCGGGACATCGCCGCGATGTCGTCGCTGCGCCGCTCGACCGTTTCGACTTGGTGGCCGTGTGCCCGCAACAGGGTGACCTCCTGATCGAACACGTGGTCCTCACCGCTGGGTTGGCCGCTGCGGTAGCGGTTGTGCGCCATGAGCACCCGCAGGGTCATGGCTCGGCCCCACCGGGTCGGACGAGGAGCGCCGCGGCCAGGACCGCCATCAGCAGATGCGGGCTCGCGTCCCCGAACCCGACCTCGGTGTACGAGACCACTGCGAGGTAGGTGAGCAGGAACGCCGCGACGGTCCGGCTCGGCGAGGGACGGGCCGAGACCAAGCTGAAGAGCAGCACCACGAACACGGCGAGGAAGATCGCCAGTCCGAGATAGCCCTGCTCGTGGTAGACCGCCAACCACGCGTTGTCGATGGGCCGACCCTCGAAACCCTTGTCCGACAGACCGTGGCCGAACACCCGCTGCTCGAGCGTGCGCGGTTGCGCGAGCAGGTTGTCCCAGACGACGGTACGGCCGGAGAGTTGGGCGATGCCCTCAGTGGTCTGACCGCGCTGTAGCCAAGCCAGGACGAGTGGGGAGGCCAGGAAGGCACCCGCTGCGGCGACGACTGCCATCCCGCCCAGAAAACGACCGGCGCGCCGGCTGCCCAGGTACGCCGTGCCCGCGGCGACCAGCAAGCCGGCGATCAGCCCGAACAGCGCGGTGCGGGAGTGGGCCAGGAACGCGATGACGAGCGAGCCTGGAACGATCAGGCGCACGGTACGGCCGGAAACCTCGCCGGTGAGCCACAATGCCACCACTAGCCCGGTGCCGATCGCGCCGAACTGCGCGACCTGGGACCACGTCATCGGCCAGATCGCCCCGACCAGGCGCGGTCGCAAAGACCGTCCGCCGGTCACCAGCACGCCCAGCACGATCAAGGCCTGCACGGCCAGGCAGGCGCGTAGGTGCGCCCGGACCAGGGCCAGCGGCTCACGCCAGGCCGGCGTCAAGAGCCACAGCGTGGCGATGAACAGGATCAGCCGCGTGCATCGCCACAACGCCCCCGGGCCTGCATCGAGGCGGACGCTCGAGACCAGCGCCGCCAGGGCGAGCAGGCTGAACAGGGTGAGGATGACGCTCGGTCGGATCAGCTGCGAGGAATTCCACGCGAGCGCCAACCAGAACGCCACCAGCAGTGCGCCCATCGGCAGGACCTTGCCGATCAGCGTGGGGATCGGCAGCACACTGCCGCCGAAGAACGGCATGGTGTTGAACACGAGCAGGGTCCAGATCAACCCGGGCGTGTCCGAGAAGATCGTTGTCCACAGCTGCGACAGGCGACCGTGGTGCCCGGCGACCGAGGGAGCGGTACTTGTCACGGCGCCCGCTCGGACTGAAGGACCAGCCACAGGTGCCAGCCGAGCCGACTCGCGCCCGGCAGTCCGTGCACCGGCAGTGGCGGGGCGTGCATGTAGTGCTGCGAGGACCGCACCCGCCGGAAGCCAGGGAAGTCGCGACGCACCTCGGGCAACGAGTAGACCCGGGCGAACGGGTTGAGTGGTCCGTCGGTGTTGCGGTGGGTGAAGTTCTCCAGGCAGAGGTAATTGCGCAGGCCGACGGCCTCGGCGTTGTCCAGGTGTTGGCCCACGATCGTCGAACGACCGACCGCGGGCACCCGCCGCAGCGGATAGGCGGCGGCCAGCACCGCCCGGCGCACCAGTCGGATGCTCACCTGGAAGTTCAGCGATCGGCGGGCGTACAGCATCGCGACCAGCAGGCCATCCGGGCGCAGCACCCGACGGATCTCAGCGGCCGCCGTGGTGATCTCCGGCACGTGGTGCAGCACGCCGTGGCTGAACACGACGTCGAAGGAGTCGTCCGGCCACGGGATCGACAACACGCTGCCCTGCTGGATCTGACGGTACGGCAGATCGCGCAGGGCGAGCCGGGCCGCCACCCGCCGGACCGCCTCCTCGGTGAGGTCCAGCCCGGACCACCGGGCGCCCCGGCGGATGAGTTGCTCGGACTCCGCTCCCTGGCCGAGGCCGATCTCCAGCACGTCCCGTCCCGCCCACTCGATCGTGTCCAGGCAGCCGGGGATGTGACCCTCCTGCCGGTACCGCCAGGAGTCGTAGGCGGCGAAGAACTGCTCGAGGTCACCCTGATGCTTCTGGCCGAGTCCGCCGACCAGCGCGTCGCCGCACGGGTGGGCCTGCCAGAACTGCTGAATGGACGCTTCGTTCATCTCACCACCGCCAGTTCATCACGCTGGTCAGCTCGGTCTGGGATGACGTGGTGCCCAGGCCGGTGAGCAGCCAGGCAGGCTGTTTGCGTCCGAATCCGGGCGAGTACCAACCCGCGGGCGGGTCCTGCTCACCACAGTGCGCCGACCACGTCAACGCCTCGGGCAGCTCCAGCGCTGCCTCGCGGTTGCGGCCGCCGGCGGCCCAGCGCAGCGTGGCTCGGCCGGCGTGCAGGTCGAGGTCAACGTCGGGGCCGAGGTGGAAGCTCAGCCGACAGGTCCGGCCCGCACCGCCGGAAAGGATGTCCCGAACGGTCAGCGTGCCGGCGTCCGGGTCGAGCACCACCACCCGCCGATGTCGCGTCCCGGCCCGCCGCAGATACCCGTCGTGCTCACCGGCCCAGCGACCGCGGCCACCGGGCTCCTGATGGACCGTCAGCACGCGGCTGCGAGCGTGCCGTGTCCACAGGAACGGCCCGCCGGATTCCGACTGGTCGACGCCGTCGAGTTCCACGGTGTTGTGGCCCCGGCTGGAGCGGAACGCTGCCCGCCATTGCGGTTCGGTGTGGTAGCAGTAGGTCCCGGGGTCGGCGAGGATCTCCGTCCCGTCGATGCGCACCTCCACGGACAGGGCATCGGCGTGCGCGTGCGCGGCGATCGACCCGAAGCCGTGCGGGCCACCGTCGCAGCGCACCCAGATCTCACTGTCCGGCCGGTCGGGTGCGCGGCCCCGCAGCACGGTGACGCCCGCATCCGGGAAGTGGTCCGGCCGCTGCGCCGGGCGCGGTCGCTGCGTCGGCCGGGTGCGGAACAGGGCGCCCAGCAGGGCGGCGCGGGCGTCCGGTTCGGGCAGGGCCGGCCACCAATCGGCCGCGCCGAACGCTGCGGCTGCGGCACTGAGCAGGCCCGCCGTGCGCCGCTCGTCGAGTGCCTCCAGCGCGAGTGCCTGTCCGTCATCGCCGTCGCCGTGCCGTGGGCCGCGCAACCGCGCATCGACGACCGCGGCCAGGGCGTCCGCCATTGCGGTGAGCAGTTCGGGCAGCCGTGGCGGCACCGGGTACCGCGCGGCGTCCGCCTCGGCCAACGCCACCAGGCCGAGCTCGAGAACCAGACCGTGGTAGTCGCCGGCCTGTTCGCGATTCAGGCCCGAACCGAAGGTGTTGCGCTCCAGCGCGGTCACCAGCGCCTCGAGGGATTCCGCCCGCCATCGGGCGGATTCCGGATACCAGTCGAAGGCGCATGCAGCGACGAATCGACCCGCGGCCTCGGCGACCCCGTGGTTGTTTGCCGACGACCCCACACTCGGCATGGCCGCCAGCCACGCCTGATGCTGATAAATCTGCGCCTGCGCCTCGGGGTTGTCGTCGAACACCTCGCGCACGCGGGGCCAATCGGCCAACAACCGACGGACCCACGTCCACGAAATCAGTCGGACGCCGAGTTCGATCCCGCTGATCCAGTGCGGGCCCCGCCAGGGTGGATTTCCCGCCCACCAGGACTTCAGGTGATCGGCCACCCGCTCGGCGCACCGCTCGTCGCCGTCCAATGCCCAGCCGGCGGCCAGCACCGTCAGGTGATGATGCCGGGACAGTTCCCAGATCTGCTTGATGTCACCGACGGCGTTCGGGTCGCGGTAGGCGATATCGAAGGCGAACTTCTCCGACGCCGCACGCCGGCCGCTTGCCGGATCGAGCCACCAGTCGGGCGCAACCAGGTCCTCGCGCGGCACACCGAACGTCTCCCACCGCCCGCACAGCAAATCCTCGCCGGCGGCCAGCACCCGGTCCCGGGTGGCGGCCGGCATCGCCAGGGCACCGGCCGGCAGCGGCGCCGGTCCGCGGCGGGTCTGCCGCACCGCGGGGGCTTCCGGCACCCGATGGCGGCGGCGTTCCACCAACACCCGGTTCTCGAACCGAGCGCAGATCTCTGCGGGTCCCATCCGGGACAGCCGGCGCAGGTACCAATCCACCGAAGGCATCAGCGCACGCTCACCCGACCGCCGCGGGCGCCGCGGATCGGCCCACGGCACCGAAGGTCTCGTCGCGCGGGTCCGGGTCGACCAGGAACACCCCGATCGTCGTCATCCCGGCGTGCTCGAGGTCGGCTGCGGCCAACCGCAACGCCTGTTCCCGGAGGTGTCCGGCGCGGATCACCAGCACGACCCGCGCCGGGCCGGATGTGATCGGGCGCCAGGCGCCCCGCGGGTGCAACGGACCCACGGAGGGCGGCGCAACGCCGCAACGCCCAGCGGCGTCCTCGGCCAGCGATCGGGCGAGCCCGGCACAACCGTGCTGCAGGATCACCACCGGCTGCACGCTCGAAGCGAGGATGCCCGCCAGTTCCACCGCCGCCGCGGTGCTGTCGTACCCGCCCGGGGCCCGCCGCACGTCCATCAGCACCGGAGTACCGAGCGCGACGGCGAGGTCGCGGCGCCGCACCGGCCGGTCGCGCACCACCCCCGCGGTCGCCGCCGCCATCCAGGCCAGGCCCCAGCCGAGGATTAGTCCCATGATCGCGGCGATTGCCAGGGTTTGATGTTCCCGGTGTGGCAGCAGTCGCGCGTCGTTCAGCACCTTCGACCCCGCGGACGCCGCGGCGGCCGTCGAGCGCAGGTCCCCCATGCGGGCGTCCAACTCGCCGCTCTGGCCGGCCAGCGACTGCTGCCGCGCGGCCAGGAATTGGATCTGCACAGGATCGGTGGTGGTGGTCAGCTGCTGGGTGACCCCGGCGAGGTCGTTCTGCAGGTCCGACCGGCGCTGCTGAAGATCCGTCACCTGAGCCTGCATCAGTTGGTCTATCTGCCCTACATAGACGGCCCGGTAAGCCTCCGCAAGGGCCGTCGCGCTCCGTAATGCGTCAGCTGCCGAGGTGCCGTGAGCTCTCACGTCCACCACGTTTTCCTTGACCTCCACGCAGACGTAACGGTCGCGCAGCGCCGCCGGATCGACGTGCAGCACGTCGGCCGCGGCCTGCGCAACCGACGACGCGCCGCACAACGCCTCGTCCCGACCGGCCAACCGATCCGGGTTGGCGTTGCTGTCCGTACGGGCGAGCATGACCTCCGCGGAGGCCGCCGGCCCCGCGCCCAGCGCGAGAGCGAGCAGAACGGCCACGGTCGGTCCGAGCACCGCGCCGAGTACCTGCCAACGCCGGCGCAGCCGGATCGCGGTGCTGAGGCGGTCGAGTTCTACCAGGGGTGCGGTGCCGGCGGGGTTACACGGCGGAGCATGCAACAGATCGTCGAACAGACCCATCAGCCACCCGCCGTGGCGGCAGCGGGTTCTCGGCGGTTGCCGAGGGGGGCCGCGTTCGCGTCCCCCTCGACGGCCACCAGCCCGTACGGGGCGGAGCCCGCATCGCAGCAGGCGTCGGACAGCGACGCCAGCGCCGCGGGCCTCAGCGTGCCGAGGGTGATCACCAGCACCGCACGGGTGTCGGGCAGATCCGGCAGGGTGCGCCCGCCGGCGGCCACCCGATGGACCGACGCCACTGTCGGCAGCAGCTCCTGCATCCGAGCCGCCGCGTGCGCCGCCGCGGCGTCCGCCGCCGGGTGGATCAGGGTGATCGAGGACCACGGGCCGCCCGTGGGATCCCACTCCGTCAACCGCGCCGCGGCACGGCGATAGCGCAGCAGATCCAACTCGTCGAGGTCGTCGCGGGGAACGCTCACCTGCCCCACCACCTCGACACCGGCGGCGCGCGCCATGTCCGCCGCGTGATACAGCCGGGCATCGCGTCGGCGCCGCACGGCGATCGCGGCCGCGGCCAACAACGGCAGGCCCAGGGTGGTCATCGCGAGTGTCCGCAACCGGCCCCCGGCGGCGGGTCCGGACGGTGTCGCGGCTGCGCCGACCACGGCCAGGTTCAGGCCCTGCTTCGCCGCGTCCTGCCGGGCCTCCCCCATCTGATTGGAGACCGTCTGCTGCTCCTGCACGATCTGGTCGCGGTCGTTCTGCAGCGCGGTCAGTTTCGCCCGGGCCGCCGCTCCCGGTTCACCGGTGGCGAATTGGGCGGGATCCTTCGAGGCGGCGGACATCTGCGCCTCGACGTCGGCCGACTGTTGGTCCAGTTGGTCCTGCTGCGGCTGCAACGCGGCGACCGAGGCGTTGGCGTTCTGCAGGAGCAGATCCCGGGAATACTTCACATATTCATCCGTGGTCACATCGGTGACCTGCTTGGCCCGCGACGGCGAACGACCCCGGCCGGTGATCTCGATCACATCGTCGGTCAGCCGCGCGGCCGTCACGAGTTTTGCCAACGCGGCCGGGCCGGGATGGTCCGGCAACCTGGCCGACGCCCGGCTCAGCACCTCGGCACTCGCGGCCACCTTGGCCTCGGTATTTGCCCGGCCGGGCTGGGTATCGCCCTGAAGCAGCACTTGTGAGGAGGCCGCGTACAGCGGCGGCCGCAGGATCGTGAGCAGCAACCCGAGCAGCAATCCCAGGCCCGCGGCGCCCAGCAACACGCGCCGATGCCGGCGCAGCGCGGCACCGATGGCGGCGAGGCCGACACCGGGTTCAGGCATATGCACGGCACCGACCCCGTTTCGTTCTTCGGGAAAGTTCTACGGCGTGTATCGGCCTCGTCGACGCGCAGAACGTCCGCGCCGTCTTCATCTGGCCCGATGCCGTGCATTTCAAACGTCGCGGGGCGGGTATTCCCCGCCGAGTGACCGGTAAACAGCACCGCGGGTGGGCCGGCACGTCCGTTCGCTCGAGACTCCCCGCGATCCGGCACCCCGCGATGGCGCGGCGAATCGGCTGGGCTCTGGGCGACCAAGCCGTCTCCAGCCTGTCCAACTTCGCGGTCGGCGCGGTCGCCGCCCGGGCCCTCGGACCGGTCGGCTTCGGAGTGTTCGGACTGGCCTACGTCACCTACGCCGTGCTGCTGGGGTTGTGCCGGGGGCTGGCCACCGACCCGCTGATGGTGCGGATGGGTGGCGGCGTGCCGCGCGAGGTTTGGCGGGCCGGCGCTCGGCAGGCGACCGGGACAGCTGTCGTGGTCGGCACCGCGGCGGGTGTGGCATGCGCCCTGGTCGGCCTGCTGCTGCCCCGTTCGATCGGCCCGGCGTTCGTGGCTCTCGGCGTGGTGCTGCCGGCCATGCTGCTCCAGGACTCCTGGCGGTTCGCGTTCTTCGCCGCCGGACGCGGCAGCCGGGCATTCCTCAACGATGTCTGTTGGACGATCGCGTTGGTTCCCGCCCTGATCTGGGTACGCGGGTCGAACTCCGCGGGGCCCTTCCTGGCAGCCTGGGGTGGCTCGGCGGCCGTAGCGGCGGCTTTCGGTGCGCTGCAGGCCGGGTTCTTGCCGCACCCGGCACAGTGCCGGTCCTGGCTGCGCAACCACCGCGAACTCGGCTGGCGATACCTGACCGAGAACGTGTGCGAGAGCGGTAGTGCGCACCTACGCACGGTGGGCCTCGGCTGGGTCGCGGGCCTGGGTGCGGTCGGTGCCATCCGCGGAGCGACGCAACTGCTGGGCCCGTTCCTGGCCGTGATGTTCGGCATGTCCCTGGTCACGGTGGCCGAGGCCGCGCGCACGCTGCGCCGGGCGCCGCATCGACTGCGTCTGTTCTGCTTGCTGCTGGGCGGGGGGCAGGCGCTCGCGGCGCTGGCCTGGGGGGTGGCCGTGCTGATACTGGTGCCCGATCACGTCGGTCGGTCGCTGCTCGGGTCGGTGTGGTCGCCGGCCAAACGGCTGCTGCTCCCCATGACGGTCGCCTGCGCGGTGGTGGGCCTCAACACCGCGGCCACCGCGGGCCTCCGGGCGCTGGGGGCGGCCCGGCTGAGCCTGCGCTCCCGGCTCGTGTCGGCCGTGCTGGTGGTTGTGCTCGCGGTCGCCGGCGCGGCGGCGTGGGGAGTAACGGGGTTCGCCTGGGGCACGGTGGCCGGCAGCGCCCTGGGCGCGGCGTACTACTGGCGCAATCTGAACCGCGGCCTGCGCGCGCACCTGGGCAGCCTGTCGACGCCGGCTGCGGCGCCGGCGGATCTCCGCCCGACTGCGGCGGTCGCCGCCCTGGTCCCGGCCCCGGTGGTGCAGGTCAAAGCGAATTGACGCAAACCCGACCATAAGCCGACCGGGCGCACAGCTATTTGTTTCTACTGTGGCTGGTGTTGCAAGTGGTGTCACCCGGGGGGGTCGGCGTGAATCGGCGCAAGGTCGTCATGCACACAGGCGTGTCGGTGTTGTTGATTGCCGCAGGAGTAGAGGCGAGCAAAGCAGCTGCAACCGCGACGTTCCCCAGCCCGACGCCAACACCGTCCGGCCGCCCGACGACCGCCGGCGTCGACACCGTGACCGCGACCGCGAACCTCAACGCACCGCGGACGGTCGGCGTCACGTTTTCCGGCACGCCGCGCATCGTGACCGGCCTCCCGGTAAAAATCGGTGACCAGGTGCACCAGGGACAGGTACTCGCCGAGGTGGACGATCGCGCCGCACGCCACGCACTCCAGGAGGCCGAGGCGGGGGTGATGTCGGCCAAGGGTGACCTGCTCGATGCCCTTTCCTCGGTTCGCTCGACCCGGGCCGCGGTCGCCCAGGCGCAACAGGCACTGTGCAACGCCCGGTTGGCGGTCCATCAGGCGAGGGCCACGCTGCGGTTGGACGCTGCCACGCAGGCAGATGCGGTGCACGCGAGGGAGTTGAAGGTATACGCGGCGCGCCGCGACGTGACCCGCACCGCCTCGTCAGCAAGGACAGCCACTCGGGTCAGGGTCACGCCGATTACCATCCCGACGACGCCGGCGACGACCGTCACGGACCTGCGGGCGGCCAACCGAAACCGGAACATCACCGCCTCCACCTCGCGCAGCTCGGTGGCCGGCGCGCTGTCCGATCTGACCGACGCCGAACGTAGCCGGGCGACCACATTGTTGGCCGACGCACAGCAGGTCCGAACCTTGATCGGGCAGGCTCGGCTGGCGGCGCGCGACCTGGGCGCCGCGGCGGCCGCCGTCCCGTCCGACCCGAGCGGCACCCGCTTCGGGCCGACCGAGCGGGCCCAGGCCGGCCTGAAGCAGGCCAGGGTCGAGGTGCGCAAGGCAAAGGCAGACCTGGCCGACACGGTGCTGCGGGCGCCGTTCGACGGGACGGTGGTGGACATTGCCGGCGGAGTCGGTGAGACGCCGGCCGCCGCCGCCCGCGGATCGGTGGCCACCACCGCCAACCCAGCCGGCAACGGCGTGGTCGAGGACCGCAACGCGGCGACCGCGTCCGGGTTCGTGGTGCTGGCCGACCTGACCCACCGGGCCGTCACAGCCCGCGTTGACGAGGACCACATCGGCCGGGTGAAGGTGGGCCAACCGGCAGTGGTCACGTTCCCGGCCACCGGAACGGTCGTCACCGGCACGGTCTCGTCGGTGGCACTGCAGGAGACCGTCGCCGAACACGTCGTCTATTACGACGTCAGCATCGATCTGGACGATCGGGCCGCGACCCAAAAGCTCGGGCAAACCGCCTCCGTGGTGATCACCACCGGGGCGACGCAACCCAGCACGCTGCAGGTGCCGAATGCCGCGTACTCGCGGGTGGGGGGCCAGACCATCGTGTCTGTCCTGCGGCAGGGTCGGCTGATGAAGATGCCGGTGAAGCTGGGGGTGATCGGCGCCCTGGACAGTCAGATCAGCAGCCCGCTGCTGCGCCCGGACGACCTGGTCGTGGTCCCGGTGACCGGGAACCGCCAGGGTCGGATGTGATCCTCGCGGGCCCTTCGGGCCCGCTGACCGGGAAGCGCCAGGGTCGGTTGTGATCCTCGCGGGCCCTTCGGGCCCGCTCGTCAACAACCTTCAATCGGCTCGGGAGCGGACGCCGCTCGCAGGCTCGCGGCAGGCGCCCGCCACCTTCGGCTCGGGATCGAAAGCGCTCGTTCCTCGCGCTCTCGATCCGCTCGCCTGCGGCGGTGGGCGGTCCGCTCCGTGCGAGCGGCGTCGTTCCGCTCGCCTCAATCGGTTGTAGCGGCGACCGGACTTGAACCGGTGACACAGCGATTATGAGCCGCTTGCTCTACCAACTGAGCTACGCCGCCAAGGCCACGTCGGGACCCGCGTAGGCGGGGAACGAGCGGCTGAGAGCCCCTTTACGGAATCGAACCGTAGACCTTCTCCTTACCATGGAGACGCTCTGCCGACTGAGCTAAAGGGGCGAGGCGGAGCAAGGTTACACGGGCTGACGCCTCGCTCCGCACGGCCTGCGCCGGGTGGTGGAGCGGGTGGTGAGAGTGTCCGAATCGGGCTGGTTGATGTTTGGTTCACGTCCCAGCCATGACGGACCCATATGGCCCGAAAGCCCTGCCGGCGAAACTTAACATAGCCTGAGAGCAGGGCAAACCGCGGCGATCGCGACAAATCGGACAGCAGATCTATGTGACCTCCGTCCGGGATGAAACGTTCGCGGCGTCCCGTGCGATTAACCGGCCGAGAACGACTAATTAGCTCCTGCGCCATCCCGTCCCGTACCGCTCCTGGAGCGCGGTGCGGCCGCCCAGAACGCACCAGCGAAACGCCAGACGTGTCGTTCGACGCACCAGCGGTGGACCGCCACCACTGCGGGCACGTGTTGAACGCCACCCCGGACGGTGAGCCCACGGGCACCGAATCCGGGGCGGAAAGCCCGCCGATCACCCGTACGGAGGACACCGCAGCGCATGGGCACGCCTCAGGAGCACCAGCGGGTTCTCGCGATCACCCCGTTCGCCGAGCCGTCGGCGCACCTTGCCGCCGCACTGGCTCGCGCCGGTGCGCGCAGTGTGCTGGACCTGGGCAGCGAGCTCGTCCGCGCCCGCGAGGCGCTCCGCGACCTCGCCGCGTGGTGGGCCGGGCCGTTCGGGGTGCGCGTCGGGGCGGCGTGCCCGCTGACCACCGATGAGTTGCCGTCCGCGGTGAGCCTGGTGGTGCTGGCGCCGGACGCCGACTGGAGCGTGGCACAGGCTGCGGCGGAGGGTCGCCGAGAGGTGTTCGTCGAGGTCCGCACGCCGGCCGAGGCGCGGGCTGCGGTGCAGGCCGGGGCCGGCGCGCTGATCGCCCGCGGGTACGAGTGTGGCGGGGCGGTCGGCACCGCCACCACCTTCGTGTTGCTGCAGGAACTGCTGGGCGCGGCGCTGCGTACCAAAACCGATGACCCGGTTGAGATCTGGGCGGCGGGCGGCATCGGCCCGCACACCGCGGCCGCAGCCGTCGCCGGCGGGGCGGCCGGTGTGGTGCTGGACTCCCAATTCGCGCTGGTCGACGAGGTTGACCTGCCGCAGGACGTCGCCGCCGCGGTACGCCGCATGGACGGCACCGAGACCGCGGTCATCGGCGGCTACCGGGTCTACGTGCGTCCCGACCTGACCCGTCCGGACGCCGACGGCCTCGGGCGACGCCTCGGCGGTCGCAATCTGGTCGCGCTGCCGGTCGGCGAGGACGGCGCCCTGGCGCGGCCGCTGGCCGAGCGTCACCGCACGGCGGCCGGCGTGGTCGCCGCGATCGCCGCGGGCATCAGCGCCGGGGTCAACCCGGCCGCCGCGCAGGCTGCCCGTCGGCCGCGGATCGCGCAGGGCCCGATGACCCGGGTCAGCGATCAGGCCGCGTTCGCCGCGACGGTGGCCGCGGAGGGCGGGTTGCCGTTCATCGCGCTGGCGCTGATGGGCGCCGAGGACACCCGGGCGTTGTTGGTGGAGACCGCCGAGCTGCTCGGCGACGCCCCGTGGGGCGTGGGCATCCTCGGGTTCGTCCCGGACGAGGTGCGCAACGCTCAGCTTGAAGCCGTGCACGAGATCCGTCCGCCGTACGCGCTGATCGCCGGTGGTCGGCCCGCCCAGGCCGCACCGTTGGAGGCCGCGGGCATCACCACCTTCCTGCACGCGCCCTCCCCTGCGCTGCTGGAGCGGTTCCTGGCCGACGGTGCGCGACGGTTCGTGTTCGAGGGTTCGGAGTGCGGCGGGCACGTCGGCCCGCGGGCCTCGTTCCCCCTGTGGGAGCAGCAGATCCAGCGGCTGCTCGCGTTCGGCGCGGCCAATGGCTGCACCGACGAGATCGACGTGCTGTTCGCCGGCGGCATCCACGACGCGCGTTCCGCGGCGATGGTGCAGGCGGCCGCGGCCCCGCTGGTCGCCGCGGGCGGCGCTGCCGGGTTGCTGATGGGCACCGCATACCTGTTCACCCGCGAGGCGGTGACGTCAGGCGCGATCGGCCCGGCGTTCCAGCGCGCGGCGCTGGGCTGCGAGTCCACGGTGCTGCTGGAGACGGCGCCGGGGCACGCCACCCGCTGCGCGGACACCGCGTTCGTGGCCACATTCAACGAGACCCGGGACCGGTTGTTCGCCGAGGGCATGGGCGCCGAATCGGTGTGGAACGAGCTGGAGAAGCTGAACATCGGCCGGTTGCGCATCGCCAGCAAGGGAATCCGCCGCGAGGGTGCGGCGTTGATTCCCGTCGATGAGCGCACCCAGGCCCGCGACGGCATGGTGATGATCGGCGACGCGGCCCGGCTGCGCACCGCGGTGACCACCATCGGTGAGCTGCACCGCGAGGTCACCGAGGGCGCCGCGCAGTTCCTCACCCGGCGCGCCGGGGAGCTGGCCGCAGCGGACGTGAAGACGGACGCACGTGGCCCGCTGGACGTCGCGATCGTCGGTATGGCGGGCGTGTTCCCGCAGGCCGGGGACCTGGCCGAGTTCTGGGCCAACGTGCTGCGCAACCACGACGCGATCACCGAGGTACCGGCCGAGCGCTGGGATCCGGCGACCTACTACAACGGCGACGGCGCCACACTCAATGGACGCAGTGGTAGCACGTCGAAGTGGGGCGGTTTCCTGCCCGATGTGCCGTTCGACGCGCTGCGCTATGGCATCCCGCCGGCCGCGCTGGCCAGCATCGAGCCGGTGCAGTTGCTGTCCCTGGAGGTGGCCGCGCGCGCCCTGCGCGACGCCGGCTACGCCAACGGTGTGGACACCGCCGACGCGCGGCCGTTCGACCGGGAGCGCGCCGCGGTGGTGTTCGGCGCCGAGCCGGGTACCGACCTGTCCGCCGCCTACGGCTTCCGCGCGCTGTACCCGCAGCTGCACGGGGAGCTGCCCGCCGAACTGGACGCGCAGCTGCCCGCGCTGACCGAGGACTCTTTCCCCGGCGTGCTGGCCAATGTGATCTCCGGACGCATCGCCAACCGGCTGGACCTGGGCGGGGCCAACTACACGGTGGACGCGGCCTGCGCCTCGGCGCTGGCCGCACTTGAGGTGGCCTGCCTGCAGCTGCGCTCCGGCGCAGCCGACCTGGTGCTGGCCGGCGGCGCGGACATTCACAACGGCATCCAGGACTACCTGCTGTTCGCTTCGGTGGGCGCGCTGTCGCCGACCGGCCACTGCAAGCCGTTCGACGCCTCCGCGGACGGCATCGCGCTCGGTGAAGGCGTGGCGTGCATCGTGCTCAAGCGGCTGGCCGACGCCGAGCGCGACGGCGACCGGATCTACGCGGTGGTGGCCG
>Ga0137412_10000600_pt1 | contig 26118 bp, 18 predicted proteins | sample CZODoug2_1_16fun_FD_122160 | JGI IMG/M metagenome (GOLD analysis project Ga0137412, IMG submission 122160) | Vadose zone soil fungal communities from Angelo Coast Range Reserve, California, USA - CZODoug2_1_16fungal (Hybrid Assembly) | ecosystem: Environmental > Terrestrial > Soil > Vadose zone... | reverse complement strand
CAGACTGACAAACGACGGGATCCGGTGAACCTTCTTACGTTCACTGGAGCGAAGGCCGGATGGACGGTGCTGGATATGGGCGCGGAGTTGCCCTCGGCGGTGCGTCGCTGGACGTAGGCGCGGGTTCGTGGACAGCCGCGCATGCGGGTCAGCGCGATGGCGTGGATGGCCCGGTTCAGCGCCCGGTCACCACCGCGGTTGAGCCGATGCCGGACGGTCCGGCCACTGCTGGCCGGGATCGGGCGGGTCGAGTCCGATCAGGGCCAATTCGGCGGGGCGGCGCTGCAGGCCGACGGCAACGAGAGCAAGCCGATCGTCGGCCCGGCGCTGGATGGCGCGGCCGCCGGCATGGCCCGCATCGACGACACCGACCAGGGTCGCTACGACGGCGACAAGTCCTACGACCGCGCGGTCGGGCCGATGCAGTTTCTGCCCGGCACCTGGTCGGCGGTGGGCGTCGACGCCGACCGCAACGGGACCGCCGACCCACAAAACATCTTCGACGCCGCCGCATCCGCCGGGGTCTATCTGTGCGCGGGCGGTGCCGATCTCTCCACCCCGGCCGGTCAACAGGCGGCGGTGCTCCGCTACAACCACTCACAGTCCTATGTGGACCTGGTGCTCGGGTTGATGCGCGCCTACGCTGCCGGCGAATCCGGCACCGTGCTGCCCGACGCGACGCACCCGATCGCCCCGCCCAACCAGATAACCCCGCCGCCGGTCACCACCGACGAGCCTGATCACCAGGCACAGCAGGCAAAGCACCACAGCCCGGGTACGACGAAAACGAAAACAAAGACCGTAACCAAAAAGAAGACGACCACAAAGCGGCATACCCCGGGCAAGAAGACTCCGACCAAAACCACCTCGCCACCGGTGCACGTACCGCCGAAGTTGCCGATCCACAATCCGGGCCAGCCGACCCCGCCGCCGAAGGCCCCGTCGGCGCCACGCGGTGTGCACACCGACCCGGTGCTGGCCGCGGCCGGCCCGGCGTTGGAGCTGGAATGGACGGCACCCAAGAACATTGGCAGCGGAATTGCCGGCTACCGGGTGAATGTCACGTCGGCGACCGGCAAACCGGTCATCGACCCGTTGTCCGCGGGCAAGAAGGCGACCGCGCTGACCCTGCCCGACCTGCCAGATGGCGGCGTCTACACGGTGTCGATCACGGCCTGGAGCGCCCGCGGCAAGCAGCAGGCCACCGGCGCGCCGGCGTCCGTTGCGGTGGCGGCCGCCGATCCCGCCGAGAAGGTGACCGGCCTCCAGACCAGCACCGACACCGGCAGCACTGTCGCGGCGACCTGGACCTGGGATCCAACCGCGACCAACGCCATCACCCCAACCGGCTTTGTGGTCCGGGTCGTCGATGCCGACGGCACGACGGCGGTCGAGCAACAGGCAACTGCCGACGACCGGGCCGCCACGCTGACGCTGCCGGCCGACGCGGACCCGACCAAGGTCGCGACCGTCGAGGTGTGGGCAACCTTCAAGGGCACGACCGGGCTGTCGGGGGTCAGCGAGCCGGTCGCGGCCGACGTTAAGTCCGGCGAGTCGACGACACCGCCGCCGACGGCAACGCCATCGGCCACGCCATCGAGCGGCCCGTCCAGCACTCCGACGCCCAGCAGCACCCCGAGCGCTTCGGCCACCCCGACCAAATAGTCACTCGGCCGGCATCGGCACCTGAACGGTCATGTAGGTCCCGCGCCGCACCAACAGGCCGCGGCCGCGTGGACCCGGGCCGACGGCGCTGCGCGGCGGCTTGATGCCGAGCAGGTCGCCCTCCATCGGGTGCTCCGGGGTGATCAGCAAACCGCTCTTCGATTTACGCGCCTCGACCACGAAACCGCGGTAGCCGTTGGACATCTCGGTCGTCGTCCCGGCGACCACGACGGCCCGCTGGTTGTCCCGGCCCTCGCGCAGCACCGCCTCCAGTACCGGCGAGATCGCCGAGTCGGAGAGCAGCTCGGCATCATCGACGCAGACCACTACCGGCCCGAGCGCCTGATCCAGCAGCTCGATCAGGTCGCCCTCCGACACTGCGCTCCCGGCCAGCACGCCGAGCACGCCCGGCTGGCCGGCCAGCATGCGCAGCGGTGAGGGCCGCGGCGTGACGATGACCAGCTCCGCGCCGCCCTCGATCAACGAGTTGGCCATGGTCAGCAACGCGGTCGACCGGCCGGTGCGCGGCGCGCCGCCGATCACGTAGCCCGGTCCGTCGTCGGTCAGGTCGACCCCGATCGGCGCCAGCTCGTCGCCACCGACCCCGATCAGCGCCCACATCGGCGAATCCGAGCGCGGCTCGTCGCCCAACGCCAACACCTCGGGCAGCGTGATCCGGGGCGGCAACACGTCGACCCGGGCCGCCCGCCGGCGCCGCGGCAGCTGCCCGTCGCGGGCGATCGCGGCCTTGGCGATGTCGCCGAACGCCTTCACCTGCGCCGGACCCGACGGATCCGCGGCCAACAGCGCGAAGTGGGTCTCGACCGCCGAGTCATTGCGGAACGCCCGACCCGGCGGCATGAAGTCGGGCATCTTGCGTACCGACAAACCGCCCAGCGCGTAGTCGTTGCGGTCGGACAGCCGCAGGATCAGCTTTTCCTCGACCGCGGTCGGCAGCCGACCCATCAACCCGGTGCGGTCGGACGAGACGATCATCCGCAGCCCCACACCGGGACCCTCGCGGAGCAGCCGGTAGACCGACTGCGTCATCCGGCCGGCGTCGATGTCGTCGAAGGAGGACATGAAGCCCTCCCACCGATCCAGCAACAGCACGAGGTAGGGCAGCCGGTCCTCGGGATCGGCGTGCTCGCGCTGCTCGGCCAACGACCCGTACCCGTACTGCGCGAGGAACACCTGCCGGCGGGTCACCTCGTCGATCAACACGGTCAGCAGCCGGTCGGCCCGGTCGACCTGGTCGCGGGTGACCACCGCGCCACAGTGCGGCAGCTCGGCCAGCGGCACCATCGCCGCGTTGCCGCAGTCCAGCGCATAGACGTGTACGTCCGCGGCACTGGCATGCGCGGCGATGCTGGCCGCGATCGTGCGCAGCGCCGTGGACCGGCCCGACCGGGGCGCGCCGGCCACGATCAGGTGCGAGCCGTGCTCGAGGTCGAAGTAGACCGCCTCCTGCGCCTGCTGGTCCGGCAGGTCGCAGATGCCGTACGGCGCGGCCGCCACCCGCCCGGTCGGATCGCCCGGCGGCGGCAGTTCGCGGGTGGTCGGCAGGTCGGACAGGGTGATCTCGTCGGGCAGCGGTGGCAGCCAGGGACTGCGGTATCGGCCGATGCCGGTCCGTTCGCTGGCGGCGTTGATCGCGCCGACCAGCACCTGCAGGTCGGTTTCCATGTTGCTGTCGTCCTCGGCGGACTCGGGATGCGGGATCGGCTCGCCGAGCTGTTCCCAGCCGATCGGCACGGTCAACACCGGCGGCGGCCCGGTCACCGCACCCGGCCGCCGGCCGCCGACTCGACCGGACTGGAATGCGGTCAGCGCCGAGTAGCCGGTACGCGCATATCCCCGCCCGGCCAGGCCTTTCGGTATGCGGCCGGCCTCGCTGGCGTCGATGACGTCGCGGGATTCGGTGTCGTCGGTGACGCGCAGGGCGATGCGGAGGTTGGTGTTGGCGCGGATGACGGGGGAGACGACGCCGGAGGGGCGTTGGGTGGCGAGGATGAGGTGGACGCCGAGGGAGCGGCCGCGCATGGCGATGCCGACGAGGCCGGTGACGAAGTCGGGGAGTTCTTCGACGAGGGAGGCGAATTCGTCGATGATCAGGATGGTGCGGGGCATGGGATCGAGCGGGATTCCGCCTGGTGGTTGGAAGTCTGGTGCTGCGAGGGAGTCCCAGTAGTCTTCGATGTCTTTGGCGCCGAGGGTGGCGAGGAGGTGTTCGCGGCGTTTGAGTTCGGCGTTGAGGGAGGCGAGGGCGCGTTCGGTGAGGTGGCCGTCGAGGTCGGTGACCATGCCGACGGTGTGGGGGAGGTTGGTGCAGTCTTTGAAGGCGGCGCCGCCTTTGTAGTCGATGAGGACGAAGGTCATGGCGTCGGGTCGGTTGGTGACGGCGAGTGCGGCGATGATGGTTTGCAGGAGTTCGGATTTTCCGGAGCCGGTTGTCCCGGCCACCAACGCGTGCGGCCCGTCGCGGACCAGGTCGATCCGGTAGGCACCCTCCGCGGTCTCGCCGATCACCGCTTCGGTGCTGCGGCCGGCGCTGGACCAGCGGCGCCGGATCTGCTCCGGTGTCGGGGTCGGCAGGTCGAGCACCGAGAGTAGTCGGGACGCGGCCGGCAGCCCGCCGGCCGTATCGCTGCTGCCGTCGCGCAACGGCGCCAGCGCCCGGGCCAGCGCCTCGGCGCTGCCCGGATCCAGCCCGTCGAGCACGATCGGCTCGATCGGGTCGCCACCGCGTGGCACCAGCCGGGCCCGGGTGCCCACCTCGCCGGCGACCTCGACCACCGCTCCGCACTCGGCCGGCAGCAGCCGGGCCGCCCCATCGAGGCAGATCGCGTGCAGCCCGACGGACGGGCCCTCGGCCAGCACCCGGCGCAGTCCGGGAAGCTCACGCAGCTCGGCGGCGCCATCGACCAGCACCACGATCCTGGGCAGCGGGCAACCGGAGTTCAGCGAACGCTGTGCGGCCAATCGGGAGTCGAGCAGGCGTACCAACTCACCGACCCGGGCCGACCGGGTCTGCCCGCTGAGACCCACCCGCAGCCCGCCATCACCGGCGTCGAGGTGCGGCAGCCAGCGCGCCCATTCCCAGCTGGGGGCCGCGGTGTCAGCGGTGAGCAGCACGACCGACAGCTCGCGCGGGCTGTGCAGCGTGGCGAGCTGGGCGAGCAGGCTCCGGCCGAGCGCCTCGACCGGTGGTCGCGGGCCGGCGATGCCGAGCACACCGACCTCGACCAGCCCGACCGGCACCGGGACGTGCGCGGCGATCGCGGCCGGCGCCGGCGTGTCCCCATCGACGTGAAGCGCTATCCGGGCCGGCAGATCGGCCGTACCGATGCCGAGGACCAACGCATCCGGATCGGCGGCCCGCCGCTCCCTGAGCCGCTGCCCCGGACCGACCGCAGTCCGCACTACCACCGCCGGGTTGGGCACCTCCTCGCGCCGGGCCAGCTGGTCGGCGATGATCGCCGCCGCCAGGGTCGCCGCCGCGGCGGCCTTGTCCTTTGCATACTGCGCCAGCTCGTGCCGGCGGCCCCGGCGCAGCCCGCGGCGCTCCCCGACCGCGTTGGTGATCAGCATGATCGGGGACAGCACGGTGAACAGCAGGAACTGCGGCGCGTGCATCCACACCGCCATGCCGATCCCGCCGGCCAGCGGGAGCAGGCTGCCCAGGATCGGCAGCTTGCTCGGCGGTCGCCGCGTCGGCTCCGTCGGGATGCCGATCGTGGGCTCCGGCCGGGGCGCGGCCAGCCGCGGCGGCCGGTTGACCAGCAGGGTGCCCTCGGCGCCCGGACGAAGCGCGGCCGGCGGATCGTCGGCGACCGCGACCGTCAGCGTGGACTCGCCGACCCGCAGCAGCGCCCCGGCTCCGAACGGCACCGGGTCGGCACCCAGCGCCACCCCGTCAAGCGTGCTGCCGTTGGTGGAGTCAAGGTCGCGGACCCGCACTCCCTCCCTGCCCACCGTGATCTCCGCGTGCCGGCGGGACAGATCGGGGTCGGCGAGGCAGATGCCGGCGGTGTGATCGCGACCGACCGACAGCTCGCCCTGCGGCAGCGGATACGCGGCCCCCGCGGCCGGACCGCCGATCACCCGCAGCGCCACAATGCCGGCCGGCCGGCCGCCGCGCGGAGCCGGCGAGCCGACACCGAGGACCGCGCCGGCCCGCAACGCCCCGGCACCCAGCGGGGAATCCGCGGGCAGCCGGCGGGCTCCGCTGAACAGGTCGCTGCCGGGCCGACCGGCGGCCAGCGTCAGCTCATCGGACACGGCCGCGAGCGGGGCACCGGGCTCGGCGTCGATGGCGACCTCGATCGGTGGCCCGGCCGGCGGCTGCAGAGTGAGGGGAATGCGCACCGGGCCAGTGTGCAGCGGCGATGCACGGCGCCGCGGAACGATCAACCCGTCCTGTGGATAACTATCGTACGAATCGGTTCATGTAGCCCGAACCAGAAAATTCCCCCACGTTGGGAACCGAGTTGTCCACAGGTTGATCTGACCCCACAACACGGCAGCCGATAGATCCCCTACCGTCGGTCGTGGGTGCTTCTCACAACTGAAAATACGGGCAGAACGGATTATCAAGATTTTTGCCTCGTTCGCTTCCATTCCGCCCGAAGTTGTGGCTAGTATCGAGATCGGTTCATCAGACCGCCCGGGAGACGGGCACGAACAAGAACCCCCAGGAGGGCGAAGAAGATGCCAGGACAGATGAAGTACGACGTTGACGGAATCAGTGCGCACGCTGCGAACGTGGGCAAGATCGGCGGCGAGATCGAGACCAAGCTGGGCGAGCTGCTCGGCCTGATCAACGGCATGCCGGAAATCTGGGCCAGCGCCTCGGGCGAGACCGCCGCGCAGGCCGCCACCGACATCAAGCAGGCCGGTGACCTCGTCGCGCGGGCCGTGAACAGCCACGGACTGTCAGTGCAGAAGGCCGGCCAGCTGTTCGCCGACGGCGACCAGGCCGTGTCCCAGGCCTTCGCGCAGAAGTAATCCCCACCGGGCCGCCCGTCGGCCCGTTCCGGGTGCCGCAACATCACGTTGACCCCCGCGCTCATGGCGCGGGTGTCAACGGTGCCTCATAGCCCACGAGACTTGATCAGCGGCGGTACTAGGTGCACCGTGGATACGTGGCGCTCCCACCGATGTGCCCGCGCTGCGGCGCCGAGCTTGCGCCGCCGAGTGCCTTCGCAAGCTCTTGGCGGTGCGCCCGCCACGGCGTGGTCGACCCGCTCCGGGTGGTGAAGCACGCCACCCCCGAGGCCATCGCGCACGTGTGTGCCCGGAGCGTCGTGCCGTGCTGGGCGCCGCTCCCACTCCCTACCGGGTGGCAGCTGGCCGGCCTTGCCTACACCGGTGACGAGCGCGATCGCAGCCGGGCCACCGTGCTGGCCTGTGCCGGGCCGGCGCCGTTGGGCGGCGAGGCGGACATGTTGCTGGTAGCCGAGGAACCGGGCACCGGTGCAGGGGCCGGATACGCCGGGCTGCCCGGGCCCGATCCGGGCGCCGCGATCGGCGGTGCTCGGGCCGCGACGGTCGAGGCCGGCGGGCATCCGACGGCGCTCTGGACGGTCGCCGCGCCCGACGACCGGTGCGTGCTCGTGGGCGAGGCAATGGGGCGCTGGCTGTGGGCAATCCTGTGGCCGGCGGCCGCTGGCTACGTACTTGCGGAGAATGTGGCACTTCACGACCTGCGGGAGTCGGTACCATCAGGGATGGATGCTGGCCCGTACTCTCCGTACCTCTTGCGTCGCGGACGGTAGAAGACGGACGATAGGCAGGATGTACTGTCCTTGGAGAGTGAGGTCCGGGCTTTGCCCGCGACACGGCGCGTCGCGGGCCACTGTCATCGCATCACGTCCTGTCGCACGGTAGAACTAGGGTTGCGCATGAAGACCGCCGAAGGGGGGATCCATGGACGTCGCTAAAAAGACGGCGGTCTGGCTTATCATCGCCTTCGTCGTCTTCTTCATCTTCACCCAGCCGCATGAGTTGGCCACGATCATCACTGGCACGCTTCACTTGCTGCACCGGGGAGGCAACTCCCTGTCGGAGCTGATTAAGGATCTGTAGGTCGCAGCGATGGCTCCATACTCCTCACAGCGGTACCTGCTGCCCACCGAGCGCGGAGTCATCGAGGTACGGCGGCACTGGGCGATCCTGATCAGGCCGGTCGGGCTGGCATTGATCATTATCGCCGCCGCTTTTGCGCTGTCGTATGCCTTCCGGTTCGTCAGCTCGATTCAGACGTTCGCATGGTGGCTGGCGATTCTCGCCTTCCTGTGGCTGGCGTACCGGTTGGCCGACTGGTACGTCGAGCGGTTGGTCATCACCAACAAGCGCTTCCTGCTCACCACCGGGCTGTTGACGCGCAAGGTCGCGATCATGCCGCTGACCAAGGTCACCGACATGACGTACGAGCGGTCGGTGACCGGCCAGATCCTGGGCTACGGCGTGTTCATCGTGGAGTCGGCCGGGCAGGACCAGGCGCTGAGTCGGATCGCCTTCCTGCCCCACCCCGATGACCTCTACCAGCAGGTGTCGACGCTGCTGTTCGGCAGCCCCGACGACGGCGGCGACTAGACCCGAGCCCAGTCCAGTCCAGTCCAGTCCAGTCCAGTCCATCGTGATCATGCACAAAGCCAGGACAACACGCCGGCTGAAGTGTGCGTTTGCGCATGATCACGATTCCGGTCGCTGGAAGATTCCTCCGTACGTACGGGAAATTTCGCGCGCCCGTCGCTTTTGTGATGTAGGACCCGCGCTGGGGCATCGGTCCGGGCTCGCCGGCATACTGCACTAGCCATGCGAATCGACCTACATACCCATTCCACTGCCTCCGACGGCACGATGACGCCGGCCGAGGTCATGGTGGCCGCCGCCGCGGCCGGGCTCGATGTGGTCGCGCTGACCGACCACGACACGACCGCGGGTTGGGCACCGGCGATTGCGGCGCTGCCACCGGGGCTGACATTGGTACGCGGGGCCGAGCTGTCCTGCATCGCGGACGCGCCGGGCGGGCGGCGCATTTCGGTTCATCTGCTGGCTTATCTCTTCGACCCGACCGAGCGCACCTTCGCCGCACAACGGGCCGAGCTGCGCGATCATCGGTTGGCCCGGGGCCGGCGCATCGTGGAGCGGCTGGCCGCCGACGGGGTGCCGATCGAGTGGTCGCAGGTGGAGCAGCTGGCCGCCGGTGGTGCGGTCGGTCGTCCGCATGTCGCGCGGGTCCTGGTTGATCTCGGGCTGGCCGATAGCGTCGATCACGCGTTCCGGCGGTATCTCTATCACGGCAGCCCGTACCACGTGCCGAAGCAGGACCTGGATGCAATCACGGCGGTACGCGCCATCCGGGCGGCCGGCGGGGTGCCGGTATTTGCCCATCCGCGGGCGCGCAGCCGCGGCCGGATCGTCGGCGACGACACGATAGTCGCGCTCGCCGAGGCCGGTTTGGCGGGTCTGGAGGTGGACCACATCGACCACCTGCCGGCCGATCGCGAGGATCTACGCAAACTCGCCGCCGAGCTGGATTTGATCACGACCGGCTCGAGCGATTTCCACGGCTCGAACAAGACGATCCCGCTCGGCGCCTGCCTGACCGCCGAGAGGTCGTATGAGGCGCTGGTCAAGGTGGCAACGAGCAACGTCACCCCGATAGTGGGTCGTTGATCCCCTGGAGAGTTCTGTCTCAGTTGCTCGTTAGGGTTGCATGATGAGACGTTTGCTGGTCGCCATGGGAGCCACCGCGGTGTTGCTCGGCGCCGCGGCCGGGCCGGCGTTCGGCGCCGATCCGGCCACCGAGGCAGCCTCGCAGCTCAGTAGCAAGAATCCCGTATATAACGCCGACGGCGCCGACGTGACGATCAAGTCGGATGCATTGACTGGCGCGGATGTGCCGATGGTGGTTGCGGCGCTGCCCGCCTCCGCCGGCAATCCGCATTCCTTAGCTACGAAAATCGGGCCCACCGTCTTCAAGTCTGGCCAGGGTGTGGTCGTTGTCATTGCAGGTCTGGAAATTGGCTCTGCCAGCAGTTTCTCCGCGACCGTCGACCAGGAAATCTCCAACGTCGGCGATACCGCGTTAGCCAAGCATCCACTGTCCAAAGGGGACGATGCAACGAGCCTGGTGCGCGATTTCGTATCCGGGGTCAATACCGCCCGGCAGAACGACAATGCGGCGTCCACGAATAACACCAGCGCGGCCGAAAAGAAGGGTGGCGGCGGGCATACCGGCCTGATCGTCGGACTCATTATCGCGGCGATTGTTATCGGCGGAGCGGGCGCATTTATCGGCGTCAAACGGCGGCGCAAGCGGCAGCATCTCGCCGACCGGCGGGCCGACGTCGTTTCCTATTACGACCGCCTCGGCGCGGACGTCTCCAACCTCAATCCCGGCGACGACGCGGTGGCCAGGCAGGCGCTGGCCGACGCGGCCGAGCGGTACACCGCGACCGGATCGCAGCTGGAGCAGGCCAAGTCAGACGGCCAATTCGACGCCGCCAGGCGTACCGCGTTGGAGGGATTGCAGGCCGCCCGCGCCGCGCGGATTCGGCTCGGACTGCATCCCGGCCCGGAATTGCCGCCGATTGCGCCGACCCGCGGTGACCGACTCACGGAGGAAAAGGAATACACGGTCGGTGACCGTACGGTCCGCGGCCATCCCGACTACGAGCCGGGCGCTCCGTACTACTACGGCGGCGGTGGCGGTTATGGCGCCGGTTGGTATTCGTTCCCGTTCTGGGAGACGTTGTTGATCGGCTCGGCGCTCAGTGGCGGATTCGGTGGCTGGGGCGGTGACGGCGGCTATGACCGTGGTTATGACAGCGGATATCAGGCCGGCGAGGACCAGGCCAATGACCAACAGCAGGACCAGTCAGACAGCGGCAGCGACTGGGGTTCCGGCGGCAGCGATTGGGGATCCGGCGGTGGCGGCGATTGGGGCGGCGGCGGTAGTGACTGGGGCGGCGGCGACAGTGGTGGCGGCGACTGGGGCGGCGGCGGTGACAGTGGCGGCTGGTAAACCCGGGGCAATCACCGTGGCGGCTGGTAAATCCGAGCCAATCCTCGTGGCGGCTGGTAAATCCGGGCCGATCGCTGCGGCAGCCGGCAAATCCGAGCCAATCCTCGTGGCGGCTGGTAAATCCGGGCCGATCCTCGTGGCGGCCGGCAATTCCGGGGCAGCATGAGTCAGATTGCCGGAGAGCAGCTCGGCCTGGCCGGGATGCCGAAGCGGCTGTTTGCCGCGACGCCGTCCAAGCTGGCCTCCTTCGACCACTGCCCGCGCCGGTATCGGATGACCTACGTCGACCGGCCGGTGCCGCCGAAGGGCCCACCGTGGGCGCACAACTCGCTCGGCGCGGCGGTGCATGCGGCGCTGAAACGCTGGTGGGACCTGCCGACGCGGCGGCGTACCCCGGAGGCGGCCGGTGCCGAGCTCACGGCCGGCTGGGCCGAAGATGGCTTCCGCGATCCGGCCCAGTCGGCGTACTTCCGGACGAAGGCGCGGGGCTGGGTCGAGGGCTACGCCTCGACGCTCGATCCCACCGATGAGCCGCTCGGCGTGGAGCGCAATGTCGCCGCCACCACGCAGGGTCTCGCGCTGTCCGGCCGGGCCGACCGGATCGATGAGCGCGATGGCGAGCTGGTAATCGTCGACTACAAGACCGGCCGGCGGTCGCTGTCGGAGGATGACGCGCGATCCTCGCAGGCGCTGGCGTTCTACGTTCTGGGTGCCCGCCGTACCTTGCATCGGCCGTGTAATCGGGTCGAGCTGCACCACCTGCCGACCGGCAGCGTGCACGGCTGGACCCACACTGACGCGACCCTGGCCCGGCAGGTCACCCGGGCCGAGGCGACGGCCGAGGACATCACGCTGGCCACCGACACGTTCGCCGCGGGTGCCGACGCCGACTCGGTCTTCCCGCCGCGCACCGGCCCGCATTGCAGCTGGTGCGACCTGCGCCGCAACTGCCCGGAGGGTCAGCTCGCCGCGCCCGACCGGCCGAGCTGGTCCGGTCTGCCCGATGAGGACGAGCCGACTGTCAACTAGCGCCCCAGCCCAACAAGGTTCCCAGCGGGCAAGCGCTTTCCAGCGCCGATCTTGACGATAATGCCCCACATTCCGGACATCGGTGGGCCATAACTTCAAGATCGGCGAGCGGCTGGGGCGATGGGCGATCGGGTCGGTGGCGCCTAACGCACCCGCTGGCTGGATTCGCGGATAACCAGCTCCGGCTGGAAGAGCCGCTGCTCGTGCCGGAGGTGCGGCTCGGCGAGCAGCAGCTCGGCAGCGGCCTGCCCGAGCTTGTATTTCGGCTGCCTGATCGAGGTCAGCGGGGTGGACAGCATCGCGGCGAACTCGACATCGTCGTACCCGACCACCGCGATATCGCCCGGCACCGAAAGGCCGCGGCGCAGCAGCCCGCGCAGCACGCCGAGCGCGGTGATGTCGTTGACGCAGAAGATCGCCTCGGGCGGCACCGCGCCGGCGTCGAGCATCGAGTAGAGCGCGGTCTCCCCACCCTCGGCGTTGAGCGTCTGGGTGGTGACCTCGTGGATCACGGTGTCCGGGTCGAGCCCGGCCGCGCGGACGGCCTTGCGCAGGCCGCGGCGCCGGTCGGCGCACTGTCGGGTGGCGCGCGGTCCGTTGATGAACCCGATCCGCCGGTGTCCGCATTCGAGCAGGTGCCGGCCGGCCAGCTCACCGCCGTGCACGTCATCGACCGACACCGAACACAGCTCGGAGGTGGGGCTGGTCCGGTCCAGCAGTACGACGGTCGTGCCCAGGCGCTGCAGCCGCTGCAGTTGCGAGACGTCCCGGGCGGCCGGGGTGATCAGCAGGCCGCGGACCCGTTGTTCCTCGAGCACGCCGAGATAGTGCGCCTCCTTCTCCACCGAGTCGTCCGAGCTGCACAGCACCAGCAGACAATTGGACTCCCGCAGCCGGTCCTCGATGCCACGAGTGACCTCGGTGAAGAACGGGTTGGCGATATCGAGCACGATCGCACCGACCGCCCGGCTTTTCCCGGCGCGCAGCTGGCGGGCCGAGCCGTTGCGCACGAAGCCGAGGTCCTCGATCGCCCGCTGCACCCGGTCGCGGGTGCCCGTGGCGACCAGTTCGGGATTGTTGAGCACGTTGGAGACGGTGCCGACCGAGACTCCGGCCAGCAGCGCGACGTCGCGGATGCTGCGCCGCCGGACGGCCGGGGCCACCTGCCGAACGGGACCGGCCACACTCGCGTCGGCCGCTGCGTTGTGCTGTTTGATCACTGGCGTCGCCTCGTCGTTGGGGCTTGCACTGCCTGGTTCTGCATTTGCGGTGGTTGCGAATGCAGGATGCGACAGTAATACGGTTGTCCAGCTTGCCGGTACGAGCTGGCCGGGGCCGGTCGTGTCCGGTATGGGCAGTTGGCGTTGACAGCTTTGCGAGCCCGCTCATAGGGTACCGACGGTCTTGAAAGGTTTCATCCAACGCGCGTGCGATGCGTCGCGCTTCTGCGCCAGTGTGACATTGGCGCATTCGGCCGCGGGGTGAGGTGCGAGTGAGCATCGCAGGCGCCCCTAGGAAGCCTGCGGAGCGGAGCGAACACCGAACCGAGCAATGAGAAATCGCCGCAATGTCACATTCGCGCCAAAGAAGCTCGATGAAATCCCGGAATTCTGGAGGACCGCTGTGCCGGCCGTACTCACTCCCGTCGATTTGCGCACCGAATCCAGGCACGAGCCGCTCGGCCTGGACGAACCGCGTCCCCAGCTTTCCTGGAAGGTGACCGGAACCGGGCGCGGTCGCGCGCAAACCGGCTACCGGATCGTGGTCGCCGCCGAATCCGACCCGATCGCCGAGGGCACCGCCCTGGTGTGGGACAGCGGCGAGGTCGATTCCGCCGACAGCGTCGCGGTGGCCTATTCCGGGCAGCAGCTCGCGGCGCGTACCCGGTATTTCTGGCGGGTACGGATTACCGACGAGGCCGGCAAGGTGTCGGGCTGGTCCGCAGCGGCGAGTTTCGAGACGGCGCTGCTGGGCCCGGGGGACTGGACCGCGCGGTGGATCGCCGCCGCCGATGAGGTCGAGCCGCCGGTCGTATCACTGGAGACCGGGCGCAACACCCCGCCGCTGCAGCGCATCTGGGCGGGCGACTCGCCGACCGCCAACGCGCGGTTGTCCTTCGCCGTGCCGCCAGGCGCGCGGCTGCTGGGCGCGGCGGTGACCGTGGGCGGCGCCGGATCGCTTGCGGTGACGCTGAACGGTCGGCCGGTGCCGCCGGTCGGCGAGGTGTTGGAGGCGGTACGGACCGGTGCGAACGTGCTCGCGGTGGCCGGTGCGGTCGCGGCCGGCGAGCCGGTCGGGTTCGTGGCGCGGCTGGAGGTCTGGCTGGAGGGCCAGCGCTCGATCAGCGTCGACACGGATGCGCGTTGGCGGGCGGTCGCCACGGCCGAACCGGGCTGGGAGCTGCCCGGATTCGACGACGAGGCCTGGCCGCTGGCCGAGTCGGTGGGCGCGCACGGTGCGCCGCCCCGTGGCCGGGAGCCGGCCAGCTACCGGCCGAGCCCTTATTTGCGGCGGGAATTCAGCGTCGACCGGCCGGTGCGGCGGGCTCGCATTTATTCGACCGCGCTCGGGATCTATGAATTGCAGCTCAACGGTGCGCGGGTCGGGGTCGATCAGCTGTCGCCGGGCTGGACCGACTACGCAAAACGAGTGCCGTACCAGACATATGACGTCACCGAGGCACTAGTGCAGGGCGAGAATGCGGTGGGTGCGATTCTCGCCGATGGTTGGTACGCCGGGAATGTCTGCTGGTTCGGGCAGTTCCAGTACGGCCGGCGACGAGTATTGCGGGTACAACTGGAAATCGACTTTACCGACGGCACCCGTACGGTCATCGATACCGACTCCGACTGGACGGCCGGCGCGGGTGGGTTGCGCTATGCCGATCTGCAGAACGGCGTGGTCGATGACGGGCGACTGGAGCCGGTGGGCTGGTCGGCCCCGGGATTTGCCGGCGCATTCGGCCCGGTCGTGGTCGAGGAGCCCGCGCCAGGTCGGTTGGTGGCCGAGGTGGCGCCGCCGATCCGGGTGCGCGAGGAGTTGCCGGCGCAGTCGGTGAGCCGCCGGGCCGATGGCCGTATTTTCGTGGATTTCGGCCAGAATCTGGTCGGGTGGGTTCGGCTGCGAGTCCGCGGGAATGCCGGGGATCGCATCATCATCCGGCACGCCGAAATGCTGCAGGCCGACGACGAGCTCTATCTGATCGCGTTGCGCAGCGCGTCAGCCACTGATGAATACGTGTTGCGCGGTGACCCGGACGGCGAGACGTTCGAGCCCAGGTTTACCGTACACGGATTCCGGCATGTCGAGATCACCGGCTATTCGGGCGAACTGGCCGCGGCGGATATCGTTGCGCTGGTGGCTTTTGCCGATATGGAGCAGACGGGCGAATTCCACTGCTCGCACCAGCCGCTGGACAAGCTGCAGCAGAACATCATCTGGGGACAGCGCGGCAACTTCCTCTCTGTGCCGACGGACTGCCCGCAGCGGGACGAACGACTCGGCTGGACCGGTGACGCCCAGGTATTTGCCAGCACCGCGGCGTTCAATTACGACGTGCGCGGCTTCTTTCGGAAATGGCTGGCAGACCTCACCGACGCGCAGCGGCCCAACGGTGCGATAACCCACGTCGCACCGGACGTGCTGACGCCGGGCGCCGAGCTACGGGACACATCGGGCAAGCCCGGCTTGCAGGCCGGTGGCGCCGGCTGGGGCGACGCGATCGAGATCATTCCGCTCGCGCTGCACGGCATTTTCGGCGATCCGCGATTTGTCGAGGAGACCTATCGGGCCACCATGCACTGGTTGACGTGGCTGGAGCGCAACGCCGACGAGCACACCCGCCGTTCGGATCCGGTATTCGGCGACTGGCTGGCGATCACCCCAACCCCGGGCGACCTGGTGGCCACTGCATTCTTTGCCTTCGCGGCTCGGCTGGCCGCGAATTCGGCGCGGCTGCTCGACCGGGCGGCCGACGCGGCCCGATTCGACGATCTGTATGCACGGGTGCGGAAAGCGTTCCGCGAACGTTTCGTCGAGGGCGGCGGCCGGGTGGCGAGCGGTACCCAGACCGCATACGTGCTGGCGATTCATTTCGGACTGTTCGAGGAGGCCGAGGTCCCACGTGCGGCAGAGCGGTTGGTCGCCGAGGTGCAATCGCGAAACTGGCACCTGACCACCGGATTTCTCGGTACGCCGTATTTGCTGTCGGTGCTGTCCGAAACCGGTCACCTCGACGTCGCGTACCGGCTGCTGATGCAGGACACGTTCCCGTCGTGGCTCTATCCGGTGGTGCACGGCGATGCCACCACAATGTGGGAGCGGTGGGATTCGTGGAGTGATTCACGCGGATTCCAGGACCCGGGAATGACATCGTTCAATCACTACGCGTACGGGGCTGTCGGCGACTGGATTTATCAGAACGTGGGTGGAATCGCCGCCGGTGAGCCGGGTTATAGGCGGATCGTGGTGCGGCCACGACTCGGTGGCGGGCTTTCCTGGGCGCGGACATCGTATGAGTCGGTACACGGCCAGATAGCAACGTCCTGGAAACACGAAGGTAGCGAATTCGCAATCGATGTCACGGTGCCGGCGAATACAACCGCGCAAATCTGGGTGCCGACCTCGGATGCGGCAACGGTGCGCGAGTCGGAATCGGCTGCCGCTGAGGCGGACGGGGTGCGGCTGGAACGAGTCGTCGATGGTGCCGCCGTCTACCAGGTCGGCTCGGGTCAGTACGCATTCCGGTCGGTGTTTCGCTGACGCGCCGTTACCTAATCCGACACGCCGGGCGGTGTAACGGTTTCTCCTGGTCACGCAGCGTGGCGACAATTCGCCTCATTAGCCGGTGATGGTGGCGCTCGGTTCGCCACCATGAGAGGGTGCACGGATGAACCAGAAGCACCTGGCGCTGTGCTCCAGCCCGGAATGGGCAAAAATGATCGAGCACGAGGCGATTCCGTGGGTTCTCGAGGGCGTGGATCTCGGCGATGACCTGATCGAGGTAGGGCCGGGTCCGGGCGCGGCGACCGAGGTGCTTCGACATCGTGTCAGACGGCTGACCGCGGTGGAGTATGACGCGGATATTGCGGCCGGGCTCGCGGCTCGGATGGCCGGCACAAATGTCGATGTGGTGCGCGCGGACGCGACGAATTTGCCGTTCGAGGACGCCAGATTCAGCGGTGCCGCGTCGTTCACGATGTTGCATCATGTGCCAACCGAAGAGCTGCAGGACAAGTTGTTCGCCGAGTTGGCGCGGGTATTGCGGCGGGGCGCGGCATTGGCGGGGTCGGACAGCCTCGACAGCCCGGAATTCCGCGAATTACATGAGAATGACGTATGTATGCCGCTGAATCCAGCGACGCTGGCCGGCCGGCTGCACGATGCGGGTTTCGCGGAGGTCGACGTGGAAACGCACGATGTCGGCGCCATTCGCTTTGTCGCCCGAATGCGCGCACGCTAATTACGAGCCAATGTCACATTCGTATGCATAGAGCGTACGAATGTGACATTGGCTCCGTTAGTTCTACGCTGCTTGTTTCTGCAACCGCTCGCCCACGATGTGTCCATCGTGGACAGTGACGACCCGATCGACCCACTGCAGTGACTGCGGTCGGTGCGCGATCACAATCGTGGTGCGGCCGGCCGACACGACCCGCATCGCCCGGTTGACCTGCCCCTCACTGGCCAGATCCAGGTTGGACGTGGCCTCGTCGAGGATCAGGATCGAGGGGTCGACCAGCAGCGCCCGGGCCAGACAGAGCAGCTGCCGCTGCCCGGCCGACAGTGACCGGCCGCGCTCCTGGACGGTATGCAAATAGCCGCCGTCCAGTTGCGTGATGAATTCGTGCGCGCCGACCGCCTTCGCGGCCGCCTCGACCATGGCATCGGTCGCATCGGCCCGCCCATAGGCGATGTTGTCCCGGATCGTCCGGGAAAACAGGAACGGCTCCTGCGGCACATATCCCAGCTGCCGCCGGAATGCGACCAGGTCGAACGACGGCAATGGGGCCCCGTCAATCAATACCCGACCGCCGGTCGGATCGTAGAACCGGGTCATCAATTTCGCGATCGTTGATTTCCCGGCTCCCGTTTGGCCGACAAATGCCACCCGCTGTCCGGCCGGAATCTCCAGATCCACGGTCTTCAGCGCGGGTGCCCGGACACCCGCATATTGCAGCGTCACGCCCTGCAATGTGATGTCACCGCGCAGCCGTTCCGGCCGTTCCGGCTCATCGGAGTCCGGCGTGGACGTGGTCTGGGCCAGCAGGGTTTTGATCCGGCTCAGCCCCACCTTGGCCCGCTGATAGACGTCGAACACCGCGGACAGCTGCTGGATCGGCGCGAATACCTGCGCCAGGTACAGCAGAAATGCCAGTAGCCCACCGATCGCCAGCGACCCGTTGCCGACCAACCGGCTCCCGCCGAGCAAGGTGCCCGCGATTGCCAATACCGACAGCAGATCGATGATCGACACATACATCGAGGTCGTACGCAGCGCAGTGTCGCTCTCGAACCGCTGCTGGTCGGCCATTTCCTGGTAGTGCTTGAGGTTGACGTCCTCCCGGACAAATGCCTGGGTGACCCGGACGCCGGCAATGCTCTCGGCCAGCACGGAGTTCATCGCGGACATTTTCTCGCGCGCCCGGTCGTACGCCGGGCCGGCGGTCCGCCGATACCAAATGGTGGCGATCGCGGCCGGTGGCACGACGGCGAGCACGATCAGGGCCAGCTCGACATTGAGAATGAACAGCACGAGCGTCATGCCGATGCACGTCACCACCGCGACCAGGGCGTTGATCAGCCCGACCTGAAAGAGCTGCGACACCGTATCGACGTCGCTGGTCATCCGGGTCATGATCCGGCCGGCCTGGGTGCGGTCGTAGAAATCCACGCCGAGCTTCTGCAGATGTGCGAATATCCTGACCCGCAAGGCAAACAGCAGCCGCTCGGTGGTGCGGGACGTCCATAGTGTGGTTGCCCACAGATCCCACCAGTCGATCAGCGCGACGCCGAGGTACACCGCGCACACGCCGATCAGCACCTCGCCGGAATGCGACACCAGCGCCGCGTCCACGCCGTCGCGGACCAGCAGCGGACCCACTAGTGCGGCCACCGCGTCGATCAGTACAAGCAGTAGCCCGATGGTCAGCGGTTTCCAATGTGGACGGAGGAAGCTGGTGAGCCGGAAGCCCTCGCTCTGCTCGGCTTCGGTCTGCGGCTCGACCTGTGGTGCGTCGAGGATGGGCGGCAGCGCCCGAACCGCCGCCAGCAGCTCCGGCGTCGGCGGATCGCCGAACGTGGGAGCGGTGTCGAAGTCCAGCGGCGCCCATGCCGATGCCGTCACCTCGTTCGAACCCTCGACTTCCGGCGCCGCGGTGTCCTCGCCCGCCTCGCCGAAGAGCCGTTGATACAGCGGCGAGGTCACCAGCAGATCGTCGTGCCTACCCTCCGCCACGACCCGACCCTCGTCGAGCACGATGACCCGGTCGGCCAACCGTACGGTCGATTCCCGGTAGGCCACGATGATGGTGGTGCGGAGCGGAGCTTGCGGAGTGGAGCCAGAGGGGGCAGTGCGGCCGTCGATTTTGGCGGTCAGGTTGTCGTGGATCTGCTTTTCCACGCGAACGTCCACAGCGGACGTTGCATCGTCCAGGATCAGCACATCGGGATCGGCCAGCAGCGCCCGGGCCAGCGCGATCCGCTGGCGTTGTCCACCGGATAGGGCCAGCCCCTCCTCGCCGACCTGGGTTTCATACCCATCCGGCAGCGAGTCGACGAATTCATCGATCGCGGCAGCATGTGCCGCCGACCGGATGTCGGCGTCGGTCGCATCGGGTTTGGCATAGGCGATGTTGGCACCGATCGTGTCGGAGAAGAGGAAACTGTTTTCGAATACGATGCCGGTCCGCGACCGCAGCGTGCGCAGCTTCCACTCGCGTACGTCGGTGCCCTCGATCGCGACCGAGCCGCCGGTTACCTCGCGCAGTCGGAGAATCAGCTGCAGCGCGGTCGATTTCCCCGCCCCGGACGGTCCGACGATGGCGACCGTCTCGCCGGGGTCAATGTGCATCGACAGGTTTTGCAGGACCGGTCGATCTGATTCCGGATAGTGGAATGACACATCGTCGAAGCGCACACCGCCACCGGTGCGGGCCGGTTCGACCGCGTCCGCCCGTTCGGTGACGGCCGACTTCAGCGCGAGCAACTCGGCGATGCGCTCGGCACCGGAGCGGGCCAGCGGTCCCATCGTGACGATCATCGAGAGACCGCGGGTCGAGCCGGTGAGGTCGGCCAGATAGCCGGCGAAGGCCAGGAACGTACCGACGGTGAGGTGCCCGTGCATCGCCAACCAGCCGCCGAGCAGCAGCACGCCGACCTGCCCGATCAGCGGTGCGGCCTGCAAATGCGCGAGGAACGGCGCCCTGGTGCGAATAGCCCGCACCCGGGAACCGAACATCGACGTGAGCCGATGTACGAAGCGATCGAATTCGCCCTGCTCCTGGCCAAATCCCTTGACCACGCGGACACCGGTGATCGCCTCCTCGACGACGGTCATCATTTCCGCCTCACGCTGCTGGGAATCCCAGCCCGCGGCGTAGACCTTCTGCCGCATCTTGCGGGTCAGCACGAACACGATCACCAGCACTACCGCGACCAGCGCGGCCAGCTTGCCGGACAGCACCGCCATCACGCCGAGCGCGAATACCACCTTCAGCAGGTTGCCGGTGAGGATCGGCAGCCAGCTGACCATTTGCTGGACGAGCATCAGGTCGGAATTCGCCCGCGAGACCAATTGACCACTCTGCAGATGAGAGTGACCTGCCGCATCGAGACGCTGCAGGTGGTCGTAGAGGTCGCTGCGCAGGTCGTAGGCGACGCCTAGTGAAATCCGGCCGCCCTGGTAGCGCCAGATCGCGGCCGTGACGAACCGCGCAATACCCAGCCCGACGAGCGCCATGATCCACGGAAGCAAAGGCGCTGTATGGGACAGGATTGAGTTGTCGATGATGATTTTCTGGGCCAGCGGAGCGGCCACGACCGCCGCCATCCAGAGAATGGAGGCGACGATCGTGCCGATTACCTGCCGGCGGTAGCGCCAGACGTACGGCGCGAGCCAGCGCAGCCAGGCGTTCTTGTCCGCCGGCTGCGTTGGTTGGGCTTCGTTGGATGGTGTGGTCGGGCTGGTCCGAGTCGCCGGCCGGGTTTCCGGCGCGGACGCGGTGTTCATGACGGTAAAGCAGCTTTCTGCCGACGGCAGCGCACGACGCATCGCGAGCAGGGCAGGGTTTTGTGACACGGCGCGACGCACCCCGCCGTCGGCGGGTTTAGCGTCCGGGTGGTCGGCCGAGAGGGGGCCTACCTATTAGTGCGGAGCGATCACCGCGAGGTGGGCACACAGCTCCGACGGAAATCGAGTGCGGCGAATAGAGGTGGTTGGTGCGGGCCGGCGCGAGTTGGTGCTCAGCGCGGTGGGCCGGCTGATCGGCATGAGCCGTTCACGTCCCTCTTGAACGTGCGGTCGGGCAGGGATTGTGCGCGCCATTGTGCACGCGCTACAAAAGCGTACCCGACCGTCTCGGCAGCCGGCAAAGATCGACCGGCCCCGCGCACGTGTGATGCGCCACGTTTCGACAGCGCGGTGGTCGGCCGGCGCTGTCCCGGTGGGGACGGGCGGTGCTCGTGGCCAGCGACCGGATCGGTGTTGATGTTGTGCCGAGACTGGCCAACGGGAACGCTTGACGGCGGACTTGACCGGTTCGTACAGTGGCGGCTCTGAATCGTTTCATCCTGCTTTGGGTCATGCGACTGGGTTGGTGATGTTCCGGCGTTCTTCGTCGGGGTGAGGAAGGCAGCAGATGGCGTCGTCGAGCGCGGTCAAGGCCGCATTGAAGCAGCAGCGTATCGAGACCCCGTCCTGGGCCTACGGGAATTCCGGCACCCGTTTCAAGGTCTTCGCGCAACCCGGTGTGCCGCGTACCCCGTACGAAAAACTCGCCGACGCCGCGCAGGTGCACCAGTTCACCGGGGTGGCGCCGAGCGTGGCGATTCACATTCCGTGGGATGCGGTGCCGGACTACACCGACCTCGCCGCCTACGCCACGGGGCTCGGCGTGCGGATCGGCGCGATCAACCCCAACACGTTCCAGGATGAGGACTACAAGCTCGGAAGCGTGTGCCACCCCGACGCCGCGGTGCGCCGCAAGGCCGTCGAGCATTTTCTGGAATGCATCGAGATCGGCACCCAGACCGGCTCCGAGGTGCTGTCGATCTGGCTGGCCGACGGAACGAACTACGCCGGCCAGGATTCGATGCGCGCTCGGCAGGAGCGGCTGCACGAGACCCTCACCGAAACGTACGCGGCATTGCCCGCCGGAATGCGAATGTTGCTGGAGTACAAGTTTTTCGAGCCGGCGTTCTATCACACCGACGTGTGCGACTGGGGTGTTTCATACAGCCACTGTCTGCGACTCGGCGAGCAGGCACAGGTGTTGATCGATACCGGTCATCACGCACCCGGCACAAATATCGAATTCATCGTCGCGCTTCTGCTCGGTCAGGGCCGGCTGGGCGGATTTCATTTCAATTCCCGCAATTTCGCCGACGACGACCTGATCGTCGGCACTGCTGATCCGTTCGAGCTATTTCTCATCATGAACGAAATCGTGGACGCGGATGAGCTGCACGGTGATATCGCGTTCATGCTGGATCAGTGCCACAACCTGGAGCCCAAGATTGTCGGTGAGATGCGGTCGATCATGAACGTGCAGGAGGCGACCGCCAAGGCGCTGTTGGTCGACCGGGCGGCGCTCAAGGTGGCGCAGCAGTCGGGGGAGGTGCTCGAGGCGCACGGCGTGTTGATGGATGCGTTCAACACCGACGTACGGCCGCTGCTGGGGGAGGTCCGGGAGGAGCTCGGCCTGGATCCGGACCCGATCGCGGCGTTCAAGGGTTCCGGTTACCTGGAGAAGGTGACCGAGGAGCGGGTCGGTGGCTCGGCCATGGGTTGGGACGCCTAGGGCGTGGCTGGTGAAGCCCCTGGTACCCGCGCGGTACCCAGACACTGACCGGCCGATCTCCGTGATCATGCAGCTTTGGTTGATTCCGACGGCGTGTCGCGCACCGTTTCCGCATGATCGCGCCGGGTAAGCATGATCGCCGAGAAGATGGTCCGGAGGTCGCGTTCTGGTAACGTTTCCGGGCAAATCACGCAACGTGTCCATGAGGACACTCCGGGTATTGAAATGCCCTAACCGTAGGGCCTTGGACAACAGCCGATGCGCTGGGCGCAAGCATTGTGGCCGATGGCGCGAAACGTTTCGATTTGCCGGTAAGCGCCGGAATTTATGGCTTCACGCGGCGCCTAGAAGCCGACAGAATAGCCCTTGATTGGATTGAACAACATCTTGACGTTGCCGGCGGAACACCTTACGGTTTCTGCATTGAAACGAATCATTTCAACTCCCTCCCCCCACACCTGATCAAGCATGAGGCGGCAGCCATGGGCCACAGCCTGAGCCAAGCAACGATCGGCCACGAGGACACGGCGGGGGTGGCACGCGATCCCTATGTGCTGCGGTCGCGGCCATGGGCCGGGCCAGATCGTCGGCCACGATTGGTCAGCGCAGAGGGTGCGCCGGACGCCAGCGCGCTGAATGCGGCGGATATTCATCTGCTCGGCCTGCTCGCCGAAGGCCTGCCGCTAGAGGCAGTTGGCCGCCGACTGGACCTTTCCGACCGTACGATTCGGCGCCGGGCCCGCTCGGTGTGCGACCGGATTGGCGTACGTGCGCCGATTCAGGCGGTCGCTTGGGCAGCGCGCCGCGGCCTCATCTGACGCGGGCGTATTTCCTCCGTTTACCCGATAGCGGCAAGAATCTCTTCGGTCAACCCGGGGTGGATGCCGTAGATCCTGCAGGATCGATGCGGGTGAGTCCGGAAACGTTCCCAGAGGGAACGTTCCCACAGGGGGATTGCCCGCCGCGGTTCGCACAATCCAGCAGGCCCGTCGTGATCATGCAGAAAGTCTGGATGACACGCCGCGCGAAGCCTGCGTTTGTGCATGATCACCGAACGGGCGGCAAGGCCGGCCGGATCAGTCGGTAAATACTCGCTGATACCGCTCGATCACAGTGCGTACGGTCTCGTCGCCGGGCGTAGCCCAAATATCCTCGTTGAAGATCTCTACCTCGACAAAACCGTCGTATCCGGCTCGACCGGCGGCCTCGACCAGCCCGCGGTTGTCGATATGCCCATCGCCGATGTGACCGCGGCCGAGCAGCGCTCCGGCCGGCAGCGGGGTAATCCAGTCCGAGACCTGCACCAGCGCGATCCGATCGGCCGCGCGGGCGATCTGGCGCTGCACGTCCGGATCCCACCAGACGTGGTAGCTGTCCACCACCACGCCCACCTGATCGGCCGGAAATTCGGCGGCCAGGTCCAGCGCCTGGCCGAGTGTGGAAACGACACCACGGTCCGAGCAGAACATCGGGTGCATCGGCTCGATCGCCAGCTGGACGCCGGCCGCGGCGGCGTACGGCACCAAATCCGCGATGCCGTCGCGCACCCGCCCCCGCGCACCCACCAGGTCCCGCGATCGAGCCGGCAGCCCGCCGCAGACGAGCACCAACACCGGGCTGCCGATCGCCGCGGACTCATCAACCGCCTGCCGGTTGTCGGCCGCGGCACCATCCCCGGTCGTGAAAAACCCGCCGCGGCAGAGGCTCGTCACCCGCAGCCCCGAGTTGGCGAGCAGCCGGGCGGCCGCGTCGACGCCGATCTCATCCAGCCGATCGCGCCAGACCCCGATCCCGGGAATTCCGGCGGCGACGCACCCGCGGACCGTTTCCTCGAGCGTCCAATATTTCGTCGTGGCCTGGTTGAGCGAGAGCGGCCGGCTCACCCTTGCCATCCCGCCGTGGTCATGAATGCCCGCATCCGCTCCACCGCCAGATCGGGGTCCGGCAATACGCCGGCCGCGTCGGCGAGTCGGAACAACTCCACGAGATGCGGGACCGACCGGGCCGACTGCCGCCCGTCCACCATCGTGAAATGCGATTGATGCCCGGCCAGCCAGGAAATGAACGTAATCCCGGTCTTGTAGTGGAACGTCGGCGCCGCGAAGCAGTGCCGCGCCAGCGGCACGGTGGGGGAGAACGCCGCGTCGTATGCCTTGGGGTCGCCGTTGTCGAGCGCCTGCAACGCGGTCGCCGCCGCGATCGCGCTGTCATCGGCGCCATTGAGTTCGACACCCACCGCGCCCTCGCGTACGCGTATAAGACGAACGACGCGGTCCGAGGCCTCGTCGACCAGCTTACCCTGAAGCACCGCGCGAAAGAGGCTCCGCCGCACATTATGCGGTGGCTCAATCCAATGGACGGGGGCAGTGAGTTACCGTCCTCGCGAGGCATCACCTCGATATCGCTGGTGCGAGGCCTCGCTCCGAGAGGCGGCGGTCTCGCTTGTTGGGGTCATGTCATTCATGTGCCAGGATTTGGCACCATACGTCTTGCCGAACTCGAAATCAGTAAGACGACTCGAACCATAAACATGATTCAAGTGGACATAGAATGCCCGCATAAAGCACAGTTGATGCTCTGCTCGGTCGCCGACGGAGGAGAAGACTACTAGAGGTGCCGGGACGTCCTCGAAAGCATCAAATCGGCAGCCCCAGCGCCGGCCGCAGTTGACGCGGGTTCTGCTCGCGCTCACGCTGTTAGCCTTGGCGGCTTGCAGGAGCAGCGTCCGTTCTCTTGACACTGAGTTCCGGGAGGCCCAAAGTCTGCTCTCCGGAGAGCAGTACGACCTGGCACTGCCAAAAGCGGAAGAGGGACTATCGCATGCGGAGAGGTCTGGCAACACAGCGGAGTTATGGCGCTTCCGTCTGCTGAAAGCTGATATCCAGATGGGGCAGCGCCTTGCGGCAAGAACCCTGGCGCTGTTGGACGGATTCGGCGAGCCGCAAGGGGTTCTCTATCTGCCCGAATTCAATCGTATCTACGTCGCGAACGGCAGCGCGGGACTCGCGATCCGCTCGAACCAGATCTTCGCGGGGCGCGGCGGCCCCGCTCACCTTCAAGATGGTAGGCCTCAAGCTGTCGAAAGACAGGCAGGCGCTGCACGACAGGCTCATGGACATGCGCAACAAGATCATGGCCCACTCGGACAGCGAGATGATGCGCATGACGACGCAGCCGTTCGACGTCTCGATGCAGGACGGCGAGCCGCCTCTGTACCTCATCCAAATGGTTTTCGACGAAGGCATCACCCTCCATGGAGCGCTGCTCATCGAGACCAACGAACTGCTGCATGAAGTTTACCAGGCCATCTACCGCACGCTTCACAAAGAACTGCAAACGAACCCCGAGTTGTTCAACCTCAGGATTGATAGC
>Ga0137412_10000599_pt1 | contig 26129 bp, 28 predicted proteins | sample CZODoug2_1_16fun_FD_122160 | JGI IMG/M metagenome (GOLD analysis project Ga0137412, IMG submission 122160) | Vadose zone soil fungal communities from Angelo Coast Range Reserve, California, USA - CZODoug2_1_16fungal (Hybrid Assembly) | ecosystem: Environmental > Terrestrial > Soil > Vadose zone... | reverse complement strand
CGCCGACGATGAACGCCAGAATGGGCCACACGTGGGCCATCGCCGCCGGCAGTTTGCGTTCGGAGAGGTCGATGGCGAAGAAGATGACGTTTCCGGTCTGGACGTTGGCGAACACTCCGCCGCGGACGTAGAAGGTGTGCGCGTCCATGAACCCGTTGGTGATCGTGAGCAGCAGCGCAAACCACAGCGTCCTTGCCCGTTCGGTGTCGCCGGGGCCGGTCAGCGCATCGCCCATCCGGACAACCTAACGGCGTCGTCGCGCTACAGCGCACCCAACGCGCTGAGCATGCCTGCGGCCGACCTTGGCCACGGGAATTCCTCGGCGCGGCGGCGCGCGTCGTTCCTGCGTAGGCGTTCCGGCCTGCCGATGATCGACGTGACGGCATTGGCGATGGCCAGCGGGTCGTTGTCGGCTGCGGCACCACTGTCGCTGGTGAGGATCTCGGCGAGTGCCGACGTGTTCGACACGACGGCAGGTGTGCCGCAGGCCAACGCCTCCAGCGCGGCCAGCCCGAACGTCTCGTGCGGTCCTGGTGCGAGGGCGACGTCGGCGGACGCCAGGATGGTCGCCACGGTGTCGCGGCACCCGACGTATCCGGTGAAGTCGACGGGAAGACGCGCCGCCTGGCGCTCGAGGCGAGCCCGAAGAGGCCCCTCGCCCACGACGACCAGGCGCGCGTCCACCCCTGAATCACGAAGCGCGGCAACGGTATCGATGCTGCGGTGGGCATGCTTCTCGACCGACAGCCTGCCGCAGTGCACCAACAAGGTCTGCTCCGGATGTGCCCATTGCGCTCGCACCTGCTCGCAGCGGTGTCGCGGATGGAACTGCTCGAGGTCGACGCCCAGTGGGACGGTGACCGCGTTGCCCGCGTCGATGCGGTCGAACTCCTCGCGGGCGAACGCCGTGGTGCACACGACCGCGTCGTAGTTGGCGGCAGTTCTGCGGTTCGCGACGTCGGCTGCGGCACGGGCCAAGCGGCGCGGAAGCAGTTGTCCCAGCAGGCGATCGAGTCGCTCGTGGGAGATCATCACGGTGGCCACGTCGTGCTGGCGGCCCCACGGTCCCAGCGACCGCAGGGTCAGCCGGTCGGATACCTCCAGCGCGTCGGGTTCGAGTCGTTCGAGCAGCGCGGTGACCCGTCCCGGTAGCACGGCCCGGTATCCACCGGTGAACGGAATCCTTCTGGCGGGCAGCGAGATTCGCCTGACTCCGGATGGCAGACGCTGAGAATCGGCCCTGGCGCCCGGCACCAAGAGGTAAACCTCGTGTCCGGCGGCGCAGTACTCCGCCCCGAGGCGGTCCACCGCGGTCCGCAGTCCTCCGGAACGCGGGCCGTAGAAGTTCGCAACCTGAACTACCCGCATACCTGCATCAGAGTCGGGGCGCACGACCGGTCACGAACGGTGGGTGAACGGTCACCTGAACGAGTGGTGAATACCGGCCACCGCCGGTACCGAGTGGCGGGGTCAGCCGACGTACTTGGTGAACCAGTCCTGCACCCGTTGCCAGGCGTCGGCGGCGGCCGTTGGGGCGTAGCGCTCCCCGGTGTCGTTGAAGAAGGCGTGGTCGGCGTCGGGCTCGACGACCAGATCGTTGACCAGCCCGGCCTTGTCGAGTGCCTGCTGCGCGGCGTCCTTGGTGCCGGTGACCCGGGCGTCCTTGGCGCCGTAGAACCCGAGCACGGCGACGTCCTTCGAGCCGCTGAAGTCGGCGCCGTCCGGCAGGGGGCCGTAGAACGGGACGGCGGCGGCCAGTTGCGGTTCACCAGAGGCGAGCAGCTGCCACACCAGGCCGCCGCCCATGCAGAACCCGACGGCCGCGACCTTCACGCCTGGCGCGCGGCGTTGCAACTCCGCGACCCCGGACTTCAGGTTGGCGACGAACTCGTCCGGCGGGATCTTGCTGAGCTCCGCGGTGGCCTGCGCCGGATCGGAGAACGTGGCGGTGCCACCCTTGGCCGACAGCAGGTCGATGGCCAGGCTCGAGTAGCCGATGCCTGCGAACCGCCCCGCGACCGAACGCACCCAGTCGTTGAGTCCCTTGTTCTCGTGGATGACGAGCACCGCACCCTTCGGGCTCTGCGCAGCAGCCCACGCGCCCTGCAGTTCGCCCTGCGGGCCTGCCCAGGTGATGGCCTCGGTGGGCACCGTGTTCTCCGAGCCGGGAGGCGGCCCGATCTCGGTGGTCGCGGCGCCGGTGGAGGTGACGGGTGCGTCGGCCGTGGGCTTCTTGTCGTCCGCGCACGCCGCGATCAGTGCGGTCGCCGCAGTGGCTCCGACGCCGATCAACGCCAGCCTGCGCAAGGCTTCCCGTCTGGACAGCAGGCCGTCCACGTGATCGGTGGCGATTTCCTCGGCAATATAGCGCTGCAGCGGGGTCACCGAAGCGAGTATGCCCTCGTCTGCTGAACTGCATCTGGCGATGGCCTGGACAGGAAATACTGACCGCATGTCGACGCCACCCGACCCAACAGCCCTCGCGGGTCGCGTCGCCGTCGTGGCCGGAGCCACTCGCGGTGCAGGCCGTGGCATCGCCGCAGCGCTTGGCGAAGCGGGGGCGACGGTCATCTGCACTGGTCGCAGCAGCGCGTCGGGCACCCTGAGGTCGGACTACGACCGGCCGGAGACCATCGAGGAGACCGCCGAGCTCGTCACGGCCCTCGGCGGGGTGGGCGTCGCCATCGCCGTCGACCATCTCGATCCCGCGCAGGTGCGGGATCTGGCCGAGCGGCTGCGCGGGGAGTACGGCTGCATCGACATCCTGGTGAACGACATCTGGGGTGCCGAAGTCCTCAAGGGCCCGCCGTCGACGTGGAACAAGCCGATGTGGGAACTCGATCTCGACGCCGGTCTGCGGACGGTTCGACTCGGGGTGGAAACCCACCTGATCACATCGCACTGTCTGCTTCCGCTGCTCGTCACGCGGCCCGGCGGCCTGCTGGTCGAGGTGACTGACGGAACGGCCGAGTTCAACGCCCAGAACTATCGGGTCTCGGTGTTCTACGACCTGGCGAAGGTGGCGGTGAACCGGATCGCCTTCAGCCAGGGCCACGACCTTGCCCCGTTCGGGGCGACGGCCGTTGCGGTCACGCCCGGCTGGCTGCGCTCGGAGATGATGCTCGACAACTACGCGGTCACCGAGTCGAACTGGCAGACCGCGATGGAGCCGAGGGCCGACGGCTACCCCATCGCGCCTGGCGCCTTCACGCAATCGGAGACCCCGCGCTTCGTCGGCCGCGGGGTTGCCGCCATCGCGTCGGATCCCGACCGGGCACGCTGGAATCAGCTCTCGGCGAGTTCGGCACAGCTCGCCCACGAGTATGGCTTCACCGACGTCGACGGTCGTCAACCCGACGCCTGGGCCGAGTAGTAGACATTTTTCAGAATGTGTTCACGATTTCGTTGACACTGCCGTCGGCGCCCTGTTCCATGATCTGAGTGACCTACGACACGATCATTCGCAACGGCCGCTGGTTCGACGGCACTGGCGCCGCGTCGGCGGTGCGCAACCTCGGCATCCGCGATGGCCACGTGGTGGCCATCTCCGCCGACCAGCTCGACGACACTGGTTGCGCTCACATCATCGACGCCACCGGCAAGTGGGTGCTGCCCGGCATGATCGACATCCACACCCACTACGACGTCGAGGTGCTCGACGGCCCTGCGCTGACCGAGTCGTTGCGGCACGGCGTGACCACGGTGATGCTCGGCTCTTGCTCGCTGTCGACCATCCACGTCGACGGCGTGAATGCCGGCGACCTGTTCGGTCGCGTCGAGGCGATCCCCCGCGAGCACGTCATCGACGCGGTGGACCGCCACAAGACCTGGACCACCTGCGACGAGTACGTCGACGCACTCGAGGCGCGCCCGCTCGGCCCGAACCTTGCGGCGTTCATCGGGCACTCCGACATGCGCACGGCCGTCATGGGTTTGGCGCGTGCGACCACCAAGTCGGTGTCGCCGTCGAAGGGCGAACAGGCCGAGATGGAGCGGATGCTCGCCGAGGCGCTGAGGGCCGGATTCGTCGGAATGTCTTCCCAGCAGCTGCTGTTCGACAAGCTCGACGGCGACACCTGCCGGTCGCGCACGCTGCCGTCGACCTACGCCAAGCCCCGCGAGCTGCGCCGGCTGAAGTCCATGCTGCGCAGGGCGGGGCGTGTGCTGCAGTCGGGGCCCGACATCGCGAACCCGCTGAACGTCGGCTCGCAGGTGGCGCAGTCCCTTGGCATCTTCCGCAATCCGCTCAAGACCAGCCTGCTTTCGGCGGCCGACGTCAAAGCCAATCCGTACGCGATCTTGCTGATGGGTCCGGTGGCGAGGTTCGTCAACCGGCTCGGCGGCAACTTCCGCTGGCAACACCTGCCGGTGCCGTTCGAGGTCTACGCCGACGGCATCGACCTGGTGATCTTCGAGGAGTTCGGGGCGGGTGCGGCGGCGCTGCACCTGCGCGACGAAGTCGAACGCAACGAGCTGATGCGCGACGAGTCGTACCGCCGCGAGTTCCGCAAGCAATACGAGAGCAAGTTCGGGGTCCGGGTCTGGCACCGAGACTTCTTCGACGCCGACATCGTGGCCTGCCCCGACGAGTCGGTGATCGGCAAGTCGTTCGGACAGGTCGGGCGGGAGCGCGGCGGCGTGCATCCAGTCGACGCGTTCCTCGACCTGGTGCTCGAACACGGCAAGTCCCTGCGCTGGCGCACCACGATCTCCAACCACCGGCCCGAGGTGCTCAAGAAGCTGGCGCGCGAACCCAGCGTTCAGATGGGCTTCTCCGATGCCGGTGCGCACCTGCGGAACATGGCGTTCTACAACATGGGGCTGCGCCTGCTCCGGCACGTCCACGACGCCGAACAGGCGGGTCGCGCGTTCATGACGATCGAACAGGCCGTGCACCGGCTGACCGGTGAGCTGGCCGACTGGTATCGGCTGGACGCCGGGCACCTGCGGATCGGTGACCGCGCGGACGTCGCGATCGTCGACCCCGTCCACCTCGACGCCTCGCTGGAGGCCTACGCCGAGCAGGCGGTCGAGCAGTACGGCGACCTGCCGCGGATGGTGAACCGCAACGCCGCCGCCGTCACCGCCGTGCTCGTTGGCGGCCGCACCGTGTTCGCCGACGGCGAGGCCACGGACCTGGTTGGACGGCAGCGCACGGGGCGTTTCCTGCGGGCGTCGCACAAGTCCCCCGCGCTCCCCACCGAGAAGGGTGAATTGACAAGTGTCGGTTGAGGATACGGTGCTCGGGCTCTGGAAGGCGCTATCCGCAAGGGACTGGGACTCGCTGAAGACGTTCGTTTCCGACGACTGTATCTACCTCGACATGCCGGTCGGGCCCACTGCGGCCGCGCGCGGTCCCGAGGACATCGTCAAGCGGCTGAAGATCGGGATCGAACCGTTGGCGTCCTACGAGAACTTCACGGGGCTGCTGCTCGCCGACGGCAGCGATGTCATGTACGAGCATCACGAGGAATGGCATTGGAAGACCGGCGAATCCGCGGTTCTCCAGTTCGTCTCGGTGCACCGCGTCGAGAACGACAAGGTCACCCTCTGGAAGGACTACTGGGACATGGGGGCATTGGTCAACCACGCGCCCCCGACGTGGATGGCGGACTTCGCAGATGCCGACATGTCGTGGATCTTCGACGCGACCGGGTTGATCTGACACGGCCCCAGCGGTTTTCGGGGCGAGCGGAGCGACGGGGAATGAATTTCGGGGCGACGGGCAATCTACTACAGCGTGATCTTGCAGCTCTGGCCGATGTCCAGGGTGCGCAGCATCCGGCCCATCCCGAGCCACATGGCACAGGACAACGCCAGATCGGTGAGCAGCTCCGGGCTGAACTGTTCGTTGCAGCGGTCCCAGAAGTCCTCGTCGTCACGAAGGCCGGTGTGGTCGGCGGCGAACCGCTGCGCGAACTCGGCGGCGACGCGTTCCTGCGGGCTGTAGCCGGGCCAGGTCTGCCACACGGCCGCGTGGTCGTAGAGGTCTTCGTCGACGCCAGCCGCGATGCCGTCAGCGTCCCGGGTGTTCTGGCACACCACGCACTCGTTGTCGAGCGCGATCACCATGCGCGCCAGCTCCCTGACCCGCATCGGCAATCTGTTCTTGTTGTAGACCGCATGGGTGAATCCGGCCATGGCGACACCGATGTCGGGTGATTTGACGATCCATCCGGCGGCGTCGTCTTCGGCGAAATCTCCAATTCGGCTCATGAGCGCATCGTACGCCGGAAACGACAAATCTGGAACACGTTCTAGTTTTGAATCACGGGCGCGCCGACCAAGGCACGGTCGTCGTCCCAACCGCGTTGCACCAGCATCCTGTGGCCGATGCGCTCGAGGGCGGCCTCGACCTGCTCGCGGTCGGGACGTCCCTCGAACGCCGGCGAGCACGCCAGCTTGTCGACGATCTTGGCGGCGATCGCCGCCGACGCCCCGTCGACCTCCTTGACGCCGGCCTGGGTCAGCCACAACTTTCCGTCCTGCCCGCCGGCGGACCGCAGCACGTAACCGCGGTGCACCAGATTGTCGAACGTCGGCGCCAACAGCTCGAACGGCACTCGGAGACGCTTGCCGATGTCGGTCATGGTGGCCGTACCGAACACCTGGTTCTGCCGGTAGATCTGGATCAGTGCCCACAGGTTGATGATGTCGAGATTGCATCCTGGCTGTCCGACGAGGCTGCGCAGCCGAACTTCCGGGGAGTCGCGGAACATCCGTCCGACCGCGACCTCGAGGATCTGGTCGGGGGTCTCGGTGCTTGGCATGCCGAAGGCCTCGCCGAGATCGGTCGCCGAAGCCGCGTCCATCTCCAACAGCGGCACCTCCTTGAGGAAAAGTGCGACGACGAAACCGATCACGGCGATGGGGACGGCGCACAGGAACACCATGCCCAGCGAGTCCGCGTAGGCGTCGACGATGGGCGCAGCCATCGCCGGTGACAGCTCGTGCAACGCCTGCGGCGATTCCGCGGCCCTGGCAGGCGCGCCGCTCGCCAGCAATGCTGGACCGAGACGGTCGGCAAGGAAGTTGGTGAAGAGCGAGCCGAAGATGGCTGCGCCGAAGGCACTTCCGATCGTCCGGAAGAACGTGACGCCCGAGGTGGCCACGCCAAGATCGGCGAAGCTCGTGGTGTTCTGCACGGTCAGCACCAGCACCTGCATGCACATGCCGATGCCGGTTCCCAGCACGAACAGGAACACCGACTGCTGCCAGGTGGGAGTGGCCGCGTCCATCCGCGACAGCAGTAGGAAGCCGACCGCCATGACCGCGGTACCGACCACGGGAAACATCTTGTAGCGCCCCGTGCGGCCGACGATCGTTCCGCTTCCGATCGAGGTCATGAGCAGACCCGCCACCATCGGCAGGGTGCGCAGGCCTGATTCCGTCGCCGACACACCGTCGACGAACTGCATGAAGGTGGGCAGGAACGTCATCGCGCCGAGCATGGCGAAGCCCACGATGAACGCGAGGATGCAGCAGACCGTGAACACCGGGTTGGCGAACAGCCGCATTGGCAGAATCGGCTCGGCGGTCCGGGTCTCCACCCAGACGAACATGGCAAGTGCCGCAGCGGATCCCACGAAGAGGGAGATGATCATCGGTGAACCCCACGCGTACTCACCGCCACCCCAACTGGTTGCCAGCGTCAGGCCGGACGCGCCAAGGCCGACGAGCACGATGCCCATGTAGTCGATGACCGGTTTGGTGCTCCTGGCCATCGCGGGGATGGCGATGACGCTGACGGCCAGCACGACGAGCGCGACGGGCACGTTGATCCAGAACGCCCAGCGCCAGGTCAGGTGGTCGGTGAAGAAGCCGCCAAGCAGAGGTCCTATCACGGTGGTCACGCCGAATACCGCGCCAAGCGCGCCTTGGTACCGGCCGCGTTCGCGCAAGGGGATCACCTCGCCGATCACCGCCATCGCGGTCACCATGATGGCGCCGCCGCCGATGCCCTGCAGTGCCCGCGCTGCGACCAACATCGTCATCGAGCCCGCGAGGCCACACAGCACCGATCCGGCAAGGAAGAACAGCACCGAGGCCTGGAACACGACCTTGCGGCCGAACATGTCGCCGAGCTTGCCGACGACGGCAGTGACGATCGTCGAGGCGAGTAGATAGCTCGTCACAACCCAGGACTGATGCCCCGCGCCACCGAGATCGGATACCACCGTCGGGAGTGCGGTGGCCACGATGGTCTGGTCGAGTGCCGCAAGCAGCATGCCGAGCAGCACCGCGACGAAGATCAGATTGCGCCGATGCGGAGTGATCAGCGCGCTCGCGGACTCGGGATCAGCGATGGCCTGCATCGTCGAATCCGTACTACCCGTACCTGGACTGGTCATACCCACCTCTCGTCATGGCCGGGCGTACCCAAACGCCACAGGCCATATCGTTAGATAGGCTATAAATATTACGAGGTGGCGGACGTGGTATTCGTCACCCGCGACCTGACGCGGGCGCCTTAGTGCGGTGGCCGCGCTACGCACTGCGCGGAGTACAGCTCCACGCCCAGCTTGTCCATGAGTTCCAGCTGGGTCTCGAGGTAGTCGACGTGCAGCTCCTCGTCGGCGATGATCGTCTCGAAGAGGTTCGCGGAGGTGCTGTCCTGCTTCTCGCGGCAGAAGATGATCGCGGGCTTGAGCCTCGTGATCACCTCCCGTTCAATCTCGAGGTCCGCCTCGAACTGTTCGCGCAGCGTTTGACCGACGCGCAAAGGGAATAGCCTTTGGTAGTTCGGCAGGCCGTCCAGAATGAGAATTCGGTCGGTGAGCGCCTCAGCGTGACGCATTTCGTCGAACGATTCGGCACGCGTGTGGGCCGCCAACTCGGTAAAGCCCCAATTGTCTTGCATCTTCGAATGCAGAAAGTATTGGTTGATGGCCGTGAGTTCGCTCGTCAATTGCTCGTTGAGCAGCTTGAGAACGTCGGGATCGCCTTGCATCTTCGCTCCTATAACACTGCGCGGGCTGGTCGAGTGTCCTGGCTGTGGAACGACTTCAATCTAGTCCACGCCGGCAACGAGAGCGACCGAATCACAGCGCTTTTCGGCGAGTCCGGGACACGATACGGGCACGTCGAAGGGTAGCCAAACCTGTTTCTGGCCGGGGAGGATGGACTGCCTCCCCTAAGTAAGGATAGACTGCGCTAACCACGTAGGCAGCGCTGCTGGTTCCCTCCTCAGCGCACTCGAATTCGAGGCGGAATCCAAATGGGCGAGCACGAGGTGCATTCGCTCATTCTGGCTGCCGACTTCTCCGTCGACGACGTCGAATCGATGTGGTCTTCGATCTCGGCGCGCCAAGACCATTTGGCGGGCATGGCTGCGCACCACGTGGTGGTCTACAAATCCATTTGGGAACCCGGCCGCGTATTGGTGACCATCGGCATCCGTCATCCGAATTCGGTCCGTGACGTATTGCGTTCGCCGGCGATCTTCGAATTGTTCGACGTCTCCGGGGTCGACGACATTCCGGCGATATTCGCCGGTGAGGTCGTCGAGAAGATCGACCTGCACGAAACGTCACAGGACGACGCGGTCGCCCACGTCATCGTCGGGGTGATCACCCTGGTCCAGGACGTCGCGACGCTGATGGACAAGGTGCACGGGGCCGCCGATCGGTTCGCTCACGCCGGAGTCCGCAAGATCTGGGTATACCAGGCGTTCGACGATGGGCAGGAGGTGATGATCCTGCAGGAGATCGAGGACGAGGTCAGGGCCAGGCGCTGGATCGATCACCCGGATGCGGGGGCTGAGTGGATGTCACTCGGAGACGACGAGCGCGGTGACCCGAGCGCCGGCGCCCATCCGACCGTGTTCGTCGGGACGCTCGCGCACTTGATGACCGTCGACGAGCGGGTGAACTGATGTTCGTCTGCCTGTGCACCGGGGTCACCAGTCAGGTGGTCACCGATCTCGTTGCGAACGGCGCCGCTACGTCCAAGCAGATCGCCGACGCGTGTGGTGCCGGTGCCGATTGCGGCCGATGCCGGCGAACCGTGCGGGCCATCATCGCGGCGTCCACGAAGCAGGACTGCCCGGTACACGCGGCCCGCTGAGCCGGCCTAGTTGCCGCGGCGGTCGGCGAACTCGGCGAGGGCGTCGGCGTTGGCAGCGCCGCCCATCAACTTGGCGAACTGTGCGTATTCGCGCTCCAACCCGGCGGCGATCCCGGCGCGCATCGGCTCCACGATCGTCTGCTTCACGGCCATCAGGCTTGAAATCGGCCGGGAGGCAAGCACTTCGGCGTGCCGCCGGGCTTCGGGCAGCAGATCGTCGGGTTCGCAGACCTTCCATGCGAGTCCCATGCGGAGCGCCTCTTCGGCGTCCACCCACTCCGACGACATCAGGATCCACGCTGCGTTCTGCCTGCCGATGAGTTGTGGCAGGAGGTAGGACGAGGCCGCCTCCGGCGCGACGCCAAGACTCGTGAACGGACACTTCAGCCTCGCGGTCGAGGACATGAAGACCAGGTCGGCGTACCCGAGGACGGTAGCGCCGATGCCGACGGCGAGTCCGTTCAGCGCCACGATGAGCGGCTTGCGCAGCGTGGTCAGAGCCTCGATCATGCCGGGGAACCCGTACTCCCCCGACTGGAAGTCCGGGTTGGTGATCCGCGCCTGCATCTCGTTGAGATCGTTGCCCGCGCTGAACGCCCGTCCGGTACCGGTCAGCACGACCACCGCGGTCGCCGGATCCTCGTCGGCGGCACGCAGCGCGATCGTGGTTGCGTCGTAGAGGGCCTCGTTGAACGCGTTGAGCGACTCGGGCCGGTTGAGGGTGAGGGTGCGAACCCCGTTCGCATCGTCGATCTGTACGAGCACGGCTTGCAGCGTATGTCTCAGCCGTTGGAGTACACGCGCGTGGGTGCGACGAATACCACGGTGCGGCCCTGTTCTGCCATCACCCTGTCGTACTCGGACCAGTCGTCGTGCGTGCCGCCGGCGGCGGTGAACACGTCGCGCAGCAGTAGGCGCAGGGCATCGGGGTCAGTCAGCCACGGTTGCGGGTCGTGCGGGCCGAGGAGTTCGGTGTTGCCCTCCACCGTCGCCCACTGCCAGCCGTTGCGGAACGTCACCGCGATCTGCGGGCGTGCCCGCAGATTGGTCAGCTTCACCTTGCCGTAGGTGACGAACGCCAAGGTCGGTTCACCGGTCGAAGGGTGTGCCAGCACACCGGCGTTCACCAGGGAGGCCTGCACGGTGCCGTCGGCGCGCACGGTCGACACGATGCACAGGCCGCTCTCCTGCGATGCGAGCGCAGCTGCTTCCTGCAATGTGGTCATTCGACGTCCTCTCCAGGAAATGGCGACCGGAACACGTAGCGGCTGGTCGGTACGGTGTCCACGTTCTCGTTGGCCCCAAACGCCGACGTGCTGGCCACCATCTTGGTCATCCGGTCATTCAGGTCGGCGTCGTCGGCAGCACCGAAGAACGCGTGCAGGCTCTTGGTGGCCTCGATGGGGAACAACTCCTCCACGATCGCGGATAATTCCGGTGCGCCAGGCGTGAGCACCCTGACCACGGTGTTCTGGGTGTAGCCGAACGTCGACTGCGTGGTGATCGCAACGGGTGTGTGATCGATGTGCCAACGAGCGAACCAGGTTTCGGGGTCGAGCTCCGCGGGGCGGCGAAGAAGTGCCACGTTGGCGAATCCTTCGGTGCGTGCACCCGGCGCGGTGGCAGGCGCCTGCAGGGGAACGGACTCGGTGACCAGGTATGCGGCCACCTCGTCGCACTCCATCTCGAGCAATGCGAGTGCGGCGCGGACCTGATCGCCGTAGTACTGCTGCGTCCACAGGGTGACGAGCGCGACCACCGGCGGATCCAGAGTGGCGATCGTCATCATCGAGTCACGCACGGCGCCGTCGCGCACGTTCAGGTTCAACCCGGGTAGGCCCAGCCGCTGCAGGTCCTCGGCGACCGTGGTGCGCATCCTCTCGCACCACGCATCGTCGGGAACTTCGCGCCGCATCGTGATGATCAGCTTCTCCACGGCACGAACGTACCGCCGCCAGCCTTCGCGGCTGCGCCGACCCAACAGGTCACAATGGACCGGTGATCAAGGGCCTGGTTCTGCGGCCGACGATGCCCGACATGGGTGGCGTCGTCCGCAGCCTGCTCGGGGTACTGCTCGTGGCGGGTGCAGGGCTGCACTGGGGCGGTGCGAGCGCGGCTGGGGCCGCTGGTGGTGCCGCCGCGATAGCGGGCGCCACCGCGCTGCAGGACAGCCCGCGCGGCCGGTTGCCGCTGGTGATGGGTGTGTCTGCGGTGATGGGCATTGCGGTGCTGCTGGCATCGACCTTCTCGTCGTACGGCCTCGCGTTCACCGCGGTCGTTGCGCTGTGGTGCTTCGCAGCGGGGACGGCGTGGGCCGTGAGCGCCAACGCCGGGGTGATCGCCGCGGCGGGTAGTGCACTGCTGGTGACCCTGCCGCCTACCGAGCCGACGTGGGCGAGCGTCGGCACTGCCACCGGGCTCGCGGTCGCCGGTGGACTGATTCAGGCCGCACTCGTCGCCATCTGGCCGCGACGTCGCTGGCGGGTCCAGCGCGACGGACTGGCCCGCGCCTACCGCGCGCTGGCAGCCGATGCCCGCAGCCTTGCCGAGGATCCGAGCGGGCACGTCGACCCGGAACCCCTGCTCTGGCTGCGTGAGGCGTTCACGCTGACCGATGCGCAAGCCCGGCGTCGCCCGCTGGCCTACCGCGCGTGGTACGGCCTGCCCGAACGGATCTCGGTCACCGTGATGGCGATCGCAGGGAAGTCGAAGGGTGACGACGTCAGCTCGCGGGTGTTGACCGCCGCATCGGACGTGCTGGCGGCGGTCGCCGAACCGGATCGGTCCCAGCGCGAGACGGCCGGGTATGCGATGGGGCGCTTCGATGTCGTGGCAGGCGCCGCCGAAGGTCCGGAAGCCGCCCTGGTACAGAGACTTTCGGAGCAGCTGCGCGACGCCGTGCAACTCCGTTTCGGGGACGCCTCACCCGAAGCCGCCGACCTCGCGCAGCTTCGGCGCCCGCGTGTGCCAGGCCGCGTGCGATCGATCATCGCGGCGATTCGCGGCCAGCTGTCGTGGAGCTCCCCCGTGCTGCGGCACGCGGTCCGGCTGGCGTCCGCAACCGCCATCGGCGTCGCAGTCGCGCGGTTCGCCGATGTCCCGCACGGTTATTGGATCCCGCTCACCGTCGTGATGGTGCTGCGTCCCGAGACCGCCCATACCTACACCCGGTGCGTCGGCCGGGTCGCGGGAAACGTGCTCGGCATCGTGGTGGCCTCGGCGGTGATCCTGCTGCTGCACCCGACCGGGTACGTCGCGGCGACGCTCGCCGTGGTGTTCCTCGGCGTGGCGTACGCAGTGTCCGGCTTCGGGTACCTCGCGCTGAGCGCGGCGCTGGCGGCGGCCATCGTGTTCCTCGTCGACATCGGGGGCACCGCAGGGGCGGCCGATGTGGGCGACAGGTTGCTGGCCACGCTGATCGGCGGAGCGCTCGCGGTGCTCGCCCACGTCGCCGTGCCCGACGACGCAATGGTCCGGCTGCGACAACGCGCCGGCGAGCTGCTCAAGACCGAAACCGATTACGCCGCAACGGTGATCAAGGCCTTCGTGCACCGGCTGGACGACCCCGCCGAGGCGCTGTCCTCGGCGTGGGAACGTGCCTTCCGGGCACGTGCGGCGTTCGAGGCTGCTGCGGGTGCCAGCTGGTCCCAGGACCGCCCCTTTCGTCGTTGGCTGCGGTCCTACCGCACCGCGCTCAACGCGGTGACCACCGCCTGCGCGGCGCTCGAGGCGAGCTTGCCCGCTCAACCGTCGGCGACGCTGAGCCGGGACTTCACCGCCGCGGTCGACTCCTACGTGGAGGCGTTGTGCGGTGACCCGGCCACCCCGGGTTCGCCGTGGCGGGTGGACGTAGTCCGCCTTGCCGAGGCTGCGCAGCGGGTCCGCGCCGAACTGGCAGGCAACGACGACGCCACGACGCGCGTGCTCGTCGCCGAGATCGGTGCCATCACAACCCAACTCGGCAACATCTCGGCGGACGCCGAACGCTCGCCAGCGTCAAGTTGACCGACTCAGCCGCGAGCCCACCGCGGTTGAATGAAGACGCCTTCGGCCTGCACGGTGACGCCCTCGTCGTCGGCGAGGTGGCCGACGGCGAACGTCTTGACACCCTCGGTCCTGTCGATTCTGGCCTCGGCGCGCAAGGGCCCGAGCCGGGTGGTGCGCAGGTAGCGCAGCGTGATGGTGCCGGTGAGCCGCGGGCGCTCCGCACTACTGGCCGCCTCGCCGAGAACGTGGTCGAGGATGAGCGCGGCGACACCGCCGTGCACGTGGCCGGGAGGCCCTTCGTAGGCCGCACCGAGGTGGAACTCGGTGAACACGCTCCCGGTGGAGTCCTTGTGGATGACCAGTGGCGGCGCCGTGGGATTGCGCATGCCGATGACGGCGTTGCCCCAGGGCATCTGATCGCCGTCCGCGCCGAACCGGACACCGAAGGCTCCGTCGAGCTGGGAGGTGCGCAGTCGCGCCGTCGCCGCATCGATCGCTGCCTTCGCCTCCGCCACCACGTCGGCGTCGACCTCGGTACGGATGGTGGCGTCGACCAGCTCACGGACCGATTGGGTGAGGGGTTCGTAGGTCGCGCGCAACCGGGCGACCTCCTCGGCCGTCAGGTTCTCCACGGGGAAGTCCAGCACCTTTGAACTAGAACACGTTCTAGCGTCGGTGTCGAATCACCGTTCAGCCGACGAGCGCGTCGAGTGCCTCCCTGGCCTCGGGATCGGCCCGCCCCAGTTCGAGTTCCATCAGCGCACACTCGGCCGTCGCGGCCACCCACAACCGCGCCGACTGACGCGGATGCTGCCGCCCCATCGCCTCGAAGTCGGCCGCCACGGTCTCCACGTTTCGCCGATTGCGCTCCAGCACCTCGTCGGCGATCGACCGGTGCCCCCTGGCTTCGAGGAGCAGGGCCTTGACGCCGCGGTCACGCAGACAGCCGTCGAGATAGGTTCTGGCGGCTACCGCCAGCCGTTGTTGCCCCGGTGCCATGTCCCCGACGGCCGAGAAGAACTCGTCGGCAAGCGCATCGTGGAACCGTCGGTGCAATGCCACCAAATAGCCGGTGCGGTCCGGGAAGTGGTGGAAGAACGTGCCCTTCGAGACACCGGCACCGGCGACCACGGCATTCACGCTGAGCCCTTCGAGGCCGAGCTGCTCGGCGAGTTCCAGCCCCGTCTCGATCAGCTTCTGGCGTGTCCGCGCAGCTGCCGCCGTGCGCTTGTTGCCGGTGCGTTCATGGACTTCGGTCACAAAGCGATTCTCCTCTTGCCGTTGCGATCGCTCGGGCTTAGTGTAACTCAACGACCGACCGCCCGGTCAATGAAAGGATCTCGACGATGCCAACCATGACTTTGTCTGTCTCTGGGTCCAACCCCGAATCACGAGCCACGATCTCCTACACCGACGACGGCTCGGGTCCGCCGGTTCTGCTGCTGCACGCGGCACTGCACGACCGCACCGACTACGCCTCGGTGCATGACGCGCTCGGCCGGGGACGCCGCGTGATCGCGCTCGACTGGCCCGGCCACGGCGAATCCCCCTCGCTCGACGAACCCCTCGGCGCCGTCCAGTTCGGCGATCTGGCAGTCGAATTCGTCGACCGGCTCGACCTGCGCAACGTCGTCGTGGTCGGCAACTCCGTCGGCGGCTACGCGGCGTGCCGCCTCGCCCTGGAGCGGCCTGACCGCATCGCAGGAGTGGTCCTGGTCAATACCGGCGGCTTCACTGCCCACACCGCGTTCATCCGAGCATTCTGTGCGGTCATGGGCAAGCCCGCGGTGATCCGCGCCGTCGCCCCGCTGTCGGTTCCGGCCTACATGCACGCCAGAACACCGGCCGAGCGGGCGATGGTGCGCCGCGTGGTCGCCAGGGCACGCACCGCAGATGGGTCGCGGACGGCGGCCGCGCTGTGGCGCAGTTTCACCGACCCAGGACACGATCTTCGGCAGCGGGCCGACGCAATCACCGCTCCGGTTCTGATCACCTGGGGCACAAAGGATCTCACCGCTCCGGTCAAATGGGGCGAGGCGGTTCACTCCGCGATTCCCGGTTCGACGTTCGTCGGGCTTGGCACCGGTCACGTGGTCTTTGCGGGCGAACCCAACGCCTGGCTGGACGCGGTGCTGCCGTTCGTCGAGTCAGCCCACCGCGCCGACCATCCTGCGACCCGCGGCTGATGCGAAGCCCAGCCAGGTGTGCCGATTGCCCGCCCAGCACCAGCCGACCTTCGGCGCGTTCCGGTTGTCCGCGCCGTCGCGCCCGGTGCCGTTGCTGATCCAGATCGCCGGGGTCCTGGCATCCAGCGCGCCGCTCGGCTTGGCTTGCGGGATCCGATGGTCATGAAGCAGCGCCCGCGCTGCAGCGTCTCCGGGCGCTGCAGCAGCCAGTGCAGTCCCTCGGTGAGGGTCAGCGGTGTTCGGCTCGCGGCCGCGATGGCCGGGTCGGCCTCGTCGGGACTCCAGTTGGCCATCGCATCACCGCGGTCGATTCCGTCGACGAGGTAGACGGGTGAATCCGGCAGCTCGACGGTCGGAACGAACTCGTCGACGTCGGGCATGTCGGCCACCAGGAAACCCTGCTTCCCGGACAGGTTCAGCAGCGGTACGAGCACGGACGCCGCCACCGCATCGGGGTGGATCGCCAGCAACGAACCCTTTCCGGCCGCCGCTTCGGCGACGCCGCGCAACCGCTTCTCGGGCCATCCGGCGAGCCGGTGCACACCGAGTTCGAGGAGGCGTTCGGCCTGTTCAGGCAGGGTCGGGAGGGGCTCCATCACGGACTTCGCTGCGGTCATCACCAGGCCGCAACGAAGCACGCCGGCCGGAAAGTTCCTACGATCGTCGACAATCGGCAGAATTCAATCGGCAGATTTCTGACAGAGGCGGGGTGTGCGTGGGAGCGGCCAGACTGCACGGCGAGGGCGCGCGACCCGACCTGCCCGTATCGCTGGTCGACGTCGCCGCGCACCGGATGCGCGCCGCGATCCTCAGCGGATCGCTCAAGCCGGGCGACAAGATCGTGGAAGAACAGCTGTGCGCCGACCTCGGCATCAGCAGGGCTCCGCTGCGGGAGGCGTTGCGGCTACTCGCTCAGCAGGGACTCGTCGAGCACCTCCCCCGCCGCGGTTCGCGGGTCACCGAATGGTCGACGACGGACATCCTGCAACTCTTCGCACTGCGCCACGTCCTGGAACGGCACGCCATCGAGATGGCCCTTCCACTGGCCGAACCCGCGGTGGCGCTCCTGCCGGTCCGCGCGGCGCTCGATCGAATGCGTTGCGCGGGCGATGAACTGGAACGTGACGATGCGCATCGGGTGTTCCACGCCACCGTCGTCGAACTCGCCGACAACCGTCAGCTCGACATCGCACTTGAACCCATCCTGCTCAAGCTCCAACTCCCCATGGCGATGAACCTCCGGGAGGAGGCCCGCCACCACCGGGCCGACGACGGCATCGTCAGGCATCAGGCGATCCTGTCCGCGTTGGAGTCCAACGACGCGCAAACCGTGATCACGGCGCTCGAGGACCACGGTCATCTGCACTACCTGGACCTGGAATCGGGACGCCAGCAAAATCGCTAACACGATCGACACACGGCCGTACCGAGACCGCCATGATTCTGTCGACAATCGACAGACATGGCCTACGAATCGCATGGACCGTCCATCGGACCGTCGGTGGCCGAGATCCTCGACTCCCACGCCGCGGGCACCGGTTCGCCGACCAAGACCGCGCTTCGGGTAGCCGACGCCATCGCCGCGCGTGGTGACGACGGGACCTGGCTGTCGACGGTGCCGCGTGACGAATTGCTCGTCGCCGCAGCCGCGATCGAGAATCGTCCTGGCGCGCGGACACTGCCGTTGTACGGCGTGCCGTTCGGGGTGAAGGACAGCATCGACGTCGAGGGCGTGCCAACGACGCTGTCGTGTCCGGACTACGCCTACCTACCGTCGGTCACCGCACCTGCGGTGCAGCGGTTGCTCGACGCGGGCGCCCTCTACGTCGGCAAGACCAACCTCGATCAGTTCGCCACCGGGCTGAACGGCACCAGGACGCCGCACACCGTGCCGCGCAGCGTCTACGGCGGCGAGATGATCTCGGGCGGATCGAGTTCGGGATCGGCGCTGGCCGTGGCGCTCGGCCAGGTGCCGTTCGCCGTGGCCACCGACACCGCGGGCTCGGGTCGTGTGCCCGCCGCACTGAACGGGGTCGTCGGGTTCAAGCCGTCGCGTGGGCTGATCAGCACCGTGGGCCTGGTGCCGGCATGCAAGTCCTTGGACTGCATCAGCGTGATGGCCGGCTGCATCGACGACGTCGACCGCGTCTTCGACGTGATGGCGGGCCGCGACGACGGCGATGCGTGGTCGCGCGACGGCGGTCTGCGGTATGCGGGCGCACCCATCCGGGTCGGGCTGCCGCCGGTGAGCGAACTCGAGTTCTTCGGCGATGCCGCGCTTCGCGAGGCGCACCTCGGATTCCGGGAGCACCTCGCCCGCCAAGTGACCATCGTCGACGTCTCCCTCGAACCCTTCCTGGCCGCGGGCGCGCTGCTCTACCAGGGCCCGTGGGTCGCCGAACGGCTCGTCGAATTCGGCGACTTCCTCAACGAGCGGCCGGAGTCGATCCACCCCGTGGTCCGCGACATCCTCCGCAGTGGCGAGAAGTACACGGCCGTGGACGCTTTCGCGGCGCTGCAACGCCTGCAGGAACTCAAGGCGGAGGTTGGCCGCCTGTGGCAGCGCATGGACGTGCTCGTGGTGCCGACCATCGGCACCACCTTCACCGTCGACGAAGTCCTCGCCAGGCCCATCGACTGCAACACGGTGCTTGGTCACTACACCCATTTCGGAAACCTGCTCGACCTCCTGGGTGTCGCCGTTCCGCTCGGCGTCGCGGCCGACGGCAGGCCGTTCAGCGCGATGCTGCTCGGCGCGGCGCTCTCCGACGACACCGTCCTTCAACTGGCGGCTCAGATCCTCGACGAGCCGCGCACGGTGCGCCGCCCCGCCACCGCCCCTGTCCTGCGTTCCGTTCCCACGACCTCCGAGGAGCCCGTATGAGCCCATCCATCGACGTGCCCGCCGAACCGTTCGCCTTCACGCTGACGGCGGGCAAGACCGCGCTGATCGTCATCGACATGCAGCGAGACTTCCTGCTGCCAGGCGGTTTCGGCGAGAGTCTTGGCAACGACGTCGACCAACTCCTCAAGGTGGTACCTCCGCTGGCGGCGCTGATCGCGGCCGCCCGCGAGGCCGGAGTGATGGTGATCCACACCCGCGAAGGTCATCGCCCCGACCTGTCCGACTGTCCGCCCGCCAAGCTCAGACGCGGTGCGCCGTCGAAGCGCATCGGCGATCCCGGTCGGTACGGCCGCATCCTGATCCGTGGCGAGTACGGCCACGACATCGTCGACGAGCTGGCACCGATCGACGGCGAGCTCGTCATCGACAAGCCCGGCAAGGGGGCGTTCTACGCCACCGAACTCCAGGACGAACTGGTCGGAGCAGGCATCACTCAACTGCTGGTCACCGGCGTCACCACCGAAGTGTGCGTGCACACCACCACCAGGGAGGCCAACGACCGAGGCTACGAGTGCCTCGTCGTATCCGATTGCGTCGGTTCGTATTTCCCGGAATTTCAGCGCGTCGGCCTGGAGATGATCAAGGCACAGGGCGGCATCTTCGGATGGGTCGCCGATAGCACGGCCGTCATTCCGGCGCTTCACCAACTCACCACCACTCCCCTTTCCCAGGTCTGAGAGGACGCCACCATGTCGGCTGAAGTCACCAATGCACCCGCTGATCCACCGATATCCAAGCCGAAGGCGTCCATTCCGTGGTGGACGCGCGGGGACACCAACGCGTTCTTCGGCCTCGGCTTCAACATCCTGGTCAACGTCCTCACGCTGACAGGCCTGATGATCGGCGTGGTCAAGGTACCGGCCAGCGACGTGCTCGGCACGGTGCTGCCCGCACTCGGGGTGGCCCTGATCCTCGGCAACCTGTACTACACGTTCCTGGCGCGACGGCTGGCGAGCCGCGAAAACCGTACCGACGTCACGGCATTGCCGTACGGCCCGAGCGTGCCACACATGTTCATCGTCGTCTTCGTGGTGATGCTGCCCGTGTATCTCGCCACCAAGGATCCGATGCAGGCGTGGCAGGCCGGCCTGGCGTGGGCATTCATGATCGGCATCATCGTGATGATCGGTGCCTTCGTCGGACCGTACATTCGCAAGCTCACGCCGCGGGCCGCGATGCTCGGCACGCTGGCAGGCATCTCGATCACCTTCATCTCGATGCGGCCCGCCGCGCAGATGTGGGAAGCGGCCTGGATCGGGCTTCCGGTGCTGGCGATCATCCTGATCGGCTTCTTCACCGACGTGAAGCTTCCGTTCGGCATTCCGGTGGGACTCGCCGCACTGCTGGTCGGCACGGCGATCGGCTGGATCGGCGGCTACATGTCCGCACCCGACGTCGGTCAGGCTTTCTCCGACATCGCGCTTGGCATTCCCGACCTCCGGGTGGACATGTTGTTCGCCGGGTTGTCACACCTCGCGCCCCTCCTCGGCACCGCAATACCGTTGGGCGTCTACAACTTCACCGAGGCGATGAGCAACGTGGAGAGCGCGGCCGCCGCTGGCGACAACTACAACCTGCGCAGCGTGCTGCTCGCCGACGGCGCCGGCGCCTGCATCGGGTCGGCGTTTGGGTCGCCCTTCCCGCCCGCGGTGTACATCGGCCACCCCGGCTGGAAGGACGCAGGAGGTCGGGCCGGCTACTCGCTGGCCAGCGGCGTGGTCATCGGATTGTTCTGCTTCGTCGGCCTTTTCGGCGTGCTCGCTGCGCTGCTGCCGGTGCCTGCGATCGTGCCGATCCTGTTGTACATCGGCTTGCTGATTGGGGCGCAAGCGTTCCAGGCGGTGCCGCGACTTCATGCGGTCGCGGTGGTGGCGGCCCTGCTGCCGAACCTCGCGCAATGGGCCAGCGGACTGATCGACAACGCGTTGAACGCCGCGGGCACGTCGGCCTCGAAGGTCGGTCTCGAGGCGCTCAACGGAGCGGGCGTGGTCTACGACGGGCTGCTGACCCTCGGTGAGGGCGCGGTGCTGGTCGGCCTGATCCTCGGCACCATGGTCACGTTCATCCTCGAGAAGAAGTTCCTCTACGCGGCGATCGCCTCTGCGGTCGGCGCCGTCCTGTCGTTCATCGGGCTGATCCACGCGCCACAGGTGGCGTGGGCGGCCAGCCCCCAGGTGGCGCTCGGCTATCTCTTCTTCGGAATCGTCTGCGCCGCATACTCGTTCCTGCCCGGCGCCAAGGATCCGGTGACGTTCGACGAGGCGGACCTGGTCGCTGGCCATTAGCCCTAGCGCGAACTTGTGCCTTACGGAACCCCTAGCCCTCGGGTGCTATCAATTCCCGGGGGCCGGTCGGTAGCCGCCAATGGAAGGCCAACGCGGCAAGCCGCAGCAGCGTCGCCAGCGTGCTACCGACCGCGACGCCCACCCACTGCGGCCCGAAGTAGTCAATGGCAACGTAGGTCGCCGCGCCCAACATTGCCGGGATGGCGTACAGATCGTCCGGGCCCATCACGAGGGGCACCTCGCGGGCGAGCACGTCACGCAGCATCCCGCCGACTATGGCCGAGAGCATGCCGATCAGGCCCGCCGCGAACCAACTGGCGCCCGCGTCGACGGCGATGGCCGCGCCGGAGGCGGCGAAGAACCCCATCCCGATGGCGTCGAGCACCAGCACGGCGCGCTTCATCTGGATGACGATTCGAGCGAACGGAGTGGCGATGGCGACCGCGATCAGCGCCACTGTGACGTTCGGCCAGTCCTCGATCGACTGCGGAGGCGTGATGTCGAGCAGCACATCGCGCAGCACGCCACCGCCCACGCCCGTGAGTACGCCCAACATGGCAATCCCGAACAGGTCGAAGCCCTTACGGACTCCGACGACCGCACCCGAGGCCGCGAACACCGCAATGCCGGCATAGTTCAGAATCATCTGCAGCACGCCTGCACGTTAGGTGCCCGACGTCCACTTTGCCCTTCATTCGGCCGACGTCACTTCAAGACGAACGGCACCTCGGTGGCGGGTGCGAGCACGACGTACATCCGTCGCCATGGGTCCTCGCCCTGCAACTGCCATTGGTGGCCCGTGCCGACGGTGTCCTCGGCGAGCAGGACGTCGCCGGGATGCAGGGTGAACTCCTCGCCGTCGCGGGTGGAGAACAGCAGCGTTCCGCTCAGTGTCACGACCAGTTGCCGGACCGGCGCCGTGTGCCAGGCCAAGGCACCGCCGCCCGCCGTCTCCTCGACAGTCACGTGCGCCGCGGCCATCGTGGGTGACACCAGGTCGGCGTTGCGCCCCGAACTCAGGTCGAGGCAGCCGATCTCGACGTGCGATGCGCCATCCTGGCCCGTCCACAACCGAACGCAACGAATCATTGGCCAACTCCCCTACCCCTCGGCTGCTGTCCATTGCCACGGTAGTCGTTACGATCTGCCCGGCAGCCCACAGTCCTTGGCGCTGGGGCCGCGACGACCTGGTGTTTCGGATCGTGTCTCACGACGGTATGGGTTTAGCTCGTCCCATGATTGGCCTCCTGAGCGGGTGCTTGAGCAGTCCCTGTCATCGGTGTCTCCGGGAGGCCGGAGAATGACGCTGTCATTCCCGTGGCTCAGGCTCCGCCCCGTGCCACCTCACGAACAACTGCTTCAAGGTCGCCTATCGCATACGCCCAGTTGTGACACTTGAACGAGCGCACATCGGACTTGGGGGTGCCGCATTCGAAGCAACGCACACCTGCGATTGCGGCCGGCGCTTCGACATTGACCCACTTGCGGTCGCCTAGAATGACTTCCGCGATCTTGACCGCCGAATGCACGTCGGCCAACGCGGACGCCACGATGTCGAGCCAGGAAACAGCACGGCCACAATTCGCGCAATACCGTTGGTCGGCACTGACCCACAGCGGAGCTCCGATCGTCCCTTCGCTCATCCCCAAGAGCTGTTCGAGTCGTCGGACATCTTCATCGGGTGTGACCCACTGGTCCTTGCCCGGCAGCGATTTCGGTGAATCATAAACTTGCCGAAACAGCTCAGGCGATACTTCGATCGTCTTTCGGGCACCATGGTCTGGATTCGCGGGCATTGGGTTTCCTCTCGTGGCGATTGATCTCACCCATCGTCACCGCGGGCGTGACTGAGCACATGAGTAGTCCGATACCTGAATTCCCGGAGGTGGCCGTTGCAGCCGGTAACGAGCTTGATCACGGGGTTTCTCGCGTTGGCAGCATCTGTCAGGTTGGATCGCTTGCTCGCCGACACGCGACACAAATCTTCCGGAGACAGACAGGCGACCGTGTTGCCGTCAGATCAAGGCAGTGCATATGGCATTGCGAATGAGGATCCACAGAGCACCTGAGCAATTCGCCAACCCCACTCGAATCCCCGTCCTACTCTCACGACATGTCCATCGCCACCGTGGTCGTCACGATCTGCCTGGCGGCCATGTTCCTGTTCGCCGGCTCGATCAAGCTGTTGGGCGTCCAACAATCGTTGGCGATCCGCGACCATCTGGGCATCTCGCCAACGCAGTGGCGGGGCATCGGCCTGCTGGAGTTGGCCGGTGTCGCCGGTGCACTTGCCGGACTGGCATGGCGGCCCATCGGCCTGGCCGCGGCCATCGGGCTCGCGCTGCTTGCGATCGGAGCCGTCGTCAGCCACGTCCGCGCCTCCGACTCGGTCGCCGATACGGCACCCGCGGTGATCGGCATCGGGCTCGCGGTCGCGACCGCCGTCTTGCAGAGCACCTGAGCGCGACAGCGAGGCGGGCGTCACACCAGGCCAGACGGGTGCCATAGCTAACCCATACTTTCGTGGTCAACTGTCTACGAAGTCCCTTACGCTGTGTCCATGGCCGCACGCACGCACAGCTCGGATCCCCGCGCCGAGCGGGTCCGCACCCTGTTGCGGGACGCTGCGTTCGCGCTGGTGCACGAACGGCCCGTCGACGAGATCACCGTCGGTGACCTGGTCGCGCGTGCCGGGGTCAGCAGGCAAGTCTTCTATCGGCACTTCTCCGACCGCGACGATGCGGTCGCGACGGCATTCACCGTGGCGTTCGCACGGGCTACCGCCGACATCGAAGGCGACGCCAGGGCCCGCATCACGCGGCTCTTCGACTTCGCCGAAGAACACCGCGCCATGTACCGCAACGTCGTGCCAAGCGCGGTGACCCAGCCCGTGGTCGCGGCCTTCCGCGCCGAACTCCTGCCCGCCTGCGAGGAGATCGCCGCTCAGGGCATGACGGTCGTCGGCGCGATCGCCGACATCCCGCCGGAATCGGTCAGCCGCTTCCTCGTCGGCGGATTCCAGGAAGTGCTGCGGTCCTGGATGGAAGACGCCCCGTTGGCCAATGAACAGGCAACCGATCTACGCCGCAGGGTGGCCGCGGCCCTCGACACCGTCGACGCACTGCTTGGACTCTCGGCCGACGCCGGCCGCTAACCAATCCCGAAACTCACCCCAGAAACGAAAGGCTCCACCGTGGGCAAGCACCACTCCCTCAAAGACGCGTCGAACCGCCGCATCTCGCGGACCGACGTGCGCAACATGGTCCTGGCGATGGCGGCACTGACCGTCTTCGTCATCGCCATGATCGCCAGCTACTCCGGTGCATTCGCAAAGCCGACGTTGCATCACATGAACGTCGCGGTGGCAGGGCCGCAGCAGATCGTCGACGCGATCCGCGGGCAGGACACGCTCTCCGTGACCAAGGTCGACGACGGCGCGGCCGCGCGCGAGCAGGTCTACGACCGCAAGACCGACGCCGCCTTCGTCGTCGAACCGACCGGAGGCCTCAAGGTTTACGTCGCGGGCGGCGGTGGACGCAGTGTCGCCAACGCCGCGGAAGCAGTCGGACGCGGCATCGCGGCCAAGGCGGGCCTGACGCCAGCCGTAGAAGACGTCGCCCCCACCTCACCGGCCGACCCACAGGGCACCGTCGAGTTCTACGCCGTGATCTTCCTGTCCATCGGCGCCACCGTGGGCGCCGCGCTGTTCGGCCGCATGATGGGCAGCGTGCGCCGGGCATCGACCTTGGCGCTGCGCACCCTGAGCCTGGCCGCGTACTCGGCGCTGCTGGCCGGCGGCGTGACCATCTACGTCGACGGCGTGCTCGGAGCGCTCACCAGCCACACCTGGCAGATCTTCGGCGCGCTGTGGCTCTACGCCATGGCCGTGAGTGGTGCGGTGACCGGCGTCGCCGCCGCTTTCGGCACCATCGCATCGATGGGCGTGACGATGTTCCTGGTGATCGTCGGCAACGCCGCGGCGGCCGGCCCGGTCGGCAAGCCGCTGCTGTCCGGCTTCTACACCACGCTCAATGCGATCGTGCCGCAGGGATCGGGCGTCGCGTTGCTGCGTAGCGTCGAGTACTTCGGTGGAAACGGTGCTCTCACACCGATTGTCACCCTGGCGATTTGGGGTGCGGCCGGCTGTGCACTCGCGATGATCGCAGTTCTCGCCCCGAAGGCCTGGACTAGTTATCGTGCCAGTCATGACCGCTACCGCGTCCGCAGGTCTGGACGAGACCGAGCAGTACTACGACCTGGGGTCCTATCACCGGCCGATTGACACGCCGTCGCCGCAGGCGCAGGTGTGGTTCGACCGCGGGATGGTCTGGGCGTACGCCTTCAACCACGAGGAGTCCCTCCGCTGTTTCGAGCGGGCGCTGGCACTCGACCCGGACCTCGCCATCGCGCGCTGGGGCGTGGCCTACGCGATCGGCCCGAACTACAACAAGGCATGGGATGCCTTCGATCCCGTCGCCCTGGCCGCCTCGCTGGCCAGGGCCCGGATGGAACTCGGGCTGGCCGCCAACGGGCGCGCATCGGCCCTGGAACGCGGCCTGATCGACGCGTTGTCGGTCCGCTTCCCCACCGATGACGCCACCGACGCCGACCGACTGAACGCCGGTCACGCCGACTACGCCGACGCCATGGTGGCACTGATGAAGGCCCATCCCGACGACGTCGACGTCCAGGCGCTGGCCG
>Ga0137412_10000598_pt1 | contig 26133 bp, 19 predicted proteins | sample CZODoug2_1_16fun_FD_122160 | JGI IMG/M metagenome (GOLD analysis project Ga0137412, IMG submission 122160) | Vadose zone soil fungal communities from Angelo Coast Range Reserve, California, USA - CZODoug2_1_16fungal (Hybrid Assembly) | ecosystem: Environmental > Terrestrial > Soil > Vadose zone... | reverse complement strand
GCGGCCGGCGCGCCTGCGTTGACCGATGCAGTCAGTCCCGAGCGACCGTGCGAGGGGGTGGTTTTGCTTGCGGCGGTATGACAACCGTTGCAGGTCTTGGTTTCACCGGGTAGCAGCTGCAGCCAGCTGGTGTGTTTTGCGCCGATGCGCCGCGCGTTCTTGTCCAAGATGTCGATGGTGAACGGCACGCTGGCCGGCACCTGGATCTTCACCGAGCCGTCGGGCTCGATGGGCGCATACGCCAGGATTTCGCGCATGCCCATATTGGCCGGGCCGAACGCCGAGTTGTTGATCTTGCGCACGGTTTTGTCGGGGATCTCGACGGCCTTCACGATACGAATGAAACGCGCCGGACGCTTGTCCGCGGTGGCCTGCTTGGGATCGGCCAAGGCCGCGATGTTCGGCACTACGCCGGTGCCGGCGGCGGCGGTTTCGGTGGCGACGGTGTCCACGCCATCGAAGTCATAAACGCTGCGGATCACCAATAAACCATTTCTGGCGGTGGCCAGATTTGCAGCGGCGCCGGTGGGCACGAGGTCCGGAACGAAGGCAGGCACCGGGCTGCGCGCCTGCATGATGATCGGCTCGACGATGGTGGTGCCGGACTCCGCGGCCAATACCGGGCTCAAGGTCCCGGCGCCCATGTCATAGATCCAGATGGTGTATTGCGGCGGTGCGAGTTGCACCGTGGCAGCGCTGGTGTTGCCGGCGGTACACACGCTGGTCTTCGCAGGCGCGACGCTGGTATCGAGGATGAGGCAGGGAGCCCAGCTCACGAGCAGCCGATTGGTGCCGTCGAGTAGCGGATACACTGAAGCAAAACGACCGCCCAGCGAGGGCTTGTTTGCATCCGTGGTCACTCCGAGCGTGGTCGCGCTGGCTTGCGCCGTGCCGGCAGCGCCGCCGGGAGTTGCCGGCTGGGTCATTTCCACGAATCCGCCGGCGTCGATTTGCACGATATCGCCGCCCAATTGCGTACCCAAGAACGGCCGCGCAATGGCGAGCAGCTTCCCGTTGGTCATCTGCCGCGCGTTCAGAAATTGAATGAGATTGTCGTTCGTGCCGGCGATGTTGACGCCGGTGGCGTGACTGTTCGCGCCATAGTAGAGCTCGAGTCCGGTGCCGTCGGGGTTGCTGCGGTACAGGCTGATTTGGTCGCCGTTGATGGACTCGTAACGCGAAAACACGATTTGGCCGTTGGAGAGCACCGACGGCGCGAAGTCATGATTGGTATTGAAGCTGATTTGATGGATGTTCGTGCCGTCCGCATTCATCACATGCAGCAGGAATATGGCTTGTTTGCGGTCGTCGGTCTGCGCGGGATATTCCGGACGCCCTTCGTCGAGCAGCAGGCCCGCAGTCCCTCGCTGGCGCGTCGAGGCGAAGACGATGCGTCCGTCGGGCAGGTAGTGCGGACTTACATCATGCCCGGCTCCCTGCCCGTTGCCGTCGCTGGTCAGTTGCGTGACCGTCTTGGCCGTCGCATCGTACTGATAGATATGCCAGTTGGGCTGCGTCAAATCCGCATTGGGCTTGTTCGGGTCGAGCGGTAGTCGCAACGAGAACACCAGCTTCTTACCGTCCACGGACACATCGAGATCGCGCACGTCACCCATGCCTTTGGTGATCGACGTCGTTACATTGGTCTCGGCGCCGCCGGCGCTGGCCTGATCGCGTATGTATAAGTCGCCGCCGGTGGTGGACGTGATGAGATCGCGTGCGTCGATATCGGTCTTGGGCGGCGGCCGTTTGATGTAGGCCAGGGGATACGTGAACGTGCCCGGATCCAGAGATTGGGTCCCCGCAAGACCCGGTGCATGGCCGCTGACGCCGCTGCTGCAGCCAACCAAGATCACCGGAAGGGCGAGGACGACCAGCTTCAGCAAACTGTGACCAATATCACGCGGTCGGGCGATGTTCATGGTTATCGATCCTCAAGCGCCAATTTCGGTCGGGCGCCCGGTCTATGCAAGCACGACGCAGTTCGGCAGAAGTTTACGACGTTATTGAACTTAATGGGTCTCATATCTGCATCTTCGGTTCATGAGGGTGCGAGTTCTGTTAACGCACTCACAGAAGAACTTCGCCACATACGTTTCCCTTCTCTTCCAGCTCAAACGACGGCGAATTGCGATGCAGGATAGGGCCCGCAGCAACCGCTTGTGAATGTCGCGAAACGCCGACGTCGTGCCAATGAGACATTACTTTCAGGTATTTTGGCTGCGTATATTCGCGGCAACGAAATCACAACTCACGCCAGTGGATGTGCATATGAAGAATGGGATGGCAGGACCGAATTGGATTGGGCCAGGGACGCTGCGCCACATCGCCTGTGTGAGCGTCCTTGCGCTCGTGAGCGCCGTCGCGCCGGCGGCCAACCCCACCAAGGATCAAGCGAAGCAAATGTACGACCGCATCGCCGGAGTGCCCGCTACGGATGCCACTCTGAACGCGATGGTCGCGACCGATGCCAACACGGCCGCGCTGATGGCGACCCAGGATCCCGCATTCTACAACAACACCGTTCGAAACTTGGCGACGCCTTGGACCAACCGCGATCAAACCGTGTTTGCGCCTCTCAATGATTACACCGCAACCGTGGTTGGCATGGTGCGCGACGACGTACCGTTCAACACCTTGCTCTCCGCCGATCTGGTCTACATCGCCGACTCGGCGGCCAATGTGCCGGCGTACTCGCCCGCCAACAACGACATGTATGAAGCGTTGGATGCCGATGGCGCCGACCTCAAAGCGCACTTGATCTCGAGCACACAGTCGGCGTTGACGGGAGTGCCCGCCGCGGCGACCGCCGGCGTCATGACCACCCGCGGCGCGGCCAGCGCTTTTTTCATCAACGGCACCAACCGGGCCATGTTTCGCTTCACCATGATGAATCACTTGTGCGATGACCTGCAGGTCGTCATGGACTTTACGCGGCCGCCGGATCGCATCCGTCAGGATGTCACCCGTAGTCCGGGCGGCGACAGCAGTCTGTTCTTGAACAACTGCATCGGCTGCCACAGCGGCATGGATCCGATGGCGCAGGCCTTCGCCTATTACAACTTCAGCAACACCGACCCGACGACCGCGAGTTCCACCGGCCAGATCGTCTATACCGCCGGCCAGGTGCAGCCGAAATATTTCATCAATAGCACCAATTTTCCCCAAGGCTATGTGACCCCGGACGACCACTGGGACAATCGCTGGCGCGGCGGCGTGAACCAACTCCTGGGATGGAATGCCGGTCAAACCGGCAGCGGCCAGGGTGCGAAGTCGCTGGGTCAGGAACTGGCCGGCAGCCAAGCCTTCGCCAGCTGCCAGGTCACGCGGGTATTCAAATACGTGTGTTTCCGCGCGCCGAGCAATGCAGGCGATCGCACGAAAGTCGCGACGATGACCGCGGCGTTCAAATCGAACGGCTACAAGCTGCGGCAGGTATTCGCTGATGCGGCCGTCTACTGCAGCACGGGGAATTGAGCATGAACCTCACACGCATCTACGGCTCGCTCGCTCTCGCCGCGATCATTGCGCAGAGCGCCTGCAGCGGCGGCGGCGCGCCGACCGCCGCGACGGGGGCGACGGCTCCCCTGAGTTCTGCGAGCGCCTACACGGGGCCCGCGCCCGCGACCTCCGATGTGCAAGCCTTTGCCGTCAGTTTCTGGAACAACGTGCGCGTGCAGAATCGTTGCGGACAATGCCACAACGCCACCTCGCCGGCACAGATGCCGAACTTCGCGCGCAGCGACGATGTGAACCTCGCATACGCGCAGGCCAATACCGTCGTCAATCTGCAGCAGCCGTCGACTTCCCGCATCGTCGTCAAGGTGAGCGGCGGACACAATTGCTGGCTGAGCGATCCCAATGCCTGCGGCCAGATATTGACCACCTGGATCAGCAATTGGGCCGGCGCCTCAGGCGGCGGTACGGGTACCCAGGTACAGCTGCAGGAACCGCCCATTCAGTCGGTCGGCCAGAGCCGCAATTTTCCGGCTTCGCCGACGGCCTTTGGGACCTATGTGTACACGCCGATTCTGAGTGTCTATTGCTACAAGTGTCACTCGCCGAATGCCTCGACCCCGCAGTCGCCGTACTTCGCGTCGCCCGACATCAATGAGGCGTACCAGGCGGCCATTCCGAAAATGGATTTGAATACGCCCTTGAACTCGCGATTCTACGAGCGTCTGCTCACTGAGAATCATAATTGCTGGAGCAAGTGCAGCGACGACGCCGCGGCGATGTTGACGGCCATTCAAGCCTTCGCCAACACGGTGCCCCTGACCAACGTCGATTCCTCGTTGGTCATGAGCAAAGCTTTGGGGTTGACTCAGGGTACGGTGGCGAGCGGCGCCAGCCGTTTCGACACCAATGTCATCGCGAAGTACGAGTTTCAGACCGGCACGGGTCTCACGGCCTTCGATACCAGCGGCGTCGATCCCGCCGCGGATCTCACCATTTCGGGCAGCGTTGCCTGGGCCGGCGGCTGGGGCATCACCGTGGGCGCGGGCGGAAAGGCTCAAGCATCGACCTCCTCGAGCCGGAAAGTCCAAAATCTGATCGCGGCCACCGGCGAATACACCATCGAAGCTTGGGTGGCGCCGGCGCTCGTGGCCGCCGACAAGTCCTACATGGTCAGTTATTCGGGCGGCGACACCGTGCGCAATTTCACGCTCGGCCAGACCAACCAACAGTATGACTTCCTCATGCGCAGCTCGAATTCCGATCTCAACGGCATGGCGCAATTGCAGACACCGATGGCCGCCATGTTGTTGCAGGCGTCCCTGCAGCATGTGGTGCTGACGTATGACCCGATCAACGGACGCCAGATCTATGTCAACGGCGCCAATAGCGGCGTCATGGATCCGCAGAAGGGCGGCAACATCGGCAATTGGGACTCCACGTTCGCTGTGGTGCTCGGCAACGAAGTTTCCGGCGATCGCTCCTGGCAGGGACTCATCAAGTTCGTCGCCATCCACGATCGCGCGTTGACGGCATCGCAGATCACCCAGAATTTCAATGCCGGCGTCGGGCAGCGGTTCTATTTGCTGTTCAACGTGGAAGCGGTCACCGGCGTGTCCAAGGGCTACGTCATGATGACCGTGAGCCAGTACGACAACGCCAGCTACTTGTTTACCAAGCCGACGTTCATTTCGCTGGATCCAACGGTCACGCCGGACAATGTGGTGGTGAAGGGCATCCGTATCGGCATCAACGGCGCCATACCCCCGGTGGGTCAGGCCTATATCCCGCTCGATACAACCGTTACCGCGGCCAAGTACACGTCCCAGGGTGAGGTTCTGTCGACCATTGGCACCGTGATCGCCATCCAGAGCGGTCCCTTGGTCGATCAGTTCTTCTTGAGCTTCGATCAGCTCGGCGCCGCCACCCACGTCACGACCGAGCCCACGCCGGTCTCGGCGCTGCCAATCGATCTCGCCCCGGTGGCCGCCATCGGTGTGCGCACCTTCGCGCAGATCAATTCCAGTCTATCGGCGCTCACGGGAGTGCCGACCACGCAGTCGGCCGTGTTCACGACCTATCAGACCGTGCAGCAACAATTGCCGGCCGTGTCGACGCTGGAGAGCTTCTCGTCGGCGAACCAGGTCGGCATTGCGCAGCTCGCCATCCAGTACTGCAATGTCGCCGTCAATACGCCGGCGTTGGCGGCACAGCTGCTGCCGGGTGTGACGTTGAACGCTTCGACGTATCCGGGCGGCGCCAATCAGGTAAGCAGCGCGCTGGCAGCGCGGGTGCTCGGTAGCGGATTGTCGACTCAGCCGGCCGCTAGCACGGTGATCAATGAACTCAATACGTTGATTGGAACGCTGTGTACGACCAGCCCGTGCAATACCACCGCGCGCACCTTGGCGGTAACGAGTGCCGCCTGCGCGGCAGCGCTCGGCAGCTCCGACATGTTGATTAACTAAGCAGCGGCACAAGAATCTCAAGAGGTCTTCATCTATGCGCAAGTTGCCCAAGGCTCTGGGTCCGAACGAACCCTTCCGGCACCCGGATCACTCCCGGCCGAGGACGCGACGCGAATTCGTGGCGCAGGGCTTCCTCACCGGGGCCGCCACCATTCTCGGTCCGTCGCTGCTGGGTTTGCTCGCCAATCCGCGCATGGCGCATGCCGGGCTCGCATCGGATATCCAGACCGCGGTGAGCACCTGCGGCATCACCACAGGTGCCGGCAAGGTCCCGTTCATTTGTTTCGATTTGGCTGGCGGCGGCAACATTGCCGGCTCCAATGTCTTGGTCGGCGGCCCGAAAGGCCAGCTCGACTTCCTCTCGGTCGCCGGCTACAGCAAGTTGGGTCTGCCGGGCACCATGGTGCCAAACCCCAGCACCACCGGAAATTTCATCGACAGCACTTTCGGTCTGCGGTTCCACACCGACAGCGGGCACCTGCGCGGCATCAAAGCCCGCACCGGCGCCTCGGCGATGGCCAATACCAACGGCTCCGTGATTCCGGCGCTGTCGCAGAACGATACCAACACCAATCCTCACAACCCGATGTACGGCATTTATCAGTTCGGCGCGCGGGGCGGTTTGCTCGATCTCATCGGCTCGCAGAGCTCGATATCCGGCGGCAGTTCGATGGCGCCGCCGACCATGGTGATACCGAGCGCCACTCCGGTCAAAATCTCAAGCTCGACCGACAGCAAGGGCCTGGTCAATACCGGTCAACTCAGCACGCTGTTGCCGAACCCGAGCGACGTGACCAATGTCATGGAGTCGATGAAGCGCATCAGCGACGCGAAGTACGGCAAGGTCATCGCCTACCCCACGGATACGGCTCTCAATTCCGCCGCCATCGGACCTGCCGGGATTCAGGCCTGCGGCTACACCAAGGCGGCTTACATCGTCGACCGCTACAATGATCCCGCGGCGGTGAACCCGGACCTGGACACCAAAATCGTGGGTGCAGGCGGCATCTTCACCACCGCCGAATACCAGAGCAACTCCGACTATCGAAAGACCGCTGCGGTCATGAAACTCGTGATCGACGGCAATGCCGCCGCTGGAACCATCGAGATGGGCGGCTTCGATTATCATTCGGGCAATCGGGCGGATGGCGAAGGCAAGGACTTCAACGTCGGCAACTGCATCGGCGCCTGCTTGGAATACGCCGCGCGCGTCGGCAAGCCCGTCATGATCTATGTATTCAGCGACGGCTCGCTCTCGAGCAGCGGGATGATCGACAGTTCGGTGGCCGGTCGCGGCAAGGGCGTGTGGACGGGCGACAACCAAAACACGGCGTCGACGTATTTCTTGGTCTACAACCCGGCCGGTAAGCCGCAACCGGCGCAAACCAACCCGGAGAAGAGCCTGCAGATCGGCTATTTCAATGCGGACGGCGGATTGAATACCACCGGCAGTCCCGCGGGCAATAACGTGTTTAATTTGGCGCAGATGGTGGTGCTCAACTACATGGCGCTGCACGGCGCACAGGCGCAATTTCCATCGCTTTATCCGGCACCCAATTTGAACAACACCTTGGGTACCGGGACCGCGCTCGATGCGTTGATTGCCTTCCAGCCGCTGGCCTAGTCAATGCCAGGAACTCCGGCTGGTGGCGGGCACCGTTTTCGCTCGAGGGCCTCGGTCCGCCCGTCGGATCCCTGTCTCAATCCGGAGACATGACAGGCCGGAGACATGGCTGGATATTCGGTCGCTTATAATGTTCGCCCGCCCGCGATCGAGCAATTTCAATGAATGTGCGCCAAGTCATACAGAAATCTAACAACGCGAGCGGCTGTTGCGTTGACACTGCGGCTCCCATTGTGCGATTTTGCATAAGGTCAGAACAGGGCAAACCCGCTGAAAGGCGAGGGCGCAAAGCTTCCGGTACGGGGCCCGTCTTTAAGAGAGTAAGGCCTAGGACAGGGGGGTTACCAGAGTGATCGATGGTTTGCTGCGCCTAGGCGCCCACTACACGCGTTATCACAAGCATAATGCGGTGAGGCCCTCACCGCGTGCGTAAAGAGCTATTGGCCGGCTGTTTTGCGTTGAGTGCATTGCTCGCGGCGGCTTCGCCGGCGGCTGCACCGACGATCGTGGGTAAGGATGCACCGGATTTCGTATTGAAGAGCATGGACGGCAGGAACCTGCGCCTGTCGGAGTTTCGCGGCCAGGTCGTGCTCGTCAATTTTTGGGCGCGTTGGGCGGGCGATTCACGGCAGGAAATGCCGGCGCTCGATCGAATCAACACCACGTATCACCGCGCCGGCCTGATCGTGCTCGGCGTGTCCGTCGATGAGGATTCGCGCCGAGCGCGTGAGTTCGCCGGCGCGATGAAAGTCGGATATCCGATTCTGTTCGACACCAGTTCCAGTATCGGTCGAGACTACTTACTTCAGAAAATGCCCATGACGATCTTGGTGGATCGCTCGGGGGTGGTGCGTTATGCAAACGTCGGTTTCAAACGCGGCGATGATGGCGCGTACCTCGATCAAATACGCGAACTGCTGCGCGAATAAAGATAGGTCTTTTATGAATTCCAAGCATCGAATTGTTTCGATCATGTTGCGCGGCGGCATTTTGGCCTGTGCGTGGGTGGTCAGTGCAACTACTCCCGCAGCCGCGGCTGCAGCGGCGCCCCCAGCGCCGGCGGCGGCAGCGCCGCAACAGCCGAACGCAGCCCCAGCGGCCGCCGCAGCCGAGGCCGCTCCGGCCCCCGGAGAGCCTGTGCCGGATGCACCCGCTGCCGACTTCAAGACATTGGATCAAGAAGTACAGGGGATGAAGAAGGACGTGATCGATCTGAATAAAGATCTGTTCGTGCTTCAAGAAGAGCTGCTCTTTCCGGCGAACACCCAGGTGGCCGTGTATGTCTCGATGGACGTCGGCGCGTTTTTTGCCTTGGATTCGGTGACGGTCAAGATCGACAATAAGGAGGTCAAGAACTACTTGTACACCGCGCGAGAGGCCGAAGCATTGCTGAAAGGCGGTGTGCAGGAGATCTATCTCGGCAATCTCAAAGTCGGCAAACATGAACTCGTTGCGTTCTTCACCGGCAAGGGACCGGTCGAGCGGGATTACAAGCGAGGCGCCACCATTAGTTTCGACAAGGGCGTGGGCGCCAAGTACTTGGAGCTGAAAATCACGGATCGCGTTCCCAAGCACCAGCCAGAGTTCAAGATCAAAGACTGGGATTGATGACGCGCGTAGCAGTGCAGCACTTCATTTATAGCCTTCGGCCGCTTTTACTCAGCGGGTTGCTGTTGGCGCTGCCGGTGCACGCATGGGCCAAAAACGTCAAGCCCGATCCCGATGGCTTGCCGCCCCAAGACGTCAAAGATCTTCACTATGGCGATGTCCTGTTCTACTTCTATCAGGATGATTTTTTCGATTCGATCACGCGATTGCTGGCCGCACGAGAACTTGATCGTTTGCCGAACACCCAGGGGGAAGCGGAGCTGCTGCTCGGCGGCCTGTACCTATCGTTGGGCGAGCACGTCGAGGCGGGCAATATCTTCGAAAAGCTGTTGAACACCAATACCAGCGAGGCGGTGCGCAACAAGGCGTGGTTCTATCTTGGCAAGGTCTGGTATCAACGCGGTTATTTGCAGGAATCCGAGCGCGCGTTGCGCCAGGTTTCGGACAAGATACAGCCGCGCATCAGCGCCGAGCGCTACATGCTGCTGGCGCAACTCATGTTGCGTGAGGAGCGCTACGATGATGCCATCGCCGCGTTGAATGCGTGGCATGGACCGCCCGACTGGACCGCCTATGCGCAATTCAACCTCGGGGTTGCGTTGGTGCGCACGGGGCGTCTGCCCCAGGCCATCGCGCCTCTCGACCAGGTCGGGCGTATGGATACGTCGAGCGAAGAGCTGCTGGCTCTCAGAGATAAAGCCAATCTAGCCTTGGGATTCGCGCTGCTGCAGGCCGAGCGCGCCGCCGATGCGCGGCCGATATTGGAGCGGGTACGTTTGGACGGTCCCTATTCCAGCAAGGCGCTGCTTGGCGTGGGTTGGGCCGATTCGGCGCTCGGAGAATTCAAGCGAGCCTTGGTGCCCTGGCTGGCGCTGCGCAAGCGCAACTTGCTGGACTCGGCCGTGCAGGAGTCCTACCTCACGGTCCCCTATGCCTACAATCGGCTGGGCGCGAGCGGTCAGGCCGCCGAGTTTTACAACTCGGCCATCGATTCCTTCGATGCTGAACGGCAGCGCATCGATGAATCGATCGAACAAATCCGCAGCGGCACCCTGCTCGATCGGTTGCTGACTGATGACAGGAAGGACACGCTCACCTGGTATTGGCAGCTCAAGACGCTGCCGGATGCGCCCGAGTCGCGCTACCTGTACCAACTGCTGGCCAGCAACGAGTTCCAGGAAGGGCTGAAGAATTACCGCGAGCTCAATTACATGAGCCGCAACCTCGACAATTGGCGCGAGAGCCTGTCCGCGTTCAATGACATGTTGGACACGCGGCAACAGGCCTATGACGAGCGGGTACCGAAGACTGATGCCGTCATGGCGGCCACCGATCTCGATGCCCTCGCAAAGAAGCGGGTCGACTTCGAATCACGGATCAATGAGATCGAAAAATCCAACGAAGTCGCTGCGCTCGGCACGCCGAAGGAACAGCACGATTGGGCGCGCATCAAGCGCATCGATGATTACCTCACCACGCATCCCGACGACCCGGAGCTTGCGGACCTGCGCGAGCGGCTGCGCTTGGTGAAGGGAGTCATGTACTGGCGCATGTCGGAGGGTTTCAAGGCCAGACTGTGGAATGAGCGCCGTTCGGTGAAGGAACTCGAGGCATCGTTGGTCGAGACGCAAAAACGCGCCGTGCTGGTCAAACAAGCCAGGCAGGGCATGCCCAGCAATACGGGGGCCTTTTCGGTTCGCGTTACGGCCGTGAACGCGCGCATGGACCAATTGCAGCAGCGCCTGGCGGCGCTGTCCGAACGGCAAAATCGCTACCTACAAGCGCTCGCCATCCGCCAACTGCAAGCTCAGAAGCAACGAATCGAGGTCTATCAAATACAAGCCCGCTATGAATTGGCCGCCATTTACGACAAGGCCGCGGACAAGGCCACTCAGGCGAAGCCGAAGGCGGAGCCATGAAGCTTCCGCTTGCGAGAATGGCGATCGTTTCCTGTGCCGCCGTTCTAGGGCTCATGAACCTGCGCCCGGCGCCGGTCGAGGCCGCGCCCGCGAAGCCGCCGACCATCAAGGATCTCGAGGGTCAGCAGGTCGATGTGAATTCCAATCCTCCGCAAGGCGTCGATAGCAACAAGACCATGGATAGTTATCGCCGCTTCCTCGATTTGAATGCCGGTGATGCGGCGCTGCGCTCCGAGGCCTTGCGTCGGCTGGGGGATTTGAACTTGGAAAGCTCCGAGTCCGAGCGCATCGAACGTGAACTCGTGACGAACGAGGGCCTGCGCGCGACGGAAGCGATCCACTTGTACTCTGCTTTGCTCAAGACCTATCCGAAATACGAGCGCAACGATGCGGTGCTCTATCAATTGGCGCGCGCCTACGAACTCAACGCCCAGCCGGACAAGGCGCTGGCTTCCCTCGATCAGCTGGTGGCGAGCTATCCCCGCAGCCACTACATGGACGAGGCGCAGTTTCGGCGCGGCGAGCTACTGTTCTCTGCCAAAGCCTATCCGGCAGCATTGGCGGCATATGAAACCGTGGTCAAGGCAGGACCGTCGTCCGCGTACTACAACCAGAGCCTCTACAAGCACGGCTGGTCGCTGTTCAAGCAGGGCGAAAACGAACGCAGCTTGGACTCATTCGCGGGAGTGCTCGATTCGGTGCTGGTGTCCAAGCGGGATCCGTCGGTGCTGATCGAACTCGAGACATTGACCCGCCCGAACCGGGAGCTGGTCGAGGATACGTTTCGCGTCATGGCCATTACGTTCTCCTATTTGGACGGCCCGAAGACCATCGACGACTTCGTGAAGCGCCGCAAATCCCGCCCGTATTCGTATCTGCTCTATGCGCGATTGGGAGACTTGTACATCGAGAAAGAGCGATATACGGACGCCGCCGATGCTTATCGCGCTTTCGTGTCACAGGATCGCAACAACGAGAAGGCACCTTTGTTGCAGATGCAGGCGATCGAAGCCTATGCGAAAGGCGGCTTTCCGCAGCTCGTATTGCAGGGCAAGAAAGAGTTCGTCGAGGATTACAGCTACGGAACGCCGTATTGGCAAAACCGGACGCCCAAGGGCGAACCTGTGGTCGTGGCCGAATTGAAAACGAATTTGAAGGACGTCGCGCAGTACTACCACGCACAGGCACAGCGTACCAAGAGCTTGGCAGACTACCAGGAAGCGGCGAAGTGGTACCGCAGCATCATCAGCTCCTTTCCGGACGATCCCGAGACCGCCGCGACGAATTTTCTGCTCGCCGACACGCTGTTCGAGAGTAAGCAATATCTCGAGGCGGCGCAGGCGTACGAGTTCACGGCGTACGGCTACGGCACTCATGAAAAAGCGGGTGCGGCAGGCTATGCGGCGATCGTGGCGTATGGCAAACAAGAGGAGTCGCTGAACGGAGAGGCTAAAGCGCAAATGCATGCCCGCGGCGTCGATAGCTCGCTGAAATTCGCCCAAACATTTCCGCTCCACCCCGAGAGCGCTCAGGTGCTGACGCGCGCCGCCGCCGATCTGTATGCGGCCAAGGACTATCCGCGCGCCATCACCGCCGCGCAGTCCATCCTGGCTCGTCAGCCGCCGGTGGACCAGCCCAAGCAGCGAATCGCGTGGACGGTGATCGCGAATTCAAAATTCGAACAGGGCGAGTTCGACAAGGCCGAGGCCGCCTACAACAGCGCGCAGACGCTCATGCCGCCCAACGACCCCGAGCGCGCGGTCATCGTGGAACGACTCGCCGCGGCGATTTACAAGCAAGGAGAACAGAAGAACAGAGCCGGCGACAGTGCCGGAGCGGTCGAAGACTTCCTCCGGGTATCGAAGGAAGCGCCGACGTCGAAGGTTCGAGCCAATGCGGACTTCGACGCGGCGGCTTTGTTGATTACGGAAAAGCAATGGGACCGAGCCATCGTCGTGCTGGAGGATTTTCGCCGCAACTTTCCCCAGAGTCCGCTTCAGGCCGACGTCACGCGCAATCTCGCCGTGGCTTATTCGGAGTCGAACCGTCCGGGCTCGGCCGCAACGGAATTCGAAAGGATCGCGCAGGCTCCCGGGGAGACGCCTGACGTCCAGCGCGAGGCCACGCTGCGTGCGGCGGAGCTGTACGACAAAGCCGGCAATTCGGCGAAGTCGCGCTCCATGCTGGAGGCATTCGTGAAACACTTCCCGCAGCCTTTGAACCCGGCCATGGAAGCGCGCAATAAATTGAGCGCGATCGCCGCGAAGTCCGGCGACCTGAGCGGCCGTGATTACTGGTTCAAGGAAATCATCGCCGCCGACCGCTCCGCGGGCGCCGCGCGCACGGATCGAAGCCGGGCTTTGGCGGCAAGAGCGACCCTGACGCTCGCGGCCCCGGCGCGTGAAGAGTTCGTGCGCATCAAGCTCGTCGTACCCCTCAAGAAATCGTTGGCGGAGAAGCGCAAGGCGATGGAGACCGCGCTGAAAGCCTACACTCAGGCGGCCGATTACCAGGTTTCCGAGGTGACCACGGCCGCAACCTTCGAGAGTGCCGAACTGTACCGACAGCTGGGCAAGGACCTCATGAGTTCGGAGCGCCCGAAGAATCTATCCAAGGACGAACTGGAACAGTACAACGTGCTGCTCGAGGAACAGGCATTTCCCTTCGAAGAGAAGGCAATCAAATTGCATGAAGTGAACACCGCGCGGACCAAGGATGGAACCTACGATGAGTGGGTGCAAAAGAGCTTCGCCGCGTTGGCACAACTCAACCCAGGCCGTTACGGCAAGGTGGAACTCGGTGAACCGCTGGTCGAATCGATTCGTTAGCTTAGGGTGGCTGATGCTCCTGGCGGCATGCCATAGCACGCCGCGCGAGGATTCGCAGGCGCCTCACCTGTACATTGCAAAGCCCGCCGCCGATGGCACCGTGGCTGCCAGCAGCGCCGTACCCGGCACCGGCGCTGCAGCGACCAGCGGTACCGCGCCGAGCACCGCCCCTGCACCACCGAGCACCGTCGCTGCACCGACGACAGGTCCGGCGCCGACCACCGCCTCTGCACCACCGAGCACCGCCGCTGCACCGACCACGGGTCCGGCGCCGACCACCGCCCCGGCGCCGCGCACCGGTCCGGCGCCGGCCAGCGGCGCGGCAAGCAGCAAAGCGGCCGCAGCGAGCAATGCCACCGCTCCCAACGCCGGCACCGCGCCGGCCGCCGGCGCTGCGAGCATGCCGCCGGTTCCGGCGCAGGCGGCGCAACAATATGCCGACGCATTGCAACTCATGAAGGCCGGACGAGCGAGCGACGCCGAGCTGGAATTCAAGCAAATGACGGTGGCTTACCCGGAATTCGCCGGGCCCCAGCTGAATTTGGGGCTGCTGTATTTGCAGGGATCCCGCTTGTCTGAGGCCGAGACGGCCTTCAAGACGGCACTCGAGCGCAATCCCGGGAGTGCCGTCGCCGGGAACGAGCTTGGGATCGTCGAGCGCAAACTTGGAAAATTTGCAGAAGCCGAAGCGGCGTATCGGCGTACGATAGCCGCTGAACCTAATTACGCCCCCGCGTATCTGAACTTAGGCGTGCTCTACGATTTGTACTTGGCCGAGCCGCAAAAAGCGCTCGAGCAGTTCGAGCATTACATTCAGCTCGCCGGCGAGAACAAACAGGTCGCCGGTTGGGTGGTGGAATTGCGTAAGCGCGTCGGTGCCCCGGCACCGGCTGCGAAAAAGGAGCCTGCATGAACACGCCTTTCAAGGCTTTGAGCTGGCTGTTGACTTGGTCGGCCGCGGCCGGAATCGCCGCCGGCAGTATCGCCCCCGCGGGTAGCGCCCTGGCCCAGGAATCACCGCCAGCCTCGCCGCCGCCTGTTGCCTCACCCGCGGCTGCGGCCGCGCCGGCAACCCCGTCGTCGTCACCCGGCGCTACGGTCAAGACCCCCCCGAAATCCACCGCACAAATTGACGCCGGTGAGCCGCGCGCCAATACCGCGCCGGCGGCGAGCGGTAGTCCAGCCGCCGCTATGCCAGCCGCTGGCACACCGACGGCCGGTTCCCCGGCCACCGGCACGCCGACCACGGACACGCCGGCCACCCCGCCGCGGGCCGCGGCCACGTCCCGCACGCCCAAGCCCGGCCAAAAGGCCCCGGGGACCACGGATCGCCTCCAATTGGGTACGGCAACCGTGACCGGCGACCGGGAACAACCGAAGGTCATGTATATCGTGCCCTGGAAGAAGTCGGACATCGGGGATCTCTCGGGCAAGCCCATGAATAGCCTTCTCGACGAGGCCCTGGCGCCCGTCGATCGCGATGAGTTCAAGCGTGAAGTCACCTATTACGACGCCGTGAAAGCGGATGCGCCGCAAAATGGTGCACCGCATGCGGCAGCGAAGCAGGGTGAGAAGTAAGTCCTAGCCGATTTTACGGAATCTGATTGAATTCCATGTTCAGAGCGGATGAGTATATTTAGGAGCGCGCAGATGAATTTCTTCAATTCTTTCATCAATTTCTTCAAAGACGGCGGGTTCTTCCTCTACCCGCTGGCTTTGATTTTCGTGGTCGGTGTGTCGATCGCCATCGAGCGATACGTCTACCTGACGCGCGAAACCTTTCGCAATCGCGCCTTGTGGGACGACCTCGTGCCGGCCCTGAGTTCCGGCAACTTCAAGCAAGTGGTGGGTCTCACGCAAAACTCGAAAGCGTCCATCGCCACCATTTTGAACTACGGCGTCGCCCGAGTCGCGAGCGCCCGCCGGCGCGACGACATCGAAAAGGCCATGGACGAGAGCCTCCTCGAAGTCATTCCGCGTATCGAGAAACGCACGCATTATCTTGCCTCGCTCGCCAACGTGGGCCTGCTCATCGGCTTGCTGGGAACGATCATCGGCCTCATCAGCGCGTTCAGCGCGGTCGCGACTGCGAACCCGGCGGAGAAGGCGAGCTTGCTGGCGGCCGCAATCTCGGTGGCCATGAACAACACGGCTTCCGGCTTGGGCGTGGCGATCACGCTGTTGTTGTCGCACATGTTTCTCGAATCGAAGACCACCTCGCTAATCGACAGCTTGGAAATCGCGTCCGTGAAATTCCTGAATTCGATCACCGAGCGGCAGCATGAATCGGCGGCGCCGCAAGCACCGGCCGCCGCGGCCAGAGCGCCGGCCGCTGCCGCGCGCGGCACCATCTAGAGATCATGAAGTCCAAGTCCGCGCGCCTCGTCCGACGCAATCACGCCCGCTACCATCAGGGGCGCGATGACCTGAACATCGTGCCGATGATCGACATGATGGTGATCCTGGTATTTTTCTTGATATTCACCGCGGTGTTTTCCAAGACGAATATCCTGCAGTTGAATCTGCCCGCCAGCAGTACTGAAGTGCCGCTCGATCTGCCGAAGGACCTGAAACTCGAAGTGATCATTCGTCCCGACGACATCGTCGTGAATGACCGTAATTCGGGTCCGCTCAAGATGCTGCCCAACACCCCGACCGGACTGGACCTCGACGGTCTGTCGGAATTCATCCGCCGGGTCAAATCGCAATTCCCGCAAATGACCGAGGCTACGATTTTACCCAGTCCCGCGACCTCCTACGACACCTTGGTACAGGTCATGGATACGGTGCGCATCTATCAAATACCGGTCGCGCCGTTCTCCAAAGCGGAATTGTTTACCGACATCGCGATCGCGGATGCGCCCCCATGAGCTCGTACCGCATCAGACGGCAAAAACGCCACAAGGGTGCGAGTCATTTCGCGCTGATACCGTTCATCGACATGATGACCATCCTGGTGGTGTTCTTGCTCGCACACACGGCGGAAGTGGATATTCTGCCGAACACCAAGAACATTTCGATTCCCCAGTCGTTGTCCGACCGCAAGCCGAGCGCGGCGGTCGTCGTGATGGTGACCAAGGACTCGGTGTTCGTGGATGGAAAGCTGGTCGGATCGATCGCCGATATCGTCGCGAATAGTGGGCCGGTGTTCGCGCCGCTCAGGGCGGCGCTGATGGCGCAGAACGATTTGGTGTTTCGCGGCGCCCAGAAGACGGAGATTGCCAAACGCGAAGTCACGATCATGGGTGATAAGAACACGCCTTACAGTGTCCTGAAGAAGATCATGCTCACGTGCAGCGACGCTGAATACGGCAAGGTTTCGTTTGCCGTGGTCGAGCGTGAGCGGGCGGCAACCTAAATGGCAGCTGTGAATCCTACTCAACGTACGCAGACCGGGTTGCCTCCGTATTTCCGCCGGTATGAATTGCCGTGGTCGCCCGCCGAGGAGATGGAGCGGCGCTTTCGCCGCATATTGCGCAACCTCGTCATTGTGTTCGCCATCATCGCGGTGCTCATGCCGTTCCTGCCGCGTCACGAGCGTGTCTTCAACACCGAGTCTCTCCCCGAGCGGGTGGTCCAATTGGTGGCGGAGCCGCCGCCCCCACCGCCCCCACCGCCGCCGCCGAAGCCCGAGAAGCCGGTGGAAAAGGCCCCGGTGAGCGCCAAGCCGACGCCGGCCCCGATCGATCCGCGCATCAAAGCCAACAAGAGCATCTCGGCGCTCACGGATGACTTGGCGGCACTTCGCGAGGTCGATCTCGACAAATTTGCCAAGAATCAACCCAAAACCATCGATCCAGGCGACGTGAGCGCGGTGCAGCGCTCAATCATCACATCCAAAGCGGGCGGGACCAGCGGCGGCATCAGCGCGCCGACGAGCAGCGGCCTCGCGGCGGGCTCTGGTTCGCTGAACGGCATTCGTACCGCCCAAGTCAAGGACCCGGCGCTGGCTTCGGGCGGCCAGCCCGCGACTCGCGCCGGGGGCAGCGGCAAGGCTTCCCGCGGATCGGAAGAGATCGCCCTGGTGTTCACCAGGAACAAGGGCGCCATCGATGCCATGTATGCGCGTGCGTTGCGCGATAGCCCTGCGCTGCAGGGCAAGATCGTCCTCGAAATCACCATCGCGCCGTCGGGCGATATCACCGCCGCGCGCATCATATCGAGCGAACTCAACGCCCCCGAATTCGAGTCGAAATTGTTGGCGCGCATTCGTCTTTTCAAATTCGAAGCCAAAGACGTCGCCGCCCTCACTGCCACCAAACCCATTGATTTCTTCCCGGCCGGATGAACATCCAATCAGAAATCGAGTTCTTCAGCGATCTTGGCCTGATCGACAAGGCCCGGTTCATTACGCGTTTGATCATCGAGGTCACGGAAGAGGCCAAGGTGGGCGCCGGCGACGGCCACGATTTGAGCCGCCTGAAATTCGCCAACGAGATCAATCAGCGGTTGGCTCGCTTCAGCTATCAGCTCTTGAGCGAGGACGCCGCACGTCCCCAGGATGACATCATGATCCGCATGCTGCTGGGCACGCGCGCCGACAAAAATTCCGAACGCATCATCCAGAATGCCTATCGGCGCGTGCTCACGGGTTTCGAGAGTTTCGACACCACGGTCTTGTTAAACCCGCATTGAGGCGCTGCGCGCCGAATTTACGGGGCCGCGGCGGCCCCGTCCTCGGAACGACCCCGTTGAAAGTTGCGCGAAGCGCATACTCATGTGCCGGTGCGCGCGGACGTCTCCTCCGGCTGATCGGTGTCCGTCTCGAACAGATGCAGAAGTTGTTCGGCGGATTCGCGGCCGGACTGTATCAGCTTCTTCTCATCGTCCTTCACCGCGTGCTGCCGCAGCAAGGATGCCTCATCGTGGACGCGGAAGCGCTGCGCCGTTTCGATCGCCCGGAGTCTCGAAAGCCCCAATGCTTGCAGAACCTCCGCCGACATTTCCAGGCTGGACGCCAAGGTTTCGCGAATGTTGTACTGCACGCCCAGGTCCATCAGCCGAAAGGCATGCTGGCGGTTACGCGCCCGGGCAAAGATCTTCAAGTGCGGAAAGTGCTTGCGGACCAGCTCGGCGGTTCGCACCGAGGCCTCTACATCGTCGACGGCGAGCACGAATACCTCGGCGTTTTCCGCATGAGCGGCGCGCAACAACTCCAGCCGCGATGCGTCGCCATAAAAAATCTTATTGCCGAAGCGGCGCAAGAAATCCACTTGCGTCTGGTTGGCCTCGAGCGCCGTGAACGATATTTTCCTGGCCTGCAGGATGCGGCCGACGATTTGTCCGAAGCGGCCGAAACCGGCGATGATGACCTTGGGATACAGTTCAACGGGCGTATCGAACGGACGTACGTCCGGTTCGGACACATTGAACATGGCGTCGTGAAGTATCAGGAATACGGGGCTCAAAATCATCGACGCGGTGACCACCAAGACCAACAGTTCCGCGGTTTCCGTGTCCATGATGCCTAGGCTCGCCGCGAGCCCGAACAAGACGAACGCGAACTCTCCGCCGGACGGAAGGCTAAATGCCAGCCCGTGGCTAGCCATGGCCGAATGTCGGGACAGGCGACCGATCAACCAAAGAATGCCCACTTTCACCAACATGAAGCCGAGCGTGAGCCCCAGAATGAGCAGCGGCTTCTGGCGCACCAGGCTCAAATTGGCCGACATGCCCACGGTGATGAAGAACAGGCCCAGCAGCAGGCCTTTGAACGGCTCGATATTCGCTTCCAGTTCATGGCGGAACTCGCTGTCGGCGAGCAACACGCCGGCGAGGAACGCCCCCAGGGACATCGATAAGCCCACTTGGCTGACCAGCAGGGCGGTCCCGATCACCACCAATAGGCCGGCAGCGGTGAACGCCTCGGTAACGCGCGTTTCAGCCACGATTCGCAGCATGGGACGCAAGATGTAGCGCCCGCCGACAACCACCGCGGCCAGCACGCCGGCGAGCCTCAGCACCAGCCACAACGCCGGCGGGGCCGACGGCCGCGCGGCGGCAACGGCCAAAAGCGGCAGCAGCGCAAGGGCCGGCAAGACGGCAATGTCTTGAAACAATAGGATGCTGAACGCCGAGCGGCCAAATTTCGAATTGAGCTGTCCGCGTTCGGCCAGCAGCTGCAATGCGAGGGCGGTGGACGACATCGACAGTCCGAAGCCGACGACGAGCGCCGACTGCCAGGTTTCCCCAAAACCGAAATAAGCCGCGGCGCCGATCCCCATGGTGGTGAGCACCACCTGCGCGAAACCCAAGCCAAAAATGGGCTTGCGCAACACCCACAGCCGGGACGGCTGAAGTTCCAAGCCGATCACGAACATGAGGAGTACGATGCCGAACTCCGCAATGTGCTGCGTCGTGTCGATTCGGCTGATGAGGCCGAAACAGGCCGGCCCGATGATGATTCCCGCGGCCAGATAGCCCAACACGGAGCCCAATTTGAAGCGGCGAAATACCGGGATGGCAATGACGGCCGCGGCGAGAAATATAGCGATCTGCGCCAACAAGCTCATAATATTTCGTCCTGCATATTCAAGAGCCTATTATGTATCGCCAAAGCATTCAATTTCCCGTCAAGGACCTTGGGCTGCGCGAAGACGTCAGCGCGCTCGGCACTCTCATCGGCGAAACGCTTCGCGATCAGGGCGGCGAGGAGTTCTTCAAACTCGTGGAGGGAGACCGGCTTGCGGCGATACGTCGGCGCGACGGCGCCAAAGACGAACCCTCCGATGATCTCCAGCGGCGCGTCGCGGGACGGTCGCCATCATCGGCCACGGATCTGACGCGGGCGTTTTCGATTTGGTTTCAGGCGGTAAATACCGCCGAAAAAGTGCATCGGGTGCGCCGCCGCCGCCAATACCTCGATGATTCGACTACGGCTCAGCCCGGAGGTATCGCCGATTGCATTGCGCGCCTGCAACGCGATGGCCGGTCCCTCGAGAAGACGCTCGAATTGATCGGGTCGATGAGAATCGAGCCTGTCTTCACCGCCCATCCCACCGAATCCACGCGCCGCACGATTTTGCGCAAGCAACAGCGCATCGCGCAGGATTTGCTCGATCGCCTCAATCCGGCATTGACGCACACGGAAAGCGAGACCTTGTGGGCGCGGGTGCGTCTGGAAATCACCAGCATATGGCAGACGGAGGATCATCCCAGGGAGGGACTCACCGTCGCCGACGAGCGGGAACATGTGCTCTTCTACTTGATCGAGATTTTGTACCGCGTCGTACCGCTCTTTTATGAGGAAGTCGAGGCAGCTCTTGCGCATGCGTACGCGGTTCCGGCCGATTCCCTGGACCTGCCGAATATATTGCATTTCGGATCCTGGGTCGGCGGCGACATGGACGGTAATACCGACGTGCACGGCAAGACGATTCGCGAAACTCTGCACCGCCATCAGCAGGTGATCGTCTCGACCTACTTCAATGAGTGCGGGCTGCTCGCGGAAACGTTGAGCCAGAGCGCGAACCGCGTGGAAATCAGCGCAGCGCTCGCCAAGCGCATCGATGCATACAGTGCCTTGGTTCCGGGCTCGCAGGACCTGGCGCCGGCGCGTCACGACCGGCAGCCATACCGCATCTTTTTCGGTCAAATCCGCGAACGGCTCAAGGCTTCCTATGACGGACGGCCCAACGCCTATCAGAGCTCGGACGAATTGCTCGCCGACTTGCAGCTCGCGTCCGACAGCCTCACGGCCAATCGCGGACGGCATGCGGGCTATTTTCTGGTGCGGCGCTTGACTCGACGCGTGCGGACTTTCGGATTTCACCTGGCGACGTTGGACGTCACGCAACACGCCCACGTCCACGACGATGTCATCGCGCAAGGTCTTGGAGTGCCGGAATGGCCGACGCTTGCACCGGAAGAGCGCTTGCGCCAATTACGCGATTTGTTGGCACGCGATCAGGGTCCGACCGGAACGTTCGATGCCATCGGTCGACGCAGCCTGTGGGTGTTCGAAGCCATCGCCCATGCGCGGCATAAATTCGGCGGCCGCGCCATCGGCGAATATATCGTGAGCGGCGCGCAAGGTCCCGAGGACGTGCTCGCGGTGTTGCTGTTGGCTCGCTGGGCCGACATCACCGACAAGAGCACGGGCGAGTGCCCGCTCGACGTGGCGCCTCTGCTCGAGTCGATCACGACACTCGAATCGGCCGGCGATGTGCTGCGCAGGCTGCACGGCGAGCCGGCGTATCGACAGCATTTAGCCGCTCGCGGCAATCGCCAACAAGTGGTGATCGGTTATTCCGACACCAACAAGGAGGGCGGTATCGCGGCCTCGCGGTGGGCCCTGCAAGTGGCGCAGATTCAGCTCCTTGAAGCCGCGCTCGCCGCCGGCATCAATCTCACCATATTTCACGGCCGTGGCGGCACGCCGCCTCGAGGCGGAGGCCGAACCGAACATCTGGTGGAGGCGGCGGCGCCCGGTGCGATACGCGGTGTGCTGCGTCTCACCGAACAGGGCGAGGTGGTGAATCAAAGCTACGGCTTAAGACCCATTGCGATGCGCACTCTCGAACGCACGTTCGCTGCGGTGGCCTTGGCGGCGGCCCAGGGGGAACGGGCGCCGGCGCCGCCGGCGCAACTCGCCGCCATGCAGACCATTGCGAAGCGCAGCTGCGAGGCCTATCGACGGCTCGCATTCGGCAACCCGCAATTCTTCGAATATTTCCGCGCCGCGACGCCGCTCGACGTGATCGAGCGCATGCATATCGGTTCGCGCCCGGCCATGCGGGCCGGCGGCGTGGGGTTGAGCGCGCTGCGCGCCATCCCGTGGGTATTCGCATGGACGCAAAGCCGGCACATGTTGCCCGGCTGGTTCGGCTTTGGCAGCGGCCTGAAGGCTGCGTTCGAAGAACACGGCGAGGCGGTCCTCGAGGGGATGGTAGTTCAGTGGCCTTTCTTCAGGCATCTGCTCGACGACGTCGAGGCGATGCTGGCGCGGACGGACCTCGAAATCGCCGCGCATTATGACGCCTTGGCGAGCGAATCGCTGCGCGTGCTGGCCGAGCCTATTCACCATGAGTTCGTACTGACGGCGCACCACGTACTGCGGCTGCGCGGCGCGGCGCGCCTCGTCGACAGCGATCCCACGTTGCAGCGATCGATCAAACTGCGCAACCCCTACATCGATCCCATGCACCTGATGCAGGTGGATCTCCTGCAGCGCTGGCGCGCGACCGGGCGACGGGATCAGGCGTTGTTCGGTGCCTTGCGCGCCACCATCAGCGGCATTGCCCAAGGACTACAGGCGACCGGCTGATCTTGGGGGCTCTATCAGCATTCGGGCACATTGACGGCAAGCCCGCCCTGCGAGGTTTCCTTGTAGATGGTGGACATATCCAGACCGGTTTGACGCATGGTGGAGATGACCTGATCGAGCGACACTTTGTGCGAACCGTCGCCGCGCAGGGCAAGACGAGCGGCGTTGATCGCCTTGACCGAGCCCATGGCATTGCGTTCGATGCAGGGGATTTGAACCAATCCCGCCACCGGGTCGCAGGTGAGGCCTAAATTGTGTTCCATCCCAATTTCTGCGGCGTTTTCGATTTGCTCGTTGCTGCCGTTCAACGCCGACACCAGCCCGGCGGCGGCCATCGAGCAGGCGACACCGACTTCGCCTTGACATCCCATCTCGGCGCCGGAAATGGACGCGTTCTGTTTGTACAGCATGCCCATCGCGGCGGCGGTGAGCAGAAAGCGCATCACGCCGTCGTCATCGGCGCCGGGTTCGAAGCGCCGATAATAGTGCAGCACCGCCGGCACGATGCCGGCAGCGCCGTTGGTCGGCGCCGTGACCACCTGGCCGCCCGCGGCGTTTTCCTCATTGACCGCCAGCGCGTATACATTGACCCAATCGAGCGCGTGCATGGGGCTCGCGGGATCGCCGCTCGTCAGCTGACGGAACAGCTTCGGCGCGCGGCGGCGCACCCCCAAGACGCCGGGCAGCAACCCTTGCGCCTCGAAGCCGCGACGCACGCAATCCTGCATCACCTGCCAGATGCGCATGAGCTGCGACCGTATTTGGGCGTCGCTGTGCCAGGTACGTTCGCGCGCGAGCATCAATTCGTAGATTTCCAAGCCTTGGGTGCGCCCGTGTTCGAGCAGACGCGCGGCGGAATTGAATTCGAATGGCGGCTCTGCGCGCGCGGCGCCGACGCCTGCCTCAACTCCGGCTTGTACGACGAAACCGCCGCCGATGCTGTAGTACTCCTCGCGAGCCAACACCTGAAGCGCTGCATCGTGCGCGGTGAAACGCATGCCGTTGCTGTGGCCGGGCAGAACCTGGTCGATGTGGAACAGCAGGTTGAGCGGTTCATCGAAGGCGATGTCATGCCGGCCCAACAAGCTGATGCGGCCGCTGCTGCGAATCCGCTGCAACGTGGGTTCGATCACGGCGGGGTCGATGGTGTCCGGACTCAGGCCTTCCAGGCCGAGAAGTATGGCGCGATCGGTACAGTGCCCGCGGCCCGTCAAGGCGAGCGAGCCATACAATTGCGCCGACACTTGAGCGGTGCGTTCGAGGAGTCCGCGCTCCGCCAGCTGCAGGACGAAACTGCGCGCCGCGTTCATAGGCCCCATGGTGTGCGAACTCGAGGGACCGATGCCCACTTTAAAAATATCGAAAACGCTCAAACTCATTGTGACCCTTGATCGCTGACTCGATCCTAGGATCATACGCCGCTGCGTGCGGCGGCGCTTAAGGCGGAGTATTCGCCGCAGGTGGTAGAATGCTCGGGTAAAAACCTTCAATGCCTTGTCAAATGGGGGAGCATTCCATGATTCGTTTTGCATTCGCCGTTGCGGCCGTTGGTATCGCCGTATTCTCGACTGCGCCGCAAGCTGAAGCGGCCAAAGCGCCGGATGCCATCGCAGCAGCGGTCGCGGATCCGAACCGGCCGGATACCGACAAGCAGCGCGACGCCAACCGAAAGCCGGCGGAAACGCTGGCATTCGCGGGCGTCAAGCCGGGCGACCAGATTGCCGAGTTGCTGCCGGGCGCCGGCTACTTCACGCGCCTCTTCAGCAAGATCGTCGGTCCCGGCGGGCATGTGTATGCGCTCGTGCCTGCACCTTTGGCGAATGCGCCGGCGGACGTGCCGGACTTTGCGGCACGCGTCAAGGCCATCGCCGCCGATCCGAATTATTCAAACGTCAGTGTCGTGGTCGAACCTTTCGGCCAACTCAAGGCTCCTGCGCCCGTGGACTTGGTCTGGACTTCGCAGAACTACCATGACCTGCACAATTTCCCGGGATTGGATGTTGGAGTTTTCAATCAATCGATATTCGACGCCTTGAAACCCGGCGGCATCTATCTGATTTTGGACCACGCCGCCGAACCGGGATCGGGCGCCAGAGACACCGCGACTCTGCATAGAATCGACGCCGAAACAGTGAAGAAAGAGGTGTTGGCGGCCGGTTTCGTTCTGGTCGGGGGCAGCGAGTTGCTGCGCCAGCCCGGCGATTCGCACACGGTGAAGGTGTTCGATCCCAGCGTTCGCGGCAAGACCGACCAATTCATCTTGAAGTTTCGTAAACCGAAGAAAGAGTGAGCAATCGTGAGCAATCGTGACGTGCGTCCCGATTCCCGTCGCCGGGTGCGTCGGCGGGCACGGGCCGGAACGAACTAAGGGTCGTTTTCGCTGTCAACCCATGCAGGTCTTGGGCGTTGAACGGCAAAAGGCCGGAGGTTCTTAAGTTTATGAAGTTAGTATTAAATTCGCGGGCTGTGCGTGCGGGGCTACGCGCCGCGATCCCGCTCGCGGCGATTCTTGGGCTGGCGGCATGCGTGACGCCCCCGCCTCGTGTGGTGCGGGTGCCTGCACCGCCGCCACAGCCGCAAAAGATCTTTGTCTATCCTTCCAATGGGCAAACCGCGGAACAAACCGATCGCGACCGTTACGAATGTCATTTGTGGGCGGTTCAACAAACCGGGGTCGACCCGAGCCGTGCGGACGCGAATCCCTATGAGCGCGTCGTCGTACAGCCGGCCAACCCGCCGGGGTCCGGCACCGCGGTCGGCGCAATCGGCGGCGCGATTTTAGGTGCCCTCATCGCCGGGCCGCGAGACGCAGGCGCTGGATTGCTGATCGGCGGCGCCACGGGTGCCATCGTCGGGTCTGCAGCGGATGCGAATGCGCAACAGCAAGCTCATATGACGCAGCAGCAGATCAATCAAAGCGCGGCGGCGGGGCGGGCGCGCGCGGATTCGTATCGGCGTGCGTTGG
>Ga0137412_10000597_pt1 | contig 26149 bp, 18 predicted proteins | sample CZODoug2_1_16fun_FD_122160 | JGI IMG/M metagenome (GOLD analysis project Ga0137412, IMG submission 122160) | Vadose zone soil fungal communities from Angelo Coast Range Reserve, California, USA - CZODoug2_1_16fungal (Hybrid Assembly) | ecosystem: Environmental > Terrestrial > Soil > Vadose zone... | reverse complement strand
TTTCTTCCTTGCGCTTAATTGGCTTGGAGACAGCCTGGATGGCACGCTGGCCCGGGTGCGTCAGCAGCAGCGTCCGCGCTACGGCTTCTATGTGGATCACATCGTCGACAGCTTTGGCGGATTGGTGCTGATGGGCGGTCTGGCGCTTTCGGGATACATGCACGCGTTGATCGCGATCGGCCTGCTGATAGGGTTCCTGCTGCTTTCCATCCAGTCCTACCTGGCCACCTACACGCTGGGAGAATTTCAACTCTCGTTCTGGAACTTCGGGCCGACAGAGCTCCGCATCCTGCTGTCCATTGGCAACGTGGCGCTCTTGTATCACCCCATGGTGTTCCACGGACACTTCTGTTTGTTCGACGTGGGGGGCGCGGTTGGACTCATTGTCATGGCTGCCATGTTGATCTTCTTCACCGTCCGCAATACGCGCCGTCTTTATATGGAAGAGCGAATTCGATGACGGCAAACCCATGGCGTTCCATCGCAACTCGCTGGATCAAGTTCAACCTGGTCGGCGCCATGGGTATTGTCGTCCAGGTGCTTGTGCTGGTTGTGTTGAAGACAGGGCTGCACCTTCATTACCTGGTCGCAACGGCATTGGCGGTCGAGGCCGCCGTAGTCCACAATTTTCTGTGGCACGAACACCTCACCTGGGTGGACCGTACCGGCGCCGCCCGTTTCATCACGCCGCGACCATACTCAGCGGTCGGATTCCGCGGCCGGCCACCACAGGAGGTCGGCCGGCGGGAGCAGCACGCCACACCGGTCGCCGATCTCGAACCGCCGGTCCGTCCGAGCCAACAACGTGAGCCCGCCGAGGTCGAGGGTCAGCTCCCGGGCCGAACCGAAGTCGACCACGTCGCGAACGGTCGCCGCGTGGCCGGCGCCATCCACCCGGACCGCATCCGCCCGAATGCCCCATACCAGCGCGGACCCGACCGGGGCCATCAACCCGGGCACCTCGATATCCGCCGTACCAAAGGACATTCGGCCGGGGCGTACCACCAGAGCCGATCCGAGATTGTCCACGCCGAGCAGCCGGGCCACCGCCGGCGTACCCGGCCGGGCAAACACGTCGGGCTGCCGGCCGGCCTGCAACACCCGACCGTCGGCGAGCACGACCACCTCGTCGGCCAGCATCGCCGCCTCGACCGGGTCATGGGTGACCAGCACCGTGGTCAATTCGGTGTCGCGTTGCAGCGCCCGCAGCTCCCGGCGCAGCTCGTCGCGGACGGCGGTATCCAGCCCGGTCGAGGGCTCGTCCAGCAGCAGCACCCGGGGACTGCAGGCCAGCGCCCGGACCAGGGCCACCCGGCGGCGCTGCCCGCCGGAGAGCTGGTCCGGCTGCCGATCGACCAGCCCGGTCAGACCCAGCCGGTCGATCCAGTACGCCGCCAGCCCGGCGTCGGCGGCCACCCCTAACGTCGCCTGCCGCCACACCGAGAGACCGGGTAGCAGCGTCGGCTCCTGCGGCAGGTAGCCGATCCCGCGATGCTCGGGCAGCAGCGCCGATACGTCGTCGCCGTCGAAGTACACCCGGCTCTGACCACGGTGCAGCAGCCCGGCGACCATCCGCAGGGTCAGCGTCTTGCCGGCGCCGGATGGGCCGACGATCGCCAGGTACCGGCTACTCGCCTCGTGTGCCAGCCGAATGCGGAAGTCCCCGACCGGCGCATCGAGTGCGAGAGTCAGCAGCGGGCCGGGATCGCGGCCCGCCGGCCGGCTGGTCGCCGGGACGACCGCGGCGCGCGGCCACCTGCGCGCCAGTCCTGGACCGCCGGCCGCGGCCAGCAGCACAACCAGCGCGGCCAGCAGGGTGAGCCCGACCGGGGCCAGCGTGCCGGTCAGCCCGATCGAGCCGAACTGCACGTACGTAAGCACCGGCAGGGAGTACGGGTGATAGGCCAGGATCACGGTCGCGCCGAATTCGCCGAACGCACGCAACCACGCCAGCAGCAGCCCGGCCGCGATGCCAGGAGCGGCGGCCGGCACCGCGACCCGGAGAAACCGGGCGAAGCGGCGGTGCCCGAGTGTGGCGGCCACGTCCTCCCAGCCCGGGTCGAGCGCGCCGAATGCCGACCGGGCGGCGATCACCGCGAACGGCGCCGCGACGAACACCTGACTGCAGATAATGCCGACCCGGTCATCGGTCAGCCGGCCGCCGAAGAATTCCCCGACCGGCGTGTACGGGCCGATCAGGTAGAGCAGCAGAATTCCCGAGACCAGCGGCGGAAAGGCCAGCGGCAGCTGCAGCAGTACGCCCAACAGGCTGGAGCTGCGGCCCCGGCCGTGTGCCAATAGGTACGCCAGCGGCACGCCGAGCAGCGCGATGATCACGACCGACAGGCTCGCGGTCTGCACCGAGACCCAGACCGCTGAATTCAGGCCAGGCGCGCCCGATGCCTTACTCGGCGCCCGGCCGAGCCGGACCACAAACGCGCCGATCGGCACCAACAGGTAAAGCACCAACAGCCCGGCCAGCCAGGGCAGCGGGGTGCCTGCCAGCCCTAGTGTCTGGCGTTTGTTCAGTGGACGGCCGGCTTCAGATCGGCCGGCAGCGCATTCTTGTCACCACCGGCGGTATATGGCAGCACCGTAAGGCCATGTTTCGCCAGGATCTGCTTGCCCTGCGGCCCGAGCAGATATTCCACGAAGGCCAACCCGCTCGACGGGTTCTTGGCGTGATTCAACGTCGTCACGGTGTAGGTCGCGGATAGCGTAATCGGCGCCAGGCTCACCGTCGGGATCTTCTGCTCCTGCGCCTCATTGGCGTAGAAGAATCCGGCATCGAGCTGGCCGGATTGCAACCGGCCCACGAGCGTCTCCTCCGGATATACCGTCGACGCCTTTTCCGCCGCCGCTTCGAATCCCGATTTCCCGGATTTCGTGGCGGCCTGTTGGAACGCCTGGACGGTCAGCTTTCCTTTGGGGTCGAGGGTCGGATCGGTGCGGCCGAACCGAATTCCCTTTTCGGTGATTACGTCGTACCACGGCTTGCTTTTCAGATCGGCCGCGAACTTGCTCTTCGGGTTGTAGCCGATCAGCAGCGGGGCCTTGGCGAACGTGACGTACCAGGTCACCCAGTCGCCGTTCTTCGCGCCTTCCAGATCGTCATTCACGTCAGGTTTGGCACTGATGAATACGTCGCCGCTGCGCACCTTGCCGGTGATCTCCTTGGCCACCTGGGCCGAGCCCGCACCGTACCCGTCGTATTTCGCCCCGCTGGCCTTCGCGAACGCCGGGCCGAGGTCGTGCTCCATCAGGTTGACCAGCGACCCCGCGTACAACACGTGCACGGTGCCGGGTGGCGCGGCCTTGGAGCTCGGCGCGTTGCCGCTTTTGTCGGCGTTCGAGCTGGTGCTGCAGCCGGCCACCGTGGCCAGCGCCAGCACGCCGGCAGCTGCTGCTCGGGTACGGACCGCAAGTTTCGCCATGCCGGTCAGCCTAACGGCTACGCCTGTGCCGCGAGCAAAGCGGCACCGGCGTAAGAAATCCGTTAGGGAGTATCACATTTGCCCGGCGCCGCGCCTCACGGACCAGTCGAGAAGCCGAACGCGAACACGTGCAACGTGCCCTGGTCGGTGTTGACCGGCAAGGTGACGCTCTGCAGCGTCTTGCCGGCCTGCAGCGCCGCCTTGGCCGAGAACAGGTACGTGGTCACGTCCTGCTTGCCGCCGCTGGTCGTGTTGCGATAGTCGGTCGTGGCGACCTTCGTGTTGCCGAACGCCGGTGGGAAGCCACCCGCCCCGAGCGTCCAGTCACTCAGTCCATAGTGGACGGTCTGAGTGGTGCCGTCGGTGTAGGTGACGACAAAGTCGCCCTGTGAGCCGGGATTCGCATTGACCGCCGACCCGAGCAGGCCGAGCTGCGTCGCGCCGGCCGGTGCGTTGAGCGTGATCGCCTGGCCGCCGGCAGCGATATTGTCCTGCGCCCCGGATGCCACGTCCGGCCACTGGTAGGTCAGCCCGTCCGAGGTGATGCTGCCGCCGGGTGTGATGCCCTGACCGGCCAACTGCTGCGCGGAGTAGGAGAATCCGTCGCCGTCGAAGTCGGCCATGCTCGCCTTGCCGTCGTCGGACACGCCGATGTTGTTGTAGTACGGCCACAACTCGCCGGGCTTGGCGACATCGAGCCGGATCACCACGTCGGGCAGATCCTGCCCGGTGGCCGACTCGACCGCGAAGCGCAGCAGGTAGCTGCCCTCGGTAGTCGGTGCGGTCACGGTGAGCGACTGGGTCCGCTTGCCGCCGGCCGGCACGACGATCGTCCCGCTGGTCGGGCTGGTCGCGACACCGGCCGGACTGCTGGATGCCTTCCATGACAGCGATTCCGACTTCGTCGAGAGACTCTGCATCCCGAGCTTGAGGGTCGCGGTCTTCCCCGGCTCGGCGATGACCTGCGAGCCGGGATCGGCGTAGCCCAGCGCCGGATAGAGGTTGCCCGAGTACGACGGCGGCGCGTCGGCCGCCTTGGCGCCCCAACTCGTGTTGGCCGTGGTGCCGAGGTCAACCGCGAGCACCGCGCCCTTGCTGAACACGCTGGCCGGCAGGTACGCATGCGTCCACGGGTCGCCATTCATGGTCATGCTCTGGATGTACGGCGCATTCTGGGCCGCCTTGGGCGCGCTGATCGTCAGCGTCTTGCCGTTGCCGAGGTGCACGTTGGCGCTGAAGAGCGGGCTGCCCAGCGCCATCGTCGAGGTTCCCGGCGTTTCCGGATACATGCCGAGCGCCGACCAGACGTACCAGGAGCTCATCGTGCCGAGGTCGTCGTTCCCGTCCATGCCGGCAGGCTTGTCGCTGTAGATCTGCTGCTGCACGGCCCGTACGGTCTGCTGAGTCTTGTACGGCGCGCCCACGTAGTCGTACTCCCACGGAATTTCGAAGCTGGGCTCGTTCGACAAATCCGCATTGTTGCCATTGGGGCTGGAAATGTTCGACATCAACGTGTCGAGCCGACTGCTCCAGGCCTGCCGGCCGCCGGCCGCGGTGGCGAGTCCGGCGATGTTGAACGGCACCATCGGGGTGTACTGCGCCGCCGTGCCCTCGACCATTCCGGCCGAGCTGCTCGGCGAGAAGCCCGACTGCAGCGTGCCGTTCGCGTTCTTCGGCTGCACATAGCCGCTTCCGGGATTGAATACGTTCTGCCAGTTCTGCGCCCGATTCGCCAGCGCCGTGTAGTCAGTGGTATCGCCGAGCGCCTTGGCGAAGCTGGCGATCGAGAAGTCCGCGGTGTCGTACTCGAGTTGCGTGGAGACCGGGCCGTAGAAATTGCAACAGCCGTACGTACCGTCCATCGGCAGGTAGCCACTGGTTTTCAGGTAATTCAGGCCGGGGCGCACGTTGTTGGTCTTGTTCGCCTCGGTGAGCATGGCATCCAGGGCGTGCTGGGTGTCGAAATCGCGGGCGCCGAATGCGTAGGCGTCGGCGATGATCGCGTCGGCCGGGTCGCCAACCATCACATCGGACTCACCATTGGCGAGTTCCCACTTAGGCAGCATTCCCGTCTGGTCGTATTGATCAAGCATCGAGCGGACCTCGTCGCTGGCCTGCTGCGGTGCCAGCATCGCCATCAACTGGACCTGGGTGCGGTAGATGTCCCAACCGGAGAAATTCGCGTACTCCAGGTGTTTGCCGGATACGTGATGGACCTGATCGTCGAATCCCATGTACTCGCCGTTGACGTCGCTGAACACGTTGGGATGCAGCAGCGCGTGGTAGAGCGCGGTGTAGAACATCTGCTGTGTAGCGTGGTCCTCGCCGGCGATTTGGATCTTGTTGAGCTGGGTATTCCACAGGCTGTGGGCAGCATTGTGGATAGAGCCGAAATTCCATCCGGGGTTTTCTTTGACCCGATTTGCCCGCGCATTGTCGACGCTGACAAAAGAAATTCCCACCTTTGCCTGAACGGTACGTGTACTAGTGGTGTCGAACGTCACGTAGGCACCGTCGGCGCCCGACACCGGCGGCGCGATCTTGGGCCCAACAGTGCTCTTCCCGTTCGGCGCCTTGCCGTGATAGCGCGGCTGCTTGGTGGCCGCCTGCTGGCGAGCCACCTTGGCCTGCGCCGACCGGGACACCGCGAGCGGGGCGGTCGGGCGGTCGGTCATGGCCTTACTGCCGGCCGAGACCGCGCCACTCTTCCACGTCCCATAGGAGACGATAGGCTGGTCGAACTGCATGTCGAAGGACAGCGTGTAATGGTCGTCGGCGCCGCAGAAATGGCCGCTTTCCACCCAGCCGGCGATTTCATGATCGTTGATTACCTGTACGTGGGTGGCATCGGCGCCCGCGGCGCTGCCCGACAGTTTGAAGAGCAGATTGGAGCTGTCCGAGGCGGGGAAGCCGAATCTGGCCATTCCCGATCGGGTCGTGGCGGTCAGCTCGGTGTGCACGCCGCCGGCCTGGACCGCGTAATAGCCGGCCTGTGCGGTTTCCTGGGAATGGTCGAATGCCGCGGTGGCCGAGCCCGGGTCGGCGCCGATAGCGCCTACTGTCGGCAGGATCGGCACGTCACCGAAAGCGGAGCAGCCCGGACCGGAAATGTGGTCGAGGCTGAATCCGGTGATCGTCTTATCGTTGTACTCATATCCGCCGCCGGCCGGGCGGCTCGGCGTATCCGGGCTCCATTGCGCCATGCCGAACGGCACATCGGCGCCGGGAAAGTCATCCACGTAGCCAGACGTTCCGATCAGGGGATTGACCAGGGACGCGGGATCGGCTACATAGTGCGGCGCGGCGGCCAAAGCGGGTGACGCGGCCGCGGTAGCGGCGCCGAGCGCAAGTATTGCCGTGGCAAATAGGGCAACCGGACGGGACATCGCGGATCACGCCTCCTGTCGGACGGGCGCGCATGACGACCGTCCGGCCACCATTCCGCGACTCCGAACTGACAACGTTGTCGAACCCCGTAGGAGACAGAACAATACGGCGCGCCGACAATGTCAAGCGATAACACGGAGAGTCACTAGATTGGCTAGAGTTGGCCAATGGATGAATGGATGGCACGCGATGAATGGGACCGGCTATATCGCGGAGAAGGCTGCCCGCTCTGCCTGCCCATGCCCGCCGACGACGAGTACGGCGTTAACGTGCAGCAACTGCCGGCCGGACTCCTACGGCTGACTCGGGACCAGTTCAGCCGCGGGTACTGCATTCTGGTCAGTACCGAGCACGGTCCGGAGCCGCATTCGATTGCCGATCCGGCCGCCTACTGGCGGGACGTGACGCGGGCCGGGATTGCAATAGAGGCCGCGTGCGGTGCGGACAAGATGAATTACCTGACCTTGGGAAATGCCGTACCGCATCTGCACACACATCTGATTCCGCGGTATTACGGTGACCCGGCACCGGGTGCCCCGTACCTAGCGGGAAAAGAACCGGTCATGCTCGCGGACGAGGAATACCGGGAACTCGCCGAGGCGATCCGGGTCAGGCTGTAACGGCGTCGGCCAGCACGTGGGTGCCGTGCTGCTCACCGCGGCAGATCGCGGCCATGATCCCGGGCTGGTTGACGTCGAAGACATGCAGCGGCAGTCGGTGTTGCTGGGCGAGCACGAATGCGGCATGGTCCATCACCGCCAGGCGCCGGTCGATCGCCTCCGTGTAGCTGATGCTCTCGTACCGGCTGGCGTGCGCGTTCTGCTTGGGATCGCTGTCATAGATGCCGTCGACGCCGTGCTTGCCTACCAGCAATGCGTCGCAGCCGACCTCGAGCGCGCGCTGCACGGCCGGGTAGTCGGTGGTCTGGAACGGCTGCCCGTTGCCGCAGGCAAAGATCAGGATCTCGCCCTTGTTGAGATGGTTGACCGCGCGGAGTCGGACATACGGCTCGGCGATCGAGTTGATCGGGATCGCGGTCATCACCCGCACCCGCTGATCGGACAGCGAGTTGAGCTTGCCGCGCAGCAGCAGGCTGTTGATGATCGTGCCGAGCATGCCGATATTGTCGGCCTCGATCCGGTCGATGCCCCAGGAGTCGGAATCCCGGCCGCGGAAGACATTCCCGCCGCCGATGACCACCGCCACGTGGACGCCGGTATCGCGCACCGCCAGGATTTCACTGGCCAAATGTCCTAATGCGGGCGCGTCGAAGGTCGCCTTCCCATCACCGGATACTGCCTGCCCGCTCAGCTTGATCAGCACGCGCTCGTACCGCACGGTTCTGGACCCCCAATCTCGGCTTGTTTGAACGTAGTGCACACACGCTCGCCGGTGGGGGGTTCGGCCTGCATCGGTCTGATCTCAGGTCAGGACAAGTGGTCGAGTCCAGCCCGAACAGGGGCTTGCCGGACTGACTGAAATGATCGTCACACCGTCGGCAGCCGCACGGCCTGCGATGGAATCCCACCACCGAGGACGCCCGACACGAGCGCCCCAAGCCCGACCGGCAGGACCAGCTCCAACTTGGGTCGTCGCCGAGAGGTCCGGTATCGACCACCAGCGGTATTCGATGAATTCGTGCTGTTCATCCGGTTCCAACCGCGCTGAGTCGGGCTCAAATGCCGTCGTGCGGAGCAACCAGAACTCGTCCCGTACCTGATACCGAATGCGGTCCGGCGCGTCCCAGAGCGTCTCGAAGTAGGCGATCAGTGGCCCAAGCCGGTCGGCGACGACGTCGAGTCCGGTTTCCTCGCCGAGCTCGCGCGCCGCGGCGTCGCGGGGAGACTCACCTTCCCGGACCCGACCACCGGGGGTAATCCACTGGCGGTACGGCTCCCCTCGGTCGGGATCTCGAATGCAGATGAGCAGAATGCGGCCGCGCTGGTCGACAACGATCACCCGCCCAGACCGCCGCGCCACCGGCGGAATCATCCGTACCCCAAGACCGCGCCAAGGTCGTGACGTGGGCTCATTCCCGCAGCGGGGCGTCGGCGCGCCACGCCAGTATGACCAGAACGGTCCGAGCGAGAGCCACTATCGGCCCGATAGGGAGGGCGAAGCCAATCCAGTAGGCAAGCTCGAACGGGAGCAGCGCGATGGCCATCACGGAGCCAGCTGATGTCCTCCGCCACAGCAGCAGGCCCGCGATCAGCTCGGCAATGGCGACGGCGAGGAAGCCAACCAGCAACGGAACCGTTGTCGACACACCGATCTGCTCGAAAGGGCCCGCACCGTAGGTCGGGAAGCCGAGGAAATACCACACTCCGTCACCACGCGCGATGCTGGCCATCGCGGGGATGTCGGGCAGCCCGAACCCGATGGCGAGCAGCCAACACAGCGCACCCGCCGTTCGGAACATCTCTGCCCCCTTCATGCTGTCGCTGACATCAGACCTCAAGCTATTCGGGGGCGCGAGAGCGAGTCGCGAATGTCTAAACCGTTCGGGTCGTCACAGTGCAGGAATGCGTAACAATAAGGGAACCGTCTTGCCAATCGACCCCGTCGAGCGTCAGGCACTCGCCTTGAAGTTTGTTCACAATGCGCGATATTCGGCCCGATAGTTAGTCGGGCCGGCTGGTCCTGGCTCGGAAATCGCGGTTGAATGAACAATAGTTGTCACGATCCGACATGCCAACAGCAATCCATAGCCATGTTTGGCCGATGGATAGCCAAGTTGGGCGCAGCGGCACGTCAAGCCTGAGTGTCAGCTTTTGCTCGATACCGTTGCCGACGGGCCTGCGCCATGGCAGCAGAATCTGCCCGAGCCGACACCGTGACAGCCGGTCAATGAGGATTCTCGGCGTGGGTGAGCGTCTCCCATTCGACGAATAGGTTGTCGGTGCCGGCCGGTCGACGCTGCTCGGTCAGCGTCTGAGTGTTGGGCAGCGGGGCGCGCAGCCTGTGATGCAATGCGTTCAGGCCGACCTCCGTGACCGGCCCCATCTTGCTGGTGATCGCGCCACCGCACAGCCAGGACGGGACCGCTGCGCCCAATTGATAATTGGAGTGAAATTCCAGCGCATAGCGCAGTCGCTTGCCGATGCTGCCCCTATACAGGTCGCCGCCCTGAATCCGGGACGTCTCGGCCACATCGGATATCGAGGCGAGTCCATAGCCGGTATGCGTGAAATCGCGGCAGGTTTCCTGGGTCAGCCCGTTGACAAATGTATCCTGGCCCTGCCAATAGTCGATGATCTGAGCTTCAGTGGTGATGTCGGTGCCGGCCGGGCCCTGCGGAAATGCACCATCGGATGTGAGATAGATGTAGGCCGGCACCCGGGCGCGGAATGTCGCCATTGCTTTGTGGTAGTCGCTCCGGTCGTCCAGGAATACCGAGATGCCGATCGCGGCCTCCATCATGACCAGCTCCCAGTTGCCATTCATGGTCGGCGCGCCGGGCATCAACTCAGGCAGGTAGACGTTGCGCAGCATCGCGGAGAACTGGCTGATGCTGCTCGACGACCAGCCATGATAGCTGTAGCGGATGATTTCGGCCGCCCGCGGCCAGCTCGCTCCGGCCCAGCCGGTCTGCAACCGGGCGTTGCTGTTGGTGTGGCTCGTGAGCACCGCCGACCAGGCGTCCATGATGGATATTGCCTTGTCGGCGTAACGGGAATCCCTCGTGATGTACCAGGCGAGTGCCATTGTGTAGGCGGCGATGGCATCCTGCCGCTCGTCGGTGCAGCCGTAATTGGGGTTGGACACCGGGCCGCATTCGACCACTGCGCGCGGATGCGGTGCTCGGTCCAGGGATCCGTACGGGCTGGCCATCATCGCGTCGAACGCCGCTTTCCACGGCTGCGCACCGGAATTAACCTTTGACCGCACGAAATCCAGTGATGCCCGGCTGTTGAGCACACCGGGGTGAACGAATGCTGCCGCTGCCGGGGCCGGAGTCGCGGCGGCCGGCAGGACCGCCGTGGCGCTAGAAAGCGAAACGATAATTACTGCGGAAATGCCGAGCACGCGTGATCTGAACACAGTCTCCTCCGGTGGGCGAGCGGCACCATGCCGAGTCGAGAAGAACGAAAACCCACAGCCTGTGTGACGGAGCCCACCTTAGCTTTGTTCGAAGCTTAAATCCATACTCAAATAATTGCGCTCGCTGCACATGCGGCCGCGCGGCTGACCGAATACCGTGGCAGATCTCGCTCAACCGTACCGTTGGACCAAGATCGGGATCGATTCTGTTCGCATTTCGTTGACAGACTCCATCCCGATCACGTCGAGTTGGCGCGTACCAAGATCGTGAGCTGTTTTGTGTCGGTTTTCGGTATCAAATCCACTCATGATCTTGATCGATGCGCCCGAGCCGGCACCGGCGTAGATGCCCACAATGCCTCCCACCTACGTGGAGCAGGCCGCGGAAACCTGGTCTATCCGGACCTCACCAAGGCACGTCCGGATAGAACCTCGGGCAGAAGCAGCGCTGGTGCTCCTCCGGCGGGTCGACGATCCGATCAGCCAACGATGCGATCAGCGGCTCAAGCCGGCTGGCACGCTGCAGCGTTCGCTCGGTTACCTCATAGTTGTTGTCATCGTCATGACACGCCAACTCGATCCGATCGCCCTTGATCCAGGCAAACACCGGCTCGCCAGCTACAGTCGTCCACCCTGGCTGGGCGAGATCCGGATAGGCATCGCACACCGAGGCGAACGCGCTCATCTCATCGCCGCTGTACCTACGCCCCGGAAGTGGCTGCGACACATCGGGAGGCAGCAGCTGAATCTCGATGCCGAGCTGGCCTAAGACCTGCGGGGCATCATCGCGGGAGTCAATGCCGATCGCGACGAGCAGGGCATCGCCATCGCTGTTCATTCCGCCGAATGCGCGAACATAACGGAAGTAGCGGAGACTCGGCGCCCACGACGCGAGATCGTCCTGTGAATGCTTGGCGGCGTACTGGTGCTCCGCCCACGGATTGCTCATGCCGCCATCATCGCAGTCCAAGTACCCGGCCCATCCACCAAAGGAACTCGGAGCGCCGGACCTTAGCCGCATTCAGCGACCCTGCTGACTTTTTCGCCGACAATCGGCAAAGAGGAAGGTCTATCGGACGATGCCGCATAACTGAATATGACCGCTGACGCTCGGCAACAGGTGGTGGAGACGATGGGACTTGAACCCACAACCCCCGCCTTGCAAAGGCGGTGCTCTGCCAGTTGAGCTACGTCCCCGCGCGTCCACCGACGACGCGACAAGCAAAGCGCTCACACGTCGGCGGCGGCCGCCGGATACTTCAGCGTAGGTCGGAGCTGCTGGTCGCCTCCCGCCAGAGGTCGGCCTCCGACTGAGCGTCGCGGCGCTTCTTCACCACGAAGAGGCCAGCGCCCAGCGCCGCGATCAACAGGACAATTTTCTTCACTACGGACTCTCCTGTCCTCCCCGAAGGGAAACGACTGATCCCACCGAAGGAAAATGTGGCCGACAACAGTGGGCCTGGGAGGATTTGAACCTCCGACTTCATCCTTATCAGGGATGCGCTCTAACCAACTGAGCTACAGGCCCGCACGCTTACCGCGACGCCGGCTGAGGTTACCGCACCAGCCGACCCGACCCCAACCGACCCGGGTGGCCAGACCCGCGCAAACAGCAAGGATCAGTCGCGCTCGGCGAGGGTCACCTCGAGCCCACCAACCATGTCGGCGCAGAGGTTGTAGATGAACGAACCGACCGTCGCCAGTGCGGTGAACAACACAATGCTGACCCCGCCGACCACGCCGGCGACCCCGAGCACGATCTGCGGCGTGACCGTCTTGCCGGTGCTGCCGTTGACGTCGTTGACCGTCGAGTTGATCTTGTCGAAAACGCCCATACCGCTCAGCACGCCATAGAGCACACCGACCGCGACCATCCACACCACGAACAGCGCGACGGCCAGCACCAGCGAGAACTTCAGCGTCGACCACGGGTCGATCCGGCGCAGGCTCAGCCGGGCCCGCCGCGGGCCGGCCGCCGGTCGCGCGGCCACGCGCGGATCGGGGACGTTCTGGTAGTCGGTGGTGGCAGCCGGGGGCGGCGCGCCGTAGCTCGTCGTCGAGGCCCCCCACTGCTGCTCGTCACCGGGGTAGCCGTTGTAGGCCGGCACGAACTGGGCCCCCGAGTCATGCCCGGGTTCAACGGTCGGACCCACCGACGGGACCGCCGAAATCGACGCGGTGTGGTCATTGTGGTCGCCGAGATTGCCATACCCACCGACGGCGGCCTGCTCGGCCGAGCCGGCGCCTACCTGTTGCGCCTGCCCAGGGGCGGCCACGGCCCCGTTGGCGCCACGCACCTCGTCCCACCACGCCTCGGCGGACTTCGTGTAGTCCGCCGCCGGCGCATCGCCCTCGTCGCCGTAGCGCGGGGCAAGCGCCTGCGGGGCGTGCCAGTCGTAGCCGTCGTCGGCACCGTCACCGGTGGCGTCAAGATCATCGACGCTGGTCACGGCCCCATTGGCGTAGCTGCCGAATCCCCCGTTGGCCGGCTGCACGCCGTTGGCATGCAGATCCGGCAGGGGGGAGGCCGGTCCAGACGATCCCGGAGTACGGGGGTCGGTCACTGTAGCTCCCTGATCGCACGATCGGGCTCCACCCAGAGCCCTACCGTGCTGTTCCTTATCGCAGGGCGCGGGACGCCTCGCACCAGTCCGCATCGCTCGCTTGGCAAGCGTTCGCTCGCTGAAATGCCTGCTCACCCCTCGCCGCTGTACTTACCCGGCCGGCGGCCTCAGTGGGTCATCCGATCGAGCACAGGTCATGGCGCACTACCGTACCTCACCAAACCGTGCGGGTCTGACGGTTGAATGCTCGGGCGGCCGGATGACCCAGCCGCCCGAGGTCCAGAGGCACTACTCCGAGGCTGGCTCCTCGATTTCCTCGACATTTCGGGTGATTGCTACCAGGTTTACGCCGTTGGGGAGGTCGATGAGGCGGACGCCCATGGTTTGGCGGCCGGCTCGGCGGACTTCGCGGGCGTTGGTTCGGATGACGCCGCCGTTGGAGGTGATGGCGTAGATCTCATCATCGAGGCTCACCGCGAGCGCACCCACGAGGGCGCCCCGCTTGGAGACGATCTTGGCGGTGAGGACGCCCTTGCCGCCGCGGCCTTGGACGGGGTAGTCGTCGATCTTGGTGCGCTTGGCATAGCCGCCGTCGGTGGCGATCAACACATCTATGCCGTCGGTGACGACCATCATCGACAGCAGTTGGTCGCCGTCGGAGAACCGCATCCCGATCACGCCGGAGGTGGCCCGGCCCATCGGTCGTAGTGCCTCGTCGTTGGCGTGGAACCGGATCGACTGGGCGTTGCGGCTGACCAGAAGCAGGTCGTTGTCCGCGCTGATCAACGCCGCACCGATCAGCTCGTCATCGTCCTTGAGGTTGATTGCGACGATGCCGCCACTGCGGTTGGAGTCGAAGTCGGTCAGCGCCGTCTTCTTCACCAGGCCAGCCTTGGTGGCCAGCACCAGATACGGCGCGACCTGATAGTCCGACAGCGCAATGACCTGCGCGATCGTCTCGTCCGGCTGGAATGCCAGCAGGTTCGCGACGTGTTGGCCGCGGGCGGCCCGGTTGGCTTCGGGGAGTTCGTAGGCTTTCGCCCGATACACCCGGCCGCGGTTGGTGAAGAACAGGATCCAGTCGTGGGTGGAGGAGACGAAGAAGTGCGCGACGATGTCGTCCTGTTTCAACGCCGCACCTTGGACGCCTTTCCCGCCGCGTTTTTGGGACCGGTAGAGGTCGGTGCGGGTGCGTTTGGCGTATCCGGTGCGGGTGATGGTGATGACGACGTCTTCTTCGGCGACGAGGTCTTCCATCGATACGTCGCCTTCGTAGGCGATCAGCCGGGTGCGGCGGTCATCGCCGTAGCGTTCCACAATTTCGGCCAACTCATCGCGGACGATTTGGCGTTGCCGTTCCGGGGAGGCCAGGATCGCGTTGAATTCGGCGATCTGGGCTTCCAGGGCGGCGTACTCGTCGATGATCCGTTGCCGTTCCAGGGCGGCGAGGCGGCGGAGTTGCATGTCCAGGATCGCGGTGGCCTGGATCTCATCAATGTCCAACAGGTCCATCAGGCCGGTGCGGGCGACCTCGGCGGACTCGCTACCCCGGATCAGGGCGATCACCGCGTCGAGTTGGTCTAGGGCTTTGAGGAGGGCACGCAGGATGTGGGCGCGTTCCTCGGCCTTCCGCAGCCGGTAGCGGGTGCGGCGGACGATGACCTCGATCTGGTGCTCGACGTAGTAGCGGACGAACTGATCCAGTCGTAGCGTGCGGGGGACGCCGTCGACCAGGGCCAGCATGTTCGCCCCGAACGTGGTCTGCAGCTGGGTGTGCTTATACAAATTGTTGAGGACGACTTTCGCGACGGCGTCGCGTTTGATCGTGATCACCAGCCGGCGACCCACCCGGTCAGAGGACTCATCGGCGATATCGCTGATCCCGGCCAGCCGGCCGTCGCGGACCAGCTGCGCGATCGATTCCGCGAGGTTGTCCGGGTTGACCTGATACGGCAACTCCGTCACCACGAGTTGGGTGCGGCCGCGGGTGTCTTCCTCGACCGTGACCACCGCCCGCATCCGGATCGAGCCCCGACCGGTGCGGTAGGCGTCCTCGATGCCGTCGCGACCCACAATCAGGCCATGCGTCGGGAAATCCGGGCCCTTGATCCGCTCCATCAACGCAACCAACAACTCATCATCGGTGGCGTCGGGATGTTCCAGTGCCCAATCGACCCCGGAGGCGACCTCCCGCAAATTATGCGGCGGGATCCGGGTCGCCATCCCCACCGCAATACCCTCCGAACCATTCACCAACAAGTTCGGAATCCGCGCCGGCAAAATATCCGGCTCCGTCGTCCGCCCATCATAATTCGGACTGAAATCGACGGTCTCCTCATCAATCTCCCGCAACATCTCCATCGCAATCGGCGACAACCGCGACTCGGTGTTGTGGCTGACGAAGCCGTTGGTGACGAACGCGTGATCGGCCGAATCGACCCGCAGGCTGTAGACCGGCTGCTCACCGGCGTCGGTGACCGCGGTGACCCGGGCGAAGTGGAAGCCCCGCGGGTCGCCGCCGTCGCCGGGCAGCCGGCGGGCGGTGTCGGCGTAGAGCGCGGTCGCGTCGGGCAGATCCAGCGGAATCTCGCCCTTGCCGCGCTGCCCGAGCCGCAGCACCGCCACGTCGCCGGCGACGATCTCGCTGGTCAGCTTCCACAACACGGTCGGCACGCCGTGCACCCGGCCCAGCACCAGCAGCGGGTGGTTCGCCGTACCCACCACGGCATGCTCGCCGGCCTCGACCCGGATCGTCGGGTGAGTGCCGGAATGGTGCAGTGCGGTCGCGGTGACCGGCTCGCCGTCGCGGCCGATCACCTTGACGTCGAGCTCCACAGTGGAGTCTGAGGCGACGCCCGGCACGAAGTCGGCGATCGGCTGCTGTCCGGCCGGCACGCTGACCAACGTGTCGCCGGTGACGCAGTACCGCATGGCGGCGGGCGGGTCGTTGCCCGGCGAGCCGAAGTTGCCCTGGCCGTCGATCAGCGGGGCCCGCTTCGACCACGGCTGGGCCAGACCCACCATGGTGTCGTAGACCGCGGTGTCGCTGTGCGGGTGGTAGTTACCCAGCACATCACCGACGACCCGGGAACACTTGACGTGCTGGCGATCCGGCCGGAAACCGGAGTCGTACATCGCATAGAGGATCTTGCGGTGCACCGGCTTGAGGCCGTCCCGCACCTCCGGCAGCGCCCGACCCACGATGACCGACATCGCGTAGTCGATATAGCTGTGCTGCATTTCGATCTGCAGATCGACCGGCTCGGTGCGATCTTGCTGCGGCCCGTCCGGCGGCAGAGTCGTATCGGTCACTTAACTACCTTCCAGAAATCGGCTGACAATGCCGATCAGATGTCGAGGAAACGTACGTCCTTGGCATTGCGGATGATGAACGAACGCCGAGCCTCGACGTCCTCGCCCATCAGCACGCTGAACAATTCGTCGGCGGTCGCCGCATCATCAAGGGTGACCTGGCGCAGGATCCGGTTGGCCGGGTCCATCGTGGTCTCCCACAGCTCGGTGGCGTTCATCTCGCCCAGGCCCTTGTAGCGCTGGATCGCGTCGTCCTTGGGCAGCCGCTTGCCGGCCTCCCGACCGGCCGCGATCAGCCCGTCCCGCTCGGCGTCGGAATAGGCGTACTCCGCCTCGGCCCGCGGCCACTTGATCTTGTACAGCGGCGGCTTGGCCAGGAATACGTACTGCGCCTCGATCAACGGACGCATGAAACGGAACAGCAGCGTCAACAACAACGTGTTGATGTGCTTGCCGTCGACATCGGCGTCGGCCATCAGCACGACCTTGTGATACCGCAACTTCGAGATATCGAATTCATCGTGGATACCGGTGCCCAGCGCGGTGATCATCGACTGGACCTCGGTGTTTTTCAGCACCCGGTCGATACGGGCCTTTTCCACGTTGATGATTTTCCCGCGCAGCGGCAGGATCGCCTGGTACATCGAGTCCCGACCGGATTTTGCCGAGCCGCCGGCGGAATCGCCCTCCACGATGTAGATCTCGCTCTTGCTCGGATCCGTGGACCGGCAGTCCGCCAGCTTGCCCGGCAACGAGGTCATCGACAGCAGGCTCTTGCGGGCCAATTTACGGGCGTCCTGGGCAGCCTTGCGGGCACGCGCAGCCTGGCTGGCCTTGAGGATGATCTTCTTTGCCTCGCTGGGGTTGCGCTCGAACCAGTCGGCCAGCCAGTCGTTGCAGGTCTTCTGCACGAACGACTTCGCCTCGCTGTTGCCGAGCTTCGTCTTGGTCTGGCCCTCGAACTGCGGGTTGGCCAGCTTCACCGAGATGATGGCGGCAAGCCCTTCGCGCACGTCATCACCGGTGAGATTGTCGTCCTTTTCTTTGAGGAGCTTCTTCTCCGCGGCGTAACGGTTGACGCACGAGGTCAGCGCGGCCCGGAAACCCTCCTCGTGGGTGCCACCCTCGATCGTGGCGATCGTGTTGGCGAACGTGTACACCGACTCCGAATACGTCTCGTTCCACTGCATCGCCACGTCGGCGGCAATGCCGTCGCCCTCGGCCGAGAAGCCGATCACCTTGTCGTGGATGGCGGCCTTGGTCGCATTCAGGTGCCGGACAAAATCCTCGATGCCGCCGGCATATTGCCAGGCCACCTCGGTCGGCACCTCGGGCCGCTCGTCCCGCAGGGTGATCCGCAGATTGCGGTTGAGGAACGCCATCTCCTGCAGCCGGCGGGCGATCGTCTCGACCGAATATTCCAGGGACTCGAAGATCTTCGGGTCGGCCCAGAACGTAACGGTGGTGCCGTGCTCCTTGGTGGGCGTGCCCTTTTCCAACTTGCCGGGCTTCTGGTCGTTATACCGCTGGAACCAGTTGAAGCCGTCGGTCCGGACCTCGACCTCGAGCTTGTAGGACAGTGCGTTGACCACCGAGCTACCGACGCCGTGCAGGCCGCCGGACACGGCATACGCCTTGCCGTCGAACTTCCCGCCGGCATGCAGCGTGGTCATGATCAGCTCGATCGCCGGCCGCTTCTCGATCGGGTGCATCCCGACCGGCATGCCGCGCCCGTTGTCGGCAACCTTGACCCCGCCGTCGGCGAGGAGAGTGACCTCGATGTGGTCGCAGACGCCGGCCAGCGCCTCGTCCACCGAGTTGTTGACGATCTCGGTGATGAGGTGGTGCAGGCCGCGCTCGCCAGTGGACCCGATGTACATACCGGGCCGCTTGCGTACTGCTTCGAGTCCTTCCAGAACGGTGATGGAACTTGCGTCATATGTGGACTGGTTTCGTGGCGCCACGGGGCTACTTTCTCCCGCCGCCGCGGCGGGGTCAGTCGGGCCGCGTCGCGTCACCCGGCACGAGCGATCCTACGGTCGTCCTGCGGTCAGCAGGCGGCGCATTCGCACGATGAGGGCCACACACGCGGTGGTCGCCTCTCAGTCTATAGGGTCCGGCGGTCATAGGTGTGCATTGCGTCCGGCTAATTGCGCGTGTGGCGGATCAGCGCCGGAACGTTGTAGTCCCCCATGCGGCGCCGGTGACACTGTGCGCTGCTGAGCGACTCAGCGTCGCGCTCGGCCGGCTCCCTATTTGCGCCAATGTGACATTGGGGCAATTCTCATCGCCGGGTGAAACGATCGGCCGGTGGAGTGGCTCGCCAACGGATTGTGACACGTCGCCGGCGCGCTCGCTCCGCCTGTCCACACCACCCCGTCCGGGCACCCCTCCGGCCGCCCTAGCCGTACGTATCGCGCGGGCCGCGGCCGGCCACCCGGCGCGGGCCCTTGCGCCAGCTCGGGGTAGCCGGACCCTGCACCCGGATCGTGCGCACCACGCCGGCGCCGGCCTCGGCGGCCAGCCTGGCCTGGATCCGCGGCGCCAGCAGCCGCAGCTGGGTCGCCCATGCGGTGGACTCGGCGATCAGCACCAGCTCGCCATCGACCAGGCTCGCCGGCCGCGCGTGATCAGCGATCTCCGGCCCGACGATCTGCTCCCACCGACCCATCACGCCGGCCGAGGCGGCGGTTTTCTCCCAGCCCCGGTCGGTGACCAGTCGGCGTACGAGCGAACCCAGCTTCTGCGGATCGCGCTGATCAGTGCCGGCGCCGGAGTACCCGCCGCGGACATCGCCGGGGTCGACCCCGGGGCGGCCGGCGACCCAGCGACGCCGGCTGGTCTGTTTCCGGGCGGTGGTACGGGCCGCGTCCAGGGCGGCGGTGGCCAGGTCACGCGGCCGGTCGGCGGCCGGTACCTCACCGGTTTGGCCCGCGTCGGTTGGCTCGTCGTCAGTCGACAAGGCGTACCTCTCCGTTTGCCACGTCGCACCGGGCCCCGCGCAGCGCCGCCGGCACGTCATCGGCCACCGCGGCGGTGACCAGCGTCTGGGTAGCCGCCGCGGCCAGTCCCGCCAGCCGATCGCGGCGCGATGCATCGAGCTCCGCGAACACGTCGTCGAGCAACAGCACCGGCTCACCCCCCTGAGTCCGCAGTAGCTCGTAGGAAGCGAGCTTCAGAGCAAGAGCGTACGACCAGGACTCACCATGACTGGCATACCCACGCGCGGGCAGCTTGCCCAGTGTCAGGGTCAGGTCGTCGCGATGCGGGCCGACAAGCGTGATCCCGCGCTCCAGCTCGCGCGGCCGGGCCTCGACCAGGGCGGCCAGCAACACCTCGCCCAGCGCGACCCGATCCTTGCTGACTCCGCTCCGCTCCGCACTGCCCGGCCCGCCGATCGGCAGCGCGCTGGTGTAGTCGATCGTGGCCGGGCCACCGCCCGAGGACACGTTGTCGTAGGCGACCGCGACGTGCGGGGCCAGCGCCGCCACGAGCTCCAGCCGACCCGCCAACAACGTCGCACCGTGCTCGGCCAGATGCCCGTCCCATACGTCCAATGTGGACAGGTCGACGCTGCGCCGGCCCCCGCCCGCGCTTTTCAGGAGCGCATTGCGTTGCCGCAGCGTGCGGTCGTAATCCGCCCGCACACCGGCATATCGCGGCGAATTCGCGACCAAAAGATCGTCCATGAAACGGCGCCGCTCGCTGGGATCTCCACGGACAATCACGAGATCCTCGGGGGCAAACAGCACCGCCCGCAACGCACCGAGAATGTCACGCACCCGCGGCACCGGGCTGCGATTAAGCCGGGCCCGATTCGCCTTTCCCGGCGTGATTTCCAGCTCGACCAGCAATTCGCGGCCGTCGTGCCCGATCGCCGCGCGAATGACCGCCCGCTCGGCGCCGGACCGGACCAGCGGCGCGTCGCTGGACACCCGATGGCTGGCCAGCGACGCCACGTACTGGATCGCCTCGACGATATTGGTCTTGCCCTGCCCATTCGGCCCGATGAGCACGCTCGGACCCGGCTCGAGGGCCAGCTCCGCGCCTACATAGCTACGGAAGTCGGCGAGTGAGAGATGGCGCAGGTGCACCCCCCGACACTAGTGCCGAGCTCTCGCTGCGCCCGCGTCAGGCGATGGGGATGTTGCCGCTGCCGCCGGCCGCGTCGACCGGGTGCCCACCGAACTGCTGCCGGAGCGCGGCGACCACCTTCATTGCCGGTGAATCGACCTGCCTGGAGGCGAACCGGGCATACAGCGCGGCGGTGATGACGGGCATCGGGACGGCGTTGTCGATGGCGGCCTCGATCGTCCACCGGCCCTCGCCGGAGTCCTGCGCGTAGCCGCGCAGCTCGGACAGATCCGGATCGGCATCCAACGCCCGTACCAGCAGATCCAGCAGCCAGGACCGGATGACGGTGCCCTTCTGCCAACTCTTGATCGCCTCGGGCACGTTCTCCACCAGAGGAGACTTCTCCAGCAGCTCATAACCCTCGGCGTAGGCCTCCATCAGGCCGTACTCGATGCCGTTGTGCACCATTTTGACGAAATGGCCGGCACCGACCGGGCCGGCATGTACGAAGCCGCCGCCCTCCGGACGGAGCGCGTCGAAGATCGGCTGCACCTTGGCGATGTCGGCGACGCTGCCACCGGCCATCAGGCCGTAGCCCTCGGTGATGCCCCAGATCCCGCCGGATACGCCGCAGTCGACGAAGCCGATCCCCTTTGTGGCGAGCTGATCGGCGTGCAGCTGGTCGTCGGTGTACTTGCTGTTGCCGCCGTCGATGACCAGGTCGCCGGCGGACAATAGCGAGCCGAGCGTCTCGATCGTTGCGGTGGTCGGGTCACCCGCCGGCACCATCACCCATACCGCCCGCGGTGCGGCGAGCTTTTCGACGAGCTCACCCAGGCTGGTCACGTCTCGGGGCGAGGTCTCCGACCGGTCGAATCCGACCACCTCGTGCCCCGCGCGCCGAATGCGTTCGGCCATGTTGGCGCCCATCTTGCCCAGGCCGATGAGTCCGATCTGCACGCCTAGCCTCCCGCTGTTGTCCCGCCTTGGATGCGCTCAGTCTGCCCCGGGCAGGTAAACGCAATCAGCCCGGGAGGCGAACCGGCATGATCAGGTACCGGTAGTCCACCCCGTCCGGCGACTCCTCGCCCTCGGCCTTGCCCGACAGCACCGCCGGCTTGCTGGACTCGGTGAACGAGATCCGGGCGGTGTCGGAGTCGATCGCCCCGAGGCCGTCGAGCAGGAACGTCGGGTTGAACGCGATCGTGATCGGGTCGCCGTCGTAGGACACCGGGATCTGCTCCTCGGCGCGGCCCTCGTCCTCGCCGCCGGCGGACAGCGTCGCGCCGCCCTCCTCGAACTGCAGCCGTACCGGCGTACCTCGATCGGCAACGAGCGCCACCCGCTTGACCGCCTCGCTGAACGTGGCGGTCGGGATCTCGCTGCGCGCGCTGTACGAGGCGGGCCAGAGCGACTGGTACTTCGGGAATTCCGCGTCCAGCAGCCGGGTCGTGGTACGCCGGCCGGTGCCGCCGAACCCCATCATGCCCTCGCCCGTGTCGCCGGCAGACAGCGCCAGCGTCAACTCCGGACCGGTGGTGAGCGTGCGAGCGGCATCCAGGAGGGTCCGGGCGGGCACCAGGACGGCATGGGAAATCCCCGGCGTCTCGGGCTTCCAGGTGAGCTCCCGGACGGCGAGTCGGTACCGGTCGGTCGCGGCCAGCGTGAGCCGCTCGCCCTCGATCTCCAACCGCACACCGGTCAGCATCGGCAGCGTGTCATCCCGGCCGGCGGCAACCGCGACCTGGGCAACCGCGGCCGCGAACACATCACTGGCGACCGTGCCGACCGACGTCGGCATCTGCGGCAGCGCCGGATAGTCCTCGACCGGCATCGTCGGCAGCGAGAACTTCGCATTGCCGCACGCGATGAGCACCCGCGGGCCTTCGACCGAGATATCGACCGGGTGCGCCGGCAGCGCCCGGGTGATGTCGGCCAGCAGCCGGCCGCTGACCAACGTGCGCCCGGCGGTGGTGGCGTTCACCTGGAGATCGACCTGGGTCGACACCTCGTAGTCGAACCCGGACACCGAGAGCTCGCTGCCCTCGAGATTGAGCAGCACACCGCCGAGGACGGGAACGGGTGGGCGTTGCGGCAGCGCCTTGGCCGTCCAGGCAACGGCGTCGGCGAGGACGTCGCGTTCGATCTGAAACTTCATCGCCGACTGCCTCCGATATGGGCTCGGGTTGAGTGATTAGTTCGCGGAATCGGGAGGCTATCCCCAGCCTGGCCCGACCCTGAGTGTGGGTAGGAGGTCATAGGTAGAGATAAGCCTTCGTCATCATCTGTCCTGTGGATTCTGGGGACAACGACCATTCGCGCAGGTGAGCGGCCGTGTGGGCCTGTGTAGGACCGGTGGGCGCGGCTGCGGACAGAGCGAGAGCCACGGTGGACAACCGCTCGGCCCGCTGTGGAGTGAGTCCTTCGTCCACCGCTGTCCACAGCCTTGTCCCCAGGCTGTGCACGACCACTGGGTGCTGTTAACTGCATCACTGATCCACCCTGGTTCATCACTGGCGGGCCCGGACCTTGATGCGGTTGGTGAGCTCGGTGACCTGGTTGAAGATCGACCGGCGCTCGGCCATCAGATTGCGGATCTTGCGCTCGGCGTGCATCACGGTCGTGTGATCGCGGTTGCCGAAGGTCTGCCCGATCTTCGGCAGCGACAGGTCGGTCAGCTCCCGGCACAGGTACATCGCGATCTGCCGTGCGGTGACGAGCACCCGCGACCGTGACGGCCCGCACAGCTGCTCCATGTCGATCCCGAAGTACGTCGCCGTCTGCGCCATGATCGTCGCCGCGGTGATCTCCGGACCGGTGTCGTTGGGGATGAGGTCCTTCAGCACGATCTCGGCGAGCTGCAGGTCCACCGACTGGCGGTTCAGGCTCGCGAACGCGCTGACGCGGATCAGCGCGCCCTCCAGCTCGCGGATATTGGTGGAGATCTTCGAGGCGATGTACTCCAGCACCTCGGGCGGCGCGACCAGACCCTCCTGCACGGCCTTCTTGCGCAGGATCGCGATGCGGGTCTCCAGCTCGGGCGGCTGGACGTCGGTCAGCAGCCCCCATTCGAACCGGCTGCGCAGCCGGTCCTCCAGCGTGACCAGCCGCTTGGGGGCGCGGTCGCTGGAGATGACGATCTGCTTGCTCGCGTTGTGCAGGGTGTTGAAGGTGTGGAAGAACTCTTCCTGCGTGCCTTCCTTGTTCTCGAGGAACTGGATGTCGTCGACCAGCAGCACGTCGACATCGCGGTAGCGGCGCCGGAAGCCGTCCTGCTTGCCGTCCCTGATCATGTTGATGAAGTCGTTGGTGAACTCCTCCGAGCTGACGTACCTGACCTTCAGGCCGGAGTACAGGGTCTGCGCGTAGTGCCCGATCGCGTGCAGCAGATGGGTCTTGCCCAGGCCGGAGTCGCCGTAGATGAACAGCGGGTTGTACGCCTTGGCCGGCGCCTCGGCGACCGCGACCGCGGCCGCGTGCGCGAACCGGTTGCTCGAACCGATGACGAACGTCTCGAAGGTGTACTTCGAGTTCAGCCGGGTGCCGCCGAGCCTCGGGGCGGGCGGCATCGCCCCGGGTCCTCCGGGACGGCCCTGGTCCTGGCGGGCGTGCTCGCCGGCGCTCTGCATCCCGCTCTGCATCCCGCCGTGCATCCCGCCGTCGTGCGCCGGGTGCGTGTGCGGGCTGGCGGGCCGCGGGCCGTGGTCGGCCTCGACGGCCTGCCCCCCGGCCAGTCCCTGCAACCCCACTCCCTGCAGACGGGGCGCGGGCGGCTCCGGCGGCCCCGGGGCGAGGTCCTGGCCCGGGCCGGTCCCGGGCATCGCGGCCTGCGGCGCCGGGTCGACGGTGACGGCCAGCTGGATGTCGCGGCCGAGCTGCTGGGACAGCGCCTGGGTGACCAGGGCGCGCAGCCGCGTCTCCAGCTGTTCTTTGACGAATTCGTTCGGCGTGGCGATGAGGGCGGTGTTCTCCACCAGGCCGAGCGGCCGGGTGAGTTTCAGCCAGGCCCGCTGGTGCGGCTGGATCTGCAGGTCGGCCAGCCCGTCGAGGGATCGTGCCCATACTTCTGCCAGGTCTGAATGTGCCACCTGTGCGCTCCCCTCGCATCCCCACGTCGCGAGCCGCGCTCACGATCCACAAAGCAATCCACATGTTGTGCACGTGGCATCCCCCTGCATACCGTAACCGCGGCAGCATGGGAGAATAGCTTTCCACAGCCTAAGTCTCGTCAGCGGGGCACGGCTGCCAAACGGCGGGGTTCCAGATGGTAACCTGTGGTGAATCCGAGAACCGCGCGCCGTTCGAGCGTGCCCGCAACAAGATCCCTGACCTGGAGTTCCAGTGAGTAAGCGCACGTTCCAGCCGAACAATCGGCGCCGCGCGAAGACGCATGGTTTCCGGCTGCGCATGCGCACTCGCGCCGGGCGCGCCGTCCTCGCCGCCCGCAGGCAAAAGGGCCGCGACCGGCTGAGTGCCTGATCCTGCCACCCCAGTCCCGGATGCGCCACGGCGCGGAGTTCACGCTGGCCGTGCGCACCGGGACCCGTGCGGGCCGGCCCCTGATGGTAGGCCACCTGCTGGTCCGCCAGGACGTTCGGCACCGGCAGGAGCCGGCCAGGGTAGGATTTGTGGTGAGCCGGGCGGTTGGCCCGGCGGTCACCAGGAACCGCGTCAAGCGGCGGCTTCGCGCGCTTATGCGCGGGTACCTTCAGTCGCTGCCTGACGGTAGCCTTCTTGTGGTGCGCGCGAACGCCGCGGCCGCGCACGCAAGCCATCCGGATCTCGCCGCAGATCTGGATTCAGTGATCAGCAGGTTGCTGCGGCGGCAGGTTGGGGCGCGCGTCGGTAATGCCAGATAGAGGCACTGCTCAGGGTCCGGCCAGCACCGCGCCAGACAAAGCCACGGTGCCGGCCCGGCTGTTGATGCTCCCCATCGGGGGCTACCAGCGGTTCATCAGCCCGATGTTCGGGCCGCGGTGCCGCTTCGCTCCTTCGTGCAGTGCGTACGCGCTGGCCGCGCTGGCCGAGCACGGCGGTGCCCGGGGCCTGTGGCTCGCGGTGGCGCGCATCGCCCGATGCCATCCGTTTCATCCCGGCGGCTATGATCCGGTGCCTGCCAGGAAACCCGCTAAGGTCGCGAGGAGCTAGCAGTGGCCGTGCTCGACCCGCTGAACAACGTGGTGGCATGGGTCATCATGCGAATACACGCCGGCCTCGGCGCGCTCTTCGGCGCGTCTTCCGGGCTGGCGTGGGGTCTGTCCATCGCGATCCTGGTCATCATCATCCGGCTGATCCTGGTCCCGCTGTTCGTCAAGCAGGTGCACGCCCAGCGGAAGA
>Ga0137412_10000596_pt1 | contig 26151 bp, 26 predicted proteins | sample CZODoug2_1_16fun_FD_122160 | JGI IMG/M metagenome (GOLD analysis project Ga0137412, IMG submission 122160) | Vadose zone soil fungal communities from Angelo Coast Range Reserve, California, USA - CZODoug2_1_16fungal (Hybrid Assembly) | ecosystem: Environmental > Terrestrial > Soil > Vadose zone... | reverse complement strand
CTACTCCCAGCAATTCGCGCCGATGCGCGCCATGAAAGCGGAAGACGCGGGCGAGCGCCTCTACGCGACCGGCGCGGGCCTGCAGCAGGCTCTCTACTTCTGGGTTTTCCCTAACCTGATGCTCAACATTTATCCCGACAACATCTCGACCAACCTCATCGTGCCCCTCTCCCACGAAAAGACGCTTACGATCTTCGAATGGTTTTTCCACGATGTCGCCTCGGAAAGAAATCGGGAGCGCATCAACCGCTCGGTGGCGTTCAGCGATGATGTGCAGAAAGAAGATATTGGCCTCTGTGAAAATGTCCAGCGTGGATTGCGCTCTTCGACCTATGACCGCGGACGCTACTCCGTCAAACGCGAAAACGGCGTTCACCATTTCCACATGCTGCTCGGCGAGTTCCTGGGGCAGCCGTAAGCGGCGATGATGTTCCCGTGATCGTTCTCCTGATGGGCCCCGCCGGATCCGGAAAGACGACTGTCGGCAAACTGCTCGCCGCCCAGCTGCAATGGGAATTTGCCGATGCCGACAATTTCCACTCGCCCGCCAACATTGAGAAAATGTCCCGTGGCATTTCGCTCAGCGACGACGACCGCATCCCGTGGCTCCATTCCCTTCGCGAAGCGATGTTGCAATGGGATGCACAGCACCGGAACGTTGTCCTGGCATGCTCCGCCCTGAAGCGCAGCTACCGCGAGCTACTTCAAATCAATTCCAATGTAAGGCTCGTCTACTTGAAGGGTTCTTACGAACTGTTTCGAGAACGGTTGCGTTCGCGAAAAGGGCACTACGCCGGCGAGCAAATCCTCGCCGGCCAATTCGCGGATCTCGAGGAACCCACGGATGCCATTACCATCGAGGCCGCGCAGTCCCCGGAACAAATCGTCGCGGAAATCCGCAAGCGACTCGCGTTATCTTAAGAAGCGCTTGCTGGAGCAGAACTCTAGGGCTTTGCAGGCGCTGGCTTGGGTGTCGTAGCCGGTGCGTTCGGCGTTCCGAAACTCACCCTGGGGACCTGCCGCGCGCCTTCTTCGGTCTTGAAGTAGGCATCGTTCCGAGCAAATCCACTCATGCTCGCCACCAAACTGTTCGGGAAGAGCGCAATAAACGTGTTGTAATCCTGCACCGCCTCATTGTAACGGCGGCGCTCCACCGCGATCCGATTTTCTGTGCCCGCCAGCTCGTCCTGTAGACGCAAGAAATTCTCGTTGGATCTCAGCTGGGGATAGTTTTCAACGACTACGAGCAAGCGTCCCAACGCAGAATCCAATTGTCCATTTGCCGCGATTTTTTCAGCCGGAGAATGCGCACCAAGCAACGCGGAACGCGCCTTGGCGATATCGCCTAACACGGTTTGCTCCTGCGCCGCAAAGCCCTTCACGGTCTCCACCAGATTAGGGATCAAGTCCGCTCGCCGTTGCAGAACGACGTCCACCTGCGCCCACGCGGCATTCACCGCCTCGCGTTTCACGGCCATCTGATTTCTACGGCTGATAAACGAACTCCCCAGCATCAGCGCGATGACCACCAAAACAATTAAAACCATCAGACCTTTCTTCATATCCGCCTCGAATCAGTTAGATTTACGAATGTGCGTTCTTCACGCGCCGCCACTCCCGCTTGGGAAAGTGATGCTCCAGCTCATCTAGGGTTTTCTCCAATGCCTTTAGATACGCACCGTACACCTGAACAATTTCGCCGTGAAATGCGCCGGTCTCGCGCAGCTTCAGCATGGGGGCGAATGCCGTCATGCTTGAGCCTGTCAGCGCCGCCGCTCGTGCAACGATATCATGCGCGGCTACCGGCGGCTCTTCTCCAAAAGCGATCACCAAATGGCGCAGCAGCGTCAGCACTCCCGAAAACGATTTTCTCAGGATCGGCGCCAGTTCTTTTGCGTTCCCCGGCGCGCGCAGATAATGCTGCCTCAGTTTCAGCAGAATCGTGCGCAAGTCATGCTCAATCTGCACGCGATGCAGGTTCATCGGCACTTCAATTTCCGCGACGACGTCCGCTCCGTAGAGCACTCGCCGCCCGTGCTTCATATCCAGAATCTCGATCGCGAAGACATTCGCGGCATCCCTCAGCTCTTCTTTCGTGAAGAAAAGAGGCGCGGGCTCTTTCTGCTCGACACACCACCATTTCACTATGTGTGCGAGGCGTCCCAACTCCTCGATACTCAATGAATGAAGGATGCAAACCACATTGAGGTCCGAGTGTCCTTCGCGAAAGTCACCGCGAGCAGCCGATCCGAACAAAATGACGCATTCGAGGTTTGCACCGGCGAATTCTTTCAGCCTGTTGACCAGTTCCGTCAGTTTAGTTTCCGTGGAGAGCATTTCACATCCGTTCCTTTCATCCCGCGCTACCAGCTTCCTGAAGCGCCTCCGCCTCCGCTGCTGCCGCCGCCAAATCCCCCAAATCCGCCGCCACCGCCGCCTCCGCCGAAGCCTCCCCCGCCCCAGCCTCCGGAGCCGCCTCCCGAACCCCTCCCCGCGCTGTCCGCGAGCATTCCCAGCAGAAACCAGAGCAAGCCGCTTCCGCCCGATCCGCCTCCGCGCCGACCACCGCCGCGAGAAGACAGGCTGCCGATCACCAGAAAGAGCACGATCAAACCGAGCACGAACCAGAGTCCCAGATTCCCGCCGCGACCGCCGGTGTCTCGAATCCGTCCCGCGGGAGGCTGACCGCTTAGCGTTACTCCCGAATCGTCCGCAATGTACTTGGCCAACTGCCAAGCGGCGACCTCGGCTGCTTTGCCGTAGTCGTTCTGACGCAAGAAGGGCACCATCGCGCGGCCCGCATCTCCGGCCCGCGCATCATTGATCACCGGCTCGAGCCCATAGCCCACTTCGATGCGATATTTGCGCTCATGGGGGGCTACGAGTAATAACACTCCGCGATTGTCTTTTTTACTTCCGACTCCAAGCTGTTTGAAGAGGTCCACGGAATAATTCTCGACGCCTTCTCCATCGAGCGATTGGACGGTCACAATGGCCATCTGCGCGCCGGTCTTCTGCTCAACTTCCGCGCATAACGCTTCGAGCCGAGTTCTGGCTTCCGGCGTGATAACCCCGGCAAGGTCACTCACATAACCGTTGGGATGAATCTTCTTGACGTCTTCCGCTGCGCAGAAGCTCGCGCTGAACAAAAGCAGGCAGTGAAGCGCTGCGGTTCGAACGAGGTGGGTTTTTCGCATGCAGTGTACGAAGTCGTCGTCAAATGACTATAGGGCCAGCTTCGACCATCTGTAAAGCGGTGTCAGCCTTCTCCTTCCATCAAGCGAACCTTGCGAGGGTGGAGAGTTCGCACCTATAATCCAGTGTCTTTGCGGCGGCGTCAGCCGCGTGCGCATCGGGAGGATCCTTGCCGGTTGGAACTGCGTTTCACGAAAGAACGCTGGCGTTATGCGAGAGCTTGAATTACCGCGAATGGTCGGGCTATTACACGGTCAGCGTTTACGAGATGCACCACGAGCACGAGTACAACGCCATCCGCAATGCGGCGGCGCTGATCGATATTTCACCGCTCTTCAAATACCGGGTGACGGGGCGGGACTCCACGAAGTTCGTGAACCGCGTCATTTCCCGCGACATTAATAAGGTTGCAGTGGATCAGGTGATTTACTGCTGCTGGTGCGATCCGGAAGGAAAAGTGATCGATGACGGAACGATCACACGGCTGGGGGAGAACGAATACAGGTGGACGGCGGCGGACCCGAGTCTGAGATGGTTTCAGCAGAATACGCTGGGGCTGGACGTAACGATTGAAGATATTTCGGAGCAGACCGCGGCGCTGGCACTTCAGGGGCCGACGTCGGGAAAGCTGCTGCACGCGACGGCGGACGCGAACATCACGAACCTGAAATATTTTCGCGTGACGCGAGGAAAGATTGCGGGCGTGCCCGTGGACATTTCGCGCACGGGATATACGGGCGATTTGGGATTCGAAGTGTGGATGCCGTGGCGCGACGCGGTGAAGGTGTGGGATGCGCTGATCGCGAAGGGCAAGGCGTTTGATATTCACCCCGCGGGAATGATCGCGCTGGACATCGCGCGGATTGAGGCGGGGTTGATTTTGATCGAAGTGGATTACATTTCGAGCAAGAAATCGCTGATCGAATCGCAGAAATATTCGCCGGCGGAGATTGGGCTGGGGAAGCTGGTGGACTTGAAGAAGGAAACTTTTGTGGGGCGCGAAGCGCTGGCGCTGGAAGCGAAGAAAGGAGCGGAACGAGCGCTGGTAGGACTGGAAATTAATTGGAACGAAGTTGAGGCGCTCTACGACAAGTTGAAGATGGCGCCGCAGGTGCCGAGCATGGCGTCGCGTACCGCAGTGCCGGTGTATCGCGGCGGGCGCCAAGTGGGCAAGGCCACCTCGACAACGTGGTCCCCGACGCTTAAGAAGATGATCGCGCTGGCCTGCGTGAACCGCGAGCATTCAGCAGTCGGAACCACGCTCAGCATGGAAATGACCGTGGAAGCGGCGCGCCACACGGTTTCCGCAAAGGTAGTAGCCATGCCGTTTTTCAATCCGCCGAGAAAAACGGCTGTGCCTGTGATTTGACGCGCACCCAACCGCGTTTTCATTGCAATTCAATCTCAATGCCATTCCGAACAGGCATTGATCCTCATTGGGCCAGACGGTTGCATTTTTTCAGAACTTCACGAAGGCGGTCGTGCGGTAGGGCGATGACTTTGTGATTTTCGATTCCGGTCATGGTCTCGGCGGCAACCATGGCGTTGATCACGGCCTCCTCGGTGGCCTGGACGGTGGCGGCGAAGACGGGCTCGAGCTGATCGTTGGGAAGCATTTTCAAATCGACGACATGGTCGGCAGCGGCCCCGCCGGGATTGGCCGTGGAGAAGGCGATGAAAATGTCGCCGGAGCCGTTGCCGGAGATGCTGCCGTTGCGGCCGAGCCCGAGAGAAACGCGGCGAGCGAGGCGCTTGAGTTGATGCGCAACGAGCGGCGCGTCGGTGCCGACGACAACGATGATCGAGCCACGGTCCAAATCGCTGAATGAAGTGGAAGCGTAGGCACGCTCGTCGGGAATCTCCTGGCCGACAGGGACCCCCGCGATGCGAAGATTTTTGCGCGAGCCATAGTTGCATTGCACCAGGACACCGACTGTGTAGGCGCCGATTTTCGATTCGACTTTTCGCGAAGACGTGCCGATGCCGCCCTTGAATTCGTTGCAGATCATTCCCGTCCCGCCGCCGACGTTGCCTTCTTCGACGGCGCCGTTGTGTGCGGAATCGATCGCGTTGAACGCGTGTTCGGGTTTGATGTGAAATCCATTGATGTCATTGAGCCAGCCATCCCACGTTTCCGCGACGACGGGCAGCGACCACCAATAACCGGTGGGATCGGGCTGGCCGTGCGCGACGCGCCATTGGATGACGGCATCGCGAACAACGCCCACGCTGTGCGTGTTGGTGATCATGACTGGCCCTTCAAGAAAGCCGGATTCTTCGACCCACGTGGTACCGGTCATTTCGCCATTGCCGTTCAGCGACCACCAGCCGGCGAAAACGGGATTGTTCATCGAGTTTTTTCCACGCGGAGCACGGCGGTCACTCCCGTTCGAACCGGTCCCTTGCCTACTTGAAGTTTTCCTTCGCCTGAAATGAGCGTGGTATGACCGACGGTGACGCCGGAAACGTCGGTGATGGCGTTGAGCGGCCCCGGCGTGCCGTCAAACGGTACACCCAGCGCGCGCGCGGGGCTTGGCAGGCGGAGTTTCTTGAGCCGCGGCCGAAGAAATTGCCGAGAGCGAGCAAAGAAGAATGGCGGTAGCGCGAAAATAATTTGGACGGATCATGGGTTGCTTTTCCCCCAGGAGGATTGTGCGGAGCGCAGCAATTTGGTGTTTTTCTCCACGGCCTTTTCGAGCAGTGCAGCTTGTTCGCGTGCCAAATTCCAATCGCGCTTTTCCAAGGCTTCGGTAAGCCCGGGGAATTCCAAGTGCGCGTAGGTGTAGCGCGAAGAATAAAGAAGATGCTGAAACCACGGGCGGCCGGGAATGCCCGCGGGATCGAGCCAGTTGGATTCGACCTGCAGCATTTGCTCGTTAAGATGCTGAATCTTCTCCGGCGAGGCGGAGCCTGACAGAAGATCGCGAGCGACGGCGTCACGCAGGAGGTTGCCCGCCTTCTCGAATTGGGCGATTCGAACGTGAAGCCGTTTCACTGGAAGACTCCGCTGCTCGATTTTGTTTTGTTGTTCGAGCTCGCGCAGGAATTGTTCCAGCGCAGAAGCATTGAAGCCGAAGTCGAAAGGCAGAATGTCGGAATTGGCGAGACGCAGCGCGACAAGCCCCCAGATGCGAGTGAGGGCGACGTGGTATTCGAAGGCGGGATCACCGATATGCGACATCCAGTAATGGTCGTCGTACATCGAGTGATACACGCCGTAGTCGCCGTCAAATCCGAGATTGATCACTGGCCGGCCGAGATGATTCAGAAACACGGTGTGGTCGGAGCCGCTGCCGATGCGCGTTTCGACGAGCGCGCTGTCGAGCAGTGGAGTGCTAGCTTTCGAACCGCGCATAGTGGTGGCGCGCCACGCTTCGTAGAGAGATTTTCCGGAAGGCGCGCGAACGTCTTTGGAGGCTTCCACGAGCATAGGCGCGAGAGATGCTACGGCCGACGGCGAAAAACTCATGCCATCGGGGCCTGCTGTGGTGGCGGCTCCGGCGACGGATTCATCAACGTTGAGATAGGCGACGAGTTTTTTCTTGAGTTCATCGGCGAGCTGCTCGCCCCATTCCGTCGAGCCGGTGAGAGCGTATTCTTCGCCATCCCAACTGCAGACCACGATGGTGCGGCGCGGACGGACGCCACGCTGCTTGAGTTCGCCAAGAGACCGCGTGAGCTCCATCATCGAGGCGGTGCCGCTCGAAGGATCCACACCGCCGAAGACCCAAGCGTCGCGGTGATTGCCGAGCAACACCCATTCGTCGGGCAACTCACCGCCGCGAATGCGTGCTTCGACGACCGTGTAAGGCTGCATGCTGGTGTCCATGTCCACTTTCAGGTGAACTCTTACGGCGCCGGTGAAGCGATAGGTGATGGGCAAAGCGCCCCGCCAGTCCTTCGGGGCTTCAAGACCGTTCATGTTTTCGAGAAGCGGTTTGGCGTCGCGCCATGAGAGTGGGAGCGCGGGAATTTTCGGGAGCGAACGCGCTTCTTCCGGTGCGATGTGTTTTGCGCCGGGGACCGATGCCCAGCCGGGCGTGGTGGGATCGCCGGGAACGATGTAATCGTAAGTGATCGCGCCGCGCTGAATGTGACTTTCCGGGCCCCAGGGGCCATCGGGGAAAACGTTTCCTTTCGTGTAGCCATCTTCCGCGGGATCGGAATAAATGAGCAGAGCGGCGGCGCCTTCCCGTTCGGCGGTGAGCGCCTTGAAGCCGCGATAGCTGTAGGGATTCGAATAGCGGACGAGAACGATCTTACCCTTTACACTGATTCCGTTTTTCCGAAGAAGATCGTAATCTTCGGGATTGCCGCTGTGCGCGTAGATGACTTCGGCGGTGACGTCGCCCGATGCGGAATAGCCAAAGTACGAGCCGGAGACGGCGGAGTTTTGCGTGTCCGGATCGGCGTCGTAAGCATCTTCGCGCAGAGACGCGGTGAAGTGGACCGGCTCCGTCATTTCAAGAGAGATGCTGCGCGGGCGCGAGTGCAAAACATCGTAGCGGCGAAGGGTGACGTCTTCCCACCCCTGTTTGCGCCATTCGTCCGCGACAAAATCAGCGAGCTGGTTGTTGCGGTCGGAAGCGGCGGGGTGAGGTTCGGCGGTGAAGGTGCGGTGCCATTCGCGCGCTTTTTCGGGAGACGGAATCGATTGAAACGCGGTTTCGATCACGTGCTCGGCAGCGGCGTGCGGCGGAGAAAAACCTAGAATCGGAGAAGCAGGCGATTCGGACTGTTTCTGCTGAGCGGAAAGCGCGAAGGCAAGAACGAGGAAAGAACGGAAGAAGGCGTAAAGATTGCGAGAACGAAGTGGCATCGCTATTTTGTTCTCCACAAAAAACGACCGCGCAGACAGCGACGAAATAGAACGGCCAAACAGCGTATCAAGATGTAAACACTTTTGCCAAAGCGGACTGGAGCGCGCGAGCGATCAACGCGGATTCTTCCGGGGAAACCGTGAAAGGCGGCGCGAGAAGGATGTGATCACCGCGGAGGCCATCGACGCAGCCTTGCGTCGGATAGGTGAGCACATTTTCGTCGAGACAGACCTGGCGAATTCTCTCGGTGATGTTTTGTTCTCTCGGGAAAGGTTCGTGAGTAGTTTTGTCTTTGACGAATTCGACGCTGCAGAGAAGGCCCAGGCCGCGAAGATCGCCGACGTTCGGGTGCGATTGAAGCAAAGAAAGAGCGTCGCGCAGATTTTTTGCGGCGGGACTCACGCGATCAAAGAGCTGGTGCGATTCGAGGTGGTCGAGAACAGCGTTGCCCGCGGCGGTACAAACCGGATGCGCCTGATAAGTGAAGCCGTGCATGAAGGCGCAGGAGCCGCGCTCGAATGCTTCGACGACGCGGGCGGAAACGAGAACCGCGCCGAGCGGGGCGTAACCGCTGGCGACTCCCTTACCGACCAGAATCATGTCCGGTTCGATGTTCCAGTGTTGTGCAGCAAAGGGTTTTCCGGTGCGGCCCATACCGGTCATAACTTCGTCCGCGATGAGGAGAATTCCGTTCTTGCGGCAGATTTCCGCAATGCGCGCGACGTAGCCTTCGGGCGGCACTGCGGCACCGAGAGTGGCACCAACGACCGGCTCGAAGATGAAGGCTGCGGCCTTACCGGATTCGTGTTCGAACAGATGGACTTCGAGATCGTCGGCGCACGCGAGGTCGCATTGCGGGAAAGTTTTTTCGAAAGGGCAGTGGTAGCAGAAACACGGCGCAATGTGTCCCCATTCCGCGAGGAGCGGCTCGTAGGGCGCGCGACGCGCGACGTTTCCGCTGACGGACATCGCGCCAAGAGTGCTGCCGTGATAACTCTGGCGGCGGGAAAGAACGCGGTAGCGCTCCTTCTGGCCGCTTTCGAGGTGAAACTGGCGCGCGAGTTTTATGGCGGTTTCGGTAGCTTCAGAGCCACCGGAAGTGAAGTAGACGCGGGCGCTGTTACGGAAATTCGGCGGAGCCATCGCTAGCAAGCGCTCGGCAAGTTTTTCCGCGGGAGCGGTGTGGAATTGCGAAGTGTGCGCGAAAGCGATCTGCGACAGCTGCTCCGCCATGGCGCGGCCGATTTCGGGGACACCGTGACCGATACTGACTACGGCGGCCTGGCCGGAAGCGTCGAGGAATCGGCGGCCGTCGGAAGAGATGATCCAGCAACCTTCTCCGCGAGAGGCAATGGGAAAGGTCTTCTTGAAATTGCGGGGGAAAAGTCCGCTGCTCGTCGGCATGAGATGTCCGGCAAAGGATTGTATCAGAGTCGCAGCTGCACGCAGCAAGGCGCGCGGAAGCGGGCAACTCCCACGCAAGTTGCGCGTTAATCCATCCACGTGAGCGGCGAATTGTGGGCCAGACTATTGGATTCGGCAGGGAAACGTGACATCATTCGTGATTCTGCAAGGCCTGATTCTGCAAGAAACGTTGCGACTCACAGTGATTCACAGGAGAAGAATCGAGATGAAAGGCATCATTCTGCGGTGCGGTTTCTTGAGCGCGTTGCTGCTCGGAGCCGAGCTGGCCTTTTCCGCACAAGAAGTGACGAAACATCCCATCACCTTTGACGACATGATTAGGTTGCACCGCGTTGGGGAACCGCAGGCGTCACCGGATGGAAAATGGGTGGCGTACACGGTGGCGACGCCGGACATGGAAGCCAACCGTAATGCGAGCAATATCTGGATGGTGTCAACGACCAGCGGCTCCGCGATGCAATTGACGCAGAGCGGGCATGATTCGTCGCCAGTGTGGTCGCCGGACGGGAAGACACTCGCGTTTCTCTCCTCGCGCGGCGGCGAATCGCAAATCTATTTGCTTTCGATGGAAGGCGGCGAAGCGCACGCACTGACGAAACTCTCAACCGGCGTGGACATGGTGAAGTGGTCGCCAGAGGGAAAAACGATTGCGTTTACTTCTTCGGTGTATGCGGATTGCAAAGACGACGATTGCAACAGCAAGCGCGACGCGGAAAAAGAAAAGAGCAAGGTGAAAGCGCATGTGGCGGAGCATCTTCTGTACCGCCACTGGACGCACTGGAATGACGGGAAGCGCAGCCATTTGTTTGCGGCTCCGGCGGATGGAAGCGCCGCGCCACGGGATCTGACGCCGGGCGCGAACTACGACGTTCCGCCGGATGAGCGCAGCGGACCGGGAGATATTAATTTTTCGCCGGACGGAAAGGAGATGTGCTTCACGGCGGTTACGGACAAGGTGGAAGCGATCAGCACGAACGGTGATTTGTTCATCGTTCCGGTTGCCGGCGGCGAGGCCAGGCGCATCACCACGCAACCGGGATTCGACGGGAATCCGGTGTATTCGCCAGATGGGAAATACATCGCGTATCACGCGCAGCTCACCGCCGAATATGAAGCTGACCGGTGGCGAGTGATGCTCTACGACCGGCAAACTGGGAAAATCGAAAATCTGTCCGAGACGTTTGACCGGAGCGCGGACGGGCTAGCGTGGTCGGCGGACAGCAAGACGATTTACTTCACAGCAGAGGACGAAACGTTGCAGCCAGTCTATTCGATTCCGGCATGTAGCTGCGGCTTGCCGACAAAAGTAATCACGGAAGGATTCAACACGGCGATTTCGCTCAGCGCTGATGGAAAGACACTGATCTTTGAGCGGACGAGCCTGACAATGCCTGGCGAAATTTTCGCGTCATCGAGCGACGGCTCGAACGTGCGGCAACTGACCCATCAGAATGAACCGATCTTGGCGGCGCTGGAGATGAATGCCCCGGAGACATTCTGGTTCGACGGCGCCGCAGGGACGAAAGTGCAGGCGATGCTGATGCGGCCGCCGAAATTTGACGCGACGAAAAAATATCCGCTGCTGGTGATTCTGCACGGGGGGCCGCAGACGATGTGGACGAATGCGTGGGGCTACCGGTGGAACGCGCAAGTCTTTTCCGCGGCGGGATACGTGACGCTGATGATCAACCGGCGCGGGTCGACCGGGTATGGTCAGAAATTCACGGATGAAATCACGAATGACTGGGGCGGAAAAGCGTACACCGACGTGATGAACGGAGTGGACTACTCGCTAAAAAAATATCCTTTCATCGATGGGACACGCATGGCCGCGGCAGGCGGATCTTATGGCGGGTACATGGCGGACTGGATCGCGACACACACGGGACGGTTCAAGGTGATCGTGAGCCACGCAAGTGTGTACGACAAGGTGGCGATGTACGCGACCGAGGAACTGTGGTTTGAAGAGCACGACATGCAGGGTACGCCGTGGACGAATCCGGAAAGTTACAAGAAGTGGGCGCCAGTGACGTACGCGGGCGAGCTGGGAAAGTTCAAGACGCCGACGCTGGTGATTGCGGGCGAAAGAGATTATCGCGTGCCTTACACGCAATCGCTGGAATTTTTCAGCGCGCTGCAGCGGCAGGGCGTCCCATCGAAGCTGGTGGTTTTTCCGGACGAAGGGCATTGGGTGCTGAAACCGCAGAACAGCCAGTTTTGGTACAAGACGTTTTTGGATTGGCTGGCGGCGTATGTGAAATAGCGGATCAGCCTTGCCAGAAGGCGCTCCGACCCGGCCGGAGCGCCCCTAGAAGGAGATTAAGAAGCGAACAGGCGCTCGAAGGCGCGGCGCGCAAAACGGAAAAGATGGAAGAGCAGGAAGGCTGAAAGCACGACGAGTGCGGCAACGATGATGGTTGTCGCGAGCGGATGGGCCGTCGCCATCCAGGTGAGCCAAACGGCGAGAGCGTCTTCGCCAAAGCTTAGTGCCCAATTACTGAGCGGTTCGGGACTGGCGTTAACGGCGGCGCGGGCGCTGGCTTTCGTGCCGTGGGCGGTGAGGGCAATTCCGCCGGCCATTAAGGCGGCGCCCCAGCGCCATTCGGGTGCGGCTCCTCCCGCGGCGGCATAAGCAAGAAGCGCGGCGGCGGGCGGACGAATGAACGTGTGGATGGCGTCCCAGGCGGTGTCAAGGTACGGAATCTTGTCCGCGAAGAATTCCAGTAGGTAGAGTGCGAGGGCAATTCCGAGCACCCAGGGATGAGAAAGAACCTGCAATTTCGGCGGCAAATGGAGCACGCCGAAGCGCTGGAAAAGGCCCAGTGTTGCAATAGTGGCATAGAGATTCAACCCGGAGGAAAATCCGGCGCCCAGGGCGAGGCCGAGCGTTTCGATGGGATTCATGCAGGACCATCATAGCAGGCGGGAAATCCTCCAAACAGGCAGTAACTTCCCCATGTACTGAGCGGAGTTTCCGTTTGACCCGCCTGTAAAGGCAAGCGATTCTGTTGACGGGATGGTCATCCATGTTTGGGCTGAGCTACCTCTTCTATCCGTGGGGCTTCATCGTGCAAGGACTGGCGATCGTGCACTTCGTGAGGCGACGGCCAGAGAACTATTGGTTCTACATTATTTTCTTCGGCGGGTTCCTGGGAGCGAGTGTGTATATCGTCGCGGAAGTGCTGCCGGACTTGGGGTTGCTGCGGGGCGTGTTTCAGGCGTTTGGACGAAGGTCGCGCATCCAGAAAGTGGAGACGGAGATTCTGGATAATCCGTCGCCGGCAAATTACGAAGAGCTTGGGGAGCTTTATAAAGATCAAGGGCAATTTGAAAAGGCGCGCGATGCGTTCGATCATGCGATCACCGGGCGAAGCGATTCAATCTATACGTTTTATTCGCGGGCGCAATCGTCGCTGGGAATGAAGGACCTGGCGGCGGCGATTCCGGACCTGGAGCTAGTGGTCGCGGGCGACCGGAAGTTCGATTATTACCGAGCGGCGGGACTGCTGGCGAACGCGTGTGCACAAACGGGTCAACTGGAACGCGCGGATCAGCTTTTTGCCGAGGTCACGCAGATTTCGACGACTCCGGAGACGCTCTACAACTACGCGGTTTTTCTGAAGACGGCGAACCGACGGGAAGAGTCGCGCGAGTGGGCGCAGAAGTTGCTCGCAAAGAAACGGACATTGCCGCGGTATATGCAGAGGCGCGAGCGGCCGTGGTTCGGCAAGGGCAAGGCGCTGTTGAAGGAACTGGCCGGCGGGTGAGGGGTCGCGGGTCACCGAGGAATGTAGAGAGCAGAGATCGTTCGACGCCCTCAGGTCGCTCAGGATAAGCATCCCCATCGGCGTTGAAGAGAGATTCCTCGCTCCGGCTGCTCGCTCGGGGCCGACACCCGTCGTCGGACGTCTAGTTAACCATAACGACCCCCACTCCCACCCCCACTATGTTTTTCATAAGTGTCATTTTGGGCCTGCGGCCCGCGAAACCTCATGAAAATCACTCAGAGTAATATAGCAACGGCTTGGAGCGGCGAGGTCGACGGAACATTGGAGAAGTCGAATGTTGTCTTCCCCTGGGGCGAAACACGGCGCGAATCGGGCGAGGACAAACGCGCGTTCGCAAAAGAGATCAAGCAGGATTGGCTAGGGTTAAATCCGACCTCCAAAGTCTCTAACGTGGCAGCGAGGCTAGCTTCTTCCTAGCCAGCGGTACCGCATACGCAGCCGGAGGATTATGAGCGATTGCTGTCGAAGCTTTGCGGTAGAACTCCATAGCTTTGTCCTTGTCGCCTAGCTTCTCGTAGGTCTGGGCAATCATGCATTGGATGAAGGGGTCGTTCTGGTTTGCCTTTTGCAGTTCCTCAAGGGCCGTCTTGTAATCTCCCGCATAGAATGCGACATAGCCTTGCAAGTAGGGAAGGAATTGGGCCTGCTCGGGATTGGTCCCCCTGTCGAGAATGTTCTTCGCGGCAGCGACATGCTTCTCCGCTTCGGCTTGATTCCCACTTCGGGCACCGATACGAGCCTGCGCGTGCTCCCAACGGAACTCCCAAAGGTCTTGGCGAGCCGGTTTGATGTCGGGTTCCTTCAGTCCATTGTCGTGGCCTACCTGATACCAGTGATAGGCGGTGTCCAAGTCGCCTGAGTCAATGCAGGCACGAGCGGCTTCGTCGGCAATCTCGCCCTGCTGAAAAAAGTTCTTCACGCTCCCGTAGTAGTCGAAGACCTGTTGCTCGTACTCGACGGTCTTCTTGCAATTTCCCTCGAAGGCATAGGACATTGCCATCGCTCTTTGCGATGTGGACCTCACAGGTCCGAAGTCGGAATTTGCCACTTGCTGAGCGGCCCCAGCATCCTCAATGGCCTTCGCAAAATACTTGCGAGCCTCCTCGCCTTGACCCTTGAGGTCGAGGACATTCCCCGCCCCGATGTTGGCTGGAACAGAATTCGGCGAGGTCTGGAGAGTCTTGCGATACAGCGCTAGCGCGTCATCCAACTTCCCTTCGCGCATCAATTGCTGACCCTCCCGGATGAACTCGGGCTGTTGCTGCTGAGTGCTGGGCGTCTGCGCCAGTAGAGGCGCGAGAGAAGCCGAAAGGACGAGAAAGGCTTGGGGAATTACGACGATAGTCGCTTTCATGGACGGGATTATCTCACAAAGCCGCTGGCCTGACGTTGGGGTCCGTGTCATCCACCAGATCCAAATGACTTCGATATGGAGGGTCCTCAAAGTCAACCGTCCAGCCGTACTCTTGGCTGATCGTAATAATCGCTTGCATTAACGGCCTCGGGTCATTCGCTGTCAATGTTCCAGCGGTCCCCTGGTGCTGTACAACTCCGGCATTCATAAAGGACGGCTTGGATATCGGTACCTGAGCCAAAAGTAACGAAGGAACGCCAAGTAAGAAACAAAAAGCAAACATTCGTCTCATTTTATCTCGCCTCCTTCGCTGTTCCAGTCACCACAGAAAACGTGTCAGCAGAATTCACGCAAATGTGCGAAGGCGATCACCAATTATCATCGCGGGATTATTTCATCGAGGAGTATCCAAAGCAAGTAGCAGATAAGTCAGAACAAAAATGTGCGGCCCTACTCCTGTTTCTCGAGCATGGCATTCACCGTGGCGGTTGCTCCTGTACCCACGGTCATGGTTCTTTCCCAAGTCTTGAAGCCTGGCTTTCCGAGCTTAATCTTGTGGTCGCCCACTACAAGTCGAAGTGACGAGGGAGTGCTGCCCATGAACTTGTCGTCCACTGTGATCTCGGCTCCGTCAGGAGTCGATTTGATTTCCACTGTCGAGAGCGCGGGGTCCAAGCCATTCCCATTTTTGATCGCAGTGGTGGGTTGGACCGTGGTCGCGCCCGCTTCCGGACTGACTGCCGTCTGCGTCATAAACTTCTTCGGGTCCAGCGGAATATCTCCATTGATGTAAGCAGTGATCTCGGTGCCTTTAGGTATCGTTATGTCTTTCCCATGCACGAGAAGAAAAAGAGGAGCTGCCGGAAAAAAGACGATGCTTGTCGCTACAATTGCCCCTCTTATTGCGCCCTGATGGCCGCCGCCTTTCACATCTTTGACCGCCCGCAAAGCCACTTTCTCGCCAGAAGCAAGACGCACATTGTCAATGTTGATGTTGAGCTTGCCTGCTCGTCCCATTCTTCTCTTAGGTTGGGCCTCAGTTACCGTTGCCCAAGCCGTTCCTCCACGCGGAATCACAACGACATCGTGGACCTTAACTTCCTCAAGAACTTCGAAATCAACGGTTTCATTGACTGAGCATCAGCAGACGAAATGTTCCTATTTATGCGGAGCTTGACGGGTGTCGAATCCTCTAAACCAAATGCCAGAGGTTGCTTGACGACTGGAGCCACCGGTTGGGGCTCCTGCACAGACTCTTTGGCATTCTTATCTTGCGTTGCCTGCGTTAAGGGTAGCGCCGCACTTGGGAAAAGAAGTGATGAGGAAAGAATCAATGAGCAGGCCACTCTCATGAGCTGGACCTCCGTGGAATCATCTGTCGTGGGTATTTACTGCACTAACGATCTAAAGTGGAGGAGTGTCAAGGGATACTGATGTCGCCGTTGTCACGCGAATAAGCCCTGCATGCGTCGGCAGGATAGAAACTCGCGGACCAACCTTCAGCCGTGAACGCGGATGTGCCAATGCGAATGTCGGCCATTGCGGCAGCGACTCTAGATGGTTCGGCGGCGATCAGCGGGCTCAATTTCACATGTAATCACGAGGTCGGCGGTTCCAGGCGGTCAGATTTGAGCCTTTCACGGGCGAGATGGGTATAAACTGGTGTCGTTCTTGAAGTCAAAGGGGAAATTCCGAATGAAACGAATTGCTGTCTTGACACTGCTGGTCGCCTTGAGTGTTGCATGGTCAATACCGGCTAAAGCTCAACAAATGAGTGTCGCAGAAAGTGCACGCCAGTCCCGGAAGGCGAACAAGAAGCAGCAGAAGATGAATAGGAAGGTAGCCAAGAAGCAGCAGAAAGCAACAAAGAAATACGAGAAGGCGCAGCGGAAAGCGGCCAAGAAGGCGAATTATCGCGCCAAACGTATGTCATAGCCCCGGTACTCCATCTTCATCACGCCTTGTCCCATACCCGCCAGAAGGGTTTACCGTTCCCGGGCCACCATTCGGCAGTAGTGTGGTTCTTGTATCGTTACCTCGCCGCCTCGGAGATATAATGGCGTGGAGTAGAGGGTGGGAGGAGGTGATGAAGAGACCATTGCGGAGAAAGATTGAGCAGATGGGGAGAGTGGCGGCAGCGATCACGGCAGCGATGGCACTGGTGGTGTTGGCGAGCGCAAAGAACAACGAGAAGGTATTGCTACCGGATTATGTGTTGAAGGCGCAGACAGTGGTGGTATTGATTTTGCCAGACACAGGCGAGCCGATGAATGATCCATTTGCGAACCGCAAGGCACAAGAAGAGGTGGAAAAAGCGATCATGAAGTGGGGACGATTCCGGCTGATGCAGGAGGCGTTCACGGCGGACCTGGTGATTGGGGTTAGAAAAGGAACAGGAAAGATTGCGAATCCGACGATTAGTGGGGGTCCAGTGGATACGCGTCCCGGAACGATTGAGACCACGGACAGCCATGTACGGGTTGGCGTGCAGCAAGGGCGGCCTCCCGATGGAACGCACACGGGAAATGCGAGCGGAGGGGCGAGTCCGGGGATGGAAGTGGGGTCGATAGCAGAAGATATCTTCGAAGTGTTTCGGGGAGGAGACGCATACGGGGCGAGTAGCGCGCCCGTATGGAGATACGTTGCAAAGGACGGATTGAAACCGCCGGGGGTGGCTGCGGTGGAGAATTTCCGGAAGGCACTGGAAGAGGCGGAGAAGGCAGCGACACAGAAGCAGCAGCAGTCGCAACAAAAGGGGCAGAAGAAAAATCCGTGAAGCAGTCAGCGGGCCAACTCCCGGTTAGTTGCCCTCGGAGGCACAATTCTATTTCTTGTTCCACAAGTCCCAAAAGAGTTTCGCCGTTGCTGGCCCATGTCCGGCGAATCCTGAGTGTTCCATTTTGAACAGCTTTTCGCCATGTCTTATTGCAGCCTATCCGGATGAAAATGGGCCCACCCACGCCGGACCTGAGGAAGTTGGACATACATGGATTGTCGAGATACCGTCCATTTGCTTTGCTGGTACTTGGAACGAAAGCTCTCGCCGAGCGTAGCAGGTGAGGTTGAGCAGCATCTGAATCGGTGCAGTGATTGTCGCCTCGTTTTGGAAGGCGCAACCATGACGCTGGATAAGCATTTTGGGACGGGCAAGGCGGCACACGCACATGGCAGGATTGAGAAGCGCCTTCCTTCTTCTGTTCCCATCTGCCTCTCAAGCCTGGAAGAACCCCGCGCTAGTGAGAAAACGCTTACGGAAAATATCAGTCCCCACGGTGCGCGTGTAATCAGCAAGCGGTCTTGGCAGTCTGGTGAAGAGTCGCTTGTTACGCCTTTAACGGGGGAATTTCCGCAAGTCGGAAGAGTGATTTACTGTTTGCAGAGAACAAGGGACCGCTTTTCTGTGGGCGTAGAATTCCCAGACCGCACGGTTAAATGGGGCGAGCATTCCAGGGCCTAGCGCAGTGGAACCTGCCGCTGTGAACGCCGAAGTGCCGAGAAGAATGCCGCGTAGAGAAAAGGGGCGGTCAACTGCTGGCGCATTTATAGATTTTACCGCCTCCTCTATCGGCCCGCTTACAAAATGCCCACATGCCCGATAACCCACATGAGGAACCCGGTCACCGCAGCAATGAAGACCGGCGGCCTTGCTCGCCCTTTTCCGAAAACTGCCGCCAATAGGCCAAAGCCAATCAGGAAATCACAAATTCCTTCAAAGTTATCGCGCCCTTTCCACCAAGATAGGTCAGTCTGGTGAAACCTCAGCCAAATCACATACGCCCAAAAAATTGCGATGTTGAGAGAACAGGCGAGAAGGCCAGAGAATAGAAGGATGGTTCGCCACCTTGGGGGCTGAAATCTTAACGGAGATAGCCCCCAGGACACCCACGCAGTTCCGAGGGCAATATGTGGACCGATGATTAACAATAACAGTATGGCGCTCATTGCGATTTCCACGGTATCACGGTGCTCTTTCTTGGGAGTTGAATCCGCACACTTATCCACACAGGTGAACGGTCGTGGGCTTCAGCTTGGACGCCGAGGATGCAGAAACCCGACCAGGGCTTGCCACCACCCCTGAACGGAGGGAACTCGAACTTTCTGCTGCCAAAGTGAGGAAGCACTGGTAACACGCTCGGGTATCATCTGGAAAGCCAGTAAAATATGGAGGTGACGGTGGGACTCGAACCCACTAAGATCGGTTTTGCAGACCGACGCCTCGACCGCTTCGGCATCGCCACCTTATACCCAAAATCTGTACCCAAAGCTGTACCCAAACCGCCCACGTATCGCCTATTTACCCCATACAATCTCTTTGCAAGTCGTTGATTCCGCATCTGACCGTGCGAATGAAATGGTTTTGCAGACCATTGCCTTACCACTTGGCGACCGCGCCACCGGACTGAAAGGTTGTCAGTTCTCAGTAATCAGTTATCAGTCAGAAAAAAATGCACCGAAGCTTCTGTTCTGCACTTGCAAACTCTTGGTGATGAACTCTCCTTTTTCATTCCGAATGGTTTTCAGTTGTCAGTTCTCTGTTGCAGTCAGAAAGAATAATGCGTGAATGCTTCTTTGCCGCAACTGTCAACTCTGTCTTCCTTAGCGAAAAGTTCTCCTGATTAAAATTTTGAGCCGAGATGGAGCGCAGCATCCTGCGCCCCCACAAGAAACGGCGGCGCTGGCTAGCGGGCTGAAGCCGCCAGCTCGGATTGGGCGGCACGGGTTTCGTTGACGATGGGGGCGCCGATGAGGTTGCCCCACTCGGTCCAGGAGCCGTCGTAGTTGCGGACCTGGTTGAAGCCCAGCAGATACTTGAGGACGAACCAGGTGTGCGAACTGCGCTCGCCGATGCGGCAGTAGGCGATGACTTCGTCTTTGCCGGTGATGCCTTTGGACTCGTAGAGTTTTTTTAAGTCGTCGAAGGACTTGAAGGTGCCATCTTCGTTAGAAGCCTGAGCCCAGGGGATATTCGCGGCCTGGGGAATATGGCCAGCGCGCTGGGCGGTTTCGGTCATGCCTGGAGGGGCGATGATCTTGCCGGTGAATTCATCCACAGAGCGAACGTCAACGAGTTGACCGGGCTTGCGCCCTTCGAGGATGGCGAAGACTTCTTCCTTGCGAGCGCGAAGGGAATCGTCGGTGCCGGACACGTGATAGGACGCAGGCGTGACGTTTGCGGGATCCTTGGTGACCGGGCGCTTTTCTTCGAGCCATTTCTTGCGGCCGCCGTTGATGAGGCGGACGTCCTTGTGGCCGTTCAGCTTCAATTGCCAAAGGGCGTAGGCGGCGAACCAATTGTTGTTGTCGCCATAGAGAAGAATCGTTGTGTCATTAGAAATGCCGGAGGTGCTGAGAAGCTTTTCGAGGGTGGACTTGTCGATCAGGTCGCGGCGGATATTGTCCTGAAGCTGGGTCTGCCAGTTCCAGCCGACGGCGCCGGGGATGTGTCCCTGATCGTAGGCGGTGGTGTCCACGTCGACTTCGACGAGGCGGAGATTGGAGGAATTGAGATTTTGCGCGGCCCAATCGGTTGAAACCAGAACTTCGCGATGTTTGTAGTCGGACATTGCTTTCTCCTTTTGCGTTCAGCTTAGAAGATCGTTTGATGCAAAACAAAAAACCCACCTGCCAGTTCGTTTCTGACGGTGGGTTGAAGAACTCTTGAGGCTAAACTGAAACTTTAGAAGCTTAGCCTCCCCGCGCCAGAAGAAACACGCATACAGAACGTACAACAGATGCAGAGCTGCACATTCTTCTGGGGGAAAGTCAACATGATCACAGCATACATGAGAGGCTCGGATTTGGCAATAGTACCTTGATGTTACCTTGATGAGCGATGGCTGGTGGTGGTGAGGAAGATGGCAAGGATTGCTACTGGCCTCAGAAAAGTGGGGCTGGGACTGCCGCACTCCAAGAGGCCTTGCGCCCGACTAGGCCCCGACGATCGGTGAGGATTCGGTCGGCAATACTTTTTGCGGAAAACTCGAGAGCGTCTGTCCCTTACGCAAGCACTACCAGCTCAAATCCTGTGCCGTTCGGGCCGCAAATGTCTGAGAATTAACTCTTGATGTGCGCCCGTAGCTCAGTTGGATAGAGCGTCTGCCTTCTAAGTGGACACAAAATCAATCTAAGTCGTTGCCTCGGTTGCGCTTACGAGTTTTGGACCATCCTTGAGTTGCTCCAAAGTCGGCTGAGTCCGGACCAGCAGGCGCGCGAGGACGTTAGTCAGCCCATCGAGAGCAGTCGCGTCTGGCAGCGCGAAAGTCAGGCGCGGACGGCCGCGATCGTCCGGTTCCACGAGATCGGCGAGGTTCTGTTTCAGGGTTGCTGCCAAAGCAGTCGTCGCCGCCTTCGATTCCGAGGAATCCGATGGCGCCGGCAGCAGTTCACCAAGGAATTGAAAAGCGGCGCCATCTTCAAGCCATCTTCACGTTGACACATTTACGTATGTGTGCCAGTGTGGTTGTATAGGGATTGATCGTAAATGGCGACTATGCACCAGCGACGAGCGCGGCTTAGCATTGACGTTTCTCGTGAGGCCCGGCGACGAATTCACATCGCCGCAGCCAAGCGCGACAAGTCCATTCGTGAGTACGTCTGGGAAGCCGTTGAGGCTCGCCTGAAACACGATCTCGTCGACGAGCTCTCGGCTGCCGACCTGGTCGCGCTCAATGAACGCGCTGATCCCGTGCTGGCGGCCCTTTGGAACAATCCAAAGGATGCCGCGTATGACAAGCTGTAGTCGCGGAGACGTTGTCCTCGTTAAGTTCGTGTTTGCCGACGAGAAGGGCGCCAAGCGGCGGCCTGGTTTGATCGTCAGCATTGACCGTTACCATCAAGGCCGACGAGAGATGATCCTGGCGGCGATCACAAGCAACGTTGGGCGGCTGTTGGTGGGCGACTACAAGATCAAAGGCTGGCGCGAGTCCGGACTCCTATATCCCTCAATCGTCACCGGCATCGTCAGGACGATCAAACGGGACATGATAGCCGGCAAGCTGGGTGAGCTTCCCGCCCCGGAGCTGCATACGGTCGAGGACAAACTTCGGGAGATCTTGGCGCTCTGACGTTACTCAGGATCATGGGACGTAGAACCGTGGAGACGATAGCTGGAAACGCTTTAAGACAATCGAGGGACGATTCATGGAGGGTCTCCAGCTCATTGAACTCAATGTCTGGTCACCGCGTTGACTCGGAGGGTGTTATTGAACCGCTGCGCTGACGACGGTGATTGACTTGAGCATTCTGACCCAACGTGCGGGACGCTTCTCATGCGACGCTACGAGCCGGAATGGACCTTGTTTGGCGGCAAGTGGTGCGCCGTCCATGGTATCGGCGACGATCACTTCGGATTCGAGAATCCCCGAATCAAGTTCCGCTGACGAAAAGACCACGCGATAACCGTCCTCCGCTTCGGCAATAATATAAGTGGCCACCGATTGACCTCGAAGTTGTTCGCCTTGAGGAACCCCAGCTCTGCGGAGGAGTTCGTCTAGGAACACACCCTCATACGTTTCCTTCTTCTTGTCGTGCGGATCCACAACCGAGAGCGTTTTCCGCGGCATCTTTTTCAGATCAGCAACTGTTAAAACCAGAGGCGTGGAAACAGCGCCGCTGATGGGGAGTTCCACAGTGGTCGGGGTCGTTCGCGCACACGTCTTCGACGCTAATGAGAGAAGCTGCGCCACCACGGTGGCGAGCAGTATAGGAAAGCACGCACGGAAGTTGCGATGCACTATGAAGCCTCTTTTATCGACAATTGGGGCAAGAAGTGAGTCTCAAACCTTTTCCAACATCACTTCGGTGGATTTGATTATGGCCGAAACCACGTCTCCCATTTTCAGTTTCATCTCATCCGCGCTGCGCTTGGTAATGACACTTTCAATTAGATTCTCACCTACGCGGACGACAACATGGGCCATAACGCCACCGAGTTGAAGCTCTACGATCTTTCCTTCAAGACGATTTCGAGCTGATAGAGTCATGGGCAAAGAATACGCCTCGTAATTCAAGGAGTCCAGAGCGAGAAGAATAGGGCAGAATAGGTTCGTGCATTGACCTTGGGTCTATGCGCGAGTAGTATTCGCGGGCACGGTTCGAAAACAATGTTTAGACCCAGACTGCTGACTCCTCGGCAAGCTGCAGAAATCCTAAGCATCAGCTACCCCACTATCAAGAACTGGATTTACAAAGGCAAGTTTCGCACGATGAAAATCCCCGGCGGGCATCATCGCATTCCGGAAGAGGACATCGAGAAACATCTGCGAGCAACACTAGGCGCTGGGGGTCGAGACAAATGGCGAATAGCTTCAGACCGGATTAGTGAGAGTAATCAGATGGTTGGGCGAATTCTCGGGATTCAGGTCGACGGGCTGGTAGCCCAAGTGACTCTATCCAATCGGGGACTATCGCCTGACCTCAATCATTACGGCTGACGCGGCCTCCGAGCTTCGCCTGAAAATCGGAGATAACGTGGTGGCGCTGCTGAAATCTTCGCAGATAATGATCCTGCGAAATCAGATCTAGGCATCTCTCTTCTTTTCACTCCTCCCCGACGATTCTTGTGGCCACGATTCGCGTAAATCCATCCATTTTTTAGTCGAATTAAGTCGGTTTGACATGGCGGTACCAACTGTATTGAATTGTTGAACACCAAGTGACGGCTGGTTGCGGTAGGGTGACTTGGCGACCCGCGAGCCTGCGTTCTGTGTTTCTAGGGGATTCTAAAATGAACTTCAATGACTTGTTGGCGGTGAGGCCAAACTCTCCTGCGGACAATCGGCGTTGCGGCCGGTCCAACTTGGCACGGCATCGGCTCACTTTATCAGTGCTTTTCATAATGCTTTCTTGCCTGCCTTTGTCGCGCGCTCAAGTTTCAGCGAGCATCAATGGCACGGTCACGGACGCCTCGGGGGCGCCCGTTCCTGGGGCGACGGTGACAGCGAAAAACACCGAGACAGGAGCAGTGCGAAGCGTAATCACCGATGATGCGGGGCGGTATCAGATCGTTTGGGTGGCCGTGGGACAATACGAAGTGGCGGTTACCAAGCCGGGCTTTCAGGAAGCGATTCGCAGCGGAATTCAGCTGGTGGTCGGACAAGAAGCCAGCGTTGACTTGAAATTGCAGGTGAGCGCGGTGCAGGCGGAGGTCAAAGTTACCGAGGACGCTCCCACCGTGAGCACGACCACGAGAGATATTTCCGGCCTGGTTGGCGAACAGCAGGTGAAAGATCTCCCGCTGAACGGGCGAAGTTATGATCTACTCCTGCCGCTGAATCCGGGCGTCGTGAATTTCACCTGGATGAAAACGGGCGGGACCGGAATATCGAATTCCACGACGGGGAACAACTTCGCTGTTTCCGGGAACCGGCCGCAGCAAAATCTCTTTCTGCTCAACGGCGTGGAGTTTACCGGCGCGGCTGAGAACAACATGCAGCCGGGAGGAACAAGCGGGATGTTGCTCGGCGTGGACGCCGTGCGCGAATTCAACGTCCAGCGCGACTCCTACGGTGCCGAATTCGGCAAGCGCCCCGGCGGGCAGGTCGTGATCGTAACGCAATCCGGAACGAATCAATGGCACGGGACGGCATTCGAGTTTCTGCGCAACAACGTGCTGGATGCCTCGAATTTCTTCGACCAGGGGGACGCTCCGCCGTTTCGCCGCAACCAGTTTGGCGCTTCCATGGGAGGGCCGATCAAGAAAGATAAGACCTTTCTCTTCGGCAACTACGAAGGGTTTCGACAGAGCCTGCACCAGACTTCGGCGACGTTCGTTCCGGACGCGGCTTCTCGTGCTGCAGCCGTTCCTAGTGTTCAGCCGCTGCTGAACTTGTGGCCCACGCCGCCCGCGGGCGCGCCGGACTTTAGTGGGATCGCGGAAGTCTTTGGCAGCCCTCTGCAAACGATTCGCGAGGATTTTGGGACTGCGCGTCTCGACCACAGTTTTTCGCAGCGGGACACTCTGGCGGGGATTTATACCGTAGATGACGGCAATGACTTCACCGCTACTCCGCTCGATCCTTTCAGCAGCGACGTCGTGACGCTGCGAGAACAGGTGGCAACGCTCGAGGAGACCCACGTTTTCTCACCCGCGTTGGTGAACAGCGCGCGATTCGGTTTTTCCCGTGCCGGCTATTTTTTTAGCGGAGAGCCGACACCAGGGACCCCGGCCGCTAGCGTCCCCGGATTCCTGATTGGACATCCCGTGGGCGCGGTAGTGGTTGGAGGCAGCGCGGCATCGAATCCCCAGGCCCAGCTCGGCCTGGCGGGAAGCAACAACGGAAGCAACCTCAGCATCGCGCGAAACCTATTCACGTTCGAGGACCACGTCACGCTGACTCGCGGGCGGCATCAGCTTGAATTTGGCGCGTGGTTCCAGCGATTTCAATCGAACGAAACCATCGCGCTGAGCCAGTTTGGACAGGCGACCTTCGCCAGCCTGCAAACGTTCTTGAATGGGACGATTTCCAGTTTCTTGTTCGATCCGTCCCCAACGGAGATGAATTGGCGCTCGCTGCTCGGCGCGTGGTACGCCGAGGACACCATTCGAATTACTCCAAAGTTCACGCTGACCCTGGGTTTCCGCGATGAGTTTACAACTGGCTGGAATGAGGCTCATGGGCGCGCCTCGAACTATACCTTTGTGAATGGAGTGATTTCGAACCAACCGCATGTCGGAAATTCGCTATTCACCGTGAATAACGCAAAGTTTTTGCCGCAGCCGCGGATTGGAGCGGCATGGAGTCCCTTTAGCGCGAAGACCGTACTCCGCGCCGGATTCGGCATGTACAACGATCTGCAGGATGCTTTGGGATACCGCGCGGATCAGAACGCACCGTTCAATCCGACATTCACTACGCCTCTCGCAGTTTCACAGCTCCCCATCAATCCGGCCGGGCCATTTCCAGCCACCGTGAAGCTGATCCCTGGCGGAGTCCAGCCGGATCTGCAAACCCCGACTCTGATCTCCTATTCGCTCAGAATTCAGCAGCAGCTTTCCCCGAATACGTCTCTGACGGTGGGCTACGTCGGATCACACGGTTATCACGGGTTTTTGAGTATCGATCCCAATAGCATTGCGGCTCAGGTCTGCAACGTCGCCGCGGGCTGCACGGCCGGCGGCGTGTGGGCGTGGATACAGTCTGCGGCGCGAGTGATGGTGGGGGCCAGCGCTGCTCCGAGCGACCCGGAACCTCGCGCCCGCTACTTTTTCGGAGCAAGCGCCGAACTCTTTCTGCTGACGATTGTAATCAGCGCGGCTCCCAGCAGTCCCGCCAAAGTCAGCGCGACGCCGGCAAAAAAGGAACGCGGGCGGTATCGAAAAGTTATCTGATGCGATCCCGCGGGGACAATTACTCCGCGAAACGCGAAGTCCACTTCATGGATCCGGGCGGGCTTGCCATCCAGACCGATGCGGGCCTGAGCTTGGGATGGCGCGGCCTGCAGGAGGCGACATCAATCGACGTCGCCGGAGCGATCGTCGAGCACCTGCTCGAGCGGGTGGCGCGGCGGTGAGCCACCAAGTCGACGCGCCGCCCCGGCTCGCCGCGGCCGATGTGGCCGCCCTCGCCCA